>WNFH01001232.1_pt1 | contig 30391 bp, 32 predicted proteins | sample 5400411 | NCBI WGS metagenome assembly WNFH01 (sample SAMN13153347, study PRJNA577476) | soil metagenome | isolation source: 200 cm saprolite under Douglas fir tree site 2 hole 3 | place: USA:California | collected 2015-04-18 | reverse complement strand
CGGCAAGCGGCAATTTTTCCGCAAGAAAAAAGTCTGTAAGTTCTGTGTCGAGAAGATGGATCTGATCGACTACAAACGCGCTGATATTCTTTCTCAGTTCGTGCAGGAACGCGGCAAGATTCTGCCGCGGCGCATGACTGGCGTCTGCGCGCGTCACCAGCGCTGGCTCGGCGTCGCCATCAAGCGTGCACGCAACATAGCTTTGCTCCCGTTCGCAGGCAGCGCCGCGGGCAGCTCTGCTCCTCGTCAGGTCGAACCTGCCAAACCGCAGGCTCCAACAACACCGCCACCGGCCGCTCCGCCCGCAACTCCTGCAACGCCGCAACCAGCGCCTTGAACTTTTGCCCGGCGTTTTTCGCCGGCCGTTTTGTTATTTGGGAAATAAGCATGACCGCGTCGCGGTCGCGCACAAAGATTTAGCCGCGTTGCGGTTAGACTGAAAAGGAACACGATATGCAAATCATTCTGCAGGAAGACGTCGATAATCTTGGGCACCGCGGAGACGTAGTCACCGTCAAGCCAGGCTACGCGCGCAATTTTCTGCTCCCGCGCAAAATCGGAATCGAAGCTACCTCTGGCAACATGCAGGCCCTCGAACGCATCCGCACTTCGCTGGCCAAGAAAACCGCCACCGAAATGGATGCCGCGCACAAGCAGGCCGAACTGTTGAACGGCGTGGCCGTAAAATTCGCGCGCAAGACCGGCGAGAACGACCAGATGTTCGGCTCCGTAACCTCCGGCGACATCGCCGAAGCCCTCGCGGCGCAAGGCTTCAAGGTCGAAAAGCGCCAGATCCAGCTAGCCGAACCGATTAAAACCATCGGCGAAAAAGATATCACCGTCAAAGTATTCCGCGACATCACCGCGGTCATCAAAGTCACCGTCGAAAAAGAATCCTAATCTGCCGTTTTTGTAGGGGCGCGCACAGTTTTGGGTCGTTCTCCTCTATGCCGCCCCACGAAAGGCATCGCCGCACAAGACTTTTCCACCTCCTCCGAAATTTTGCACAGCCGTCTCTCATTGACGTCACACACACTCGCCGTCACAATGCACGCAATCCTTGGACAGCAAACCGCGCCGGAAACTTTTTCTGCACTCCGGTATTGCCTGCCGCAGGACATAATGCTATAAAGCGAATAAAAGGCGAATACCAAGACTCTCTCTATGCCCGCTGAAGCCACTCTCGAACGCCCACTGCCACAGAATCTCGAAGCCGAACGCTCCATTCTTGGTGCCATTCTGCTCGATAATCACGCCCTCAACGCCGCAATCGAAAATCTCAAGCCCGAAGATTTTTTCCTGGAGCAGCACCGCCGCGTCTTCAATCAAATGATCGCGCTCGGCGAAAACCAGCAAGCCATTGACCTGGTCACGCTCACCGAATCCTTGCACCGCGTCGGCGAACTCGAATCCTCCGGCGGCGCTCCGTATCTCGCTGCGCTTGCTGATGGGATGCCCCGCGTCAGCAACGTTGAACATTACGCCCGCATCGTCCGCGAAAAAGCGCTGCTGCGAAATTTGATCCACGCTACGCACAATATTCAGCAGCGGGCTTTGGAAGGTGAAGACGGCGCGGACACTATCCTTGATAATGCCGAGTCCTCCATCTTTGCACTTGCCGAAGACCGCGTAAAAGCCGGCCTCATCCCGGTAAAAGACATCGTCCGCGATAATTTCGAGCGCTTGGAGAAAATCTTTCGCGAAGGCAAAAGCATCACCGGCGTCTCGACCGGCTACACCGAGCTGGACAAACTTCTCTCTGGCCTGCAGCCTTCCGAACTCTTGATTCTTGCCGCCCGCCCTTCGCAAGGAAAAACCGCGCTCGCTCTCAATTTCGCAGAAAATATTTCCATCCGCGCCGGCAGTCCCGTCGCTTTCTTCAGCTTGGAAATGTCCAAGGAATCCCTGCTGCAGCGTCTCCTCGCCAGCGTCGCGCAAATCGACGCCCACAAATTCCGCTCCGGCCACCTGAGCCGCGAAGACTGGCGCCGCATGACCGAAGCCCTGGGCACCATTTCGAACGCGCCACTGTGGATCGACGATGCCGGTTCGACCAGCGTGCTCGAAATCGGCGCAAAAGCCCGCCGCCTCAAGCGCGAAAAAGGCCTTTCTCTGGTCGTCGTCGATTATCTTCAGTTGATCACCGGCCGCGGCCGCTTCGGCAATCGCCAGGAAGAAGTCTCCAGTATCTCGCGCGCCCTCAAAGGTCTGGCCAAGGAATTGCAAATTCCCGTCCTGGTCCTCAGCCAGCTCACGCGCGCTCCCGAACGCGAAGAGCGCGGCCCGCAACTCTCCGACCTGCGCGAATCCGGCGCCATCGAACAGGACGCCGACGTGGTCATGTTCATCTATCGTCCGCACTGGTCGAAGATGGACGCCTCGCCCGAAGAGCGCGATCAAGCGGAAATCCAGGTCGCCAAGCAGCGCAACGGACCCACCGACAAGGTTCGCTTCGTATTCCGCAGCCGTCTCACTCGCTTCGAAGAGGCCGCTCCGGACGCCTTCTCGCAATTCGCTCCCGACGATATATGATTCTCCGTCGTGTTCTGGCGCTCTACTTCGGCCCTTCCTCCCCGCGCAGCATGCTGCCCCATCTCGGCACGAATTAAGAAATTTCTCGCGCCTGATTTTGTCTCACGCCTCGCGTAACTCACTGTGTCCCAATTTCCACCTGTGCGGCGCCAATCGCACACAAGTTCTCATCGCCTTTTGTCGCCCTGCGCTCTAACCCCTTTCATGGCAATGTTTTGCCGTAGCCTTCTCGATCTCCCACCGCGGTCCTCTCCGTGCATATTGGCCTGTTGTCTTTCTAGCGCCAGGCATTTGCCAAACCGGGCAATGGCGCACAGATGTCTTAAAATAGAAATTCTGGACGCGCGCCATCAACCGCGCTGGAACTCGAATGCCTGCTCGCAAAAAAAATCAAAGCGCCAACGGCCGACCGGTGTGGGCCGATGTTTCGCTCTCCGCGCTCAGCCACAATCTTCACGCCATCCGCGATTTCGTAAATCCGAAATCCGAAAAGCGCGCCGCGCCGCGCAAGGTACTCTGCATCGTCAAAGGCAATGGCTATGGTCACGGCGGCCCGCAAGTCGCCAAAGCCCTCGAAAGAGCCGGCGCTGATTGGTTTGGTGTCACCGGCGCTACCGAAGGCGAACAGATCCGCGAAGCCGGTGTACGCAAACCCATTCTCGCACTAACCAGTTTCTGGCGCGGCGAAGAAGAGCAGCTTCTCGCTAACAATATTTCTCCCGCCATCATTCGCTGCGAGCAACTTACCGCTCTGGATTCCGCCGCTGCGAAACGCAAATTCGCCAAACGTTCCGCCGGTTTCCACCTCAAAATCGACACCGGCATGAACCGGCTCGGCATTGCTCCGACCGACATCGAGTGTTTCGCCCGCCAGTACGAAAAATCTTCGCGCCTCAAACTCGAAGGTGTCTTCACCCACTTTGCCTCCTCGGAAGTTTTCGACGGCCCTGTCGCCGCGCAAAATCGCCGCCAGGAAGAAAGTTTTTACAAAGCCGTTGAACGCTTGCGCTCTCTTGGTATTGATCCCGGCATCGTTCACCTGGCCAACAGCGCCGCCATTGCTTCACGTCCGGAAACCTGGGCGGACATGGTGCGCCCAGGAGCGATTCTCTACGGCTACCATCCCGGCTACGATCCCATCGAACGCCGCGTCCAGGCCGAAAAAGAATTGCCGCTTCGGCCGGTCATGAGCCTGCGCGCGCGCATCATCAATATTCGCAACGTGCCACCCGGCGACGGCGTGGGCTACGGCTCAAAATTTTTGCCTGCGCGCGCATCGAAAATTGCCGTCCTCGCCGCCGGATATGGTGATGGCGTTCACCGTTCGCTCGGCAACAAAGGCAGTGTGCTTGTGCGTAGCGTTCTCGCTCCCATCGTCGGCATTGTCTCCATGGACGTCACCATGATCGACGTTACCGATGTGCCCGATGTAGCCCTCGGCGATGTCGCCACCTTCTACGGCACCGACGGCGAACGCGTGTTGCCCGCAAATCTGGTGGCATGCGGCATCGGAACCGTCACCTCCGATCTTCTCTGCGCCGTCAGCGCCCGCGTTCCGCGAATTTATCTGGCTTGAAACTTCGTCCCTCGGTACAATTCTCGAACACTTGTCCCGGTATTGACGTCTGAATCACTCTCGCGTATATCCATTCGCGGGGCACGTCGCATCATGTTTCGCCCGCAGGGTCTTGTCGCTCTACGAAAAACTCGCGGGGGCACCAACGATTTTGCGGGGTTTGTAACTTACAAGTCCTGCGCTAAAAGGTCGCATGAGCCGCACTCTGCCCGAACTTCCTGAATCCTCGCCAACTGAAAGCCGTCCGCTGAACCTCGCCTCCATTCCGAAATCTAGCGCCGCCTCCCGGTTCTGGAATGCCTGGCTCTTGCGAATTTTCCTGATCGCCGCCTTCTGCGCTATTACTGTGAGCCTGGCTCCGTTTGGATTACATCGCTGGGCGGCCGCAGGTGTGGGACTTTCGCTTTCGCTGGCGATTGTCGCCGGCGAATACCGGCTGCGCAATTCGCCGGCCACCGCCCTTCTCGGCGGCGTGATGGGAGGCCTCTGCGGTGCACTCGCCGCCTTGCTCGTGGCCATACTCATCTTCGGCACATCGGCGCCGGAGCCCACGAAATCTTTTCTTGCCTACGCTGCACTTCTCGCATTCGGCTACGTCGGCATCATGCTCGGCTCGCAAAAAGCTATTTTCTTCAAGCCCGAATCGCTGCAGGGAATTTTGCGTCCGCACGTTGCTCCATACTCGCCGCACGAGGACGGGAAACTCCTCGATACCAGTGTGCTGATTGACGGCCGCATCGCCGAAATCTGCGAAGCCCACTTCCTCGATGGTCCCTTGTTGGTCCCGCAATTCGTTCTGCATGAACTTCAGATGATCGCCGATTCCGCTGACAGTATGCGCCGTCAGCGTGGCCGACGCGGCCTGGAAGTTTTGCAGCGCATTCAGAAAATGCAAACCATCGAAGTCCGCATCCTTGACGACAATCCCAACGGTTCGAATGAGGTGGACCGCAAACTGGTCGAGCTGGCTCTCCGCCTGCACGCCAAGATCGTCACCAACGATTTCAATCTCAACAAAGTTGCCAGCGTTCAGGGCATCAGCGTCCTCAACGTCAATCTCCTGGCCAACGCCGTGCGCCCCGCGTTTCTTCCCGGCGAAGGCATGCGCGTCTTCATCCTGCGCGAAGGCAAGGAAGTCAATCAAGGCGTCGCATATCTCGAAGATGGAACTATGGTCGTGGTTGACGGCGCGCGTCGCCTCATCAACAAAACCGTGGACATTCTCGTCACCTCCGTCCACCAGACGCCGGCCGGCAAAATGATTTTCGGCCGCATTGACGAGCACAACGACGCGGCGCCCGCGGCCAAGCCGGCCGCAGCAGCCGGCCGCAACTCCCGCCCCGGTTTCCCCGAATCCGCCGAGTAACCCCTCAGTCGATTTTATTGCGCGAGGCAGGATGCCGCCTCGTTTCCGTGCGCCGCTTAAGGTAAACTGAATCTCTTGGGGCCACGGCCGCGGGGCACACCTGAGGGACCATCCGCTTCCCGATTTCCCCAAAATTTCCGATGACCAAAATCACTGCCATCTTGCCCGCCGCTGGAATGGGCACGCGCATGGGCCGCGAAACGCCCAAACAGTTTCTGGAGCTCGACGGCGCGCCCATCTTCCTGCACACCCTGCGCCGCCTTGCCACCTGCGACGCCATCACCGAAATCATTCTTGCTACCCGCGCCGATGAAGTGCAGCGCATAGAAGAACTTTGCCGCCAGGAAAAATTCCGCCAGTCCGTGCATGTCGTCAAAGGGGGATCCACGCGCCAGGAATCCGTCGCCGCGGCCCTCGAACACGTCAGCGGTGATGTCGAACTGGTCGCCGTTCATGACGCGGTTCGCCCTTTCGTCACTCGCGAGCAAGTTGCCCGCGTCATCGAAGAAGCCCGCAAATGCGGCGCTGCAATCCTCGGCACTCCCGCGATGGACACCGTAAAGGAAGTAAAGCGCAGCAGCCTGCCGCAGGATGTGGCGCTCATCACTGGAACCATTCCTCGCGAACGCATCGTGCTCGCGCAAACGCCGCAAGTCTTTCACACCAAACTGCTGAAAGAAGCTTTTGCCAGAGCCGCTGCGGACGGCGTTAATGCTTCCGACGAAGCCGGTTTGGTTGAACGCCTCGGCCACGATGTCCACGTTGTCCACGGCACCGAGCGCAACATCAAGATCACCAAGCCTTCCGATATGGAACTCGCCCGCTTCTATCTCGACCTTGAAAGAGCCAAGGCTCACCAGGCATGAAATTCTTCTATGAGTAACGTACGCTGCGGCATCGGCTACGACCTACACCGCCTAGCGGAAGGCCGCCCACTCGTCATTGGCGGCATCACTGTCCCCTTCGACAAAGGCCCTGTCGGCCATTCGGACGGTGACGTCTTGGCGCACGCCATGTGCGATGCGTTGTTAGGCGCAGGCAGCCTAGGCGATATCGGCACGCATTTCCCCGACACCGATCCCAAGTGGAAAAACGCCGACAGCCTGAAATTTCTTGAGTACACGCAAAAGCTCTTAGACGAAAAGTGCCTGCACATTGAACACATCGATGCCGTCGTGATTGTGGAAAAACCGAAACTCGGCCCGCATTTTCCAAAAATGCGCGAAGCCCTGGCAAAATCGCTACGCGTCCCCGTAGAATCCGTCCACCTGAAAGCCAAGACCAACGAAGGCGTAGACGCTGTCGGCCGCGGCGAAGCCATAGCCGCATATGTAGTAGCAACCGTAATCGCCGACTAGAGATCGCATCAGTCGCAATATCCATCCCGCTCGCGCACTATGACGAGCCGTCATTCCGAGCGGAGTCTGCGCAGCGAGCCTGCCAGCCGCAGGCAGGGAATCTCTCTTAATCTTCGATGCCAACGCCGCCACCAATGCCAAACCAAGAACCCCCGCCATCCATCGAAAACAATTTCACCGCCCACGACGTTGTACAAATCCTCCGCGAACAAAACTGGCACACCAGCGAACTCACAGCCGAACAATTCACCTGGTGCGAACACGTCGCAACTCTCCTCGGCCCACAATGCGTCGGTCGCGAAGCGCTTGAAAATCTACTCAGTCTGGTCTTTCATTACGACGCGCAAGAAATTCTGTCGCACACCGACTCGCACGCCGCATTATCCCGTTACGCCGCACGCGATGCGTTACGCCAACTCGCCTCACTGCTACTCGACCCGGTCCCGCTGAACTCAGATCGCCTCCGCGAAATCGTCGACATCATGAAAACCAATCTGGACATCCGCGGCCGCGAACTCTTTCAAACCTTGCGTCTGTCACTGGCAGGCCGCCCCGGCGAAGGCGACCTCGATCGCGTAGTCCTTCTCCTCGACGAAGGTGCCGCCGTAGATTTCACGACTCCTGTAAAGTCCGCTCGGGCCCGCATCATCGAATTCTGCTCCGCGCTCGACTGACTCCCACTGCACTTCCCATACGGGCACGGCATGCCGTGCCCGTACTTCCTCTTCAGCCGTACGGCTACCTTCAGATGGCATCGTTCTGTTTGTTCTGCTGTTTCGCTGTCCTTGTAGCGGCCGCCGTCTGTGGCGGGCATCGCTTAAAATCTCGCGGCGTTGTCGCCGGTCCAAACGCTGCTTAGTGCAATTCAGCCACGAACGCCCGCATTTCGCGCAAAACTTCCGCCTCATTCGATAAAAACACAAAGTGATTCGCATCCCATAGCTCAACTACGCGCGCTCCCCCCGCCGCGCTGCTGATTCTCTTGATTCGATTCTTCGTCATTCCTACATAAGTGCCATACAGCGCTTCGACGATCGTGCGGTCTCCGGCGTCAGTCAGATGATTTTGCCGTATCTGGTCCTGCGGAAGCGGTGGATATCCCACAAAAGCCAATACCGGCACGCGAATCTGCGAGTAATCATGCTTGCCGCCGTCTGCGCCGCCTGCCATGATCGCTTGGGGAACTGAGGCAGGAGTAGTGCGGTCACCAACACTTCCATCCGGATTCTCGGCAAAATCATTGCGCCATTCGGCCTCGGGGATAGCAATACCCTGGGTCCGCGTTCGCCAATCGCGGTACGCCGCAAAGGATTTCAAGTCGGAACGTGAAGGCGCGGGTGGTTTGCGCGTCGATTCCGGCAATTAGCGGAGAGCGCATCGCAGTCTGTCCAGTCATCGCCGGCGTCATTCAAGGCGTCGAGGTACATCAGCCCGCCGACGCGATCGTAATGATGAATGCCAAGCCGTGACAGTTCGTTCCCGGCAACGGAGTGGCCCGCCGCGACCGGCGAAACCAGCTTGAGTGCATCGAAGACTCGCAGGTCATCCTCTGCCAGCCGCTCCTCTGTGTTTACGGCGAGTTGGAGATTCGCGGAGTGCTGGAAACCGAGCAAGGCACGGAACTTTCATCAGTCAACAAAAGGTGCGGCGCGACGACGCCGAGCGGCAGCGCAGCCTGAATCAATTGATCGGCGATTTTATCGCACGCGCCGGTTCCGCGGGATTCACCGCGCGTGATTCTTCCGTAGGGACAATGTCAGTAATCCGGCGGCTATGGCGAAGAGCGTCGACTGCCACAGGTGGTTGCCCACTGCCGTGCCAATGGTCGCCCGTATGTCGGACAAAAAGTTCAGGATCATTTGGATTTATCCTTTCTTGCCAGCTTTCGGAGGATTTTTCCAGCTTCCTTTACATCGTTGAGCGTGAGTTTGCCGGATTCGATTAGGTGTGCCATTACCGGTTGTGTGCGTCCGCCGAACAGCGCAAGCAGGTCGTCGATTAACTTCCGTTGTGCGGCGTCACGCGAGAGCGCCGCTTCGAAGATGTGGAAGTTTCCGACTTTCTTTACGCGGCGCACGGCTCTTTTCGCCTCCAGACGATAAATGGTCGTCTGAATCGTCGTGTAGGCAGGTCTGCCTTTTTCGGGAAAAGTTTCCTGAATCACGCGGATGGAGGCTTCGCCCTGGGCCCACAATACCTCCATGATTTGAAGTTCGAGCTTCGTCAATTTTGGTTCGGTCATTCTTTTCTACTACGCTCGTGTTAAATACTACTATCACAATAGTTATTGTCAAGTCTTTTGTAGGTGGTAGGATCCTCGGTGTGATCTGAGGGGATTGGACAAACGCAAGTCCTTCCATTGAGAAGGCCGGTTTCACGCGACCGAGACGGCGGACCAGCTATTTCGCAGTCGGCGCTAACGTCTTCAATCGCTCTTTCTTGATTTTCACAATCATGCCAGCGTTGCGATCGGCGACCTCGCTCACTCTGTATTCCGCAGAAGTGCCCAGCACCTGTGCCACCTCGGATGGCGTTAATTTATATTCTTCGGTTAGCCAGCTCGCCATGTTTGCTGTCGCTTCGCGAAATGCATCGTCCAGCGAACCAGCCAGTCCCATAGCCATCAAATGCGTAGCGGACTCCACCCGTGGTCCGGGCACGTGCTTGTTGGGAATCACGTCCACCGTCACTTCGACATCCATCGAAGTCTCCAGCGCATTGCCGTTCAGTTCGCCATCACCTTGAGCGGCGTGTCCATCGCCGAAGTACAGCAAAGCTCCGGGAACATTCACGGACAGGTACACCGTCGCGCCTTCGATGATTTCATTGAAGTCCATGTTTCCGCCGTAACGGCCGGAATCGCCGGTGCCCGGAGCGGCCTGCGTGATTCCCGGAGCAACCGCTACGCAACCCAGCATTGGGCGCAGTGGAACAGAATAGTGCGTCAAATGCTCCGCTGGTTTTTCTGGAGAAGCGATCCCATTCGCCAAGTCGAGATGCCAGCGAACATTCTTGAAGCCATCCTTCATTTTTACGGCCCAATCGCTGTCCAGTCCGCGTCCGACGATCCCGTCGTCGCTGATTGCATAATCGCGATTCAGTCGAAGCCGCGTGATGTGCACAGCGAGCGTGTCTCCGGGCGCTGCAGTTTCAATGTAGAAAGGGCCGGTTTCAGGATTGCCGCCCAGAACCCGTGTGACGCCTTTTTCGTCCGTCCCGCCGGCATCAACCGTGGTGGCGTGAATCGTATCTCCAGGAGCAACCGTCAGCACCGGTTTATTCTCAGCGGAAAATCGCCGGTAGAAAGTGGTAGGCACAAATTCGTGGCGTTTTGCGGCGCCTTCGCGACGTGTTGCAACCGGTGTCGCGGTGAAAGAGTGTTTTTCTGGATGAGTAGGATCGCTCGAGTCCGTGAAGATCACTGAACCCGCCATTGTGCCGTCGCTTAGAGTGGCGTTTCCTTCCTCGGTCCCGCCGTGTTCATCCTTGGCCAGAAAATGAATGCGACCACCGGAGACGCTGCCTTCCAGTTTGTCGCCATCAAAGTTGCCCGTCAACTTTTCACCCTGCTGCTCCAGCAACAATCCGAAATAAATTGGCGAACCAAAAAAATCGGCGTTGACCACCCAACGTCCGCTCAGAGCGCCAGTCGCGGTAGTATTCGGTTTCGCTGCATCCTGCGCGGCGATCGCGCGGACGAACAGTAGCGACACACTCAGAAGAATCAACGACAGGATTTTGCGCATGGGAATCTCTCCGGCTTGTCAGTTTAGACGAAAAGCTTCGTAGGCGGTTAGCTTCCACTTTGCGCCTACTAAAGTGCGAAGTTAAACTGTAAAGCCCATGGAAAAGCTGACCGGTATTCACGCGGTGAAAGAAGCGCTGGAAGCGGGGCGTCCGCTGGAATATGTGCTGGTTGCAAAAGGCCGGCAGGACACGCGTGCGGAGGAAATTATCCAGCTTGCGCGGCGCAACGGAATTTCCGTGCGTTTTGAAGAACGCGCGCAACTCGATCGCAGCGCAGGAACGCGTGATCATCAGGGAGTTGTAGCGATTGGCGCGGCGCGCAAGGCCAGCACCTTCGAGGATATTCTTGCTGCCGCGAATCATGAAAAAAGCAAGCCAGGCTTGATTGTTTTGCTGGACGGCGTCGAAGATCCGCACAACCTCGGCGCGATTATTCGTACCGCGCTCGCTGCCGGCGCGCACGGCGTGGTTATTCCGGAACGCCGCGCAGCAGGCCTTACAGACACAGTTGCGCGCGCATCCGCAGGCGCGCTCGCCCACCTGCCGGTCGCAAAAGTCACCAACCTGGTTCGAACCATGGAACAGTTGAAAGAAGCCGGCTACTGGCTGGTGGGCTTGGACGAACGCGCCGACAAAAGTTACACCGAAGTGGACTACACTTCGCCGACGGGAATTGTACTGGGCGGCGAAGGCGGCGGCCTCCACGAACTTACCCGCAAACGCTGCGACTTCGTAGTCTCTCTCCCAACGTCCGGCCCGGTGAAATCGCTAAACGTTTCAGTCGCCAGCGGCGTAGTCCTCTTCGAAGCCCTCCGCCAGCGGCACGCAAAGAAATGAAAGAGAGATTCCTCGCCTCGCTCGGAATGACGGCTAAAACTACTTGTCGTATTGAATTAGGGAAAAGACGTCGAGACCGGGCAGTTTGGCGCGGCCATTCAAAAAAGTTAATTCTACGGCGAAGGCGGTGCCTTCTACTTTGCCGCCGAGTTTTTGAATGAGCTTTGCGGTGGCGGCGGCGGTGCCTCCGGTTGCGAGGAGGTCGTCGCAGACGATGACGCGGTCGCCCGGTTTGATGGCGTCTTCGTGAATTTCGAGGGTGTCGGTGCCGTATTCAAGCGCGTAGGAAACGGCAGCGGTTTTGGCGGGAAGCTTTTTTGGTTTGCGCACCGGCACGAATCCCGCGCCCAGACGATACGCAAGTGCCGGCGCGAAAATGAAGCCGCGTGCTTCGATGCCTGCCACAATATCAATCTCGTGATCCCGGAAGTGGCCGCATAGCCGGTCAATCAGCGTGTGGAACCCTTGCTTATCTTTCAGCAGCGTAGTGAGGTCGTAAAAAAGGATTCCCGGCTTCGGATAGTCCTTCACTTCGCGAATCAGTTTTTTCAAATCATCCATTCCCGCTCCCTATAGATTTGCAATGTCGTATTTACAAACGGCACGCAGCCATATTGGCTACGCTACCGAGAGGCACACAGACTGAAGTCTGTGCTACAGATTCGCAACCAAGTTGACTCTACTGATCGTACGTGATGCTGAATTCTTGCGCGAACTGTGGATCAAGCTCGGTGGACTCTTCGACAACATGCTGGACCATGGCGCCGCGCGGGCCGCGTTCGATGAGCGTGCGCAGGCGCGCCAGTTTTTCCGGCGATCCGATGGCATAAACTTCAACGCGGCCATCGCGAAGATTGCGCACATAGCCGGAAACATGCAGGCGCTCGGCTTCATCCTGCGCAAAATAGCGGAAGCCGACACCTTGTACGATTCCGGAAATCAAGTAGCGGCGAGCGATATGATTCGTGGTCATTAAATTAAAAATTGTAGCATTGTCGGTTCGGAATATGATGCGTTGCAGCCTGCCGCGACGAAATCAAAGCAAAGCGGCGGTTTTTTGCGTTCACTTGGTGCTCACCGACTGGGGCGTTAAACTCACTCTGGCGCTTGTTTCGAGAAGCAATGCCATCTCGCGTCAGGCTGCCATCCCGGACTTGCGAGCATCTTACGAGATGATGACGAGCCTGGAAAATCGGGAAATTCTAACAGTCTTATGAATGCGTTCCAAAAAGCTTTCGTAATGATGGCGCTCATAATTTTTGGCGCTGCTGGCGTAAGTGCGCAGGATGCCAGCGGGCCGTTGGCCCCGCCGCCGGAGCATGATGTTCATCGGGTTACGACTACCCAACCGGCGGAAGTTCCACCGGCGTTGGCCCCCGCGGAAATCATCAAGGAATTTGCCGCCAAGGAAGAGAAATTTCTGCGCGCGCGCGTTCAGTATGGCTACAAGAAATCGATCAAGCTGACTGAGTTCGGCCGCGATGGCCAGCCCGGCGGTGAATATCAATTGACAGTACAAATGGTGCTGGATTCGGACGGCCGACCCTATGAAAAAATTGTGGATCAAAAGCAATCGACGCTGCATGCGCTGACTCTTACTCCGGACAATGTGAAGATCATCGGGCACTTGCCGGCGTATCCTCTGATTCCGCAGCAACTGGCGAAATATGACTTGCGTTATGTGGGCACGGAAAAAGTGGACGAGATCGACTGCTACATTATCGATGCCAAACCGAAATTGCTGGAACGCGCGCAGGCTCTACGGGAAATGGGTGACGGACCTGGGCGACGAGCATGCGCCGGAATTGCCGTTCACCAATTTCGAAACTTATCGCGAAAATGTGGAAGGGAAATACTGGTTTCCGAATTACGCCCGCTCGGATGAGTATCTGCACTCAAAGGATAGCGGAGACATTCCAGTGCGGCTGGTAATCAAGTGGACGGATTTTAAGCCGTTGGTGGCGAGCGCGGCACCGGCTCCTGCTGCGGTGGACGCTGCAAAGCCTAAGCCTTAAAGAGTTCGCTGTCTAAAGTGCAAGGTAAGGACGGTAAGGACCCGGCCACCCCCTCCCCCTGTTTTTTGTAAGTATTCATTCTAAAGATGGTTAAAGTCCTTTGTTTTTATACACTTTGTAAGTGCGGAGAACAAAGGACTTAGCGGGAGAGTTCTTGCGGCGTGCAGAGAGTGCGAATCTAGCGTCCCGCGCGGCTTCAAACAATAGATGAACCATAACGTAGTCCGAATAGCGGATGGTGCCGGGCGTGAGCTTGCGCGAGGAGGTGAAGGATTCGAAGTTGACTCGCATGGTCGAGTTGGATTCGAGCGTTGTGGCTTTATTGCGGAGAGCAATGAGGAGATGGGATAGGTCCGTGGGTGATGAGGTTGAGGCGGGGGTTTGTGCCTGAGCGGACGAGAGACCGAAAAGCGTGAGGAGAAGAGCGACTGGCAATGCTAGTAAGAAGCGCTTCATCAATGCGTCCACTCCAAAGACCTTGATGATACGACGAAAGGGCATGAGCCAAGAGAATCCAAAGCCGGGCCGCACCCTTACGTTCAATCGCGGAATTGAAGAAGGGCGGCGGGGAGTTCGGTGATGGATTCGAGGAGGAGGTCGGGTTTCGCGGCGCGGAGGCGTTTTTCGGTGGGGAAAGGGCCGAGGATGGCGATGGCGGCGCGCACGCCGGCGCTGCGAGCCATTTGCAGGTCTTCGGGGGAGTCGCCTACATAGACGGTGTACGAGGGTCGCAGGCACATCTGACGAAGGGCGAGGCGTAGTGGTGCGGGATGGGGTTTGCGCAGGCGCGTGTCGCCGCTACAGACGCGGGCAGCGAAGTGATCCCAGAGTTTGAATTCGTGGAGTTGGCGGTGGACGCGGTCGCGGTCGCCGCTGGTGACCAGACCCAGGGCGTGGCTGCGAGCGAGTTGCTCGAGGACGCGACGCGCGCCGGGCAAAAGTTTTGGGCGATGTTTGGCGTAGTGCTGGCGCCAGACTTGATCGGCAGCGTCGTATTTGGCGCGAGGAAGATTGGCGGCGCGATAGACGTTGTACCAGTTGGGGGAACAATGCTGTTCGAGTTCGGCGAGGCCCCAGGGAATTTCCATTTCAGCGAACATGGCGAGGTAGGCGGCGGTGTCCGCGGCGTAGGAGTTGAGGAGAGTGCCGTCCCAGTCGAAGAGGACGCCTTTGAGAGGGCGATTGCGGGAGTTTTTCATGGAATGCTGTAACAAGTTCAGATGTTTCTAGCTTACTGCAACGCGAGAACTGGTGCTTAAGTCGGAGCACGCCCCCCGACCAGGTTCGGGGCCGCTATAAGGGGGGGAAGAGCACAGCCCCTTCGAAACTCAGGGCCAGCAGGAATGGCTGTGCCACGAAGAAAGAAAGGAAAGGAAAGGAAAGAAAGAGCAACGACATAAAGTCGCTGCTACATACGGCTCAGAAAGAATTCAGGCGCTGGTGTGGTCAGCGTGGACGTTGTCGTCGCGATCGAATTCCAGTTCGTCGAAGGAGGCGGCAATGCCGAACCAGCCGGGCATGGCGGCGGGTTCAAGGCGCGTGACGCGGGCTTTGCTGACGATCACTACATTTCCACGGCCCATGGGGCGGCTGACCAGGACCACTTCCAGTTCGACGACGGTATCGAGAGGTAGTTTGCGCGGGCAGAGAAAGAAAACACCGGTGGAGCTGATGTCGCGCGTGACCAGAGTAATCGGAAAATCTTCGGGGCGGCCGGCTACTCCGCGGAGGCGCAGGGGCAGGCGAAGAGACGCTCTGGGATATTCGCGCTGCTCTGGAAAAATGCCGACGGCATGAGTCGGCACGCGCGCGAAGCGGCGCATCGAGTTCACTGGCTGCAGCGGCATGACGCGAAGCGTCGGCACGCGCGGAGGCACTAATAGCGGGATCGCTGCCGGCGCTGTCGCTGCACCTGCGGCCACGGCGAAAGCAGGAACCGGCTGCGGACCACGCAGCGCAGTTTGACCCACGGAAACGGATAGCGACGGATCTAGTTTTGCAGCATGATTCAGTGCGCTCATCTCACCCTCAGAAAGATGCCGTACCTTTTGGCCCGAAAGCTTTACGAACGTGCGAGATACAAAGACAGTTTCACTTCTCAAAGAAGCGGAAAACGTTATCGAAACGGATTGAGAGGATGTCACTTCGGCGGGGTAAGAGTCAACCTGTGGAAAACGCGAGAAGTGTCTTAACTTCAAACAGTTGGTTGTAGTAGTACCAGAGGCGTGACGGGGTTACGGATTGGAGAACCTAGCGGTCAGGACAAAGCTGACGCTCTCCGAGCCGTGCCTATCTCATTGCCGAAGTCGGTCCCACCGCAGCGACGTTTCCTTCGGAGAAATGTCTCTCCTCCTGGGTTGGTGCCTGCCCCGGCGACGACGAGAGCGCGGGCGTGAACTACAGCCACCGATCCCCGAAGGGCAACCGCCACATGCGGCGCGTTCTCAACCAGATGGCCAACGCCGCAGCCAGGGCCAAAGGAAGCATCTTCGAGATCGTGTATCGTCGCTCGGTACCGCGCCTGGGACATAACCAAGCCAGCGGGGCCATTGCCCATCGACAGTGTCGGCTCATATGGTTGATCCTGCACCAGGGAGTTCGTAACGAAGAACGGGGCCCAGCCGTCACCAAACAATCCAAGCAAAGGCGCACCGCCAGAATGATCCGGGCAACTCCGAAGCCTCGGCTATCGCATCGAAGCGCCGAGTCCTCGGCCAAGCACAAGCGCAGTGATTTTTCGAGCCTGCGCTCGGAATGACTGTCGTTTTGCAGACAATTGCGTAGTACTTGCCTACTGTGAGTTTTGTGTGACGCGCGAGAGTCGAGGGGGATGGTCGTAGCCATATATGAGAATCAAATTGGCGCTCGACCATGGTTTGCTGTGACTTTAGAGTGGAGGCTACGTGCCCCGCGTGACCTACGACTTACCGGAAGAACCCTCTCCTATCGAGGGTGCAATTGCGAATGGTGGCGCACGGCCGCCCGATGGTTCCTCGCCTACTGGCGCTGTCGTCCTGAGTTTTGGCCTGGTGTACGTTTTGTGGGGCGCAACGTTTTTCGCGATGAGAATTGGCGTGGAATCGTTCCCGCCGTTGATCCTGGCTGGCATGAGGCACTTCTCGGTGGGATTGGTGCTGTACCCGCTTTTGCGTTGGCGCACCGGCATCCGGCCAACGGCGGAGCATTGGAGAACGGCGGCGATCACTGGAGTGCTGCTGCTGATGGTTGGCAATGGCGGAGTGTGCTGGGCCGAGCAGACAGTGCCATCAGGGATCGCGGCGCTACTCGTAGCTACGGTAACGCTGTGGATGGTGATCGTGGATTGGGTGCGGCCGAAAGGGCATAGGCCGTCGGCGCGGGTTCTATTCGGAATTGTGTTGGGTTTCGCAGGAATGGTGATACTGGTTGGACCGGCGAAATTGGGATTATCCGGACGGGTGGACCCGGTAGGCGCGGGAGTGCTCGTAGCGGCGTCGCTAGCGTGGGCTTGCGGATCGCTTTATTCGAAGCATGGGGCGCTGCCAAGTTCGCCGATGTTAGGAGTGGCCATGCAGGGACTGTGCGGCGGCGCAGCGCTATGGATTGCGGCGCTCTTCGGCGGGGAAATTGGGCGATTTCATCCTGCGGTTGCGCCGATGCGGGCGTGGATGGCGGTTGGGTATCTGTTTGTATTCGGTTCGTGCATTGGATTTACGGCGTATCTATATATTTTGAAGAAAAGCACGGCGGCGCGAGTGGGAACGTACGCGTTCGTGAATCCAATCGTGGCGCTGATCATCGGATGGCTATTGGGCGGGGAGGTGTTGACGCCAAGAACCCTGCTGGCTGCGGCGGTGATTTTGACGGCGGTAGTGTTGGTGATTACGGCTCCGCATCGCGACCCACGCGAGGCGGCGGATACGTTGCCCGCTCCCGGGGAAGCGTAACGAAAACCTCCAGAGATCTTTATTTATTTGAGCGCCGATTCCGGATAGCGCGACTACCGGCGTTGCGCTAACTTTGGCCATGGTGGAGACGATGAGAATCGCAATACGGTCGAGTGAAAATACAGTTTCATCACGGGTGGAAGCGCGCTACTGGCAAGCGACACTGACACGCGATGGGCGGGCGGACGGAGCTTTCTTTTTCGGCGTAAAGTCGACGCAGATTTATTGCCGGCCGAGTTGCCCAGCGCGGCGACCGCTGCGAAAAAACACGTTATTTTTTTGCACGACGCACGATGCGGAAGTGCAGGGATTTCGCCCCTGCCGCCGATGCAAGCCGAATGAAATCCCTGCGGCGGTTCGCATCGTGCAACGGGCGGCGGAAGTTTTGCAAAGCGATCTGGATGAGTCCGTAAACGTCGCGGCGCTGGCGGGAAGAATTGGAGTCAAGACAGACGCGCTGCGCCGGGCATTTCGTCAGCAAGCGGGATTGACGCCAAAAGAGCTGGCAGCGGCGCTGCGTTTGAAAAAGTTTAAGAAGTTATTGCACGACGGCAGCAGCATAACCGATGCGCTGTATGCAACGGGATATGGATCGGCCAGTCGCGTTTACGAACGCAGTGATGCGCATCTGGGCATGACGCCTGCAACTTATCAAAAGGGAGGAAAAGGAATGAAGATTCAATATACCACGGCGAAATCATCGTTGGGAGAAGTGCTGGTAGCGGCTACCGAGCGAGGCGTGTCGGCGGTGTATCTGGGCGACGGGGGCGCGAAGTTGGTGAAAGAATTGCGCGAAGAGTATCCGCGCGCCGAAATTTCGTCAGCGAGTGGTGCGTTTACGCAATGGCTGGAAGAGGTCGTTTCGCGGGTGGAAGGCAGCGCGCCGCGGCGGGAACTGCCGCTGGATTTGCAGGCTACGGCGTTTCAGCGTCGTGTGTGGCAGGAGTTGCAGAAGATTCCGCGCGGAACGACGAGGACCTACAGCCAGATCGCGCGAGCGGTCGGAAAACCGCGAGCGGTGCGGGCAGTGGCGCGAGCCTGCGCCACGAATCCTGTTTCGATTGTGGTGCCGTGCCACCGAGTGGTGCGCGCGGATGGGAATCTTGCCGGGTATCGATGGGGACTTTCGCGGAAAGAAACGTTGCTGGAGCGGGAGCGGGCGTAATCAGGAATCCAGCACCGGCGAAGAAAAACAAAAGAGAAAAACAAAAGAGAAGAGCGGGCACGGCATGCCGTGCCCCTACGGCAACTTAGCCGCGAGGTTTGGTTTTGGTGGCGTTCTTGGGCCAATCGGCTCTGAATTTTGCATCGTCGATCTTCAGGTTTTTCTTGATGTCGCTGTAATGAAAAATGAAGTAGTCGCCGGAGCCGGATTCAAAGAATTTTTGCTGCAAGGGTAGCCAAGCCGATTCGTCAATCCACATCTCGATTTTGCTGATTTGCGCGCGAATGTCGTCGGACTTGGGAACCAGCTCGAGCAGCAAAGTTTTTTTGCCGTCGAGTTCCTCTTCGCTGACGAAAGCCACGGTGTAGCTTTTTTTCACGCTGTCGCTGCGTGAGCCGAAACCCAGAAGCACGTACTGGTCGACCAGCGAGCGATTTTTTCCAAGATTGTATTCCTCGACGCGATTGATTTTCGGCGTATAAATGGAAAGGGAATCGCCGGAGCGCAGAATGGTGCGCGGATCGGGCTTGGAAAATTCGATGCGCATCTTTTCGTCTTTCTTGCGGAACCACATCTGCCCGGATTCGGTCGAGGTGTCCTTCACCACCGCGGTGTATTTAATGTTGTCAATGTTGGCGGTGAGAGTGCGAAAATCGCGAGCGCCGGCGTCCATCATGCTAAGTACGGAATCAGCGGTCCATTTTTGAGCAGACTGTCCGTGCTCGGCCGGCGATAGACAAAGCAGAGCGGCGAAAATTAAAGCAAAAAAAAAGCCAGACTTGCTGGTCAAAGTGAGTTCCATCCGCTGCGGTTCGAACGCGAATACATGATGAATTGATCGTAACACAGTTGGTAAGACGTATTGCCGAAGGCCGGAGTTTCCATTTGTGTTAGGGGCTTTCGAGTAGATCGATGGGAGCGGAGAGATTCCCCGCCTGCGGCAGGCAGGCTCGCTGCGCGGACTTCGCTCGGAATGACGATGTTTGCTTATTTTTTTGGGCGCCGCTGAGCGTAACCAAACTAGTTACTTTTTGTGTAGAATAACCTGATAGGCAATGACCGCGCCTTGTGCGTCGCGAACCGCTTCCACATTAGTGATTTCGAATCGACCGTTTTGCAGTGACGACTGCGCTTTTTGCAATGCGCGGTGCAGTTCGTTTTGCAATTGCGGCATCTGTTCGGGCGGTGTGAGGATGCGAGCATCCACTTTGTAAATTTGCCGGTTGCCGGATTCGTTTAGAAGTTCGATTTGCGCGGAGGCAGTTGGTACTTCGCGAGTGGGTTGATCGTGAAACCAGCGGCCGGGGGTGAGCAGTACGAAAACCAGAATGGCTATGACGGCCAGGTCGTATTGCCACGAGCCGCGCTCGTACGACCAGAAAAAAATCCGCGAAACAAATTGACCGGGAGATGCCATTTCAGTCCGCCGGAACTCCATCCACGATAACACCATCGCGCATGTGCACAACGCGATCGAAATAAACCGTGGCTTCGGGATTGTGGGTAATCATTACGACGGTTTGGCCGAGATCCTTGTTCAGGCGGCGCAGCATTTCCAGCACAATTTCGGAATTTTTCGTGTCCAGATTGCCGGTGGGTTCGTCGGCGAGCAAAATTTTCGGTTCATTGATAATGGCGCGCGCGATGGCCACGCGCTGCTGTTCACCACCGGACATTTCAGAAGGCTTGTGAGCCAGGCGGCCTTCAAGGCCGAGCATCTTGGTGACCACGGCGAAGCGATGGGGATCAAAGCCGTCGCCGTGAATGTACTGGGCAATGGCGATGTTGCCGCGAGCGGTAAGCGTTGGAAGCAGATTGAAACGCTGGAAGACGAAACCGATTTTGCTGCGGCGGAGCTTGGTGCGTTCTGAATCGCGCATTTCGGTTAAGTCGTTGCCGTCTACCAGAACTTTGCCACGCGAAGCCTGCGCCAATCCGCCGATGACGTAAAGCAGCGAAGACTTGCCGCAGCCGGAAGGGCCCATCACAGCGACGGATTCGCCGGGCTGCACTGCGAAGTTGACACCACGCAGCGCCGGAACTTCGACTTTACCGGCGTGGTAGAGCTTCCAAAGATTTTCCGTCTGGAGTATTGGTTCCAAGCTGCGTTTTTCTGACCCCTGTCCCGCGGCGCTCTGCAACGCAGATCGCGGCGCTGGTATTGTAGCCGCGATTCGCACCAGAGCCTAGCGAGCCTCAGTGCTTGAATCTGCGCGGCGGTATGCAAAAAACCTTGAGCGCACATTTTTCAGTCAAAGGTCAGAGCCTCGACGGCGTCTTTGCGACTGGCCACCCACGCGGGATAACTAGCGCCGACGATGGTGCCGAACAAAGCGATAAGACCCGCGCGTATCATCCATCCTGGGGTGATTAGGATGGAAAGGGTCGGAAACCCGGCAATAAATGCGGCGCGCACGCCGTAACTGAGCGCGATGCCTCCAGCAATTCCAGCGAGGCAGAGCAATGCCGACTCCATGAGCAGCGCGCGAATAATGAATGGCGGATTCGCGCCAAGAGATTTCAGTACGCCGATATCGCGAGTGCGTTCGATCACCGTGGTGTACATAGTAAGGAAAATCACCAGTAGTCCGATAGAAACGGCCAGCGCGATCATCGCGTCAATGAAGACTTGCAGGCCGGGAATATTCGTCGAGGTCATCAAGGAAAGCAGATCTTTCAGCGGGCGAACCGTGTAGCCTGGAAAATTATCCGGCTTGCGCATGTCTTCCATAACGTCTTCCGCGTGTTCGGGACGTGTACATTTGACGAAGAAAATGGAAGCTTTGTCATGTGCGCCGATGAGATCTTGCAGCGTGGTGATGGGGACGAAAACGCGCGAGCCCTTGCCGTGCTCCACGATTCCAGCGACGTGCCAGTCGTTGTTGAACAGATTGTAGGTGTCGCCGACTTTCAGATGCTTGGCGCGCGCGGCCCAGTCATCGACCAAAACATCGTCCGGCGCCTGCATGTCGTGGCCGGAAAGAAAAACAAATCCGCCGGTAACTTCGCGGAAAGATTCGGGGTCGATTCCGTAAACCACTTCCACGCCGCCGGTGGAATTAAATTGCAACAACGTCGGCGCAACGGCCTGCACGTACTTCAATCCCCTCAGCTTGTCCGCGATTTTTATCGGCATCGGTGCGTTGCTGAAACCAAGAATGTAGGAAGCGCCGGGCGGCTGCAGCATGATATCCGCGCCGATGCCTTCGATGCGTTTGGCGGTTTCCGTCAGCAGTCCGGAAGTCAGGCCAACGATCAGCACCACTAGCGCAACCTCGACGGAAATGGCCAGGATGCCTATGAAAGTGCGAGCCGGACGGTGCAGTAGATTGCGAAAAATCAGTTCGCCCATCATGGATGCGCGTCCGTCGCAGGCTGTTTCGAATTGGTGCTTGCATCGACACGCACAAGATCGGAATTCGCGGGCTGGCTAAGCTGGAAGCGATCGGGGCCCAGGTCCACATTAGGGTCGATTTTTGTAATTTGCAGATCGAGACGGTAATCGTCATGCGGGCGGTCTATGCGAATCGCGCGAGGGAAACTTTGCGGGGCGTTGGCAGCAGCGGGCGTAGCAGTTGGCGCGTCGTTCAACGGCTGCCAATCCGACACATGCACGTCGGAGAGCAGGATGCCTTTGGGTCCGTAAGCCTGCAGGCGAACCACATTCAAGTCCGCGCGATCGAACCAGATTTTACGGTAAATCTCGGTGGTGTAGCCGCCACGCAGCACGGTCAGCACGTAATAGCGCGAGGCCTCATCATCAAATTCCTCGATCAGTACGGTTTCCTCTTTGCGGATTTCCGGCCAAAGCAGCGCGTCCAGCAGATGTTGCGGACGCAAATTTTCCAACGGCTTCTCGCTATTTCGTTCCAGGCCGACCTGGCCAAGCATAAATTTATTTTTTGTCGGTAGCCATACGCGGAACTCTTTGCCGTCACTGGCCATGTCAAAAATGGTTTTGCCGATCACCGGCGCCTGGCCGACCATGCGAACATTTGCAGGCCGCGCGGCCAAAAGAAATGCTTTTACTTCGTGGTATTCCTGAATAAGTCCCGAGTATTGCGAACCGGCGGTAGTCTTCAATTCGACAGTCGCATTCAGGGATTTCACGCTCGAGGCAAACGCATTGTACTTCTCAAGAAGCTGCTCGCGTGTGGCGACCCTCGCGACCGGACGCGCAGCCGCGGGAATGTTTTGCTTCCTTATAACCGTGCTGCCGCCGCCGCAACCGCCGGAGATGGCCGCCAGTGTCGCCACCGCCATCCATGAATATGGTCGTTTCATCCGTAAATTGTGCACACTTAACTTTCGATTATAGCAATCTGGCCACCACTTCGACCCGTCAATCCAGCAGGAATTTGAGCAGCTTATTGCGGCCGCGAGATATAGACATCGAAAGTCTTCGCGGCGGGGCGCACGCGACGGATCACTTCGCTGGACCAGATATTTTCGCTAATCAGCGTGACCCAGCCATCGTCAAATTCGCACACGGCGCAAAAAGAATATCGCTGGTAGGCCGCCTGATAGGCGTCGAGGCCGTGTTGCGAAAGTTCGCCGGTAAGCGCCACATCGTCGGTATTTACGCGGTCGCCCGCGCGAACGCCGAAGGTTTCCGCTTCGAAGCGTTCGAAGAGCTGCTGCAACTGTTCTGGCGGTGCCTGAGGAATCACGATGCAGCGCGTACCCGCTTCGCGGAAAGCAATCTTCTTCGCCACGCAGAAATCGCGGATTCGTTCCAGATGGCTGAAAAAATCGAGCACAAAGGGCTCGCCTGCGGTAAGCAAAGGAAAAACCGCCGACCAGAAATCCGTGGCTTGCTTTCCGCGCACCGGTTCGCGGCTTCCTGTCTCCAAGATTTCCAGGCTCACCGCTTTCACGTCCGCGCCGAGATCAAGCGCCTGCACATCCAATGAGAACGCGGGAAGATCGAGGGCGCCCTTCGCCGCCGCTCCGTTTGCTGGACCTCCGCTCATCATTCTTCCTCTTCGACCCTGGGGAATTTCTCGCGGAATTCCGGAGTTTGCTTGCGCACATCCAGCCAATCAAAAAACGCGTCGGGATTTTCCAGCCAGATGCGGAACCAACTGGCGATCTCTTCTTTTTCCGCGCGTTTGTGCGCTTCGACTTTGTGATTGCGGGAAATCATTTCCGCCCGGCGCTTGCCTAGCCGGCCAACTTCCATCACCCGTTCCGCCGCCGCATTTTCTCCATGCGCCTTGAAGCGGCGCAGCAATTCGTCAAGGCGCATCAAACTGACTTCCGCATCGCCCAGCGTTTTGAAGTGCAGCAGGTCTTCGAACTCCTCTTCGAACTGGTCTTCGGCCTCTTCCTGCGCGGTTAAGACTACCTTCCATCCCGCCGATTGCAGCACGTCGGCAATGTAGTCGGAACCCGTCTTGCCTTCCGCGCCATGATCCGCCAAAAGTTTTCTGCGCAACTGATCAATTTCCGCCGCGGTCCATTTTTCCGCGCCAATGGCTGCGGCGGCGCGCAGGATCATGGCCTTTTTTGTTTCAAGTGCTTCTGTCATCGTCCTGAGCCTCGGTGCTTCTTTCCCTGTGACTTGTTATGCACGGCTTGCGCGGGCGGAGGATCCGCTGGTAAGCCCGCCAGCATACGGCGATAACGGTTCACGTTCTGGTTGTGCTGCTCGAGCGTCGAGCTGAAAAAATGGCCGCCCTGGGTATTTGCTACAAAATAAAGAAACGGCGTGTTGGCTGGCGCAAGCGCCGCGCGCAGCGAAATCTCGCCAGGATTTCCGATCGGTCCCGGAGGCAGCCCGCCGTGCATATAAGTATTGTACGGTGAGTCTTCGTGCAGGTCTTTGCCGCTCAGCGAGCCATTGTAGCGGCCTTGTTGCTGCAATGCATAGATCACCGTCGGATCGCACTGCAACAACATGCCTTTTTTCAGGCGATTTTCAAATACTCCCGCGACGATCGGGCGTTCTTCTGGCTTTGGCGTCTCGCCTTCGACCAGTGATGCCAGGGTAATGGTCGAGAGCAATGGACGCCCCGTCGATTGGCCGGTTTTGTCGGAGCCTGCCGGAGCAACGTGAGACCATTCCTCGCGAAATTTCTGCGTCATTTGTGCAGCCAGTTCATTGGCCGCCGGATGGCGTGGCAAATGATACGTCGCGGGGAATAAAAAGCCTTCCAGGGTTTTGGCTTGGGGAGCGAGGTCATGAATTATTTCTGGATTTTTTGCGGCCGCCAGAAAATCATCCGCAGTCAGGAACTTTCCGTCCTGTAGTTCGCGCGCGATTTCGTACATGGTCTCGCCTTCGCGCACCGTAAATGGCCGCTCGTAGACGTTGCCGTTTGCCAGCGACCAGAAAACATCCTTGCCGCTGACCGCATGATCGAAATGGTATTCCCCGGCCTGCAAAGTGCGGCGCGGATGTTTGCGCGCGTAAATTTCAAATGCAATGGCGTTGCGAATCACGCCATTTTTCTCCAGCAGCCGTGCCACGCTGCGGCTGGATGCGCCGTGCGGAACTTCAACAAAAATGCCTTCGCCCGAATATATGCCATACGGGTTCTCGATCGCATACCAGGCGTAACCTGCGGCGGCCGCGGCAAGCGATAAGACAAGCAAGAGGAGCTTCGCCAGAAATTTCATTTAGCGCTCCTTGGGTGCAGCGTTGTTATGGCCTTCGGGTCTATGGCGTTCCAGGTACTCGCGAAGGATGATCGTTGCAGCCACGGAGTCCACGGTAAATTTCGACGCATCTCTTTTTTTTGGGGCGCCGTCAATCTGTCTGGATTTACGGCCGAACTCTTCTTCGAGCAAGCGTTCGGCTTCCCAACTGGTCAGCCGTTCATCGGCCATTTCGACGGGAACGCCGATCTGTTTGCGCATGCGTTGCGCGAAGCGCTGCGTTTCCTCGGCCATTTCGCCGCGCGCGCCGTCTAAGCGCAAGGGAAGTCCTACCAGCACCAGCTTCACTGCATTGTCGCGCACCAGTTCGCGCAGCCGGCGCATGTCTTCGTTGCGGTTGATGCGTTTGAGTGTGTTGAGCGGTTGGGCGATTCCCTGCAACGACTCGGCGATGGCGAGGCCAATGCGGGCGCAGCCGTAGTCCACAGCCAGAATTCTTCCAGCTGCAGACACCTTCGGCGCGGCAGGTCCCGTTAATGGTGGCGCGGAGCTCACGCTACTATTATATCGCCTAAGGCTTGCGGCCCCGAGCGCCGCTTCGCCATTGCTCCCAATAGCCCAATGTCTTCATCTGTTCGCCGAGACCTGTCTCTTTGACCAGTGCGTCGAGTTCGGCGCGCGACAAACGCTTGCCAAGCGGTTCGGCTCGATCGGCGATGCCCCAGGCGGTCAATGCCGCGATCGCTGTGTTCATTTTCATTTCGCGTTGATCTACTTTGTCGAAGGTGTCGGATGCCGCGTGATAGTTGGCAAGATAGTTTGCAATTTCGTTGTTCGCGACGAAGGTTGGCACGCCCTCGAGGAGGAAATCGAAATTGTCGGTGCCGAACGATGCGTCAGTGGTGTGCTGCGTTGCGCCCCACGCTTCAAGCGGCTTCAGGATTTGGCGCAGACCGGCCTCCGTATCCCGTCGGCCGCCTAGCGAATAGCCGGGCACGCGTCCGCTGCCGGAATCGAAGATAATCACGCCGCGGATTTTATCGAGTTCGGCTGCATGAGATTTCACGTACGCGAACGAGCCGACGGTGCCTTGCTCTTCTCCGCTAAACAAAATAAAACGGATGGTGCGTTTTGGAACCAGGCCCGTCGCTTTGATCGCGCGAGCCGCCTCGATCACTAGTGCCGCGTTGCATCCGTTATCGAGAGCGCCGGTGCCAAGTTCCCAGGAATCCAGATGCGCGCCGAGGATGACTATTTCATCCGGCTTTTCGTAGCCGCGAACTTCGCCGACTACATTTTCCTGCTCGATCGGGCCGCCGATTTCATTGGGCAGCGAAAGTTTCACGCGAACCCGTCCGGGAGCTGCGGCCACCAGGCGTGCCAGTTTCAGAGCATCCTCACGGGCAACAACGGCTTGCGGAATTTTGTCGATCTCGCCATTTAGTGCGTTGGTGTGGCGATAGAGCAGCAGGCGTTCGCGCGCTCCGGTCCACAAAATCGCGGCCGCGCCTTCTTTTACCGTTCGCGCGATGATCGCCGGCGGTCGCATATACTCATTGAAAAGATCCGGCCACGTTGAACCGATTTCACTGTGGGCCAACAGAATTGCCCCTTTGGTGTCTCCCGCGCGCGAAAAATCCGCGTCGGTGCCATCGCCAATGTCGACGACGCTAGCTTCGATTCCATCGTGCGGCGTCGCAGGCCCCCAGCCTTCAGACACTGCACGCAACACTGTGCCGCTGGTGGAGGGCGAGAGGATCGCGAGCCGGGTCGCGCCTTCCTTCCACGTCACCGGCAACATGTATTTTTCCGTGTGCACATCCACACCCGCCGCGCGAAATCCAGCAATGCCCCATTGCACGGCTTGCGCCATTCCCGGAGAGCCGCTTACGCGTCCGCCGACTTCATCGGTAAGTCGGCGCAGATTTTCAAGCATCGGCGAATCGCCCAGAATCAGCGGTAACAGCTTCGCAGCTGCTTCCGCGCACGAAGATGTTTCCGTCGCGGAGCACGCGGCGGTTCCTTGCGCGCCCTGCGGAGGTCGAAGCGGATCGACCTTCACCGGCGGCAACTGCGCGAAGGCTGCCGGCGCGGAAATTAGCGCCGCCAAAATGAAAAGAAAAGACGACTTCACCTGTGATTGCATCTGACGCAGACTCCGCTAGAAATTCGGTTTGTGGACTATGGCTCGACAATGAGCGCGTGAAGTATAGCGCGACGGTCCCATCGAGACTTGTAGAGAATTCATATCAGCGATTGCGCTATCGCTGCGACGTATTCGCGCAGAGCAGCGCGTCTATGGTCAGAGCGACTTGCTTCATTTCCGCGACGTCGTGCACACGAACGATGTATGCGCCGTTCAAAATGCTCGCCGCCACGGTTGCGGCGGTCGCCCACATGCGTTCGTCGGCGGAGGCCGGTTTTCCATTCTTTGCCAACGTTGTGCCAAGGAAGCCCTTGCGCGAAGTGCCAACCAGCACGGGATAGCCTAGCTTCGCGAGTTCCCGCAACTTCGCCAGCAATTCGTAATTTTGTGAATAGCTTTTGCCGAAGCCGATGCCCGGATCGATGACGATCTGCGATTGCTTCACGCCGAACTTTGTTGCGGTCGCAATGGATTTTCGCAGTCCGCTTAGGACGTCGCGCATCACATCGCGGGCAAAAGGGCCCTTCTGCATGGTGCGCGGCGTTCCGCGCATGTGCATCAGGATCAGCGGAGCGCCGTACTTTGCTGCAACGCTTGCCAATTCTGGATCGCTGCGCAAACCCGAAATGTCGTTAACCATTTCGGTGCCCGCTCCCAGCGCGAGTTCCGCCACTGCGGACTTCTGCGTGTCCACGGAAATGGGAATCTTCAGTTTGCCGCGTAGCGCCTCTAGCACCGGCAGCAATCGTCGCAATTCCTCCGTCGCGGAAATCGCCAGAGACCCTGGCCGCGTGGACTCTGCGCCAATGTCAAGGATGTCGGCGCCGTCTAGCTGCATCGCCAGCGCGTGTCGCACCGCGCTCTTCACGTCGAAAAATTTGCCGCCATCGGAAAAACTGTCCGGCGTCACGTTCAATACGCCCATGATCAGCGTGCGCTCGCCAAGCCGCAGCCGTCCAGAACGCAGCTTCAGCCAAAATGTCTTTTTCTGAATCATCTAGGGACAGCAACGCAAATCGTGGAAAACCGCGAGAGACCACTCACCATTCACTACTCTCTACCCCACTGACTCTCAATCCAGATCAAAATCGCGAATCGGCTTTCCCACAGGCGCATCCTTGGCTTTCTTCATCTGCTCTTCGAACTTTTTCGCCAGGATGTCTTCCTTGTTCGTTTCCTGAAACCACGAATCCGCGAATTTATCTTCACGCGACTGTTTCTGTTTTTCCAAAATGCTAGCGGCCTGCGTCAGGTCCACATCGGGCCCTGGCTTTACGTGCGCTTCATGCGACAGCACCGCGCCAAATACCGGATCCACCACCAGCTTGGTTTGGCAACACGGGCAAGTCACATTCAGGTTTTCGCCATCCTTCAGTCCCATAGCCGTATTCTACGCCAAATGCAATCCCGCTGGCATCTCTCTCTCATTCATCGGTTCGGGAGCTCCCCCAAACTTTACAGATGCGGCTTGCCAAGTAAGTTCGCCGCCATACCCTTCCCGTAGTCGGTATGAATGCGGAAATCTCCGTACAAAAGTTTTCTCAGGATGGGGATCGGGCGCAAATACCAACTGGCCCAGCTGAGCGGCGAATCTCCATATGCGTCGGTGGCGTCAATCTTGGCGCCCGCATCCAGCAGCATCTGAATCGCTTCCTCGTCGCCGAAGGCCGCCGCCCGGTGCAACGGCGTCTCCCCTTTCGTCCGGCAATCGCGCATGAACTCCCCGGTCTCGATCCCCGATTTGGTCGCACAATTCGGATTGGCACCGCGCGCCAGAAGCACTCGCAGCACCAGGTTATATCGCAGTCTGTCCGTTTTGCAGAGCGCATTGTGCAGGGGAGTTTCTCCCGTTTCGGCCTCCGGGCGATTCACGTCCGCGCCCTGTTCGACCAGAAATCTGCATAGCTGCCAATGACCGTGGAAACAGGCTGCGGTCAATCCAATATTGCCTCCCAACGATTCGAGGGTAGCCCCTTTCGACAGTAAAAATTTCAGCGCGCTCACGTCTCCGTAGTACGCGCACCACTGCACCAGCGAAACACTCTCCCTGTCGGTCGCGGTCGGCGCACCACCGCCACTAATAAACTCAAAAACGGCATCCGTTTGGCCGTCGGCAATTTGTTCAAGCTTCGTCATTTCAGCCCTTCCTTTCTTGGAAGACTCTAACGTGCAGAATCCACGGAATTCCAGCGGACTGGCCACGACGATTCCGTATTACTTGGCATCGCCGGCAAAAAAAGAGGGCGCGATTTCTCGCGCCCAAAATGTTTCTGTTCCTCGGAAAAATTAGGCCAGATCTTACGCTTTCGCCGGGCTGTCTCCCCGCGTGAAGCCAGGCGCTGGCCGAAGCTCTGGCCGCGTCACTTTAGGATCGGTCGCTGGCGCGCCTTGTGGCGGCTGCGGCGGAGGAGTCCGCACCTTTTCTGGCAGCGGCTTGCCTTCAATCAACATGCGCACCTCGAGTGCGTCCAGCACTTCGCGTTCAAGCAGTCCCTGCGCGATGCGCTCGAGCACGTCGCGATGCGTGTTCTGAATATTTTTCGCGCTTTCGTACGCGATGTTGACGATGCGCTTCACTTCCTTGTCAATATCGACGGCAGTGGCTTCGCTGAAGTCGCGATGCTGGGCAATTTCGCGGCCCAGGAAAATCGCTTCTTCCTTTTTGCCGAACGCCAGAGGCCCCAGCTCGCTCATACCCCACTCGCAGACCATGTTGCGCGCAATGTCAGTGGCGCGTTCGATGTCGTTTCCGGCGCCAGTGGTGATGTGCCCGAGAAACATTTCTTCCGCGGTGCGTCCGCCCATCAGCACTGCCAGCATGCCTTCCAAATGTTCCTTGGTGTAGGAATGTTTATCGTCGGTCGGCAACTGCATGGTCAAGCCCAGCGCCATGCCGCGCGGAATAATCGTGACTTTGTGCACAGGGTCGGCGCCCGGAGTCATCGCCGCCACAATGGCGTGTCCCGCTTCGTGATACGCGGTGTTTTTCTTTTCTTCGTCCGACAAGATCAGGGATTTGCGTTCCACTCCCATCAAGACTTTGTCCTTGGCCATTTCGAAGTCGGCCATCAGGATGAATTTGCGATTCTGGCGCGCTGCCCACAAAGCGGCTTCGTTGGCCAG
>WNFH01000295.1_pt1 | contig 30828 bp, 31 predicted proteins | sample 5400411 | NCBI WGS metagenome assembly WNFH01 (sample SAMN13153347, study PRJNA577476) | soil metagenome | isolation source: 200 cm saprolite under Douglas fir tree site 2 hole 3 | place: USA:California | collected 2015-04-18 | reverse complement strand
AGCGATCGGGCACAATGCCCGCATTGTCAGCGCGTGTGTGTCAAAGTGCATGACACGCGTCCACGACGCAAGCGTGATCTGCCATTGCGAGGACACCGCATTGTGCTGGTGCTGCTCAAGCGGCGGTTCCGTTGTCTGAGGTGCCGGCGCAGTTTCGACTCCACCGGATCAGGCCTGTGGCAGACGACGACGGACTACCAAACGCTTGCGTGAGTACCTCGGCAAGCAAGCCTGCAGTCGTCCCGTGAGCCATGTGGCGGCAGAGATGCAGGTGGGGCCACGCTTGGTGCAAAGCTGCTGGGAAGAAGTGGCCCAGATGGAACTGGCCAAACGCCATCTGTCGTTAGATGAGACGGCACCAAAGCCTCCGCCGCGCTACTTGGGTATTGACGAGTTTGCCCGACGCAAAGGTCACCGCTATGATACGATCCTGTGCGATCTGGATGCCCGTGAAGTGCTTGAGGTGAGCGCAGGACGGACCAAAGAGGAGGTGAGCCACCTGCTCGAACGGCGGAGTCGACTGTGATGCGGTGGAAGCCGTAAGCATGGATATGAGCACGACCTTCCGCGAAGCCGTGCAGTTGACGCTGCCACGTGCCCGTATCGTGGCCGATCACTTCCATGTGATTCAGCATGTGGGCAAAGCCTTGAAGAAGGTGCTTGCTCGGCATGCCAAAAAGGAGCCGGACAAACAAGCCGCTTTCTGGCAAGCGGCATCTCTTTTTACGCAACCGGCAAGACCTCTCAGCCGAGGAAGAACAGTCGCGAGCCGCCTTGGCGCTGGCTTTTCCTGAGATCGCTAGCGCTTGGCAGCTCAAAGAAGCGTTACGCAGCTGGTATGCGACCACTTCAGCTGCTACTGCTGCACGGGACTTGGATCGCTGGATCGCCAGCGTCAAAAGGCAGGGACCCAAGGAAATGCGCAAAGCCTTGTCGGCCTTTCGCAACTGGCGGCAGGAAATCCTCGCGTTTTTTGACTGATCTCGCGACGCGTTTAAGTAATGGGTTTGTCGAGGGCAAGAACAATCGCACCAAAGCTTTAATGCGCCAGGGCTATGGCTACCGCAATCGCCACAACCTGCGGCTTCGCATCCTGCTGGGGGTAGCTTCGTGAGATTTCTGCCAATTTCCCCCTACAGGATGGAGAACCAGGTAATTTTGTCTAGGCGATGCGAGGGCGATGCGCGGGGAAATTACACGATTCTGTCGATGACTCCCTGCCTCCACGAAAGCTATATGTATTGTTAGGATGTTTGGAAACCGGTGCATATGCACATCAAGCACGAGATGTTCCTTCGTTCTCTCACTTTCGAAGGAAAGATAAACCATCTCGTCTCACATGTGTAGAAAATCTACCAAACATTCTGATTGTAACGATGAGTCGTGCAGAAGGGTTTCTGATGATCTCAAGTATCCCTTGTCGGGACATCTCTTGCAACGAACGCAAAGTCACCCAATGGTCACGCTTGACCAAGAACAGAAGGAGGAACTATTGTATGGGGTTTTTGATGAATAGGGTGACAACCCTATTTCTAAGTATTGAGTCAGTCAGAAGGAGAGCGCAGATATGAAGAATAAGAAGTTGAGCTTGATCTGGGCAACCGCCATCGGCATTGTCTTGGTGATCGGTTCAGTGGTCGCCACGTTGGTCATTTCACCCCTACTGACGGTCGGCGCTAACGACAACGCCGCCGCGAACGGCTCCAGTGCCTCTGGCGCCATCGTCATCGCCTGGAATAAGGAGCTGCTCCACATCGTCCTAACGCCGGGCGCTCAGCCGGCCACCGTTCAACCGACGCGCAGCTACGCCATCGTGCACGCGGCGATCTACGACGCTGTTGTCTCCATCACGCGGGATGCACCTCCGTATCTTTACTCGGTGAACGCTCCCAGCACTGCCCGAGCTGACGCGGCGGCTGCCCAGGCTGGCCATGACACCCTGGTGGCGCTCTACCCCAAGTGGAAGGCGGCGCTCGATCAGCAGCTCGCCAGTGAGCTCGCCACCATCCCCGACGGAGCCGGCAAGCAGCAGGGAATCCAGGTCGGGCAGGCCGTAGCCGCGCGCTTGATCGCCATCCGCGCCACTGACGGTTCCGACACCACGCCACCGCCCTTCGTGCCGGGCAACCAGCCGGGCGACTACCAACTCACGCCGCCGAAGTTCGTAGCACCCGTTTTCACCAACTGGAGTAACGTGACCCCCTTTGTGCTGAATAACGCGGCGCAGTTCCGTCCCGGGCCACCTCCGGCGGTGACCAGCCAGGCGTACGCGCAAGCCCTGAACGAGGTGAAGAGCCTGGGTCAAAACACCAGCACGACGCGGACGCCTGAGCAGACCGTGATCGGAAAGTTCTGGGCGGGGCCGATCTGGAACACCTGGAATGAGATCGCCGAGAACGCCGCGCTGGCGCACCACACGAACCTGGAGACCACTGCGCGCCTGTTCGCGGTGCTCAACCTGTCCTTCGCCGACAGCGTCATCGCCTTCTATGACGCCAAATACCACTACCAGCTCTGGAGACCCGTCACGGCCATCAGATTGGCCAAGACGGTCGGGAATCCGGCAATCGTCGGCGACCCGACCTGGACGCCGCTCGTCGTCACGGCACTTGATCCCGATTATCCGGCCGCTCACGCCGTGATTAGCGCGGACGCAGCGACCGTGCTGGCCGCCTTCTTCGGGAACAAGGATCAAATCCGCGCAACCTCCGACGTCCTGCCAGGCGTCGTGGCGACCTATACCAGCTACAGCGATGTGGCGACCGAGGCCGGCCTGAGCCGGATCTACGCGGGAAACCACACGCGGATCGCAGTCGAGGTGGGCTACACGCTTGGGAACAACGTTGCGCAATTCGTGATCTCCGACTTAGGCATCTAAGAACGGCTTCTTTTCATTGCGACCTTCACGCTACATGAAAGCGACGATTGTCGTGAAGTAGGCCAAACACCGGCACAGGAAGCCTCGCCTTTTAAGGCTGGGGAGGAGTGCGGCGTTGAGGCCTCACTCGCCGGCCGGCTCCTGCCTTGCCAATCAATCCCCTTGCGGGGAGCAGTTTTTCTGTACGGAACGGCCAAACCGTGCCCGTAAGGGCCTTGCTGACATGCCCCCGGCATGTCGGCCGCAAGCACTTCGTGTGTGACGCACCCGGTACTCCAGGTGGGGCTATCGCTGCGAATGGTGTGGGCATGAATGGTTGCCTCGCAAGCAGGACAAGAGGCAACCAGACCCCCGCGTGTACCCCAAGTGCAAGAGTTCGTATTGGAATGTGCCAAGAAAGAAAAGCACAGCCCACAAAGAGAAATAAGGCGCTTTGACATATTAGATAGATTGATATGTCAACATGATGAACTTCCAGGGAATCGCATCTAATTTTTCAATAGGCTTGCAGAGAGCATCTATGCATTGAGGAATTGTAAGCTGCACAATGCTGATGTGGCTTCCAACCTCAGTTCCCAAATTTAGATGCGATTGCCCTAGATGAACTTCAGGAAAGTATTGTAAACTACAGTGAAGTGTTATATAGTATGGTATGCAGCCCAAAATGGGATATGGAGGCGACAGGACTTGAAACCGCATCTCTCTTTCAATGAGTAACAATGTGTTACTATGACTAGTAATATCAGCATTTTTACTTAATAAGAGGCTGTGATGGACCACTAAAAGACGAGAGACAAATGATTCCTGCTTCGAAATTTCAGACCCAACTCATCCTAGCATCAGCCTTCATTGCAGGTGATGAATTAAAACCAACAACTGCCTTCCTTCAGGCTTTACAAGAATGGTCAACGATTTATGATGGAGATCCAGTATCTCTCCCTTTACCATCTATGGCTCCTTCAGAACTTCCAAGCGCGATCTTAACGAGCCGTGACCAATCTTTAAGTATAGAGCTGGCAAGGACAAGGATCAATGTATATTGGAAACGAATAGAACCAAACAAGGATGCTTCAATCAATGTAAGTGATATCTATAGCCACTTTTCAGATAGAATTGCAACAATTGCTGAAAAAAACAAAGTCGTTATCGGTCGGTTAGCTGCTTTGCGAGTGAGCATGGGAAATGAACAAACACCTGGAAGAGTGCTTTCTAAACAATTCTGTCGTGAAGAAATTTTGAATGGACCATTAAACCGAATTGAAGGTTTTGAACTACATGCTCATAAGGTGTATGAGCTTTACCAAGATCAAAACGTAAATAGCTGGATAAGAATCAAAACATCAGGTAGTCCAGGACCAGATTACGAACATATTTTTGTTGAACAAGATATCAATACTCTTGCCGAAGAAGTAAACATTAAAGATTTTGATAGGGCGAACATCACACAGTTTTTCACTCAAGCAAGCAACCAGCTAGATAGTATTCTCAACGCATACTTTCCTGGAAAGACGGGGGAATAATTGAATATTATTCAAGGGCAAAACATTCCTATGACAGCCAGTGGTAGGGTTTCTTTTGGAGGAGCAGAAACTTCTTATACCAGAACGGAAAACCCATACTTTGAAAAGAAAATTTGGTCTGTCACACCATTAGGAAGACAAAGTGTTTCAGAATATCTAAACAATATATCACATTCGATGTCAGCTTCAGTCATAGGATCTCTAGCTGATGAAATTCCAGTGAGAAAAACTGATTTTGCTCGTGAACTAGCTTTAGCACTTCATAAAGTGATGACAATTTCAAATAGTAGTACTTCAATGCTGATAACTGCTATGAGGAAGCTCGATGAACTCAAAAATTTACCAGAAGATTGGGATTCATATGGCGCTGATCCAATTAGCCCAAATGCAATAGCGAAAGCAAAATCAATAATAATTTCAGTCGTGAAATCATTTAGTAATGCCATAGGTGACGTGGTACAGCTAACGGACGTTATTCCTATCGCTGATGGTGGTGTTCAGCTTGAATGGGTAGGTCCTCATGCTGAATTGGAGATAGAAATATCACCAAATGGTACCATTGGTCTTCTGTACATTTCGGGTTCTGGAGATAGGCGCAAATATGAGGAATCAGAAGATAATTCCCTCAACGATGTTTACGCCAAGATAGCTAGGTTAATTCATTCACAGTATAATAACTGAAGCGTTTGGTGCCTCTTGTCTTTGTGATCATTCAAAAGTAGTGATAAAAATGGCGTTTGAGGTAAGGCAAATAGAGGATGATGATGAGCTTTATAGGCGCATTGCGCCTTCATTCTTTAAAGAGAATGGAACAATTAGTTCAAGTGCATATAAATTACATAGTCACCCTGATAGAGAGATATCAGTCAACCTAGCAATATATGGAGCAATTCATCTAGTTCCACAAACAATACACAAGAGAAAAGAACAACAGATACAACTACAGCAGGCTCAGACATATAGTTTACCACCAGGGAGAAGTATTAGTCAGGAGACGAAGATCAAAGTATTCGCCAGAGATGGTGGTAGATGCGTTCAATGTGGGTCTCCATATGATCTACAATACGACCACATCATTCCATTTTCTCTAGGTGGTGGGAATGGACCCGAGAATATACAGATACTCTGCGGCCCCTGCAACAGAAGAAAATATAACAATATATGATTGGTATAAGAGAATTGCCTCGGTCGGATGTTCTTATTGTGGTGGGCGAGAGTAGTGTCTGGAAAGAGTGTTCTCACCCACGACGGTCAACAATGGCAGAAGCACTCGACAAATACTGTTCTAGTAGCAGGGACAGGGGCGGCAACTCCCCCCTTGCTGGCATTGTGGGGGCCAATGTCTGGCTACGACCTGAAGCACGTATGTGACCAGGTCCTTACCCCCATGTGGGGAGCTGTGCAGAGTCAGATCTATAAAGAGCTGCAACGCATGAAAGCGCTTGGCTGGATAGAGATGGAGCGTGAAGAGCAGGAATCACGCCCCGATTTGAATTTGAGAAGACCTACACACGAGAAGCAGTTCTAATACCCGTAGCCACCACTCGTTGACCCGCCGCCTTGCACAGCTAGATTGGGTGTAGCCACGAACCACACGCCGAAAAGGCCTTGACCATTGGCCTGACCGGGAGCAGTGTCCCCTGAGAAGGTGTAGAGCGGATGACCGTTATACTCGACCTGGTTCCCGTTTACATCCGTCTGTACGCTCAGTTTCCCAGTGAGGGAAGTCGAGCTGGTGGGTCCACCTGAACCTGTGAAGAGCAGCGGAGGCCATATCGGAACACATTTGCGCGCTAAGGCTGACTGTGTCGCTGAATCAGCGGTGAAGTAGTACAGGGTCTTGCCTTGGGCATTGGTAAGAACGGTTTCCGACTGGCCTTTTACCGGGACGGTCGCCGTTTGAATCACGGCGGAGGAACTGCTGCCGCCAGTCGTTGGGGTGGTGATTGCAGGTGGATTGGAACTGCCACTGCCATAAGCGCCACCGCCAGTCGTTGGGGTGGTGATTGCAGGTGGATTGGAACTGCCGCCGCCATAAGCGCCACCTCCGGTGGTTGTGTAGCTACCGCAGGCCGCGATAAACATTGCCATGAAGACGCTAAGAGCGATCACCAAAGAGCGTTTAAGAATCATTGTATGTTCTCCTTGAAAGGCCTGGTACCCGCAAGGGTACCAGTACACTACCAAATGTACTGGTACCCCTTGCGGGTACCAGGAGTGTATTGATCTGAAGAGCGATCCATCAGGACTCCCTTCCCAAGGTTATATTCGCAGCAGGTTACATTCGCAGCACGGTACTATGCTCGTTGACTTTTAACACCATCAAGCGCTTTGGCGGCTGATGGATCCCACCTCGCCAATATTAAATGCGAAAAAGCACACGATTACACCGGCTAGGTAATTCTGTCTAGAGTGCTCCAGTGTAATACTGGGCTGGAAATACACGATTCTGCCGATGTGTTATTGCTCCCCATTAAGGTATATCTCTTGTTGGGATACGTGTCGAGGATGGACTCTTGACTCGACAGGGAGCCAGACTGCACCACATGGGATTGGTACTGTGAAGCGGCGTCGGCTCGGGGGAACGTACGACGAGTATCCATGGAATCGGTAAATTTCCGGAAAGGAGCGTGGCTTTGTGGCAATACTCAGTCCTATGCGTGATGTAGGTGAGGCGTTATTGACTACACTTGCTACTTCAGCGGTGGGAAACACCGCTGTACCAATTGTTGAAGTAGATGTGCATGCGAGGCTTCCCAAAACAGCTTCGAAGTGCCCTGCCAAACCGCTGGTTGAGATGGAGCCGCAGTCGAGCGAGGGACATGATTCGTTACTTGACGATCTGGATGATATGGAAGAGAGCAGCGAAGCTGATGTACTGGAGGAACTTCCCACGCGCTCACGACATGCTCGTGTAACCACCGCACGCTGTACTACAGCTTCTGAAGATGCTTTTCAGAGCTACGTGCGTGACATCCGTAGATTTGGTCTCCTTACACATGAAGAGGAAATTGATTTGGCGCGACGAACCGCTGCCGGGGATGAACAAGCGCGACGCAAGCTGATCGAGTCAAATTTACGCCTGGTGATTGCTATTGCACGTCGATACAAGAGTTCTGGGGTGCCTCTCTTAGACCTCATCCAGGATGGGAATCTGGGGCTCATGCGCGCCGCCGAGAAATTTGACTATCGCCGTGGCTGCCATTTTGGCACCTATGCCACCTGGTGGATTCGCCAGGCGATCAGTCGTGCGGCCAGCGAACAGTCAAGCCTGATTCATCTGCCCGAGCGTGTGGCAATGCATTTGCGCAAGGTACGACGTGTTGCAGCACAACTTTCACAAGAGAACGGACTTGACCCCCTGCCCGAGCAGATAGCTGAAGCTTGTCATATGCATGTGGACGAGGTCAAAGATTTGCTGGACCTCGTCGAGCAGCCACTTTCTTTCGACACGCCCATCGACGATGAAGCTCGTCACTCGCTGGCCGACACGCTTGAAGATACTGGGACTCCTGCCCTGGCTGAAATTGCCTCACAACATCTGCTGGGTGAAGAACTGCACCGAGCGCTTGGCTCGCTTTCTCTACGTGAACGTTCGGTTATTACGCTGCGCTATGGTATCGGTGATGGTCGGAGCCGTACATTGCTCGAAGTCGGGAAAGAACTGGGTATCTCACGCGAACGTGTTCGACAGCTCGAAATGGTGGGGCTGATGAAAATACGTCGTCAGTATGAAATGTAGGCCTGGTATCCGCAAGGGGCACCACTACATTTAGCAGTGTACTGGTGCCCCTTGCGGGTACCAGGGGAAAGGAGAATACTTCATGTCTGACCTATTAGCTGCGCGTGCTCAGATGGGCACATCGCTCGCTTTCCATATCATCTTTGCTTCACTGGGAGTTGGACTGCCACTGCTTCTGTGTATTGCCGAAGGACTTGCCCTCTGGCACAAAGATGCTACCTGGATGACGCTCACGCGCCGCTGGACGAAAGCCTTTGCCCTGCTCTTCGCCATCGGCGCAGTCTCCGGCACTATTCTCTCGTTTGAAATCGGCCTGCTCTGGCCGACCTACACCAAGTTCTCTGGCTCTATCATCGGCTTACCGTTTGCCTTGGAGGGCTTCGCTTTCTTTCTGGAAGCCATCTTCCTCGGCCTCTACCTGTATGGTTGGGAGCGCCTCTCGCCCCTTGTCCATTGGCTCTGTTCCTTTCCCCTCTGGATCAGTGGAGCCCTTTCGGCGTGGTTTATCGTCAGCGCTAATTCCTGGATGAATACACCGGTAGGGTTCCAGTTTCACCATGGGCAGGTGACGGGGATCGATCCCTACCAGGCAATACTCAATCCCAGCACTCCGTATGAGACAACGCACATGCTCCTGGCAGCCTATGTGGCAACCGGCTTCGGAGTTGCTACTGTCTATGCCATAGCTCTGCTCCGTGGCAAGCGCGGGGAGTACTATCGGAAGGGACTGCTGCTGGCAATGGCGATGGGTGCCATCGCGATCCCGCTGCAGATTTTCGATGGTGACCTGAGTACCCGTTCCCTTGTAGATCTCCAACCTGCAAAGTTAGCAGCGATGGAAGGGGTCTTCCATAGCGAGCAAGGTGCGCCAATCAAGATAGGCGGCATTGTTGATGACAAGACAGGACAGGTCCTCTATGCCATTGAAATCCCTGATGGGTTGAGTATTCTTGGCAAAGGTGATCCGCATGCTACCATTCGAGGCCTTGATACCTACGCACCTCAAGATCAGCCCGATCCCTTCTTTGTTCATCCCTCGTTTGATGGCATGGTCGGTAGTGGCTTCTTCACGCTGTTCATCGCGGGCGTGTTCTGGCTGCTCTACTTCAGGCGCAAACGAGTGGTCCCTGAGAATCGCTTGTTGCTTTGGGGAATAGTGCTCTCTGGCCCGCTCTCCTTCATTGCGATAGAACTTGGCTGGATGGTGACGGAACTGGGACGCCAGCCCTGGATCATCTATGGCATTTTGCGCACAAAGGATGCAGTGACAACCGCTCCAGGACTGGACATTAGCTTTGCGGCCTTCTCCGGCATCTACGTGGTGCTGGCAATCACCTTGACGGTATTGCTGCTGCGCCTGGCGCGTTCACCGCTGCCGAAGCAGGAGTGGCACGTGCTCGATAAATCGGCACTCTACTCGTGAGTAGTAGTAGTAGCGAAGAAAGGGTCGGTACACGATGACGTTAACCTACACGATACTGATCATCCTCTGGCTTTCGCTTATCGCTTATGCTGTGCTTGGAGGCGCAGACTTTGGTGGTGGCATCTGGGATTTTTTCGCCTTTGGTCCGCAGGCAGAACGCCAACGCCGTTTGATCGGGCAGGCGTTAGGGCCTGTTTGGGAGGCGAATCACGTCTGGCTGATCTTCTTGATTGTGGGACTCTTCACGGCCTTCCCGCTTGCCTTCTCAACACTCTCAACAGCGCTCATTGTGCCGTTCACCCTGGCGCTGATAGGCATCGTGCTGCGTGGGGCCGCCTTCATCTTCCAGGCGTACGCGGCTCCATCCGTAACCATGCAGAAAGTCTGGGAACGTGTGTTCAGCACCGCCAGCACCATCACGCCTTTCTTGTTCGGGACCGCAGCGGCAGCGGTGGCCAGTGGTCAGGTTCGCGTTTCGGGAGGCCAGGTGCAAACAGATCTGTTGGCAGGCTGGACTACCCCCTTCGCACTCACTATCGGCGCATTAGCCCTCGCGATCTGTGCCGGACTCGCGGCGGTCAATCTTATCGTAGAGGCTCAGAACAGCAACGATGCCCAACTCGTGGAAGCGTTTCGCCGCCGTGCCATGATCGCAGGTGCAATTACGCTGGTACTGGATGCCATTGCCTTCATTCTCTCACCGTCCCAGGCGCCACTTTTATGGAACGGGTTGCTCGCTCACGCTCTTCCCCTCGTCATTGCGACTGGGCTGATCGGATTGGGAGCCGCCGTCTCTTTGTTACTGAGGTACTACCGCCTGGCGCGTGTGCTGGCCTTTACCGTCACGGCTTTCATTTTTGCTTCCTGGGGTTTGTCGCAATTCCCCTACCTGATCCCAGTTGATGTGACGATAACCAATGCTGCCAGTCCACCTTCCACACTCCTGGCACTGCTTATTGGCACGATCATTGGTATGACGCTGCTCTTGCCCTCACTCTGGTTTCTTTTCCATGTTTTTAGAGGCAAGCGTCCTGTATCGCTCGTTGAGAAGGTACAAGAGCCGACATCCACTCATCAATAAACTTTGTAACTAGTGCCGCTCCCAGGGCGGGGCATTACCTGTCCCTCAGACAGGGCACCCTGCCTGGGGGGCAGGTATCCCCACCCCTACCATACACGGACTTGGCGCGAGCCGCTTCGTGTATAGTAGAGGTGACCCTCGCGCTGCGAAGCCTGCGAAGCATCGCCGAAGGCGCTTGCCCTGGTAGCTAATTTTGTTCACTCGTCGCCGCAGGCGGCATGGATCGGCTACCTGAATAGTTATCAATAAAGACAAAGGGGTAATGATGTGTTTGACCGAGATGAGGATGAACTGAACATTCATATCTGGGCAGAGCGAGGAGGGGCTGGTCCTGTAGGTGTCGGACTGGTTCTCGCTATTTATGCACTGGCGCAGTTTATCTTTACGCCAGTGCTAGGAACCCTCTCTGATCGTTACGGTCGTCGGCCAATCATCCTCGCTTCGCTGCTAATCGAGGCACTCTCATTGGCGCTCTCCGCTCTGGCTGGTTCACTGCCAATCTTATTCGTTGCGCGGTTCATTGGTGGCCTCGGTGCCTCGAATATCGGCTCAGCACAGGCGGTTGTCGCTGATGTGACGCCTGCCCAGGGGCGAGCACGAGGCATGGGACTTATCGGCGCAGCTATTGGCCTGGGATTCGTCGTTGGGCCAGCCCTGGGGGGCTTATTAGCCCCTCTTGGACCAGCCGTACCCTTCTGGTTGGCAGCCTTGATCGCGTTACCCCGCCAGGTTCATAGGCATCCCGCGCCTGATGTTCAAACAGGTCCCACGATGAATCGAGGGCCTACTGTAGATCCCCGCTTCATCGTGGGACCTACTGCGCAAGATCACCCCTAGAGAAAGGCTCTGTCATGTTCTTCCATTTAGGCAGGATAGCCACCCGCTTTCGCTGGTTGATCGTGGGCTTGTGGATGGTCGCCATTGCAATTGCTTTGCCATTCGCTCCGCAGGCTTCCCGGGTACTGCATTCCGGCGGCTTCACCAGCCCAGATTTCGAGTCGGAACAGGCAATTCATCTGCTGGCCCAGAAACTGCATTTCAATCCGACAATCGTTCAGGTTATCTTTACGAGTCAGCGCTACAGTGCTGATAGTCCAGCATTTACGCAAGAGGCACAGCAAGCTCTTACACGTGTGCGCGGCTGGTCGGAAGTTTCAGGTGTGATCAGTTTCACCGAGAATCCACGCCAGATTTCATTAGATCGTCACGCCGCCTACGTGAATATACTGCTCAAGCCTGATCCCGACAGCGCCCCGAAGTTGGTGCCTGAACTGCAACGTCGTTTGCAGGTCGTTCCAGATTTGCAAACACATATTGGTGGTGGGCCCGTTTTTTTCGCAGACATACAATTAGTCAGTGAGCGTGATCTGCGTCGTGCGGAAATTCTGGCCTTCCCCTTTGCTCTCATCGGGCTCCTGCTTGTGTTTCGCTCGCTCGTTGCTGCCATCCTTCCCGCTCTAGTAGGGGGGAGTGCTGTCATCGTCACACTGGCGCTCATCTTTGGCCTCGGACATCTCACAACCTTCTCCATTTTCGTGCTGAATATCACCACACTGTTTGGTCTCGGACTTGGTGTAGACTACTCACTGTTCATGGTCAGTCGCTTCCGCGAAGAACTGGCCCATGGGCGCAGTGTTGACGATGCTGTGACCATTTCCGTTGCCACGGCAGGGCGTGCTGTGACCTTCTCAGGTCTGACTGTCTCCATTGGCCTGCTGGGGTTAACCTTCTTCCATATCAATATGCTCCATTCAGTGGGGTTGGGCGGCATTCTCGTTGTGTTTTTAGCAGTGCTGGCCGCGATTACACTGCTCCCTGCTGCTCTAGCCATCATTGGCACAAGGATCAACGCTTTTCCGGTACGCATCCCGAATGTTCGCAAACGTGAAGGTCCCACGATAAATCGGGGGGCTACTGTAGGTCCCCGATTTATCGTGGGGGCCAGCGCCGGTACAGCGCTTGCAACACCTGAGCGTCGCGGCTTCTGGTATCGGCTCTCTCATGTGGTCATGCGCTACCCGCTACGGGTGTTTGTCCCGGTCTTCTTCTTGCTCGTCACATTGGGACTGCCCTTCTTAGGTGTACGCTTTTCGGCACCCGATGCCTCCATTCTTCCCCCTGATGTGCCATCGCGTGCAGCCTTCGACCTGTTAGCCAGGCGCTTCAATGATCGCGAGACGACGCCTGTTCTCATCGCTGTACGGACGCAGGGGGATGTCTTGTCTCCTCATAACATCCGCACGCTCTATGCCTATGTGCAGCGCATTCAGGCCGACCCGCGTGTTGCACGGGTAGACAGTATTGTCAGTGCTGACCCACGGTTCACGCTTGACCAATATGAACTGCTCTACACGCATCCTCAGTTGATTGCTGATCCCTACCTGTCCACACTTGTCGGAGCATCGGTTGCTGGAAATACCATGGAGATGTTGGTCATCAGTAAGTATGGGATGCTCGATCAGCGTTCACAAGCCTTGGTGCAGGCGATTCGCAATACACCCCCTGGTGGTGGTATCACCATCCTTGTCGATGGTGGGACGGCCGGGGATATCGACTACGTCAACTCGCTCTATACGGACTTCCCAAAGGCCGTACTGATTGTAGCTCTCACCACCTATATCGTCCTCTTGCTCCTGTTCCAGTCACTCGTGCTACCCCTGAAGGCTATCTTGATGAATACGCTTTCTATTCTGGCGAGTTATGGCGCCCTCGTCGTTATCTTCCAGGACGGCTTTTTACACCAGGTACTCGGCTTTACCCCGCTTGGGTTCGTTGAAGCATCGAGTCCTATTCTACTCTTCTTCGCACTCTTCGGCCTCTCCATGGACTACGAAGTGTTTTTGCTCTCGCGGGTGCAAGAAGCTTTCTGGCAAACAGGTGACAACACCCGCGCCGTCGCAGTCGGGTTGCAGCGCAGCGGCGCCATTATCACCAGTGCAGCCATCATTGTCGTTGTGGTGAGCGCTTCTTTTGCCACAGCCGATATCATCCTGGTCAAGGCACTTGGCCTGGGAATGGCCCTGGCTGTCTTACTGGATGCCACCTTCGTGCGAGCTTTGCTGGTTCCTGCTACGATGCGACTCCTCGGGAACCTGAACTGGTGGCTCCCTTTTGCCGGAGTTCAACGTCATCCGCCTGCGCTTGCAGAGTACATGGGCATGGGAGAGTCCGAGGCATATACGGCGCAAGCTACGCAGGACGAGCTAATGAAGGATGCTAACAGAGGAGGTAAGCAATGAAAAAACGTAGGGACAACACTGCTCTTATGCACTATCCAAGCTATTGCGTCCACCTCTGTAGCCTGATTCTATTCCTGCCACTCGTTCTTGCTTCCTGTGGCTTTCCAGGTATCGTCACAACGGCTGGGCAATTACCTGTGGTACACTCGACTCCCCAGGCACAACCACTACCAACTCTACACTTCCCACAGGATGAGGCTGCACATCGCGACCTGAACGAGTGGTGGTATTACACAGGTCACATGAATGCAGTAGCACCCGATGGGAAGGCGCACCATTACGGGTTTGAACTGGTTTTCTTTCAGGCCCTGCGCAGTGATCTCCCGCCCATCTATGCCGCACACTTTGCCATCAGTGATGTCACGCGAGGCGAATTTCATTTTGATCAGCGTCACCTGATTGAACCAGATGCTCTCATACCGAATGGTACATCAACGAGCGGCATTCGTGTCTCCATTGGCGATTGGTCGGTACAGGGAGTCAATGGGTTGGACCACCTGGCGGCGGAGATGACAAACTACAGTTTGCACGTTGACTTGCTTGGCCTCAAACCAGCTACCCTTCACAACGGAAATGGACTGATCACCTATGGCCTGGGTGGTTTCTCCTACTACTATTCGCGCACGCGAATGGCCCTCTCCGGTCGCCTGATCGATCATCATCAGTCATTACGTGTGCAGGGTGTAGTGTGGATGGATCATCAATGGGGTAACTTCCTGACGCTGGGTGGAGGCGGCTGGGATTGGTTCAGCATTCAGCTCAACAATGACACGGAGATGATGCTGTACCTCATTCGTGACGCCACGGGCAAAGCTATCTCCACCTATGTTGAGGATATCGGATCCCATGCGGATGTCCATCTACTGCCGCAAGTCGCATTACATGTGGATGTGCTCGACCATTGGAAAAGTCCAGTCACGGGCGCAAACTATCCATCTGGCTGGCATCTTGAAATAAACAACCAGCAACTTCGGGCCAGGCTCTCGCTCACGCCGGAATTGAAAGATCAGGAGCTTGTGGTGTACCAAACAACGGGTAATAGCTACTGGGAAGGTGCCGTAAGCATTTCGGGGCAAAGTGCCGGACATGTTGTGCAAGGTGAAGGCTATGTTGAGTTGACGGGATATACTCATGGTTAATAATCATTCCGAAATAAGTTTGATAGGATGCGTGTCGTCATACTCCGCTAGAGAATAGACCCGTTTGCTGATTCCTGTTGTTGGATCCGCCTCACTACCTGCAGCCACATCCTCTGCCATTGTTGCCAGATGTAGTCAGTTTTAGTTTCTTTACAAACACTGCAAAGTACTTTGTCCGCATCTGTATAGCCTTCCAGGAAATCGCCCACGATTCTCCTGATATCCTTACGAGGAGTACAGCTCCTGATCGCGGCCTCATAAAGGAGGTCGGCTAGTTCATCGATCAAGGCATCGCTGATCGGTTGACTTGCAAACTTGTCTACCCTGCTCATAATGATGTATGCTTTCTTCAAATACTCGTTCCTGGTGCCCGATGCCGGGTACCAGGCCTTTCAGCTTTTTGGAACGCCAGGCTTCGTTCCTGGTACCCACAAGGGGCACCAGTACACTGCCAAATGTACTGGTGCCCCTTGTGGGTACCAGGCCTTTCAAGATCACTTTAGAAAAGCGCAAAGATAGAGCTGGAAAAGGTAATCTTTCTGCGTCATGTCTGTCCTTCTCTTTCATCAATCGCTAACAAGCTCCCAGGGCGGGGGCAAGCCCCTCCCTACCATGCACGATTGGGCATCTCGGTCGAGTATGGTAGGGGCGACCCTTGCGCTGCGAAGCATCGCCGAAGGCGCTTGCCCTGCTTGCCCCCGCCCTGGAAGATTTGTCTCCTCTATTATCGCGTGCAACTGTTTGGCATCGAGCGTTTCGTGTAAGCGCAGTGAACGAGCCATGCGGTCCAGCGTTTCACGGTGCGAAGCCAACAGACCGACAGCACGATCATAGGCCCACTTCACGATGCGATTCACTTCTTCATCAATGATACTGGCCGTCTTCTCGCTATACTCGTGTGAGCCGGGCGAGTGCGTAGGGGCCCGATTTATCGCGCCCACGAATGGATCATCGCGCTCGCTAAAGGAGATCGTGCCGAGGCGCTCGCTCATACCCCAGCGGGTGACCATCTGGCGAGCAATGGTGGTAACGCGCTGCAAGTCGTTTTCTGCGCCTGTCGTGATGTGCCCAATTGCCACCTGCTCAGCGGCGCGACCACCCAGGGCCGTTACCAACTGCGCCTCCAGGTACTCCTTGGAGTAGTTGTAGCGGTCATCCAACGGCGTGTACTGTGTCACACCGAGCGCCTGACCACGAGGCACAATCGTTACTTTGGTCACTGGATCCACATCCTCTTGCAGCAGACCGGTCAGCGCGTGACCGCTTTCATGGTACGCAACGACATTCAAATCAGCTTCGCTCAACACCAAAGGGCGCTCTGCACCGATGAGGATCTTGTCCAGCGCCTCATCAAAGCAGTTTTGTGTCACCACATCCAGGTTGCGACGGGCCGCAAGCAAGGCCGCCTCGTTGACGAGATTGGCGATGTCCGCACCAACCATCCCAGGAGTGGCACGAGCAATCGTAATCAAGTCCACGTCTTTTGCCAGTGGTACGCCGTGAGCGTGAATCTTGAGAATGGCCAGGCGGCCATTCCAGTCGGGACGCTCTACTGTCACATGGCGGTCGAAGCGACCTGAGCGCATCAGTGCCTTATCCAGCCCATCTGGTCGGTTGGTCGCCGCAATGACGACGACCGCCTGGCGCGTGTCAAAGCCGTCCATTTCGACCAGCAACTGGTTCAAGGTTTGCTCACGCTCATCGTTGCTATTGATGCTGGTACCACGCTGACGACCGACGGCATCGATTTCATCGATGAAAATGATGCTGGGAGCTGCCTTCTTGGCCTGATCGAAGAGATCACGCACACGACTGGCACCAACACCAACCAGCACTTCGACGAACTCGGAACCGCTCATCGAGAAGAATGGCACTCTCGCCTCGCCAGCGACGGCACGTGCCAGCAAGGTTTTACCGGTTCCCGGAGGGCCTACCAGCAACACACCACGCGGAATCTTTCCACCCAGCCGCTGAAACTTCTCCGGTGTCTTCAGAAATTCAACCACCTCGACAAGATCGTATTTCGCTTCATCAACGCCGGCCACATCAGCGAAGGTAGTATTCGGTCTATCTCCTGGCACTACCTTGGCGCGGGTCTTCCCAAAGCTGAAGATGTTCTGCTGGCTCTGTGTTGCCCGGCGACTAATGAAGAAGATGACGCCAATCACGACAATCAAGGGGAGGAAGCTGAATAAAACGTTCAGCAAGACATTCTGATCGGCCACCGGCTTCGCCTGGTACTGCACGTGATACGTGTTCAGCAAGATGATGAGATTAGGGTCGCCGTTGGGTATCTGCGTCAGGTGATACTGGTTCGTAAGTACGGGGTCACCATTGGCATCGGTCAAAGAGAGAGCGTTCTTGAAGTCACCAGTGATGTCCTGTCCCTGGAAAGTGGCATCCTTGACATTGCCCGCTTGAACTTGCTGGTAGAAGGTGCTATAAGGTACCTCGCCGACTGGTTGACCATTCATATTTGGTCTCTGAGAGTTTAGAAAGAGGGGCCCAATTGCCAGCACTGCTACCAGGGCAATGATGAGAAGGAAAATCCTCAATGGGGAATTCCCTTTGTTTCGTGGATTATTGCCATTGGTATTGTCGCCATTGCCTGGATTATTAGTATCCATTGGTAGATCTGCTTTCTCTATGATCGTTGATCACTTGGATGATATAGCATGAGTATCTTATCGAGTAGGGGCGCGGGTTCCCCCCTGGCTTACCCCGCCCTTGTATGATTGCTGCAACTCCCGGTCTCAGAAACAGAATCACCCACCTGACTGCATTGTCAAAGTAATAACCAGTAGCAGAAGGGCTGGTTTGAATGATTTTGCGGTCTAATACCAGGAGCTTCTATTTTCAAGAACGCTGTGTGGCAACGTTCTTTCATTAAGTAGATTCGCTGGAGGTTACAACTTTTGGCAATTCCTGGTAGGCTAGGTAATTCTGTCTAGGGCGTCGTCTTCCGCGACGAAAGACGGAATTACACGATTCTGTCGATGTCCTGCTGCCGCCAATGAGGTATATCTTCTGTTGAGGCAAGTAGCAAGACCCCCACGATAAATCGGGGGGCTACTGTAGGGTCCCGATTTATCGAGGACCAAAACAATCAGCAATCACGAGGTGAGAGGAGGGCATGATGGAAGTAATCATCTTGCTCGTTGCAGTAATTGCGCTCGATATGGCATCCTTGCGCTGGGGCTCCAATAGTAATGAAGGCGTTGACAGTCCCGAGTGGGAGCGGCGGCAGCGCTGGTATGGATTTCACTAGAAGTGCAAGTAACGACGTTTTTCCGATGACATAGGATTACAATTCCACAGGTGCATGAAGGCTCTCGATGCTGTGCTGGCCGTAGGGGCGCGAGCTTGCCTCCGCCCTTGGGAGCCGCTTGTGGCGGGCAGGCGATCAGGAATTTGAAGCGTTCCTATGTGATAAGACCGGAAAATAGAAAGGACCGATTCTGTGATACATGAGAATGATAAGAGAGAAGGGAAGGCACACACTCTGGATGAGGAGCGCGAGGAAAACTGGAGAGCGGGTCAACACTTCAGCCGGAGTCTGTTTCAAGCTGGGGTAGGCCTGGCACTGCTGCCAATAAGTGTGCTGCCACCAGAGCCACAGGAGCATTTCAAGGTTGCTGGTCGTGAATTCGCCCACGGGTTGGCTAAACTCGTTCATCAGCTGGCAGATGGTCTCGATGAGATGGCCAAGGCTGCTCATTCTCCACGTCCCGAGAGAGAAACGGATGTAAACCAAATGTAACTCTTCAGGACCCCTCACCGCCTGCCGGGGTTCGCAAGAGGGTTTTTTATTGCGGGATGTGCAGACGCAGTCTGCACATCCCGCAATAAAAGAAGACGCGAGCCGCTTTTTGAGAGAAGCGCACTGGCTTTCGCTTCCTATTGGCTGCACATCCCGCAGTAACAGAAGACGTGAGCCGCCAAGGGCAGGTGCCAGACTCCTGAAGCGTTATAAAAATGGAAGGCATGTTATGCGTATAAGAACTCCTGGGATCAGTTGGGTCTCGCAGATGGAACGCTTTGTCCAAATTTCATGGCTTCTGCTATGGACGATGTGGGTGATTTACCGTGAGCGTCGCCGGGTGATGGATGCCCATGCACGTGGCAACTATGCGGTACGGCCTGATAGCGAGGTGTTGATCCGGGCGCTTATGGCATTCCGAGAAACTGCGGTGAGATGTGGCGTTTTGATGATTAAGCTGGGGCAGTTTCTCAGTTCACGCGTTGACCTATTGCCGGAGCAGGCCATTGCTGTACTCAGTTCACTGCAGGACGAGGTGCCACCTGCTCCCTTTGCCCATGTCGTAGAGATCATCGAGTCTGAGTTGGGCAGGCCCATTGAGGATGTGTTCAGCGTACTGGAGCGCAAATGCACTGCTGCCGCCTCGCTGGGCCAGGTGCATAAAGCGATCCTGGCCTCGACCGGGGAGACGGTTGCCGTCAAAATTCAGCGGCCCAATTGTGACCAACTCGTGCGTCTGGACTTGCGCACCCTCAAGTTTGTCATCTGGGTCATCACCCGTTTCGTCAACACCCACAACTTCATTGATCTGATGGCTGTTTACGACGAGTTTCAACGTACGGTCTACGAAGAAATAGACTATGTACGCGAGGCGGCAAACGCTAAACGCTTCAAAGAGATGTTCAAGGATGATCCGATGATCTACATTCCGCGTGTTTACGAGGAATATGCCTCGCAGCGCATGCTGGTGCTGGAATGGATCGACGGTATCAAGGTCAGTGATTATGCTGCCCTTGCTGCGGAGGGAATCGACAACCTGGAGGTGGCCGAACGCGCTGTGCGGGCCTATTTTTACCAGTTCTTTGAGGTGGGCTTTTTCCATGCAGACCCGCATCCGGGCAATCTCTTTGTCAAACGATCGACAGGCGATGGGCCTGTGATCGCCCTTGTTGACTTCGGGATGGTTGGGACACTGACGAGAGAGATGAAGAGGTCGATGAAAGAGATGTTCATGGCCTTCATTGAACGCGATACACGGTCACTGGTGAACGCCCTGGTGAAGCTTGGCTTTATTGGGGAAGGAGCAAACCTGGCCACGATTGAGCGGGTTATGTCGCTGCTATTGGAGCGATATCACGGCATGACGCTGGGCGAGATGAGAGAACTGGACATTCCCGAAGTGTTACGGGAAATCGGGCATCTACTCTATGGCCAGCCTGTGCGCATTCCGGCACAGTTTGCGGCCACCGGTCGGGCCGTTGGCACCCTGATTGGTGTCTCGACTGGACTGGCCCCGGAGTTCAATTTTGCCGAGGTCGCTACCGCGTATGCACGCAAGTTTCTGGGGCTAGATGTCGAGGGTATGGGACAGACGCTGCAACAACTCTCCAGTCAGTTGCTCGCCACAGGCAGGGCGTTGATGACGCTGCCGAGTTCTTTGGAGCAGCTAATCAGCAGGCTCGAAGCGGGACAGATTGAGGTCAAGTTTGCCGGTAGCGAGTCGAGGAAGGATGATAGTGTGCTGCCGGGTGTCCGGGGGTTGATCTGGATGTTCATGTTTGTTGTATCACTGGCCGGGGGTATCTTCCTGATGACCTACGCACACCTTTTTATGCCTGGCTGGTTTAGCTTGGGTTTGGCCGGTTTGATTTTGTTGGGGTTGTTGGTGAAGAACTGATGGTGAATTGGACGGCAGGGGTCACGCACCCCCCCTCAGTGTACTAGTGCTTATACAGAGAAGATGTGGTGATTACCACGGGAACACTCAACAATAGAGTGCCACACGTGTATGGTAGGGGCGACCCTTGCGGTCGCCCTGGAGTGATGAGGATACACTATGAGCAAGAAGCATAACGACCAGACACAACCAGCGAAAGGCAAGGTGCAAGTTGGCGACCAGGCCCCAGACTTTACACTCCTTGACCAATCAGGGGCGAAAGTCTGCCTTGGGGATTTTCTCGGCAAGAAGGATATTGTGCTGTATTTCTATCCGAAGGATAAAACTTCCCTCTGTACTGAAGAGGCGTGTGCCTTTCGGGACAGCTACGAAGTCTTCAAGGACGCTGGAGCGGAAGTAATGGGGGTCAGCTCCGACTCGGTGGAGTCACATCGGCAGTTCGCCAAAGAGCACCAACTCCCCTTCATCCTGTTGAGCGACGTGGACGGCGCCATCAGAAAGCGCTACGGCGTGCCCACAGCTTTCGGGCTGCCGGGGCGCGTGACATACATCATCGACAGAGAGGGAATTGTTCGTCGCATCTTTTTCTCGCAATTCACCTCTAAGAGACATGTCGATGAAGCGCTCGAGACGCTGCAATTGATACATGAGGAATTTGCCCACTGAGCCCCGGACTGACCACCCTATCCTCCAGGATCGTGCCTTGCGCTGGCAAACCATGCTGATGGTAAATCGTGGGCAACATATGCAGACCAATGTCAGGGGAATACAGAAAAAGATCGCCGGAACCACTTGCAAGCACAAGAAGGAGCACCATCATCGCGACACCCAGCCAGGAGCCAATGCCGTCTTTGACTGCTCTTGCAGCAGAGGCTCGAGAAACGGTTCCTTTGAGACTGAATTTCCCATCAATTTCCTGGTTGTGTCGCCTAATCAACAGAAACGCGAAGTTGTCCCTTGATTGCCAGGAAATCATACAGTAGTATTATAAGTGACAGCTGGAATGTATACAACAGCTGATGGTAAACCTTCCTCGATCCGCGGCGAGGAGAGGAAGAACCAGGCCAGAAACGGCTCAACGAAACACTCTGGTAGTGCGGCATTACAATACTCGTTCGCCCAACCGCTGGTTCGGCGAATGCGTGCACCAACACAATAGTCTCTCTATGAGAAAGTTGAGAAAAACCTATGCGACTGTCTGTAGGTATGAAAGTAGGATTGGTCAGTCTGTTCTCGTGCCTGGCTCTGTTGCTGGGCCTGCTCTCTTCGACAGGCATAGCATCAGCACACACCGCAAACACCCTTCAGAGCGTCCGCGTCAGTGCAAATGCTCTTGCAGATGATAGCCCCACTAATGGTTGCCCTGGGGGTACGGCCAATACGACCACTTTTGACAAAGGAGAAGCTCCCACAACTGCCTGCGCTGACCCTTCCAGCGACCCTCCACCAACAGCCATCTACTATCAGCATGACGATCATGGGCATCTACGGTAAGAGCGACTAGCCTCACTTCTAGCTTAGCCCACATGCCTGACAAGGCAAGGGATCAGTGAAGGAACTTCTTTCACTGATCCCTTGCCTTGTTATCTCCAAACGCGCACGCCGACGATGTTTCGCAGCAAGAAAGGGAGAAGCACCCACTGGTCGGTACTGAATTTTCCACCAGTTTCGTCGTTGTGTCGCCTAACCAACAGAAACGCGAAGTTGTCCCTTGATTGCCAGGAAATCATACAGTAGTATTATAAGTGACAGCTGGAATGTATACAACAGCTGATGGTAAACCTTCCTCGGTTCACGACGAGGAGAGGAAGAACTAGGCCAGAAACGGCTTAATGAAACATTCTGGTAGTGCAGCATTACAATACTCGTTCGCCCAACCGCCGGTTCGGCGAACACATGCACCAACACAATAGTCTCTCTATGAGAAAGTGAGAAAACCTATGAAACGATCTATTGCCTTCAGGATAGGGTTCCTGAGCGTTCTTTCTTGTCTCGCGCTCCTGCTCGGTCTGTTCACCTCTACCGGGACGGCATCGGCATACTCCGCTGCGTCAGCGCACACTGCTACATCAGCACACGATGGTCCCGGCGGATGGGGTGGCGGTGGTGATTGGGGTGGTGGTGGTAATTGGGGTGGTGGTAGTGATTGCTGGTGGTGTAATGGCGGGAATGATTTCGGTGGGGGAGGTTTCGGTGACCGTGGATTCGGTGGGGGAGGTTTCGGTGACCGTGGATTCGGTGGCGGGGATTTTGGTGACCGTGGTTTCAACAGGGGTTTTGGTGACCGTGGATTCGGTGGCGGGGATTTTGGTGACCGTGGTTTCGGCGATAGTGGTTTCGGCTTTGACTGCAATTCTGACCCGTTCTTCGGGAATTGCGGCGACACCGTCACCTTCCACCATCACCACCATCACCATCACCATCACCACCGCTAACATAAGACGAGAATAGCCACTAGATGAGTTTCTAGCTGGCCCAAATGCCTGACAAAGCAAAGGATCAGGGAAGGATGTCTCTGATCCTTTGCTTTGTCATGTGATGCACTTACCATTCATGACGGTGCTCATCACGTTTTCATGACGCTTCCCAGTCATACTAGTGGCAGATAGGTCAGCATATCATTTGACGAGGTGCAGTGTAAGGAGAAGGAGTGTTCCTAAAAATGAACATGGTCACGCTTGTGCTCCAGGTGTTGCACGGCCTCTTCAGTGGAAAGGACATGATGATGAATACATATATCAATGCGAAAGAACAGCCTGGCATGGGACCACACACGGAGACGATCGTGACGGATGTGGAGGGACTTGCCAGATGTGGCTTTACCTCCGAGGAAATTGTTTCCCTGCTCTGGCTCCAGCGCTGGTACCAAACGGGCGGCAGTGACCGCGTTGCGCTGCTGCGCCAGTGGAAGTTTCTCAAGTTCCTCGTTCTCAATGGTAAGTTGGATGTGTAAAATGGATGACCAGTTTGCCACCAAGCCAATGACCACGGTGAAACCAGCAGAGCAGCGGGTAAGTGAAGAAGAACTTCTTAGCTCCTTCGAGCAGGCCATCAGTGACCGCGTGCAGGCCATCAGTGCATACTCATGGCGCGTTAGTGGGCCACTCACACATCAGCCCCGCACAACTGGTGATAGAGGAGGCCTGGTATCCACAAGGGGCACCAGTGCACTGCCAAATGTACTGGTGTCCCTTGCGGGTACCAGGGGTGCCGGGTGTTGCGCGTCACTGCTGGGCAAGACCTGGCAGCGTGGCATCATCCTGGCGAGCCTGGCCCTGCTCTTGCTGATGAGCGGGTTCGATCTGATGGGTCTGCTCGTCCTGTATATGCGCTAACGTTAGTTATGTGAGGTTTGCTATCGAGCCGGGTTTTCACTCGTCTATTTGCGCCTTCTGCAACTTGCCGCTGTAGTCCGTATAGACCACCTTCCACTCGGTAAAGACATCCAGGCCAGCAATGCCCGCCTCGCGGTGACCATTGCCGGTGCCACGAGTCCCTCCGAAGGGGAACTGGATCTCGGCGCCCGTAGTGCCGGAATTGACGTAGAGAATGCCCGTCGTGATGTCGCGCATGGCGCGTTGCACACGGTTGATGTCCTGCGTATAGATGGCGCTAGAAAGGCCAAAGGGCGTCTGATTGTTCACCACAATTGCCTCATCGAGTGAACCTATCTCGATGACGGAGAGCGTCGGACCAAAGATTTCCTCCTGTGCCAGGCGCATCTGCGGGCGCACATTGGTGAAGAGGGTGGGACGGTAGAAGTGGCCTCGTGCTAAGTCACCTTCACGAGCGACCGAGCCACCGGTGACAAGTGTTGCACCTTCAGCCCTGCCGATCTCGGTATAGCCATGTATTTTCTCTAGTTGAGACGCATTGATCACAGGGCCAACATCTACGGCTTCATCAAGGCCGTTGCCGAGGCGTAGTTGTTCAATGCGTGGTACGAGTCTGTCCACCAGCTGCTTGCGCACCGCCTTGTGTACTATTACGCGGCTGCAAGCGGTACAACGCTGACCGGTGGTCCCGTAGGCGCTCCAGAGAATACCCTCAACGGCAAGATCAAGGTCAGCATCATCCATCACAATCACAGCATTCTTGCCACCCATCTCCAACGACACGCGTTTGAGTGACTTCGCGGCCTCAATGGCAACGTGGCGACCCGAGGCGGTTGAACCGGTAAAGGAGATAACCGCAACGTCTGGATGATGCAGCAGGGCATCGCCAACGGTGTTGCCGGGGCCGAAGACGATGTTGACCACTCCTTCTGGCAGGCCAGCCTCGTAGAGCGTCTCCACCAGGCGCAGCGCACTCAAGGGGGTATCGCTGGCCGGTTTGAGGACGACGGTATTGCCGGCGATGAGTGCTGGAAACATCTTCCAGGTAGGGATGGCGATGGGGAAGTTCCACGGCGTGATGCAGGCGACAACACCCACGGGGTCACGCATAGCGATGCCCGATTTGTTGGGCAGTTCGACGGGCACACTATAGCCGAAGAGCCTGCGTCCCTCACCGCCCATGTAGTAGGCCATATCGATGCCTTCCTGCACATCGCCGCGGGTCTCTTTGAGTATCTTGCCCATCTCCTGCGTCATCGTGCGGGCCAGTTCCTCCTTGCGCTGCATGAGCAGTTCGCCAGCGCGGTAGAGAATCTCGCCGCGTTTGGGTGCGGGGACAAGCCGCCAGTGTTCGAAGGCCGTGCGAGCAGCTGAGACGGCTGCATCGGCCTCGGCTGGTCCAGAGAGCGGAAAGCGTCCCAGCAGATCTCCCGTGGCCGGATTGTAGTTCGGGAAGGTCTGGCCACTCTGTGCGCTCTGCCATTTGCCCCCAATGTAGTTCTGAAAGACGTGGGCTGTAGTAGTCATAGAACTTCCTCCGTTTTTGTAAGAGAAATCTAATGGAATCCTTTACCGATGTCCGCCCTTGAAAGCCCCTGTGCATCTTCGCATGGGGATGAAAAGGGCGTTGGGGCCTCACTCGCCGACCGGCTGGGTCCTGCTCTCTTTTGACAATTTAATTTGCTTGCAGTAAAATACATGGCATGAGAACGTTTGAATATCGCCTCTTTCCGAATAAAGCCCAAGCCAAAGCACTCATGGGGTGCTTGATCGAGTCGCGACATCTCTACAACGAGATGTTGGCCGCCTCCAAAGAGCACTATGAGCAGACAGGCAAATTCCTCCTGAAATATGACCTGACTGCAGCGTTCCGTGGTCGTGGGGGTGAGCATGTGCCTGCTTCCACGGTCCAGATGCTGGCTGATCGTCTGGATAAGGCCTTCAAACGCTTCTTTGCCATGCGCGAACTGGGTGAGCAAGGAGGTTTCCCCCGTTTCAAGAAACCGAATAGATGGCATTCCATTCAACTGAGACAGCACAAGACCGATTTCTCGTTTGCCGATGGTGGCAAGCATTTGTCTGTCCCCAAGAAGTTGGGTGGCTCCATCAAGATCAAGCTGCATCGTCCGATTGAAGGAACGCCCAGGACAGCACATCTTGTCTTGCGTGCGGATGGGCATTGGTATGCTCTCATCGTCTGCGAGACTGAACCCCAAAATGAGCATTTGCCTTCCACGTGTGAGCATCCTGATATCGGCATTGATGTCGGTCTTAAGTCCTTCTTGACGGACTCGGAAGGACAGACGATAGAGAACCCGCGATACTATCGCAAGAGTCAGACTACCTTGAGACGCAAGCAGCGCACGATTGCACGCCGCAGGAAAGGCTCTAAGCGGCGTAGAAAAGCTTCTAAGAGCACGGCGCAAACCCATCTGAAGATCAAACGGCAACGCCGTGATTTTCATTTCAAGGTCGCTAAACAATACACTGAACAGTATCACCATATTGCCGTTGAAGACCTGAACATTGATGGGATGGTGAAAAATCACCATCTCGCAAAGAGCATCATGGACGCCTCCTGGGGCGCGTTCCTCAATATTCTCACTGCCAAGGCTGAAAGTGCTGGACATGAGGTCATTCGAGTGAACCCCCGCTACACCTCGCAAAAATGCTATCGGTGTGGTGAGAGGATCCAAAAGTCGCTTTCCGTCCGTACCCATATCTGTCCTCACTGTGGCTACGTTGAAGATCGTGATGTCAACGCGGCCAAGAATATACTGAAACGTGCAAGGCCAGGGCATGGCCTTCAGGCGCTAACGTACACCGATGGGTGCAGCGTTGCCTGAGAAGCCCCTGCCGATCACGGCGTGGGGAGTTGTCACAAAATGCCTTTGTTGAGTGTCGCGAGGAACTCTACATTGGTATTGGTCTTGGCCATATACTGTAGCAGTGCCTCCATTGCCTCCAAGCCGCGCTGATCGGCCAGCGTCGAGAACATACGGCGCATCGTGACAACGGCGCGCAGCGTTTTGTCGTCGAGCAGCAACTCTTCACGGCGGGTACTGGAGAGGGAGATGTCGATGGCGGGGAAGACGCGGCGTTCAGCGAGTTTGCGGTTCAGGACCAGTTCCATGTTGCCGGTCCCTTTGAATTCTTCGTAGATCACGTCATCCATACGGCTACCAGTATCCACCAGCGCAGTAGCGATGATAGTCAGGCTACCGCCCTCTTCGATCTTGCGCGCGGCACCAAAGAAGCGTTTGGGCGGGAACAGTGCGCTCGGATCAAGACCGCCGGAGAGGGTGCGGCCACTAGGCTGTACGGCCAGGTTATAGGCACGGCTCAGGCGCGTAATGCTGTCCAGTAGGACCACAACGTCACGTCCACCTTCTACCAGCCGTTTGGCGCGCTCCAGTACCATTTCGGCAACGCGGGTATGGGCTTCAGTTGGCTCATCAAAGGTTGAACTGATGACCTCGGCGCGCACCGAACGTTTCATGTCGGTTACCTCTTCAGGTCGCTCACCGATCAGGGCAATCATCAAATGGGCATCATTGTAGTTTGCCGTGATAGAGTTGGCGATGGATTTGAGAAGCATCGTCTTACCAGCTTTGGGTGGCGAGACGATTAAGCCGCGCTGCCCACGCCCGATTGGGGCTACCAGGTTGATGATACGCCCGGAGATATTCCCAGGCCCTGTCTCCAGGTTAAACATCTCACGCGGGAAAATTGGCGTCAGCACATCGAAGTGGGGACGGCGTTTGGCGACCTCGGGATCTACGCCATTAATAGCCTCGACGCGCAAGAGGCCGTAGTACTTCTCGTTGTCCTTTGGCGGACGAACCTGGCCGGAGACCATATCTCCCGTGCGCAGACCAAAACGGCGAATCTGCGATTGAGAGACATAAACATCCATGTTGCCTGGCAGGAAGCGTTCCTGGCGAAGGAAGCCGAAGCCGTCTTCTACAATTTCCAATACCCCGGCGCTGAAGATGTTTCCTTGCTGCTCGGTGTGAGCCTGGAGAAGACGAAAGACGAGGTCTTGTTTCTTGAGGGTGGTATAGCCGGAGAGTTCGAGGTCGCGAGCGATGTCGCGTAGCTCTCCTAAGGTTTTGGTTTCTAACTCAGTAATGTTCACGTTGTTGTCGGGCGAAGCAAATTCGTGGGAATAACACGCCCTTTCTCCTTTCTGCGTTGAACCTGATGTTTTGATAGTGGGAAGTTCAAGGTTAAGGTGCCAGTGTTACAGGTTGTTTTTCGGATTCGGGAAAGTTCCCGAAAAATGTTCCCCGTAGGGTCATGGCGGTGATCATGCTCTCATGATGGGTATAAAGAGGTGTCACATCGGCTTATGTGCCCAAGACGGTGTACTATGCAACGACATACAAGCAGGGGTCAGCGGAACTACTAGATGGTGCGGTACATACCTTGGGAGTCAGCATCAATATACCACAGGTAGAAGCAGATGTCAAGGGATTTTCGGGGGGTCGTTTTTCTGTTATCCTGTTCCTTTGGACGTTGTCCGAAGAGCAGGTATATGATACGCTATCTACGCTATGCACAAGATATTCGTATCAATACCACGTCTGCCGATAAATGTCTATTTGCTCCTCTTTTTCACCCTGGGCAAAGGATTCCAGTTGACAATATCCACGCTCACGGTCAACTATTACGCACATAGCCTGGGGTATCATCCCGACTTTATCGGGCTGTTGAGTGCTATGCCAGCCCTTGGCTCCCTCGTCAGCGCCGTACCCAGCGGTGTACTGGCGGATCGCCTGGGCCGGAAACCGGTGCTGGTAGCAACAGCTATTTTGACGCCACTTTTCCTGGCCGGTATAGGCCTGGTGACCTCGGCCCCATTGCTGCTCATCTCTGCGTTCATGCAAGGAGTCGTATCGTCGGCCTACTGGGTGACAAATATCCCGCTTTTGACCGAAAGTACTACTGAAAGGCAGCGCGTTGGCGTGCTGGCACTGAATAGCTTTCTGTTGCTTGGTGTTGGTTCCCTGGGCAGTTTGCTGGGCGGAGCAATTCCGGAGTTAGTGGCAGGCATCCTGCATGTCTCGGCTGCCAGCACGGTTCCTTTGCGCTGGGGAGTCTTGACTGCAGCACTGTTCACACTCGTCTTCGGTCTACCTCTCTGGCTGTTGCGTGAGCCAAAACTAGCCGTCCACACGGGCATACCTGTCCCCCCGACATCCACTTCACCCCTCACTCAACCCAGGCCCCTGCGGGCGAAGCAGGTCATCAGTGATCAGCTCATACCGAAAGAGAAACTCCCAATCTTGCTTTTTGTCCAACTGCTGGTTCCCGACCTGTTGTTTACGATGGGCGAGGGAGCGGTAGTCGCGCTGATCCAGCTCTATTTCGTGTTGCGTTTCCATCTGCTGCCTGGGTCATTGGGCATCATCTTCACCATCTCAGGTGTTCTTGGCGGCCTTTTTTCGTTAACTGCTCCCTTGTTTGTCCACCGATGGAGCAAATTGCGCATCATCACAACGGTTCAATATCTCAGTGCGCCCTTGATGGTCTTGATCGGATTGGCGTCGGCACTTCCACTGGCCATCGCCGGTGAATATGCCCGCTCATTCATGCGTACGCTGATCGAGCCCGTGTATGCCGCCTTTGCGATGGAGCGCGTCTCTGATCGTTACCGTGCGACGCTGAGTGGCTTCTACTCTGTGACCTGGAGTATTGGCTTTAGCATCGGCCCGACCATCGCGGGCTGGCTGCAAACCAATGTCAACCTCTCAACGTCGTTCTTTTTTGGGGCATTTTGTCTCGCCCTCTGCGCAAGTCTGCTGTTACTCTTCTTTGGTGGAAAGCGAAAGGAATAGCCAATCTGGATATGTATGCAGCACGCGTGGATAGAACGTAGTATACTTATGAGCAAACGGGTGGGTTTGCAATGAACGGGTATATGTATACACTATGATGTATATGTTTTATGTATAAGGAGCTAATCAACAGTGATTGAAAATATGATGAAATGTATGAATACATATTCATATATCACACATTTTCGGAGGCACAATGATACCTTCCTGTCTGGCTAATGCCCGAATAGCAAGCTCTAAAACGGCAGACTGGCTAATGCCTAGATGCTTTGAGAGCTTTTCTAGTAAGGTTTTTGCCTCATCACTATAGCGGATACTGGTCTTTTTCTTTGTCATGTTGACATTGTACCGTAAGATGTGGTACAATGCAAGCCAGGACATTGACAATGGAATAGTGTTTGTGGGTTCCAAGCTAAGTCGCTCGCTTGGGTAAAAGCACTAGCGTGCTCACCAATGTACAAGCAGGTTTCTGAGAATTGGTTGAAAGAACTGTTCTCACACACAAGAACCTGCTGCCAATCGAGATCATGTTCAAGGTCTCTTGCCTGGCTGAGGCCATACGGAGGGTCAAACCTCTGCGATGTACCGTAAAGTTGATCTAGGTCGTAGCACTACTGAGGTGCATCTAGAACGGCAATACGGAAATCAACACGTTTTACTACGTTTTGAAAGGCAGCGCTTAATGCGGTCAAGTGAAGTAGAGTCCAATCCCACATCGAAGTTCGCAGAGCGCGGTTCGCAGTATCACCAATATCAACAGTATCAACCAGCATACAAGTCGCCATTTCATCCATCTCTAGCGGTATCTGTCTATCCAACTGCAAAACCCGCGATACAACGTCCAAAACGTCCTATAGTTTTGGCACCGGCAGAAGGCTGGCTCGCCCTCCTATTATTGGCCGTAGCGATCTATGCTGTCGTCCTCTCTATTATCTCTGCCAGGTGGGTAAATCACACCTCTATTCTGTTCTGGA
>WNFH01000555.1_pt1 | contig 30847 bp, 28 predicted proteins | sample 5400411 | NCBI WGS metagenome assembly WNFH01 (sample SAMN13153347, study PRJNA577476) | soil metagenome | isolation source: 200 cm saprolite under Douglas fir tree site 2 hole 3 | place: USA:California | collected 2015-04-18 | reverse complement strand
AGGCGCTCGCAGGATCAGCCAGCGCCCAGGGCGCGCGCGATGTTGTAGGTCGCAAGACTTGCGGCATAGGCGAGCGCGAACATGTAGGCGAAGGTGATCGCCATCCACTTCCAGCTTCCCGTCTCGCGGCGGATGACGGCCAGGGTCGAGGCGCATTGCGGCGCGAAGATATACCAGGCCAGCAGCGACAACGCGGTGGCCAGGCTCCATTTCGTCGCCAGCATCTGCCCGATCTGCTCGGCGGCTTCCTTGCCGCCCTCGATGGCATAGACGGTGCCGAGCGCCGCGACCGCGACTTCGCGCGCGGCCATGCCCGGAATCAGCGCCACCGCAATCTGCCAGTTGAAGCCGAGCGGGGCCAGCAACGGCTCCAGCGCCTTGCCGATCATGGCGGCGAAACTGTAGTTGATGGCGGGGTCCTGTGCGCCGGCCGGGGCCAACGGAAACGAGGCCAGAAACCAGATCAGCACCATCATCGAGAAGATCGTGGTGCCGGCGCGCTGCAGGAACATCTTGGCCCGCGTATAGACGCCGATCGCGATACTGCGCGCCCGCGGCATCTTGTAGTCGGGCAATTCCAGCATGAACGGCGCCGGCGCATAGTCCCGCCACATGAAGAACTTGATCAGGAATGACACGCCCAACGCGCTGGCGATGCCGGCGGCGTAGAGGCCGAACATCACGAGGCCCCGCAGATTGACCCATCCCCAGACCTGCTGGTCGGGAATGAAAGCCGAAATGATCAAGGTGTAGACCGGGATCCGCGCCGAACAGGTCATCAACGGCGCGATCAGGATCGTGGTCAGCCGGTCGCGGCGGTTGTCGATCACCCGCGTCGCCATGATGCCGGGGATGGCGCAGGCGAAACTCGAGAGCAGGGGAATGAAGGCACGGCCGTGCAGGCCGGCGCCGCCCATGATGCGGTCCATCAGGAACGCGGCGCGCGCCATGTAGCCGAAATCTTCCAGCATCAGAATGAACAGGAAGATGATGATGATCTGCGGCAGGAACACGATGACGCTGCCGACGCCGGAAATCACGCCGTTTTGCAGAAAACTTTGCAGCAGGCCCGCCGGCAAGTTGTCGTGCACCAGTTGCCCCAGCGCGGTGAAGGAGTCCGACAACAGCTCCATCAGCGGCTGCGCCCATGCGAACACCGCCTGGAACATCACAAACAGGATCAGCGCCAGGATGGCTAGCCCGGCCACCGGGTGCAGCACCACGGCATCGATCCGCGCCGTCCAGGTATCGGGCCGCGACGGCAGGCTGATGGTGGCGGCGATGATGCGGTCGGCCTCGCGCTGGGTGGCGCGCAATTCGGCGACCGTAAGCGGCTGCCAGAGATTTTGCTGCACGGGACTTGATGCTGTTTGCGCTGCGATCTCGTCGGTCCGCCGCAACAGATCGGCGGTGCCACCCTTGCGCACCGCGATCGATGTCACCACGGGTATGTCCAATACCTCGGACAGTTGCGCCACATCGACGCTGACGCCGCGCCGTGTGGCGATATCGAACATGTTGAGCACCAGCAGCAGCGGTCGGCCGGTACGCTTGAGTTCGAGCGCCAGTCGAATCGTCAACCGCAGATTGGTGGAGTCGGCCACGCATAGAACGAGGTCGGGCAGGGCTTCGCCGCTGGCGCGCCCGAGCACGATATCGCGGGTGATTTCCTCGTCGGGGCTGCGGCCGCGCAGCGAATAGGTGCCGGGCAGATCGACCACCGACACCTGACGCCCGAGTGGCGTGACGAAAGAGCCTTCCTTGCGCTCCACCGTGACGCCGGGATAGTTCGCGACCTTTTGGCGGCTGCCGGTCAGCGCATTGAACAGCGAGGTTTTACCGCTGTTTGGCGTGCCCACCAAAGCGAGATGCATCAACGGGGGTTCCATGGCGCTGTACCGTCTCGTCAGGCGACAATGATGGCCATCGCCTCGCGCCGGCGCACCGCGATCGTGACGTTCTCGACCCGGACGGCGATCGGGTCTCGCCCGACGATGCCCTCATGCATGATCTCGACTTTCGCGCCTTCAACGAAACCGAGCTCGATCAGCCGGCTCTCCAACTCGGTTGCCGATAGTGCCGAGCCCGCATCGTCGGCCGCGAGATGGTGGATGATGCCGCTAAAGCCGCGCTTGGCCAGGCCAAGCGGCGTGTGCGGGCGTGCGCCGTTGTTGTTTGTGCCGTGCATGATCTTTCTTTCCAATGACAAGCAGCTAGGTCAAGTCCGGCGAGAGGAAAGAGGTCGCACCTTAGAAGTATTGTAAAGCAGCCGTTGCGGGCACCTCCAGTTTGTCGTCGCACATGCGGCAGACCCGGCGGCATAGTTACTTTTAGGAGACTACAGTCACTTTTAAGAGACTATGAAAAGCGCACGTTTCCCAACCGGTAGCACCGCCAGTCCGACGCTCACCCTGTCGGCGCTGCGAACCGCGGACAACATGATTGGCAACCTCACATCACGCGGCTAGGGGTGGTATGTGGGCGGGGGTAAATATGAGGCGCCCGTCATCGCAATCCGGGCGCTGCCGCCGCTCGCTCGCTGCTGGAAAGCGATTGCGCCATCGGACTCGATCGTGGCGTTGCCGGCAGTGCTGTTGCTGTTAAAGATCAGCGTCCCATCGTTGTTAATGAAAGCCGATCCGGCGGTGGCGCTGTTCTGGAATGTTGTTATGCCCCCGACAAACCACGGCGTTTCAGGCATCAAGGAATTTTCGTGACGGCGCGCGGATGCACATCGAGGCGGGCGCGAGCGCAAGCCTTGAAGCGCGGGAGCTGATGCATTCAGCTCCGGAGCTGCGGAGAGAAGGCTGCGGCCAGCTTGACGAGCTCGGCCTGGCGCTTGGTGTCGGTCTTGGCGAAGATCCGTCCCAGATGCGTCTTCACCGTCGATTCCGCGATATTGAGGTTGCGGGCGGTGTCGGGTACCCCGCCGAACTCGACGACCGTGAGCATCACGCGCAGTTCGGCGGGCGTCAGCTTGAAGACCTTCTTGATGATGTCGGCCGCCGCCGGGGCGTCGAGCGAGGTCCTGTTGACGAACAGCACCGCGGTTGGTCTCGTGAATCGAGCCATTGTGACTCATTGCCCATCATCGTAGCTTGTCGACCCGAATGACGAGTTGGCAACTGTCTGCATGTGGTCGGGCAAAGCGGAAAACATTTTGCTCGCCGGGAGCCCTTCGGCTTTTGATCCTAAGCGGACCTAGGGCGTCAGACTACGAATGCAATCATTGGCTCATCGTCGTTGTGTGAACTATGGTTTGATGAAGCACAATGGAGAGAACGTGCAGCAGATGCGGTCGTCGGTGGCACTCGCGATCATTGGCTTCATCATCGTTGCCTGTGCGCTTTCTACGAATACAATCCTTTCACGCGCAAATGCGGGAGAGGTGCCCTCGTTCTCGCTCGCATTCTTTCGCTGGATGATTGTTGCGCTGGGCCTCGCACCGTTCTCGGTTCGCGAGATAAGGGCAAAGTGGCCAGCGATTTCACCGCGTCTGGGGATGGTCGCGGCCGCGGGCTTCTGCGGGATGTTTCTCTGCGGAGGACCCGTCTATGTGGCCGGTGTCACGACGACGGCGATAAACATCGGGCTGATCATGGCGGCGGCGCCCGTCAACGTGCTCTTGATCGCATGGATCATTGGCTTCGAGAATATCAAGCCCGTGCAGGTGGCCAGCATAGCTGTAGCATTGCCGGGCGTCGCCTTAATCTTGGCTCGCGGCTCACTGGAAACACTGACCACCGTCAATTTTGCTCTAGGCGATATTCTCGTCTTCATCGCCATGCTCGGCTGGACAGGCTACAACCTGTTGCAAGTGAGAACTTTGCCCGACGTGTCCTCCATCGCGCGTACTTGCCTGTTTGCCTTCGCGGGTGCGGGTTTCAGCCTGCCGTTTTGCCTGCACGAGGCATTGGAGGCGCCACAGGCCGTGTTCTCGGCTCGTGCATTCCTCACCTATTTGTTTGCCGCGATTGTACCTGGAATTGGTGCGTATGCCGGTTTGGCGTACCTTGCCGCGAAATTCGGCTCCGTGCGCGCTTCGCTTATGACCTACGTCGTACCGATCGCAAGTGTGCTGCTTTCCATGCTGTTCTTAGGTGAGGGCCCTTCCGCTTACCACTTCATCGGCGGTCTGCTCATCCTCGCCGGTATATGGCTCAGCGTGCGACGCTAGCGGTCATCCGAGAAGCCGCGAAATAAGCCGGGGGTTCATTTGGGTGCGGCGGGCACCCGGCTTTCCCTGCGCCCTCTCTTTTCAGAGGCGCAACGTTTCTGCCATCACTCGGACGAAAAGCTAGAGTCGCGATGCGACGAATCGGTGTGGCAAAGAAGTGCCTGTCCCACAGGGCTTTTTGAACCATGCGTCGCTATGCGAAGCGCTGTTGGTGCCCTGGCCGGCATAGAATAAATGGTATAACTCATTGATATTGTGTCATTTTATAGCGAACAAAAACCAGGGATACCAGCACGACTACCAAGCTGAATCGGGTCAATTGGGGTTCGAATCCCGGTCTGACCGAACTTCCTTTACCCCAAGCGCTCCCAATCTTTTTTGCGGAGCCAAGTGGTCGGTCATCCTACGATAGCCGTCTGCATTTAGCCTGACCAAACTCTCATCGTCAGCGTCACGCGGCAAACGCGTGTACTTCGTCCGTGGGTAAGGGGCGAACCTTGGCCCTCAATCACGTACCGTGAGTTCGAATCTCTCTCGCTCCGCCAGCTTGGCCGAAGCCGTGTATTCTCCTGGTGAACTTGTTGGCAGTTAAGCCCAGTAGCAGGAGCGATTTTTCATCTGAACTCCGGACTCCTGATCGGCAGAGTCGGCATATTATTCTCCGAACGGCTCGTTTTTCTCCGAAGCTCTGGACTCCACCGATTCGGTACGGTGCTCGAAATTCGAACGTTTCGAGTTACTTATGAATTTCAACGGAAAGAGGCTCTGCGGCATCTCTCGGACAGGCGAGAGCGTCCGATTTCCAATTCGCCATTTCGAGGTTCGAATCCTCCCGCTCCAGCCAGGCAGTATTGCAACTGGAGATTGTACTCACGAAAATGCGAGAAGTGCCCGCCAATGGCGGCCTTTTCTAAGTCGCTGCTCCGTCTCCAGACTCCCAATCTCTACAACTACAGAGCGAAATCGGCGATGGTCTCCGGCGGATATTTGAAATATTCCCATTTTTGGGAGACCGCGACCGGAGACCCGGTTCGATCGACACTGCGTGGCCGAGGCGGCAGTCTTTTGGTTGAGCAAGTACCGGCAGAGGGTTGAGTTTGAGGGGGGAGCCGAATGTTACTGCTTACTCGGATCGTCAGTAACATACGTAATCGCGAACGGCCCTTGACCGTGTAAGCGCTGCGCCCTGCCAACTACGAGCAAGCGGCCATTGTGGAGTTGGTGCTCGCGCCGAAATGGCCTCAGTCTAGATCGGACAGCTTCGCTCACTCAACGCCAGAAGCAGCCTTGAAGAGCAGGAGCACGGGCATCTCCAGGGCGTCTATGATCGAAACAATCAATATAACATTCCAGAAGTGCAGGGACTTCGGCCCCCACCGAATGAAGGCCCGTCCAGCTCTCACGCCCCGGTTGAGTCAATGGCTCCCACGCGAAAGATAGTGGATTGACTTGCGGCATGGGGCGGGGCCGCTGCCTCCAATCACGCAGCAGCGCCCCCTAATCGCGCGGTACGCATGGCCGGTAGGTGCGGCGTCGGCCAAACCGCGCGACTATGTGGACGATAGAATTTCGAATAGGTGCTGCAACAAAACTCGCTCGTTAAGCTTGATGTCGCCGCCGCGCGTTAATTCTGGAACCGCCGAACAAAAAGACCGCCTGAAGGCGGCCTTCCGAAGTCGATAGAGGGATTGCCTACGCGGCGTTGAGCGCCATCTTGTTCTTACGTCGGTAAGTCATGAAGCCAATTCCGGCAAAGCCAAGGATCATCATTGCCCAGGTAAAGGGCTCGGGGACAACGGCAGCGGCGCCGTCAGAAAGTTACGTTCTTGCCTCCCGAACCGACCCATAAAGGCTGATCAATCCGACTATGACGGTAAGTAGTCCCATGAGCGTCCAAGCCAAAGGCGAGCCAGCGGCGAGCGTGCCAGCGACAATCCAAACGCCAAAGGCAATGATTCCTACTGAGATTAAAACCGAGAGCACCGTATCCATGATTGGTCCCCTTCTTTTAGCCTGGCATGCCATCGAGCATCTTGAGCAACGTCGTTCGTGAGGCCCCGCTCGGATCGCTTCTGATCGCGTTTTTATTGGTTATTGCCGTAGCGCGTCGTCGCTGATGCTCTAGCGGAGGCGCTAACTAGCGATTAGGCCCGCTTATTTGATCGGCGGCAGGTCGCTGTCTTCCGCGAGCTATCGAACACGCGCTCCTCATTGCGCGCGAGCGCCTGCATCACGCCGAGCTGTGCAAATCCAATCGACACTCCATGATCGGCTGCTTGCGTGCCGGCGTGTCGTGCTCTGCTTTCGGTAGTTTTGTAATGTAGGCGCCGGCGTCGCGTAATGAGATCAGCGATTGCCCGCTGGGCAATGGGATGGATACGGAAAATCGGTGATCCCACGACACGACGCAAACTTCGTAACAGAACCGGGATTCAACCGATTGATTGGCATCGTGTTCCCTTCATGATGGTCCCGATTCCGAGAAGTGCTAGTCCTACGTCGGCTAACAGGCGCTAAAAGACGGTCCCCGACAACAACAGAATTGCTCCGATCGCTATGAGGAGAAAGCCCGGCCAGTTCGGTCCGAGCCTTAGGGACCCCACGCCGCGCCGTGGCGGTTCCAGGGTGCTGCGAACCGGCCCGGAGCGGGAGGAGCCCGAGCCACTAAGTGATCCGCGCCAGATAACCGCGCGTACCATGTATAAGACTCCGCCGAAAACGAGCACGAGTCGGGTTTTCCCAAGTTGAGAAGGGCATTCGGCAAGGAGAATGCGATGGCCAAGAAATCAATCATAGCTGTGGCGTCGGTAGCGGCTCTCATTTTGCCACTCAGTGCCTTCGCTCAGGGCAGCGCGGGCACCGGCGGTACATCGACAGGCATCGGAGCACCGGCCGGGCCCGCGGGACCTGGAATACGAAGCAACGGCTGGACCCAGCAACCCGGGGCAGCGACGAACACAGCCACAACCGGAAGCAACAATCTCAGCCCTTCCCAAAAGAATTCGATACCGCCAACAAATGCGATTCCAAAGAACGCGCAGGGCTATCCGAAATAGTCGCGTGCCGACATGTTCGCGCCTTACGTATCAGGTTCGGGCCGGCGGAAAGGCGCCCGGATCGACGGGAGGCTCTTCGCCGTCCAGTTCGACAAGGTAGACCAGCATCAGCCCGTCAGACGGCTGGCCGTTATTTTTGGCCTCGGCAAACAGGGCACTCTCGTCGGGCAACGCCATCCGCGCTCGTAGCTTGGCCCTCCCATCCCACAACGGGGCACCATCGGACTTGGCCTCTGCCAGGTCATCCTTCAGCCATTGCTCGTGGCATAGCTCATGTGCCTCGCGAAGATTCTGAGCTTCGAACGTCAGCGTTGGAGTGTCACCGATCTCTATTGTGAAAATTCTGGACAGGACGTTCGCTGTCATTTTCCCTTCGCCTTCGGCCCTGGCGGCGAACGGGCCAACTGCTGTGCAGCCGGTTCTCAAAATCGACAATAAACGCCTTGAGGCTCTGTGTAGTTTTTGGCGTCCGTGATTTGCTGCAATAGCCTGCACGCCTGCGCGAGCTTCTTTTGAAGGTTGGCTCTGGCTTCGTTGCCATCACTCATCACGCCACTCCCGTCTTTATTAGACAGCCGCGTGGCGAAAACGTTCAGTTCCGTTTTATGCTTATTTCGGCGGGTCTAGTTCGCTGTGCTGCCACCCCGCCGAATCCAATTTGATAGGATCCTATTCGATCATGACTTTGTGGACATGCTCGCATTTGGGGCATTCGAAGGTCCACAAATCAGAGCCATTGGGGCCAGGTTCGATCCGTGCCAGCTTCATGCGGCTTTGACACTTGGGACAACGTGGCCGTTCGGTCGGAATTAGTGATGGGTCGGGACGAATATGAGTTTGAGGCATGTGATGCATCCCTGATAGGACGGGAGCGTGCGGCACTCTCAGTCACCGGCAACAGCCAAGGACGGGGCGGTGACGGCGCAGCCTACGCTTTCTAGATCCGGAAGGCGACTTAAGAAGCATTAATTCGCTAGCCCTTGTTTGCACCGAAAACGAATTAGGGACACTCGCAATTTGAAATTAGGACAACGAAAAAACCCGGCCGGAGGCAGCCAGCGGGGTTCGGGTTTAGGCTGACGCCCTGAATTCGGAAGCATCTCCGTTTGCCAAGCCGAAATTTGTGCACAGGGGGCGCGGTCGGACCCCCGCCATATTCCCAAATTCGGGGAAACTCACGCAGAGACTGGGTTCGATCGGGAATGCGCGAGTTCGAATCCTCTCACTCCAGCCAGGCAGTCTGGCAACTGGAGATTGTACTCACGAAAATGCGAGAAGTGCCCGCCAATGGCGGCCTTTTACAAGTTGCTGCTCTGTCTCCAGACTCCCAATCTCTACAATTACAGAGCGAAATCGGCGGTAGTCTCCGGCGGATATTTGAAATATTCCCATTTTTACACCGAGACCAAAACACGGTCGCTAATGTCCTTCCCAGGCGGACCCAAAGGGATCTTTTTGACCGGTTTCCCAAAGTTGACCTTCGCCCAATATCCAAGTGGTGGTGTGGGAATGTCATGCTTGACGCAGATCTTCTCAAGCCGACGTCCCGACAACCCGAACTCCTTAGCGAGCTTCACCATTGGGGTTGCCTAAACGAGGTCGTAAAGCTCTTGACGCGTGTATTCCTTATACTTGCTCATTGCCCGCTCCAGACCAATGGCCGAAGTGGGAGCATTATTGAGCTTTGCTGATTTTCCTGTGGCAGCCGACGAAACGTTCTGAGAGCTTTCGCGGCCAACCCGAATCATTGAGGTTCGCGGAATTTTGCTGAATCAGGAAAACTTGCCAGCCCGCTATTGTTGCTAACTTGCGCCGCCCCTTTCGTCCACCGCACTGAGCCAGTTCGGCCGGGTCATCGCCGACAACACATCACACGTCGAGACCTGTTCGTCGACTGTGTTTGGCGGGTCACGAGTACGACACTGATTTTGAAGCCGCCGCCCAGATAAAAATCGATCCGGATGTGAATGAGTTCACACCGGCACCACGGGACTCATGCTTCCCTCGGCTAAGCACTATCTTAGGTTTCGAAGTGCCCTGCGACAGTTTTGAAATCGAGCATTGCCGCAGCTGATCAGTATCCACGCGGCTTGATCCGAGATGCAATCTCTGGCTGCAAGGTCCGGTAATTGTCAATTATGACGGAAAATCAATAACGTAACTCTTGTCCTGGGAGGGGGCGATGGTGTCCTTTCAAGCATTGAAGGATGGTTACGACCGCAGTTGGGCGAACTTGAAAATCCACCCAGCGCGGGCCGACGAGGTACGCAAGGAATCTAATCGACTTTTGAAGGGAAAGAGCACCTATCAGCAGATCGAAACGAAGACCGGCGTACCTTGGTGGTTTGTCGGCCTCTGCCACTACCGAGAATCGCACTTCAACTTCAATACTTACCTCGGGAACGGCCAAGCTTTGGATAAGGTTACGACAATCGTTCCTAAAGGACGGGGTCCGTTCACCGGCGACAATGCATTCGTGGATGGCGCCATCGATGCCCTCAGACTAGAGGCCTTCGCTGCCGCGACCGATTGGAGCATCGCTCGGACATTGTTTCGGCTGGAGGGATTCAACGGCTTTGGCTATCAATCAAGGGGGGTAAACTCGCCTTACCTCTATGGCGGATCCAACATTTACGGACCACCCGAGGCGAGAGCCGGCAAATTCGTTCGCGATCATGTCTTCGATCCGGATTTTGTCGACACGCAGCTGGGCACAGCGGTGGTTCTCAAGGCTCTGCTGGATCTCGATCAATCAATCAAGTTTGATGGAGCGTCGCCGATGCTGAGTGGTTCGCCCGAGCCTGATGACGTGCTTGCACAGACCACCCTATTGGTTCAGCAGTCGCTCAATAAACTAGGGGCTGATCCGCGGCTCGTTGAGGATGGAAAGAACGGGCCGCGAACGAAAGAAGCAATCTCACGATTTCAGCAGCAAAACGGAATGCCCGACACGGGCCTTCCGGATGCTGTCACCCTTGCGGCTATCGCACAGAAGTCGTCGCCGCTTGCCAATCAGACGCAGCCATCAACCGATGCGTTGCTTCAAATCGTGCAGCGGCTCGGAAATCTGGAGCGGACAATCCAGTCCTCGACGGCCCCTTCAACATTGCCAAGCGACCCCGTCAGCCTGGTTGAGCGCCTGCTGGCCATTATCCAGAAGGCAACCCCCCCGCCGGGAACGACACCCTCAGCTACCGTTTCGCCAGATGTCGATCAGTTGCAGCAGGCGATTGGCTTGCTGACCGCCATCATGGGGACTGCAAAGGATGGCAAGCCGCCGCTGGGCCAGGTGAATGGTGCGCTGGGCGAGACGATCGGCAATTTGCTCAACGGGAAGAAAACCGCAATCGGAATTGGCGGTTCGGTCATCACCAGCGTGCTCGCGGCGGTTACTTCGTCACCTAACGCGGGCGGGGTAGCGGGCCTTCTGGGAACGATCGCAACATCGGTTCCGGGCCTCAGCCAATTTGCGCTGCCGATCTTCCTGGCGACCAGCGCCTGGGGGGTCTTGGGCAAAATGGAAAAATGGGCCCAAGGAACCGCACCGCCTCCTAAGCCGCAAGTTTGAAGCATCCAGCAGGGCTGCGTTGGGCTGACGGCGGTCCACGCCGTGTTACTGCGACGACGAAGGTCGCCTGACGGGAACAGGTAACCTCCGCCAGAGGCATCCCTTCGCCGCAGACGGATGGCCGGGCAGGAATCGGAGCTGTCCGCCATAGCTGCTCGGCGGGGCAAGGACGACTTAGTGAGCGTCCGGGCACCGACGTCCTACTTGCCGGCCAAGGGGCCCGTCAGGCCCAACCTTGGCGACGGGTCGCTGTGGGGTGGACGTAGAGAAGGTTCGATGCCAGTTCCTCTCCCTCCGCCAGATTGACCGACGTGCCGTTTTCTCCGAGCGATCTCCTTGGCAATTAAGCCCAGTATCCCTAGTCGTTTCCAAGTTGAGCTTAGGACGGACGACCGACAGAATCGCCCCGTTATTCTCCGAAAGGCCTTTTTGTCTCCGAACCTCTGGACTCCGCTCGTTCAGTACGGATATCGAAATCCAATTGTTTTGAGCCACTTATGAACTATCCGCGGATAGCGGTTGGGAGATGTCTCTTGGACAGGCGAGAGCCTCCAATTCTCGAATTATTGATCGCGGGCTCTGCAATGCGCGACCTTTATCGATGGATGCCCAGCCCGTCGAACTACGTCTGCTTTTGGGCCCAAAGCCCAAAGCGAAGATTGGCTGCAGGCTGCTCATTGTCGTCACACAAAGGCTGGGTTTGGTTAGCACCCCACGGCCGGTGCCATACCTGTTTGCCAAAAACACAAAAATAAATGACGCTTGATCATCGGGTCCCAGGTTCGAACCCTGGTGCGTCCACCGTCGCAAAGTGACAGCTGCTCAGCGGCCTTTTTTGATTTCTCACCCTGGCTCTCGCCGAGCTCGAATGCGGCGTGGCACCGATTCGGCGCGGCAGCTTGGGGTGTTCCATAGTAGGACCGCTATCCTGCTCCCGACCGAGTGACATTTCTAACTGGCGCAAATCGTGACTTCCCTAAACGGCGGCCACAGCTTTTAGATGGTATATAGGATAACCCGCAACTACGGTTTGTAGTGGTCATCGCCCGAACCTTCGATGGCTTATTTACTTTCTAGGGCGATTGCCGGCGCAACCTCGGTAGCCAAGCCGCAAGTTAAGACACGAGCGGAAGCGCTAGAGCGTCGGAAGGAATGTCTACCTCGGCCGACCAGGCGCAGACGCGCACGAGGGCTTTCAAGATGCGGCCGATGCCGTTTGGCCGGAGGTCGGAACAGCGATCGAACGATGCATGGAAGAGAAGAGCCCGCTGTTCGTGACGGGCCATAGTCTCGGCGCTGCGAGCGCATTGCCGACGGGGACCGGGCACGACGCGAAAAAGGGTCTCGATAGTGCTCAAGTCTTCGTCTTCGGCGCGCCGCGTGTCGGCCAAGCGGAATTCGTCGCCAAGTATAACGCTGCGTTCGGGCTGACAACATATCGCCTTGTCCACGGCGCGCTAACGCTGCTCCTCGCTCCCTCCATCGGCGACCATCTTCCCGATCGCTACTATACCGCGTTGACGCCATGAGACTGAATTGCGGAGTATCAGGTCCATCAAAAAAAGCGCATGCACGCCGATCAATGCCAGTGCCCCATCGCCGCCTTTCTAGTAAACGACGCGAAATGCTCCGTTCTGGGCGCTGAGAAGCCGGCTTTGGTCAGGTGCGAGGCCATCGTCTGGTCATTTTTCAGGTGCCGCGTCAAAAACGCGATCTGATGCGGAGAGGCCGGCATGCCGGCTAACGTGAGCGTGGGGCGGGCGACGGCTCTTCAACATGGGCCGATTCCATCACCGAAAGCCGGTGCGGAATTCGGGAAAACCGCTCAGTTCATAGATGGGCTGTTCTGCAGCCACCGCGTTGACTCCTGCACAATTACGGCAGCAATGGCTGCTGCGTTCAAGCATCCTCTTTGTGATGAGCTCCCTTCCGATAGTGCAATGCACGTCCAATCCTTGGCCAGATAATGTTGGTTTGCTCTGCGGCGATGTCGCCCGCCACTTCCCCCATGACCGAGCCGAGCGCGGCTCCCGCCGGGCCACCCATCACAAATCCGACGACTGCTCCCGCGAAACGCAGAAGTCCGGTTAGGAAGGACGTTTCATGCTTCGGCTCGTTGGATTGGTCCTCTCCCGCCAGGATTTCATCAGTCACCTCCTCGGCACGCTGCTGCCCCTCACTGCTAAACCGCTCTTGAAGCGACCCATCCGGCAGGACGGTAACCTTTGGCTCGTATACGAGCGGGTTTAGGAATTCGATGTTCTCGGGTGCCACAATCAGCGCGGCGCCCTCCCCCGTAGCGACGGCGATCTGTCTGTCGTTTCCTCTGTGGGCCGGATTCGGCATCATCCTGCTTCCTCCTCGGCGCCTGTGTGGGTGTTGCTAACGAGATCGCCGACCACGCGACGCTATTGCCTGCGCGGACCCCGCGTCCTTAGGACGCCCTTACATTTCGCTTAGCTTTCTCTTATGATCGGAAGCATCCGGACTGTGAGGGTCGCAGCCGTGAGAACAGGCGAGTTTGCCTTTGGCCAGTTTAGGCTTGATCGGGCCAATGCTCTGCTGTGGCGAGGACAAGATCGTGTTGTGCTGGCGCCGAAACCCTTCGAGGTGTTGTGCTGCCTAGTCGAACGCCCCGGAGAATTGGTGACGAAAGACGAGCTGCTCGACGCCGTCTGGTCCGATCTGCATGTAAGCGAGTCAAGCCTGACCGTGGCGATGAACGCGCTTCGTTCCGCGTTAGGCGATGACAGGCTGGCCCCACACTACATTGAGACCGTAACGCGGCGCGGATATCGGTTCGTCGCATCCGTCACCGCCGTTCGATCTTCCAGTAACGAGCACCCCCTCGGTGAGGAAGCTTCCGTTTCGGACGAGATAGCCGATCAGCGCCGCCGTTGGCGGGTCGGACGGGCCGTTCCGCTGGAAGTTTTGGAAAGCGTACTGCAGCAGGTACTGGCCGGACACCGTCAGGTCGTTTTCGTCACCGGCGAGGCCGGGATAGGTAAGACGACTTTTGTCCATATGGCGATGGAGCGGATGGAGCAGCGCGGCATGGGCGTGCTGCGTAGCGGTTGCAACGAACTGTTCGGAACCCATGAAGCCTTCCTCCCGCTGATCGAGGCGCTGCGCGAACTATGCCGCGGAGCCGATGGAGCCTTCCTGCTCAAGTCTCTTCGCGATCACGCTCCGACATGGTTGGCGCAGATGCCGGGGCTTCTTTGCGAAGAGGATCATGCTGCATTCCAACAAGAGGTCTTCGGAGCCACACGTGAGCGCATGCTTCGCGAGTTCGGTGATCTCATGGAGAGCCTAACTGCCAAACGACCCTGGGCGATTATTCTCGAAGACCTGCATTGGAGTGATTTTGCGACGGTAGACGCGCTTTCTCGCATTGCCCGGCGAGATCGAAAAGCGGCCATACTGCTTCTTGCCACCTATCGGCCGATGGATGTCGCAGTCGGGGGGCATCCGATTCGGACCGTTCATCAGGAACTTCAGATCCATGGGCAATGCACGGAGCTTGCTCTCGATCGGCTTACACGGACAGAGGTCGAGCAATACCTTGCTTTGCGTTTCGGCTCGGCCGACCTGGCCAAGGAGTCGGTGGAGCGGGTCTTTGCGCGAACGGGCGGACAACCGCTGTTCGTCGTCTCCCTCGTCGATCATCTCATTGCGCTAGGGGCAATCGTCGAGATCGATGAACAGTGGCGACTTGGACCTGAGGAAACGTTTTCGCAAGACAGTATGCCGCGCGATCTGCGGGAAATGATCACGCGGCAAATCGATCACCTGACTGCCGACGAACGACGCGTGCTCGAAATCGCGAGCGCGGCGGGCGCGGAATTCTCGGCGCTGTTGGTGGCAGGGGCACTGGATCGCAACGTCCTGGAAGTCGAGCAGCTTTGCGAGGAATTGGCGCGGTCGGGCCGCGTGGTGGCCTCGGCCGGCATGACCGAATGGCCAAATGGGGCGGTCTCCGGCAGCTACACGTTCCAACACGCACTTTACCAGGAAGTCCTGTATCAAAGACTTGCGCCGGCGCGGCGAGTGAATACGCACCGGCGCGTGGGAGAAAATGTCGAACGCGGATACGGGACCCGGGCGCCCGAAGTGGCTTCTTTACTCGCGCTTCATTTCGAGCTTGGTCACGATTTCCCCAAGGCCGTGCGCTACCTTGGCCTTGCCGCCGAAAGTTCGGCGCGGCGGTTCAGCACGCGAGAAGCCGCAAGCTATCTAACCCGGGCTCTGGAGCTTGTGGCCCACCTGCCCGCCGACGTGCAACCGGCCGTGCGCCTGAAGCTTCTTCTGCAGAGGGGCTGGGCGTGGCGCGCCGGCGGAGATTTTGTCCGCTCGCTGGAAGATCTTACTGCAATGGTTGCCCATGCGGTCGAAACCGGACACCTTCGAGAGGAAATCAACGGACTTGTCGACCTCAGCCGGTTTTGCCTTTACGTCGATCGGCGGCAATGCCTGCCGTTGGCGGAGCAGGCGCTGGCAAAAAGCCGCGCAATCGATGACGCTGCCTTTGGAGCCTTGGTACAAGGCAACGTCGCCAATTTGCGTCTCCTGTTGCGCGGCTGGCAGACGGAGGATGCGAACTTCTGCCGCCATGCGGTGAAGCTGATTGCCGGATCGCAGGATCTCAGCATGCTGATGAGACGCTGCTCGATGGAGAGCGTGCTCGAATTCCTGAGCTCGAACTATCCCGCGTGTTGCGACGCGACCAAAACGGGCCGGGAACTTGCCCGCATGATCGGCGATGTATACTTCTTCGTTATTTACAACACGATTGAGGCTTTTGCGCTCCTTTATCTCGGGGAATGGGGCAAAGTTCAAGAGAGCGTGGCCGCTGCGCTGGCCATCACGCTGCGAAACGTGAATCCGCAAGCCGGCGCCTTGTGCCGATTGACAATCGGATGGCTGCAAGCCGAGGCGCAGGATTTTGAGAGCGCCGCAAGGTGCGCGGAGGAAACACTCAATCCGATTGTTGAAGCGAATCCGTTCAATTTCTTTATCGGCCGCAGCCTGCAGGCAAGGGCCTCCATCGGGCAACGTAATTTACCTTTGGCACGCATGCACCTCGACGCGATAGAGCGGCGGATTGAAGTTGAGGGTGTGGCAATGGAGTCGTTGATTGTTCCGCAGTACTTATTGTGTCGTTGCGACTATTGGCTTGAGGCCGGGGACCTGGAGCAGGCGCGAAACGAGGCTCTGCGGCTTCATGAATTTACCGCAACTGCGCCCGACCGTCCCTTTCTCGCGCTTTCGCACAACGTCATGGCCAAGGTCGCGATCGCAGCGGGAAAGCCGCAAGAGGCCAGAGATCATCTGTCCCAAGCTGTCTCGATTGTCCGCAATGCCAAGCTGCCGCTTGCGGCGTGGAGAGTATACACCACTGCAGCCAATTTTTATGAGCGTGTCGGAGATACAAAGAAAGCGGCCAAGTGCCGATGCCGTTCGGACCAGATTGTGAGATCGCTGGCAAATTCACTCGAGATAGGTGCCCCTCTGCGATCAGTCCCGTTTTTTGCCCGAACTGGAGTTGGTGGTCATATAAATCTTTGAAATCCGGACAGAGTATCCTGATCGGAGTCAGTCCGGAAATTCGGAGATGTTCTGCGGCTCCTTCATAGGCTGCTGGTTCTTCTCATGGCGAAAAGTGCGTGATACCCGGTAGGCCTCTTTGCGAAGGCGCATGATGGAGCCCAGCGGTTGATGATCGGCAAGGCATCGCCACGGATCGAACGACAGAACGTCGTCCGTATAGGCGCGGCGTGCCGGGCTGTCCGCCGCTTGAGACCGAAGCGTGATTCGTCCCAAAGGCTGATGTGGCGAAATTTCTTCGGGCCATTCGATCGAGGCGTCCTCGACGGGAGTGCGTTGCAGATCGGTGCAGAGTTGAGCACGAAGCTCGTACTCTGCGGAGTTTCTACTGAAAAACTCAACGACCGAATTGAGCAAGGCATTGTCGTCCTTGTAGGCTGGCTGGCCTGTGAGCCTAAGAACCGACTCCGAGACAGGGGCAGCACAGAGCTTCGCGACATAGTCGCCAAAGCGGATAGCCCCCTCCGAATAAAAACTCTCTCCGATAATGTTGTTACCGGCGTCGCCGAGCGCGTTAAGTACCATTGGAATTTGGAAACCGGCACAGTTGGACAGCTTGATGGCGCTGCGTGCCGCAAGTCCAACCGCTCTGAGCGCGAAATCCGGCGTTCTCGGCTGGAGTTCGAAACTGTGCTGTGCGCTTAGATAAGCGGCGGCATCCGAAAAATAGCTCTTATGATTGACGAGGAGGAAGTCCTGATTGGTTGAATTATCCTCTGGCAGCGCTTTGGGGCCGCTCACGCCCAATACTTTGATGGCCATGCCTCTCGGGACGCGGATGCGGTCACTGCGGATGTCGCCAAATGCGGTAGAGAGGCGGACTATGATCGGATAGCTGCGCGCCGTTGCAAACATTCCTTGGCGCAGGTGATCGGGTAAGTCGTCATAAACAGTCAGTTCGCCTTTCAGGAATCCCTGGCCTTTAGCATGTTGCTGTCGGATCGCGTGGGAGCGCGCGGCGAAACTGGAGGCATTCGTCCGTTCGATTGAAGCTACAATTGTCTTGATGGTTTCCGGCTCATCGGGCCGCGGTTGCTCGATGGAAGGCTCAAAGCGAAGGTATCCGTCCCGTGGCATGGCGTTCTTCCTCTGACCGCGTCAGCGCGCTCCCAGTGACCGTTCGCACCGCGAGGTGGGATCGATACTAGACGGATACAAGCACTGCGAGCAATTGGTTAGGACGCCGCGATTGGCAGGATGTGCGGATCGAACCTTCCGATGGGACAGCTTTCCTGACCGGAGGGCCGACATTGGATTAGCGCGATGCAGAACTTTTCGACATTCGGTCTGCCTTTCGAGCGTTGGTCTCCAAAGACTGAATGGCGCTGCAGGACCTGAATGCTTCCTTACTTTTGTGACCGGCGGGCGCTAGCGATGGGGAGTGATCTTGGCGGTGTCGAGAATGGCATCTGCAGCCTTTTCGCCGATCATATAGACCGCGCATACGATGAAAAAGCCGGGAATCCGGGGAAAGACGGAAGCGTCGGCAACGCGCAGGCCGGTGGTTCCGTGCACCCGAAAATCACTGGTAAGGACTCCACCGGCATTTCGCGCTCCGATGGCGCACGTGCAGGACGCGTGATGACCCCATGCATGCTCGCGAACGAATTGCCGCAATTGTTCATCGTCTTGCAGTTCGACTCCGGGAATCTCCTCGGCAAGAATGAGATTAGAGCTTTGCAGAGTGTCCGACATGCGCCGGACGTGGCGAATACCTTCGACTACGGCGGCGAGATCGTCGCCGTTTTGATCGGTCCCTTCGTCAAAATAGTGAAAATCAACCCGCGGAGGATCACGAGGATCGCTCGACTTCAACGTGACCGTTCCGCCGCGGTTATTGGTGTGCGCTTTCAGCAGCGCAAACGTGAGGTCGTCACGACTCTTGCGGATTTTGTCAGAGTAGCCGGAAAAATATCCCGAGAAGCGCGTCAGTACCGCCATAACAAACAAATCTGGATTTGTCCGGCTCGGGCTTGACCGTAAAGTAAAAGCTACCGCTGCCCCGTTGGAGATATACATGCCTTGGCCCGCAAGCCAGTCGCGAAAGACGGGGTCGTCAACGGCGAAGCGCGCATCCCGCAAGCAGGTCCATGGGTTTGATGCCTTGTGAACGAGACCGACCTCGTAGCGGTCCTGCAAATTTCGACCCACCCCCTCAAGCGGAACCTCCACTTTGATCCCCAATTCTATGAGGTGATCCGGCGGTCCTATGCCGGACAACATGAGGAGCTGTGGCGTATTGAAGGCGCCGCCGGCGAGGATTACCTCGCGTGCAGCCGAGATGCGCCTGGGTACGCCTGCTTCCGCTGCAGCGATTGGCGACGCGCGGTACAAATTTTGGCCTTTCAGATATTCCACGCCGATTGCGCGCTTGTCGGCGTCCAGGAGGACCCGTGTCGCAAGGGCATCGAATTCGACGCTAAGTCCGTGGTTACGCATTGCGGACAGAACACGTTCGCGAGCGCCGCGCCGGCGTCCTGAGCTCGTCGATAGCGGAATTGCGCAAAGTCCCTCGGTGAGCCGCCCTTGCAAGCGCTGGTCGTTGGGATCGCTTTCGCCGATGAAGAAACGCGCCAACCGCCGCCGGATGTAGTGCAGCCAGGCGGCGAGCGCACCATCGTCAGGTGGTCGAAGGTCCGCGCAGACCGCCTCCCGAATAAGGCTCATAAGGGCTCGATCGCCGAATGCTTTCCGCGGCATGGGAACTTCAGTTTCGAGCCACCCCTTCCAACCGTGTCCGGTTGGATTGGGACGATCGCCGGTGAGCAGGGAGAGGAAGCGCCAAAGCGGACGGTGCCGGCAATCCTCGAGCCGGCGGAAATAACGCCGCATATTCCGCGCGCTCCATGATGAATCGTTGGTGAGCTGGGCGATCTCGTCCCAATCCGAATCGTGGGGATACATGAAGATCATGGCGTTGTGCGCCGTACAGCCGCCAAGCGCCGACGCGCGTGGATAAAGCACGCCGGAGGGCGGATCATTCTCGGGCAGGCGGCGCCGCGCGTCGTCGGCAAAATCATGGACCAGGAAATTCCACGCCATCGTCGGATTTTCCGAGGCGAAGGGATGAAAGGCGGGAACCTGGTATTGGTCGGCAAGTTCGGGATCATGGCCAGCGGGGCTACAGGGATCGCCGCCCGCTTCCAGCAGCAGGACCTTCATTCCCGCTTCGGCGAGGCGAGCGGCCACCGTGCCACCCCCGGCCCCCGAGCCGACCACGATATAGTCGTAATCACCCGGGTCTTGCATGGTTAGAACGTCTTGATGAATTCGATCAACGCCCGTTTGTCGTCGTCGCTCAGCTGCGGCTCGATTCCGAAGGCCTTTTCGTCTTCGCTCAATCCGTCGGTTTCGTTGAATTTCGCAGTGCCGAAATAATGGCCCCGATTGACGACGAAGTCCGGGCACTTGTTCAAATTCAACAATGGTTCGCGAAGGTTCGACACCCAAGAGAGCAGTTTGGCGTCATCCGCTGAAGGGTCGAGGCTTGACCAATTTTCAAGGAATGTCTTCAAAAGCAGGCTAAAATTACCCGCATGGGCAGCTTTTTCTTCGAAGGTCGCGCGATCGGTCGACGGCTGGTAATTGGCCGCCAGCCCAATCGGAAATCCCTTCGGGATCGGCCCGAGCTTGAAACTGCCGTCGGTGTCGAACAGACGCTTGAACGGCTCGGAGGGAAGGAAATCGACGAGGTTCTTCAACTCTACCGGAATGCTGCGCTTGGGAATGTTGACACTGCTTCTCGCCGTCGTGCGCACGATGTAGCCGTCGAAGGCCTCTTCATGGACGCGCTTTTCGGGCCACAACAATTGCTCGATGGAAGCGTTGAAGATCTTCATCCGCCCTTCGACCGACGGATCGGCGGAATAGGGGCCGAGCCGGTTGTTGAGCAGAAATGGTGCCGTCGACCAGATGCTCACCAGCGAAGGCACTCGCGTAAAGCCGCGCCCGCCGCCGGGCATCGTGTATTGCCAGGGCTTTGCGGTGAACGGATCTTGCACCGTGATCTTGCCGACCGAAGGCAGGTCCTTGTAGGTCGAGGAGGAGAAATTGTCCCAGATGTTGCCGCGGATCGCATTGGTCGCGAGCGGGCTGCAGGCGTTGGTTCGCAGCAATGTCACCGGCACACGCGCGTCCGTCGAGAGGTAATTGCTGTCGAGGAAGTCCGGCTGGGCGACGATTTCGCGCATCTTGGTTTTGAATTCGTCGGTCTTGGTATACGCCCAATAGCGCTTCCAACAGGTCGGATAGTTGGGCCCGGAGCAGCCGCCCGGCATCATCTGCGCGCGCGCTTCGACAGGCAGCTTGCTCGAATGGCAACGCGCACAGGTCTCGGCGAACACGATCTTGCCGCGCGTCAGCACGGCGGCGTCGGCTGTCAGGTATGGGTTTCCTTCCGGCACGTCCGCCAACCGGTCTGGCTGGCCGGCCTTCTTGAGAAATTTTGCCATTTTGGGCGTGCCTGCCTCGGTAGCCCGCCAATAGACCGAATTCTGCTCCGCGGTGGCGATCTCGATCCGCGTGATCTCCTTGCCGCCAAAGAAGGGATTGAAGTGCTTCATCCATTCTTCGCTGTAGAGTCCGATATTGAGATAGACCCGGTTGAGCGCGCCGAGCACGCCGACCGAATCCGAGCCGTCTTTCAGCACCCGCGGTGACCAGGATGTCGGCGTATCGAAATAGCCCTCCAGCTGTTTGTTGTTGAGCTCGCCCCCCTTCAGCGTCTCCTTGCCCCAGGAGTGCGTTTCGCCGAGCCGCGCGCCCAACAGATAAACGGCATTCATCGTGCGCGGATTATTGATGTAGTCGGTCGAGACCAGCGATGTATCCATCGTGCCGGGCGGGAAGGAATGCATCAGCTGATAGAGAAACTCTCTCGTATCGGCGGAATAAACGAAAACCTTGTCCATCCAGAGATATTGGCTGCCGACGGTTGAGTTGAGATTGGACCATTGTGGATTGGACGGGTCTTTCGGTGGATGAATCGGACTCGGGCCGACGTGGCAAAATCCGCAGGCCATACCCACGCGATAGGGCTTTGTGAGATTTGGATCCTTGTAGTAATTCTCGTCGGTGTAATATTTCTCGGGATCCCATCTGTTCTTCGCCGCCTGGTCAAAATCAGGATTGGGAAACAGTCGCAGGCCGACAATGCCCGTCGGATATCCGAAATACGAGCCGACCGGCAGCTTGGAGCCGTCGGAGAAGGTCGTGCCGCGGGCGCCGATCTTGACGCCCGGATAGGCCTTCTCATCCTCGAATGGGTCCGCCGGACACTCCTTGCGGCGCACGTCAAGCCAGAGGCCAAAGCGCTGCGGGTCGGCCGCCGTGGGTTTGTCGAAGCAAGGTTCATTGATCGCGCCCAACCAGTTCCAGCGCGTGTCGCGATCGCAATGTTTGCCGTCGCAATAGGTCTGGCCCGGATGTGACGTGACGATTTTCAACAGGTCGAATGTTGCGAGGCTGTCCCGGGTGACCTTGTCCCAAAAACGGTCGTTGCCGCCGGTCCAGACCAGCCACATGTTTCGCCCCTGCACCTCCTCAGGGGACATCGCCACCCCATTGTCAATGTCGTGGAAATAATCTTCCTTGGCCTGCGGAAAACTCGCGACGTCGCGATTGATCTGCTGCGCCTCGTCCAACGGCCCCGCGGCGTCGGCTTGCGCGCGGAGCGCGAAGGCGCCTGCCGCCGCAAGGGCACCCAGAAGCAAAGCAGCTCGACTGGAAAAAATGATTGTTCGCATGACCGTTTCCTCCAATCCACTGCCGAGAGGCGGCGCAAACTATTGGTCAACCGGAATGCAATTCAGCGCGGCAGTCCCAATGGCTACCGCGTGGGACCGCGGGTGGCGAATTTCCGTTGCGGACGGTGACAGTCGGAACGCAATATAGCAAAAGAACCAGACGTGTACAGAGTTGCCTTTACAACCATTGGAAATGCGGCCAAACTTGGGTGTTGCCGGTTTCGAAAGTGCGATGTTCGGCTTAGATCGTGTCGATCGTAGACGGCAGAATTTTGTGTTCGCGGCAGCGCCGTGGCAATGTCGGTGCCACGTAGAGATTGAAGTGCTTATGATGTGAATTTCCGGAGCATCGGCAAGTCTGGAGATTTGCGGCGAATAGCGAAATCCAAGCGGCGCCTGCTAAAGGGAAGACTGGCGATGCTTCTCAGGCTGCTTCACAGGATATTCGAAGTCCTGTTGCATCTCGAGCGGCGGTTCGAGCAGCCGTTTTTGCGACCGGCGTTCAACTCTTTGCTGCGCGAACCCATGGCGCAACTGCTGACGGCGCTGATCAATCTTCAACGCAGCCGCGAGAATGTCGCCCTGGCGGAGGAAACTCCGCAGCCTGGCGAAGACGAGGATGTCCAGACCATGATCGACGAGATGCGTCGTCATCTGGTCATCGATTTCCCACAGGGTGGCTTCGAACGCGCCGGCAATACCAAGACCCATGGCCTAGTACGTGGTGAATTGACCATTCGCGGCAACCTGCCCGACGCCTTGCGGCACGGATTGTTCGCCACGCCCAAGACCTATCCCTGCTGGGTCCGCTTCTCCGGCCCCGGCCCACATGTCGAGCCCGATATCGACGATGTCGGCTTTGTCAGCATCAGCGTCAAGGCGATGGGGGTTGCGGGCGAAAGACTATGGGGCGACGAAGAGCATACCCAGGATTTTACCGGAGTTTGCACGCCGACCTTCGTGACGCCGGACGTCAAAGCCAATGCGCGGCTGCAATATTGGAGCCGCCGCCATATGCCGACCTGGTATTTTCTCGATTTTCGCGAGCCTCATTTGCTCGACATGCTGATGCAATCCCTATGGAATGAAACCCAGACCAACCCGCTCGGCGCCACCTTCTACAGCTGCGTTCCCTATCTCATCGGGCCGGGTCAGGCGATGCAATATAGCTTCTGGCCCAAGACCGCGGTCCACCGCAGGATTCCGCGGTTGCCGCTGCGTCCCCCCGACAACTATTTGCGCGACAACATGATCCGCACGCTCGATGAAATGGACGTTGAATTCGAAATGCGCGTTCAGCTGCAGACCGATACGTTTCTGATGCCGATCGAAAACAACGCGGTGCTTTGGCCGGAGCGCGTGTCACCCCGCGTCCCGGTGGCGACGCTGCGCATTCCTCAACAGAAATTCGACGATCCGGCGCAGTTCGCCTTTACCCGAAATCTGAAATTCAATCCCTGGCATTGTCTGTCCGATCACCGGCCGCTCGGCAATCAGAGCCGCGCCCGCAAGCGCATGTATGATGAACTGGCGAAGTTTCGTCAGAAGATGAATGCCGCAAGTCACATCGAGCCCATCGGCAATGAGCGGTTCGATAGTGGCTCAGTCGCTGGCGATCCACTTCAGCGCGGATAGGCCGGGCAGGAAGAAATAGCCGCCGCCGCGAACGTTGACGAATTGCGGAAGCCCGGTCGAATGCCGGCAGTGGGGTGGGGCGCCCGGCCGCGAAAAACCGTCGGTGGGCTGCGGCGCGGCGATCGGGGTTGTCGGGAACGGCTCGCGATTGCCGAGCAACGGATCCTGCTCGCCGGTCAATGCGGCGAACTTCGCGCTGGCGATCCAGGCACTCTGAACGAATTCGAATTGCCGCGCGATATTCGCATTGAGGCAAACAAAGTGAATTCCGGATTGCGGGTCCGGTGTCGCCGGGTCGAGCGCCGCGTTGCGCTCGATCTTGGTGCCATATTCCCGACCGCGCCGCAGGATACGATGAAATCGGCTGGAGGCGATGGCGTCATCCTCCGATCGAACGAATGGCCAGATCGTCGTGTTGCGCGGCCACGGCAGCGTGGACGAGGTGGCCCCGCTGGCGCGGCGCATGGTCAATCCAAGCATGACAAGGAGATTGTCGATCGGGCCCTGCCGGCCGCCCGGCGTGTCGCCGGTGCGCGGATTGGCGCGACGAATATGGGCGCCGATCGGGCAGCTCAGCCCGTCCGGATCGGTATCGTAAAGGAAGCCGTTGCGGTCCGCGTTGCGCAGTTCCACGCCGGGTATCGATCTGCCGATGGTGAGATCGGCAAGCGGCATCCCGTCAAGCCTGCGCCCAACCATCGATTGGGCCAGATCATCCATCGTTACGCCGACGCGCGCGGCCTCCTTCGCGACCCATCGCCAAAAGCCGCGAACATCCTGGGCGAGTTGGCGATAAACCAGGTAGCTGCCGTTAAGGCCGAGATCATGATGCTCCGAAGGACCTTTCGGCAAGACGGCGGCATTCCTTTCGCCCGCGGCCAGCAATGGTCGTTCCGTCATCAGGCCGTACTCATTTCGGTGCCCGAGAAGAAGTTCGCCAAGCGCCAGCAGATTGGTGTAGTCACGATCGGCCGCCGTGCCAGGCATGCGAGGACGATCCCAGTCGAAACTTGGTTGCGAAATGCCGTCGGTGAAGCCGAACGGCTCGACGTCGCTCATGTCGCTGGTTGGCAAAACCGCGATCAACGACAGGCCGGCGTCCTGTGCCTCCATTTGCATCTGATCGGCGAATGCCTTGTGCCGCTTAAAGTCGCTCGAAAGCAGGATCAGCAAGATGTGCGGCTCCCGGTCACCGACGCCCCAATGCCAGTTCGACGGCGCGTTCGCGCCGATGTCGCCCAATCGCCGTGAACGATTCTCGTCGCTTGCGATGCCTTCGACGAATTCGGGCGAGAATCGTTTCACGATGGCGTCGTCGATGCCGAGCGCCCGCAGACCTGCCGCGGTGAAAGCGATCTGGCAGGCGTCTTCGAGGGGCTCGGCGGACAGCCTGGCCAGCCTAGCGGGAGCGAGATCGCGCAGCCACCGGCGCGCGGCGCGCGGATCGCCGACGCGCAACAGCATGTAGCTTGCGCCCTTGAGCCAGCCGAAGGCAGTCTTGGCAATCGCCTGGATATCGCCGGTATCGATCTCACGTCGCGCCATGGTGCCTTGCCGTCATATTTCGGCCAGCCAGCGGCGAATTTCGTCGTCATTCATGGTCGTCTTCTCAAGGCCGTTGCAAATCCGGCTGTTGCGGGCGAGGTCTCGCGCGGTCAATCCAGGATAGGCCTTGTACCAGACATCAGTCGGAATCTGGTGGTGGCGCTGGAACCGCTTGAATTCCTGTTCGAGCCAGGCGCCTTTGGCGACCAGCCAGTCAGTCGTCGGATAGCCAATGAAGCTCGAGAAGGAGAGGTTCAGTCCGAAGCCGGCCTTGTTGATGAAGTCGTCCATATAGGCTTCATGACCACCGTCATAATTGCTGCAGAAAAAGCCGCGGCGGCACTCGTCGAGAAACACCCAATGCGTGAAATGGATCGTGCCGATCCGTCCGATCGATCCATGGGTGAAAATGTGGCGCGCCACCCAATCTACCCCGTAAAGGATGACGATCTCGGTCCACAGGCGGAATCGTCCCAGCTTGATAGAGCCCATCGCGGTATATTGGTTGGTGACGTCGTGATCCTCGCCCGCACGCAACAGCGCGACTTTCTTGCATTCGTAAGGCTGCGGCACGATCGAGTCAGTTCGTCGTGCCTGCGCAACGTCACGAAAAATAGCAGCGCGGCGATGGCAAGCAGCACGATGGTAATGACGGGAAACCACACAAGGCAAGCCAACGCAACCAACAGCGGAACCAGCATGTGCGTCAGGTTACGAATGCGCCAGACGAACGGCGTCGGCGGCCTCTGGGTGAGCGGCCCGGCCGCCGCCGCTGCGTCGCGTAACTCGGCGAAAAGACCCTGAGGATTGCGCGCGCTGGTCCGCGACAGGGCGTCGCGCAATACGTGGTGCAGCCGCGCCTCGTCTCGTATCTGCGCGACGCTGCGTCCGACCCAGTTGACGTAAGAGGCCATCGGCTGGATGCGGTGCGCGTGCAACCAGCCGAGCATGTCGGTGGTGTCGTCGCAACCCTCGCAATGGCCGAAGATCTCCCGCAGTCGGCTGGCATTTTGGGTCATGCTCTTCAGCAGTTCATCCGTGGGGCCGTCGCAATCCGCCATGAAGCAAAGATAAGTGGGCCACTTACAAGACGGCTCCTTACGGGTCGGCTCGTCGCTAGTCGCTTCGTCGCGAGGCGGGTGCGAATAGGCCGCGCGATCCTTTAACGTGTTGTCCGCGAGAACAACGAAGCGGGCGAAATGAATTGTCTTGAAGTCGCCAAACCGCACGAGCGGATTGTCAGGGTCAGCGAAGCCCGCGCAATTCTCATAATTCATCGTCGTCAATAGCGATCGCAGAGCGCCGATACTACCGGCCCGGATTTTCGCGACGATGGTGAAACTGTCTTGCGGGATCATGCCCCGTTCCGGCTCTATGTCCTGAAGTCGAGAGAAAAATCGATCAGCCGCGCTTGATCCCAGTAGACCTTGCCGAGATAAAAGCCGGTCTCGATCATCCGAATTTCATCGCGTACATGCGACGCAACCAGCGATGTCTCCGAATAATCGAGGACGATGCATTCCTTGCCGTCGAGCAAGCTTGGCGCTTTGTAAACGCGGGCGATGATGGCTTTCAGGCCGAAGGGGAGAATGTGGTTTCGCAAGAGTCCCGCCTTGGCATCGAATACCTTGCCCTGCCAGGCGAAAATGTTGATCGCCTCCGCGATCGCTTCGCTACTCGACGTGCCAGGCGCGATAATCGCGGTTCCCTTGGCTTCGCCGTCGGGGATTGGCCCAGCCTCATGCGCGCTGAACAGCGCGTCGAGTTCCTGTTGCGACATTTTGAGCAGCCGCTTCGCATCTGTAGCCATGGGCCTCTCCCGGGTAATTCAATTGGAAGGCGCAGCTCACTAACGTGAGGGCAAACTGTACTAGACGCTACTTCATTCAGCAACTCTAGCGAGAGTAGACTACGGCAGGGCAATCCACATCGCAATGTTTTACTCGCACTGAGGCGTAAGCTCGATGTGTTGTCTTCGCTTTGATCGTGCCTAGCCGCGCGACAAGCAAACGCGAGCGCCTTCGCAAGGCTTAAATTCCCTCTAGTCGGAAGCTGTATTTCGCGGTCATTTGCCTTTTCATCTGCGCGTGACGACCGGTCGGTTTCGCCACCGATGGGTCAATCATGCGCTGCTCCACGTCGTGGGAGCCGCCGCTCGACGATTGCAGCTTCAGTGCAGCTGGGATGGCGATCCTCGCCGGTAGCCGGTTCATGCTGATTCCGCTCGATGTCGCCCACCATTCCGGAATGATCTCGCCCACCGTTCCGGGATGATGTCGCCCGGGGTGACGAGGCCTCTTCTGGCTCCGAGACGGTCCCGCCTTTCGGCTTTGCGAAGGGGCACCTGGATGCCGACGGAGAGGTTTGCGATGCGCCATGTGCGCGATGTGATCAGATTGAAGTCGGCCGGGATGCCGACCCGCGAGATTGCGCGGCGGGTGGGAGCGGCGCCGTCGACGGTGCCGTCGACGATCCGCCGGTTCGAGGCGGCGGGACTAAACTCGGTCCATTCGACCTTCCGAAGCTCACCGGGTCGGACAAAGACCAGTGGGGCCAGCTTGAGGGCATATCTGGTGACCGCTTGCCCTTCGAAGCCATCGATGGCTCGGAGCAGGGCGCCGACGGCGTTGGGCTCCACGATCGTTGCGCGGTGGGTAACGGTTGGAGTGATCAGGGCGCCGCGGAGATCGCCCGTCGGATCCCGCTCGGCTCGTCCCGTGGCGATGGCAAAACGAAAGACAGCTCCCACGGTACCGCGCAGGCGGGTCGCCGTCTCATGCTTCCCGCGCCTCTCGACCTTTCTCAGCGCGTCAAGGATTTCAGGGGCTTTGAGCTCAGCTATCGGCCGCTTGCCCAACTCCTTGTTGGCAAAATCCAGCAGCCATTGTTTCTTCTTGAGCGTGTTTGGCGCGTCACCCTCCGCCTCGAACTCGTCCATGAGTTCTTTGGCAACGGCTTCAAACGTATTGCTTCGCGCAATCCGCGCTTGTCGGCGTTCCGCCTTGCGCTCAACGGAGGGATCAATGCCGTCAGCCAGCAGTCGCTTGGCATTGTCGCGCTTGGTGCGGGCATCCGCGAGCGAGACGAGGGGATACTGGCCGATCGCGAGCAGCTTCTGCTTGGCGTCAAAGCGATAGGCATAGCGCCAGAGCTTTGATCCGGTTTTGGTGACGAGCATGAAGAGGCCGCCACTGTCGGATCGCTTGTAGTCTTTTTCGTCAGCTTTCAGATGCCGAAAGTGGCTGTCGTTCTTGACCGGCATGGGTTCGATTCCACCCAAAAATCACAATACCATGACCCCGATAAACTACCATAAAAGATACCATGAAACTCCCCGGATACCAGCAAAACCGGGCGAACAGCCGCGTAGCCAAAAGTACTACTTAGGCCCGTCTTTATTGATGAAAATGAACGTTGGCGAACGAGGGCGGATGCCCGACTGGTGCCCCTGGCCGGAATCGAACCAGCACTCCTTGCGGAACTCGATTTTGAGTCGAGCGCGTCTACCAATTCCGCCACAGGGGCTTGTCGCGGCCGAGCCGGAGGCTAAGGTCGCGAAGCCGGCGGAATATAGCGGGCGGTGACTGCCGGTCAACCCGCAGCTTTCGGCCTGACCCCAAGCGCCGATGCGGATCGTCCGAACGCGTTTGCCCCGGCTCACCCAAGGCCCGGATAGGGTACTGATGATGTGTTTCGACTGGGCCATCGGCATACCCACGCGCCGCACCCCAAAACACTCCAGTGTGATCGGGCCTGCCTCGACAGCGTCATCCGCGCGGGATAGGACGCTTTCGAACGGGAGATCAACGTGACGTTGGAAGCCACCGCACACAGCTCGCCCGCGCGAACCGACGCCAACCCCGCGCTGACGGCGGCGCTTGCCGTCACGGCCATCGCGGCGGCGACGCTGGCGGGTGCGTGGTTCTTTCAATTGGTGCTGGATATCCGGCCCTGTCCGCTCTGCCTCGAGCAGCGCTACGCCTATTATCTGGTGGTTCCGCTCGGCGCGCTGACGGCGCTTGCCGCGGCCAAAAATGCTTCGCGCGCGGTGCTGTTGATCGGCCTTGCCATTGTCGCCGCCGCAACCCTCGGCAATGCCGGGCTCGCCACCTATCACGCCGGCGTCGAATGGCATCTTTGGCAAGGGCCGACCGACTGCACCGGCGAGATCGGAAATCTCGGCAGCGCCGGCAACCTGCTGGAGCGTCTCGACACGGTAAAAGTAATCCGCTGCGACGAAGTGCAGTGGCGCTTTCTCGGCCTGTCGCTGGCCGGCTACAACGTACTGATCTCGCTTTTGATGGCCGCGATCGCGGTCTGGGGCATCGTCAAGACATCAAGGCGCGGCTAATCGTCGACATCGTCCTGCGGGCGTCCGAACAGATGCACGATGCCGGGCGTGGTGATGGTGACAAAGACAAAGCGCGACAGATGATGCGCGCCGACGAAAATCGGGTCGATGTGCAGCGTCAGCGCCAGCGCCAGCATGGCGTCCATCGCCCCCGGCGCGAACGCGACGATGACGTCGGCGAACCGCACATGGGTGGTCAGCGCGATCACCGCGACGAAGACCGCGGAAATCACGATCGCGATGGCGAAAGACCCCAGCGCCGCATTGACATGGCTGAGCAGGACCCTGCCGTTCATCCGCGCGAACCGCGTGCCGATCAGGGCGCCGATGCCGACCAGCGCCACGCCGCGCACCCACGGCGGCAGGGCGCCGTCGGTCAGTCCGGTGCCGTGCAGCACGCTTGACCCGATCATCGCGCCGAACATCCAGCTCGCCGGAAATCTTATCAGCCGCAGCAGCAGCGCCGCCGCCACCGACGCCGCGATCAGCGCCGCCAGTTCGAGCGGCGAGGCAATGGCCACCGCGGCGGTGGGCGGGGACGACGGGGCTATTCCGGTCATGGCCAGCAGCAGCGGCAGCGCCGCGGTGAGAATGATCACGCGCATGGTCTGCACCACGGCGATCGCCGGCACGTCGGCGCCTTTCTCGGCGGCGAGCACGATGATCTGCGATAGCGCGCCGGGGCTTCCCGCCAGAAACGCCGAGGTCTGGTCCCAGCCGTGGACGCGCTGCAGATAGAGGCTGCTGCCGAAGGTCGAGCAGAACGTCGCCAGCGCCAGCAGCGCGATGGTCAGGGGGTAGGCGCCCACATGCTGCAGCAGCTGCCGCGACACCAGCGAGCCCAGCGAAATCCCGAGCAGCACCAGCACGGTCTGGGTCAGGATCGGCGGCACGGCGAGCGGCCTTCCTGCGATCGCGGCGACGCCGACCGCGATCATGGCGCCCGAGATCAACCCGCCCGGAAGGTTGAGCAGGAGAAACAGCGCGCCGCCGGCGGTGCCGATGGCCAACGTCTCGATCACGTTGAGGATTTTGGTGCGGCTGGGAATGGCAAATGCCATCGGTGCAGGAATTTGGCTCACGGCGCCTTATGGCAAATCCCCGCACCGGGGACAAATGCGCCCACGCGACTGCAGCAATGCGCGATCGGGCACGGCGCTCCAT
>WNFH01000340.1_pt1 | contig 30864 bp, 20 predicted proteins | sample 5400411 | NCBI WGS metagenome assembly WNFH01 (sample SAMN13153347, study PRJNA577476) | soil metagenome | isolation source: 200 cm saprolite under Douglas fir tree site 2 hole 3 | place: USA:California | collected 2015-04-18 | reverse complement strand
CATGACGAGCAGGCCGCGAATCGACCTTCATCGTTCAAAACTTCGCGCCTGGCATACGGCCCGGAGTACCTGCAATTCGGCGAGCTCTATTTGCCCGGCGAACCCGGACCCCATCCAACTGTAATCCTCATCCACGGTGGCTACTGGCGTGCCCGTTATGGCCTCGATCTCATGACAGGCCTGGCCGAAGACCTCGCCGCTCGCGGCTACGCTGCATGGAATATCGAATACCGGCGAGTAGGAGACCCTGGCGGCGGCTGGCCCGGCACCCTATTGGATGTTGCCCTTGCCGCCGACTATCTGCGCATACTGGCAACCACTTATGCGCTCGATCTACAGCGGGTCGTATCCCTCGGGCACTCTGCAGGCGGTCACCTGGCATTATGGCTGGCAGCGCGTCCGCGCATCGCTCACAACAGCCCCCTTGCAGGCTCACATATCAGGCCGCCTGGGAGCGATAACAACGAAACTGCCACGCCGCTCGCGCTAGCCGGAGCAATCAGCCTCGCCGGAGTCGTCGACCTGGAAATGGCCTGGCGACTCAACCTGAGCAATGGTGCAGTAGTGGACCTCCTCGGAGGTGGCTTTACGGACGTACCCGAATGCTACGCTGCCGCCTCACCCGCTGCCATGCTGCCACTGGGAGTCCCGCAGGTGCTCATTCACGGTACGAATGATGCCAGCGTCCCACTCCAGGTCAGCCAGGCGTACGTGGCTGCCGCCAGAGCCGTCAACGATCCCGTAACCTACATCGAGTTAAAGGGCGTCGATCACTTTGACGTCATCGACCCCCACACAACCGCCTGGGCCTTTACTGTTGAAGCTTTGCAGAACCTTCTGGAACGAGGATGAGCCTCGTCATCTTGTTGGCCTGGCAATCAGCGCATCCTGGGTGGCAAACACATTAAATGAACCCGCTGCCAGGAAGACGGCGTTTCCATACTCGGCATCCACAAACGCGCCAAACCATGATTTCTGCGTATGTACCGTCTTAAAAAAATTATCATCGCCGCCATTGAGTTCAATAGCAGAATGTGGAGCAGTTCTCTCAAGATTGATATCATCATAGCGGCCCTCCAGCCGGGTCAGCTTGTACCCTGAATGTAGCCCAACAACGTTCAGCCATGCAGGGAACTTAATGATATCTCCCTGGAGCATCCATTCGTCACCTTGTAAGAGATATGTATTGTCTGACGCGGTATGACCATTGCCATCGTAGAGAATCAATTCAACGCTCATCTCGTGGGCTACATTGGTTATCGGCGTAGCACGAATTTGAGCCACCTTTATTTCACTCGTCAAACCAAGATAGCTCTGTACCAGGAACGTTACCCACAAAAGCGAAATGGCCACTGCCAGGAGCACGATACCACTCAAGCCACGCTTAAACCTGAAGCGACGCCGGGGTAGTCTGCCTGTACGAGCATTGAGCAGCCCCAAACCCGCCGTGATAAACAACCATAGACCCACAAGGCCAATAAGTAGCAACAACACCTGTTGCCAACCAACCTGAAACGGTATATTCATGGCAATCTGCCTCGTCTTCTTATCTTCGTTACCCTATTATTATGTCGTCTTTTCATAAACACGAATTACCCAGCCTTTTCGTTTTGTTGCTTGCAAAACGCTGTAAAATTGCGTATCCGTTCGTTTCTTTTCCTACACAAAAGCATAATCAGTTTTTTCTTTTTTTCAACCCAGAACCTACCCATTGTCACACAAGCAAAGAAAACGAGACCCAGTGCAGGGCTTCTGGATATTCCTGGCAGTCGAGGACGAACTCCTGTCCACGCCCAACACTGTTCAACAAAACATACTCCTGCTCCACTTTCCAGCGTCTCAAGCTTCTGTGATAACTGAGTCCAGGTGTATTTTCACCGGGGTAAAACCATCTGGGCAATCGCCAGATACTTCTCGACATATTCGGAGTCGTCAAGCACAAAGCCGGATCGAACCTTGGGAACACCCCTGCTCCAGGCCTATTGATGACCATGTCTGGCAAACTCATGCGATCGGTCGAAATATAGATTGAATCGATGCCGCGATACTGTGCTCTTCTGCAGTGGGGGTGATCTAATGCCCATGCAGGTATTTCTGATAAGCGATGCACAGAGATACGCCGCTCGATTTGCAGCCAACCGAAGATAACATGGAGATCCGGTGCATCCCTCACATAGCGATATTTTCCAGCAACCTGCTCGACGCGCCTGAACCAGCCGTAGAAAACAAACACATCACCTTCCCGTACACCCTGGTTTTGCAGATGTCTCTCTGCCGCTCCCGCCTGGCCGAACACAGGCTTCCAGTTTGCCAGCCGGGGCATACTGGCCCTGTTCAAGTCGGGGTCAAGATGTGCATACGTATCCGGTTTGATGTTGCCTTCGGTCAAATCATTGACAACTGCTCCCGAGGACTGATTGCCTGTCTCTATCTCCTCGTATCGCTTCGAGTAACGAACGGGCACAGATTCTGGGATAGGTAATGAGCAGAGTTCACCCGATGGGAAAATGGGACTCGCCACTTTACCAACGCTCGCGTCAAAACCTTTTCTACTGAGGATGATCTTCATTTTAATCCTACCTCATTAATAATACTTAGGCATTTTGCCTATTTACACGTGTGGGAAAAGGGCACTACCATGTAACAAGGTCATTTTATACCCATTCTTATCGAAGCAGAAACTCAGAACAAAGCACGTACAGGTATTGAGGAAATGTGGAGGAAAACTGCATGCATCAGCACATTCGCGGGCACAAGTTATTCATCATAGAAATACTCTGGATGCTGGGCATCGCATCATTATCTTTCCTGGTAGTATCTCATCTAGGCATCCTTGCAGCTTCCCCCCCATCACACGCAGCACCTTTCGCTTCATCAGGAGACTGGTCACGCTTCATGTATAGTGACGTGCACCAGGGAAACAACCCTAACGAAACCATCCTCAATATAGGCAACGCCTCCTCACTCACGTTGAAGTGGCACTTCAAGACGCCAGGCTCCCTGATAGCCGAGCCAATTATCGTCAACGGCATCATTTACCAGGGTTCCAATGATGGAAACATGTACGCCATTGACGCCACCACACACCAGCAGCTCTGGCAAACATTCCTGGGAAGACACTCTATTTCAACCTGCCCCGTTTCCTATGGTATCACAGGCACAGCCGCGGTAGACAATGGCATGGTCTTTATCGGTGAGGGGTACACCTTTTATGCCTTAAATACCTCAAACGGCCAGATCGCCTGGCAGACTTCTCTGGCAATCAACTCTAACCTGGCCGACAATGTTCTCTGGGGCGCTCCCGCCGTTGCTAACGGCAAAGTCTATATCGGCCTGGCCTCCGACTGTGATAAGCCACTGATCCAGGGCATACTCTACGCCCTGGATGAGAACAGCGGAAGTATCGTTGCTTCGGCAAAAATGGTACCGGATGGCTTTGTGGGCGGAGGCATCTGGTCGGCCCCCACCATCGATGCAGCCACCGGCACGGTGATCGTCTCGACAGGCTCTGTCGAAAAATCTCCTCCCTTTGCCGGCATGTCCGCCTCGGTAGTCACACTCGACTGGAATACGCTCGCTGCCAAACAATTCTGGCAGGTACCAGCCTCACAGCGAATCAAGGACGCCGACTGGGGAGCTACGCCAACACTCTTCCCAGGTCCAGGCGGGAAGACTTACTTCGGCTGCTTCAATAAAAACAGTACCTACTACGTATTTGACGAGGCGAATGTGTCCGCTGGCCCGGTCTGGCAGGTAAACCTGGGCGTAGGCGGCGCCCTTGCCGGCATCAACGCTAGCTTCGCCTCCAGCGCCTATGTCAACGGCACGCTCTTCATCGCGGGCGCACTCACTACCATCAACGGCACAAGCTACGCCTCATCGATTGGCGCGTTCGACGCCCTGACAGGCCAGCTGCTCTGGCGTTTTGGTTTGCCAGGCCGCATTTTTGCCTCGCTTACCACCGCCAACGGCCTGCTCTTCGATGGGCAGGGGAAGACATTTGAAGTCAGAGACCAGAGCAATGGCAACCTTTTATTCTCCTACACATTCCCCAGCAATTCCATTAAAGGAGCCATCACGGTCCTCAACGGCTTGGTGTATGTTCCCTCCGTAGATGATAAACTCTACGTGTTCGGGCTATAGTGCACCTGGATGCTATAATAGCAATAGAGCAGGGATTTGCCGCGCTCCTTCTTCTTACCGGCTCTCAGGCTAGAAGGAACAATGCGCCACCAACCAAGGAGAAGTCACCCATTGTCCCAACCTGGCCCATCCACCTTTTCAGCCGGAACTCGTCAAGAGCAGGCACAGCACCGGCTACCAGGCAGCATCGCTCCGCTCATCTTTGCAGCATGCTTGACCTCGACTGTGACTGCTGTCCACTATACCAACTACGGCCCGCTCATCCCCATCATGCAATCGGACTTACATATCAATAGTGCTCAGGCAGGCCTGATGTCAACCTTACTGTTTCTGGGGCTGGCCGTTGCCTATCTTCCCGCCGGAGCGCTTGCAGACCGCTACGGTCAACGACCCGTACTTATTGGTTCGTCTACCCTGATCGTCTTGGGGAGCGTACTACTCCCGCTCATTCCCAATATCACCTGGATACTGCTGTGCCGTTTTATCACGGGTATCGGTGCGGGAGGAGCCTTTGTTGCAGGAGCCGGTGTCGCCGCCGGTATGGGTAAACATGCACCGCTGGCACAGGGCCTCTACGGTGGCTCCGTACAGATCGGCTCCGGCCTGGGCCTGCTGGTCACTCCTCTCTTGTATGATTGGCTTGGCTGGCGCGGCGCGTTTCTCTTCTGGGGACTGCTTGGCATCTCCGCTATCATCGCCTGGCTGCTCGTCACTGGCGGTCAGGAGGCTCACACACCAACGAAAGTGGACATCAAAGCAGGTCTGCGTTCACCATCGGTCTGGACGCTCGGCCTCTCACACTTAGGAACGTTCGGCCTGGGCAACGCCATTGCAGCATGGTACGCCGTGTATCTCGTGCATCAATACGGCCTGACACTCGGCCTGGCCGCAACACTCGGTTCAATCGCTCTCTTATCGGGCATGTTCTTCCGACCCCTGGGTGGCATTTTGCTGGCCCGCAAAATCATAGGAGCTATTCCGTTGCTACGTGTGGGAACAATTATGGGCTTCGCTGGCGTAGCATTACTTGCTATTCCCCTGCGCTTCCCACCTCTGGCGGCTGCTGGCATGGGTTTGATTGCTATCGGGGCTACTATCCCCTACACATCCGTCTTCAACGAGGCGGCGCACCTGCGTGGTGTCGGCAGGGGTATCGCTCAAGGCCTGGTCAGCATTATCTCGTCTCCAACAGTGCTGTTGGGGCCACCAATCATCGGTTTCCTTTTTGAGCACACCGGCAATTTTATATTTGCCTTTGGCTCAATCCTGATTTTCAGCATCATCGCCATCACCGCCTCATTTCTGGCCGGCCCGGCTGTAAAACGCGAAACCACCCTCGGAACCTAAATCAACTTCAACCCGGAGATGACCAGCACAGTCGCCAGCATGGGCCGCAAGTAGCGATCAGGAATGAACTTGCTCAACTTGCTGCCCAGGTAGACACCTGGAAGCGAGCCAATCAAGAGCAGACCCGCTATAGTCCAGTTAATGGTACCGGCGCTCAAGTATCCTATAGCCCCTGCCGCCAGCAACATGAAAGCCTGGAAAATATCGGTGCCGACCAGTTCTTTCGCAGTGAGCCTGGGGAAGAGGAAAGCCAGGGATACGATGATCAGCGTCCCGCTTCCTACCGAAGTCAGACCGACCAGGAACCCGACGACTGCACCAACCAGGACCGTCACAAGCGGGCGATAGCGTTTCTCCCACAGGTCGGAGCGCGTGCTGGAACTAGTGCCCCCTTGTAATGCCTCTTGTTTGCGCGCCTCCAATTGCCTCTGCTCCAGGCGCCGCATGATGAAAGGCTTCAAGACGAGCAGCACTGCCACAAACACGAGCGTAAAACCAATGGCATGCACAATGACGTTGTTGACCGCATTCCCATAATGTTTGTGGATATACTGTACGAGGACGACGCTCAGTAAAGTAGCCGGAACACTGCCACAGGCAAGCCACAGCGCCACCTTAAAATTCACCTGTTTCTGCCGGATATGCACAACCGAGCCGAGCGCTTTGGTGACGGTCGAGTACGCAATATCCGTCCCAACCGCCCACACCGGGGGAACACGGAAGACCAGAATCAAAATAGGAGCAAGAAGAGAGCCTCCCCCCATACCGGTGAGTCCTACGAGAAAGCCGACCAACAATCCGACGAGCGAAAACCGGTAATCCATGGGGCACCTCCTTGGGTTAACGAAACTATCATCTCAAGGAACTCATCCGCATTTGAAACCACAGTAACATATTTTTCTCATTCCTACAAGTTATTTAAATCATTCCAACTTGTTATGAAAGATTGGCATGGTTCCCGATTCGTATCATTCCTACAGGTTATTTAAAGCATTCCTGCAAGTTATAAATAATCATCATGCGAGGAAAAAGCTTCATTCATATGGGTTATGATTTGTATTCCCACCACACCTTGACTCTGATACCAACACAAGGTATGCTCTCACCGATGAGAGAACCGAACCAAACGCACAACACACAGAAACCCCTGCCCCGGTCCCCAAAACGCGGGCGCATCATCCTGACGATTCTACTCGTCGTCGTTGTACTGCTGGCTGGCCTCCTTTACAGCCAGCGTCACCAGATTCACCAGTTCCTCCAGGCCTTGAGCGTACCACCACCTCAACCTGTGCATATCACGCCGTTAACGCTCCCTCCAAGCACCGTGACACCTGGGCAGCTGACCAGTGCCGATTGGACCATGTACCACGCTGACAACGCTCGTACCGGGTTTGTAGCAGGCGTGCCTGATCCTACCCACCTCACGCGCCTCTGGCAGCAACCACTCGACGGAGCCGTCTATGCTGAGCCACTCGTGGTCGCTGGACAGGTGATTGTGGCGACGGAACATGATACGCTCTACGCGCTTGATGCACGTACCGGCCAGGTACACTGGCATACCACTGTGGGTACCCCTGTCCCACTCTCGGATTTGCCGTGTGGTAATATTGATCCCCTCGGCATCACTGGCACGCCGGTGTACGACCCGCAGACAGGTTTGGTCTTCGCCGTGGCAGAGATCCAGGGGCCGGCCCATCTGCTGGTTGGCCTTGATGTCAAAACGGGACAGATCAAAGTCCGCCGCCTGGTGGATCCTCCCGGCATGGACCCGCAAGTACACCAGCAACGTGCTGCCCTGGCCCTCTCCGGGGGCAGCATCTATATCGCCTTCGGGGGGCTGTACGGCGACTGTGGCGACTACCATGGCCGGGTCGTTGCCTCGCGCACCGATGGGACAGGAGCCTTGCTTACGTACCAGGTTCCGACCACGCGTGAGGGAGGCATATGGGCGGCTCCGGGACCGGCCATAGACGCCCAGGGAAACCTCTACGTCTCAGTCGGTAACGGCGCAGCCACCCAAGGGGACTGGGATCACAGCGATTCCGTCCTACGCCTGTCCCCCACGCTCCAGCTGGAAGATGGCTTTGCGCCGCAGAGCTGGCAGAGCGATAATGCGTCAGATGCCGATCTCGGCTCGATGGGACCAGTCCTCCTGCCTGATGGTTTGATCTATGCTGATGGGAAGTCTGGCCAGGGCTACTTGTTGCGGGCAGATCACCTGGGAGGAGTAGGCGGACAAATCCAGACGATCTCTCTATGCAGCGCTTTCGGTGGAGCTGCCGTGAGTGGTCTGTCACTCTTCATTCCCTGCACCGATGGGCTGCGACAGCTCCAGCTCGCAGCAGGAGCGCACCTCGTCGCTGGATGGCATGCTCCCCGGCAAGTGACTGGCTCACCAGTCATAGGAGGACAGACCGTCTATAGCCTCGATCCTGGTCGCGGGGTGCTCTATGCCCTCAACGCCGCAACAGGTGAGGTGCGTGCCACACTCTCCGTCGGCACAACCTCGCGCTTCGCGACGCCGGCGCTCTCCCAGCAAAGCATCTTCATCGGAACCATGACGGGCATCGCCGCTGTAGCAATCACATGAACACCTGCCGGCCGGTCTTCTTTCAAGACGCTATTGACAAGTTGATAGAAGAAACGCTATTATTAGGTCACCAGTAGGGCGCATTCGTCTAGCGGCCTAGGACATCGCCCTCTCAAGGCGAAGATCACGGGTTCGAATCCCGTATGCGCTACCACGAATTTCACTTGAATATCCCAAGCCAGGATACAAGCGGCTTGGGATATTTCATTTCTGTCTCTTTTTTGAAAAAGGCAAGCTGCAAAAGCATCTCCATCCCATTCTTTGTCAGCGGCTGGCGGGTAAGATTATTTCCCGTGAGGCAATGCGCCCTTCGCGCCTTCGGCAATCGTTGAGGTTTATCTCTATTTGACGAGATAATAGCCTATTCCCGGTTCAGTGAGAATGTGGAGTGGTTGTGATGAATCGATCTCTATTTTACGTCGCAACCTCCCAATATAGACTCGCAAATATTCTGCATCTCGACTGTGTTCTGTGCCCCACACGCGCCGGAGCAGTGTCTCGTGTGTAAATATCTTGCCCGGGTGCAATGCCAACTCTTGCAGCAGACTGAACTCTGTCGGGGTGAACCTGACACGCTCACCGTCGCGCCACACCTGCCGCTGCTCAAAATCAATCTCGATATTCCCAAAACGCTGCGTACCGACCGAGCGAGGGGTATCGGCCCAACTGGCACGCCGCAGGACAGCCTGTACCCGCGCCAATAGTTCCCCTACGCCGAAAGGCTTGGTCAAGTAATCATCCGCTCCCTTGTTCAAGGCGACGATTTTGTCGGCCTCTTCTCCCAGAGCCGTCAGAATGATGATGGGCACAATGCTCGTTTGCCTGATACGATGGCATACCTCTAGTCCATTCATTTGCGGCATCATAATGTCCAGTATCACCAGGTTAAAGGTCGTTTGCTCAAACTCTGCCAGCGCCTCCCATCCATTGGTGGCGAGTTTCACTTTGAATGCGTGCTTTTCCAGGGAGCGCCTCACGAATTCACGGATATTTGGCTCGTCATCGACGACTAAAATATATTTCTCCTGAGGCATCTTTGCACTCCTCTTATTTCTTCAGCAAGAAGCCTTCTCTCCTCTCGGCGAGCCAACTTCTGCTCCTTTACAGATACTGCTGTTCCCGCTCCTGGGCGCGTAGCACCATGGGAGGAAACCATAGATGAAATACTGCACCACTCTTTCCATCGGTCCTATTCTCAGCCCAGATGCGCCCGCCATGAGCTTCAACGAATCCCTGGCAGATAGCCAGACCCAGGCCAACTCCGCTGCTGCTTCGTTCGTGAGCACTCTCTACTTGATAAAAGCGATCGAAGACACGCTCGACGAGCTGTGAAGGTATGCCTGGCCCATTATCGGTGATATGCACGGTAAGTCCTGTTCGTTTTTTCGTCTGCTCATGCTCATAGGTGGCTGAAATCTCTATGAGTACATCCGGACCGCCGTACCGTTGAGCGTTCTCTAAGATATTACGCAGAACGATCTGAATTCGTCGCCCATCCACATAGAGGAGTGGCACATCTTCAGGTAAACGGATCTGAACGCGGCATCGTTCATTGGACGCGACAGCAAGGGCATCCTCAAACAGCGAACTCAGGTGGTAAGACCCTGGAGAGAGCTTGAGTGTGCCCGCCTCTACCTGCGCCATCTCCAGCAGGTTCGTTACGAGGTCTGCCATACGGTTACTCTCCGCCACGATCTGGCTCAGACTGTACTCCTGCCAGTTCGTATCCACTTCGTCGCCGACTTCCTCTAGAAGACTCGTGGCAAATCCCTTGATGGCTGTCAACGGGGTACGTAGTTCATGAGAGACAATGGCCAACAAGTTTCGCTTGATGCGCTCTACCTCGTTTTGTTTGGTAATATCTTGAAATATCCTTCCACGTCCAATAAGTGCGCCTTTTGCGTCTCGAACATGGAAAAGGCGCATGCGTATATCACGCAGCGCTGGTACAAATTGACTATGCGTCTTATATGAACCACGTATCTGAAATTCTATGATGCGTGGCCCACGCCCTTTCGATATCGGCTCAACTACCTCGTGATAGCTTTCAGAACGGTCTAACATCGTAGACAGCATCTCCTGCAGGTTGCGATCCTGAATGCGACTGTTTATCAACTCGTGTTGGGGAATACCAACCTCTCGGCTGAAGATGCGATTGGCATAGACAATTTGTCCATCTGGACTTTCCAGTAGAACTCCCTCATCCATGCTTCGCATGATAGCATCCAGCGTGTAGAACTGAGTCCGAATCGTTTCATCGCTTTTTTGAAAATGGGAGCGTATCTCTCTCTCCATAGCAGAGAAAGCTGCCACCAGATTTCCTATCTCGTCCTGCCGACCTCGATCCTTGTCAAGCAGGTCGGTATGCATCAGCTGGACAGAATGGTCCGGTTGAATCTGCGCAACGGCTTTCGCCAGCCTGGTCAGAGGGGAGATGACACGGCGATGCATCATAAACCAGAAAAAGGTGGCGCCCACGATGAGCAGCGCCAGCGCAGCTATCAGCCCATGCTGAAAATTCGTGAGGACGGCAAACGTAATATCTGTTGGACGCTGCACTACTATAGCCCAACCTTCCTCCGGTATTGGGACGTAACTGTAGAGCCAATCACGGGCCTGAGCGTGTGTGATGAAATTGCCGGCCCTTCCTTGAAGAGCGTCATGAGAAGCAAGGATGAGGCCATCATAATCTTCAGGGAGATTGAGAAATGCAAAAATCCCTTTGGTCGTTGCTATTGTCAGTCCCATATGATCGATGACCCAGAGACCCACCTCACTACTCGGTGATAATCGCTGATGTACTGTATTCAGACGAGAGGTAAGTTTATCGAGAGACAAGTTAATGACCATCACACCGACTACCCGCCCCTTGTCATTCGTAATACGGGCAGCAACAGAGACGACAAAGCTATCTGTAATAGCGCTGATGCTGCCTGATGAGATAAAAGGCGCATCGCTTTTGAGAGCTTCTTGAAAATAATCGCTAGAACTGAAATTTAGACCGATGGTACTTGGACTGAAGGGATAGTTGATGATCATGTTACCAGATGGATCGCAGACAAAATACAGGTTGATATCAGGGTGAGCGTTGGAAGCATTGGCAAAAACAGATGCGAGTTGCTTCAAGTCCAAATCTTTAGCTGCTTGAGATGTCGATAATTCGCTATCTATTTCGGTCGCAGCCCGCAGGTTGGTTCCAACTTCCAGGGCTACAGCCTGCGCGAGGCCCAGGTCGGATTGAAAAGCGTTTTGTGTCAAAACATTCTGCTGATACACATAGAGTCCCAGACTACCCAGCAGAACGGGAATGACAAAGAGGAGATAGAGGCTAAGTAATTGGAGACCGATCTTCTGCCGTACCAGGTAGCGCATACTACACCTCCTGAGAAGAAAACAAGAGCTTTTCTGTGCTTAGTATGCCTGAAACCATCTTCGTTAGCAATCCCTATTTAAAAGTCGCGCCGGAGGTGCGCTCGATTGGTGTATGGGGTGGGTTGGAGCAGGCACAATCCGCGCAAACCCACCCCATACACTAAAAAGCTGTCTGCTCCGCAAGCGGGCAGCTTGACGAAAAAATTGTTATGCATTTATTTATATTTGGATGGCTGTGTTTACGGGTTTTTTACAGCGTATAACGTATACTTGTGTTGTATCTTTCTCGATATCCCGGCTTATTTCTTTTAACTTGCTTGCCATCAGAGCGTCAGTTTTTGTTACGGCAATGAGCGAAATACTTGGGCCGGGAAGAGCGTGATGACTGTCCTTATTATTTGTGAAGGGAATTGACATGTCCATAACCACAACATTTGCTCATGGAAAGAGAGGCGGGCGGCATAGCTTCCCGCGGATCGTGGCCTGTTCCCTGGCGCTCGTACTCGCGCTGGCTGCATGTGGCACGACTTCTAGTTCTACCCCCAGCGCAGGCCCGGTGACGATGGGTGTCCTGTCCTGCTTCACGGGCACGCTGGCCAGCCTGGGACAGGCCATGTTGCAGGGCGCGCAGGTGGCGCAAAAAGCGATCAATGACGCGGGAGGCATCCTCGGAAGGCAACTGAAGCTGGCCCACGCCGATACGCAGTGTGACGAAGCCGACTCTGTCCCCGCGCTGCGCCAGCTCCTGGCCTCCCAGAACCTGGTTGGGATTATCGGCCCGGAGACCCAGGAGATCAGCGCCGACGCCCCCATCATCACGGCAGCCAAGATCCCGGACGAGTTCCAGGGCGGCAGCACCCTTTTCGACCACAACACCAATCCCTGGTTGTGGCGAGATAGCCCCTCCGACTCCCAGTTGGGAGTCGCCATGGCTCTCTACGCCCACAAGAAGGGGTACCAGAATGCCGCGCTGCTGTTCTACTCGGACATAGCGGCGCAGACCTTCGCCGCCCCGATCACGGCAACATGGCAGAAGATGGGCCACAAGATCGTGTCCAACATTACCGTGGCCCCGGACCAGACCTCGTACCGCACCCAGGTGCAGCAGGTCATCAACGCGCACCCGGACGTGATCTTCACGCAGACGGACGCGGCCACGGCTGCCGTCCTTTTCCAGAACTTCAAAGAACTGAACAACCTTGCCATCCCGTTCGTGGGTACAGACGTCACTGGCGTTGATGAGTACCTGAAGGCCGTCACCTACGCCGCCGCCAACGCCCACCTTACCTCGATCTACGGAACCTCGGTCACCGGACAGGCTGCCGACGAGTTCAACAAGGTCTTCGCGGCCAAGTTCGGGAGCACGACCCAGCAGCTGGCCAACGCCAACTATGCTTACGACGCGGTCATCAGCCTGGCCCTGGCGGTCGATAAGGCTGGCTCCACGTCAGGACCCGCCATCAACGCGGTCATGAGCGCCGTCACCAGCCCTCCGGGGGGGACCCAGTGCTACACGTATAAGGATTGCCAGAGTCTGTTAAAGGCGGGAACGAAGATCAACTACGATGGGGCCAGCGGCGACCTCAACTACAATCAGTACAACAATGTCTTCGGGCCTTATGGCGCTTTCCAGGTCAACCTCAGCGGCCAGGAACAGCAAGTCATGCTGCTCTCGGCGCCCGACCTGGCAGCCGCCACGCCGTAACCGCGGAGTGACACCTGGTTTCGATAGTTACAAGAACAAGAGCGGCCACCGTTTCACAATGCGAAACGGTGGCCGCTCCTGTTCTTTCATGCCCTTACCTGGTCTCAGGAAAGGCGGCCCACGTAGAGGTTTACAACCTCGTCATCCTCCAGTAGATCGTGTCCCGTTCCTTCCAGGCGGTTCTTACCCAGGACCATGACATAGGCCCATTGGGCGTGGCGCAGGGTCTCACGCGTGTTCTGTTCGACGATGACAACGGCAACGTTGGTCGCCCGTATCTGCTCGATGCGCTCCCAGATCAGTCCCTGGAATTTGGGCGACAGACCGGCGCTTGGCTCGTCCAGGATCAGAACCGCAGGGTCGACCATCAGGCCGCGCGCCAGGGCCAGCATGGTGCGCTGGCCGCCGCTCAGGGTACTGGCCCGCCGGTGCGCAGCCACTTTGAGGTCGGGAAAGAGGAGGAACAGTTGCTCGATCCTCTCGCGAACACCGGACTTGCGGACATAGCCGCCCATGTCGAGATTCTCCCGCACGGTGAGGTCGGGAAAGACGTTTTCCACCTGGGGAACGTAGGCAATGCCGCGCCGCACGAGCTTCTCTGCTGGCAGATTGGTAACTTCTTTTCCCTCTACGAACACCCTGCCCTCCATAGGCCGGATCAGCCCGGCCACTGCTTTCAGCAGCGTGGACTTGCCAGCTCCATTTGGTCCCACGATGGCCGTGATCGCGCCCCGGCGCGCCGTCAGGCTGACCTGCTCGATGATGGGCGGACCTCCGTAGCCAGCGGTTAGCCCCTGAACACTGAGCGTCGCCACTTCTTCGTTACTCATACAGGTACCTCACCGAGATAGGCGTCTATCACGCTCTGATTTGAGCGAAGAGACGCGAACGGGCCGATTGCGATCACCGCGCCCTGGGACATCACAATCACGTGTTGCGCAACGCGCTCGATGAAGGGGAGGTTGTGTTCGACGATGATGACGGTGGTGCCAGAGGCGATGAAGCCTTCGATCGCCAGCGCCATACGTTCGCCGAGCACGGGGTTCACGCCGCCCATCGGCTCATCGAGAATCACAAGCTGGGGCTGGGCCATGCGGATGCGGGCGAATTCGAGGAGGCGCTTCTGGCCGCCGCTGAGTTTCCCCGCCTGCTCGTTGACCATCTTGTCGAGGCCAAACTCTGCCAGGATGTCGCGCGCCCTACCCAGTTCCGACCTGGACGTTGAACGATGGGCCAGGCGAGGCCCGATCAGGCCTCGCCAGAGGGCCTCCCGTTCCGGGTCCCAACGAGCCAGCAGAACGTTCTCCAGTACGGTCAGGCCGGGCCACTCTCGCGGCGTCTGGAACGTGCGAATCAAGCCGAGGCGGGCGATGCGATGCGGAGGCAGGCCCTGGATGGCAGCGCCTTCAAAGAGCACGGTCCCCGCGTCGGCGAGCTTGAAACCCGAAATGAGATCTATAGCGGTACTCTTGCCTGCCCCGTTGGGGCCGATCAGCCCGGTCACCTGGCCCTTCGCAGCGCGGAAGGAACAGCTATCCACAGCGACGACACCGCCGAAATGCTTGTAGAGCTTTTCTACCACGAGGGCTGCCTCGACGGCTTCCGGCGCTCCAGTCCGGTCCCGGGCAAGCGGCTGGCTTACCGAGGCTGCGACTACCGCCTCTGGTTCCAGAGGCGCAGAGTCGGAGTCGGCAGCAACCTCTGGATCAGAAAGCGCAGGAGAAGCAGGAGTACCTCTCCGACTATGATCTCGCGCAGGGCGGAAACGCTGGTTGAATGCGCCGAGACCGCGAGCAAGCAGCGTATCACCTCGTGTATCAACACGCCCATGGAGCGGACGGTCGACGTAGCGGCGCTCTGGCAGCAGCCCCTGTGGCCGGAAGCGGATGAACAGGACAAGGACGGCGCCGATCGTGATATCGCGCAGGGCAGGGGTGATGTTGGGGTTTCCAAGAACGTCTGGGAGGTAGCGCGTCGATTCCTGGACCAGGACGATCATGATGACAATACCCAGGACGACGCCCTTGATATTTCCTCTTCCCCCAACCAGGACGGCAGAGTACAGAATGATGGCTTCAATGGGAGACCAGGCCGATGGATTGAAGGCGCTCAGGTAGGCGGCGAAGAGACCACCGGCCAGGCCGCCGAACGCGGCTCCGAGGACATAGGCCTTTAATTTCAGTTGGTAGATGTCACGGCCAAAGGCGGCTGCCGCGCGTTCGTCCTCGCGCAGGGAGCGCAGCGCCAGGCCAAAGCGGCTGCCGGAGACTCGCGCCATGAAGATGAAGACGAGGATGAATATAAACACGCTGAAGCCCAGGAAGAAGAACGGATAGGACTGAAAATCGAGGCCCAGGGCGTCTCCCATGGGGTTGACCAGACCGGACAGCCCGTTGTACCCGTCGAATAGGGGGACATACTGACCTGCCAGTACATACAGTACGTAGACCGCTCCTAACGTAACGATGGAGAAATAGATGCCACGCAGATGGCGGAGCGCGATCAGGCCAACGATGAGTCCCAGGAGGGCCGAGGAGATGACGGCGCAGAGCAGGGCAAGCAGGTATGGCAGCTGCAACCCGAGGATATACTGGGTCGGTGCGGTCGGTTGGCCGATAGTGAGAACGAGCGTCATGTAGGCACCCAACGCGACATAGCCGTAGTAGGCGAGATCGAAGTCGCCGGACCAGCCCCAGATGACGTTTAGTCCGAGAGCCATGATGCCGAAGATCGCTCCCTCGGTGAGAATGGAGATGAGGTATTGTATTTGTAGTGTCATTCGAATACAGTCCTCCTGGCATTGGTGAAAAGGCCGCGCGGGCGCACGAGAATGATGATGGCCAGGATGGCAAAAGCAAAGGCAAGGTTGTAGCTGGCGCCCACCGAAGGTATAGAGGAGGCGAACTCAAGAACGATGCCAACGATGACTGCGCCGGCCATGGTGCTGAACGGCCTGCCCAATCCACCCGCGACCGTGGCCGTCAGGGTGATGAGGAAGAAGCTGAATCCGAAATAGGGATTGAAGGTGCCCACACTCTCGGCGAGAATGAAGCCGGCATAGCCAGCTACCAGGCCGGCCAGAAACCAGGTAGCGGCGCCCACCAGTTGCGCGTTGATGCCGGTGACGCGGGCCAGCGAGCGATTCTGGAAAACGGCTCGCAGAGCTTTGCCGAACTTCGTGTAGGTAATAATTCCGTAGAGCGCGGCCGTGATGGCGAGGGCGGACAGAATGATCTCTTCCTCGGCGGATGTCCACAGAAAAGGTCCTACCTGGTGCGGAGCGCCCTGGGGGATGGTGTAGGCGACGTTAGCCGCGCCGAAGATGATGACCAGCACGTTCTGGATCACGAAGGATACGCCGAGCGTTGCGATGAAGATTGCCATCGTCCCAACACCGCTACGAATGAAGCGATCGATTATCAGGGTGTGCATCGCTACGGCTACTATTCCGCCGGCGACAGAGGCTCCAAGCGCAGATAGGAGTACATTGCCGGTCGCCTGATGTATGACGTAGGCGGCATAGGCTCCAATGGTCAGTATCTCTCCGTGTGAGAGATTCGCCACATTGGTGACGGCATACTCGAGTGTGAAGGCGACCGCCGATAGTGAAAGAATGGCGGCAGTCACAAGCCCGAAGCCGAGGGTCAGGAGTATCTCATTCAAAGCGCCGTCTCCTCCATTTTCTATCAGGACGCGAGACCATTCTCGCGTCCGGCGCCATGGGTAACAATAGTATACAATCTTGAGATAATTGCTAGAGGGAGCCCGCCTTTCAGCTGATGGAGTAAGCTCTGTCCCTGTCCAGCCGCGGCCACTGAAGCGCGCGCAATCAGATACTGCCTTCGTTGGAACCGTCCATGATGCCTGAACTTGCGGTATCGGCGAGCAAGTAGCTGTTTCACGGGAACTCGCTCAAGTTCAATAATGGCATGAAGCAGGTGATGCTGAAGCGCCTGCATGACCATAGGAGGATCAGTGTGCGCGCCTGCCAACGGTTCTGGTATAATGGCATCTATAACACCCAATTGTCGGCAGTCAAAGGCCGTCAATTTCAATTGCTCTGCTACCCGCCTGGCCTTCTGCGCATCTCGGTACAGGATAGTTGCCGCTCCTTCAGGCGCAATAACCTCATAGATCGCGTTTTGCAGCATCAGGATGTGGTCGGCGACGGCGAATGCTACTGCCCCTCCACTGGCTCCTTCACCGATGATAGCAGTCACAATTGGCACAGGTAAACTGCTCATCGTAGAGAGGCAATGAGCCAGGGACCAGCCTATACCATGTCTCTCACTCTCATCTCCCGGATCGGCACCTGAAGTATCAACGAATGTCACCAGCGGACAGTGTAACTGGGCAGCCAAATCCATCATGCGAATCGCTTTGCGATAGCCCTCTGGTCGGGGTCTCGTCTGTATCTCTCCTACATGACTATCTTGAGCAGCGTGGCGACGCTCTTGCCCGACAAAAATAACGGTACGCCCGTCGATATCCCCCAGACCTGCTACAACTGTCGGGTCATCGCCATAGCAGCGGTCGCCCTGCAACTCCAGGAAATTTGGCGATAGATGACGAATGTAGTCCCGTGCTGTGGGACGATCTGGGTGACGGGCCAGGTTCACACTTTCCCAGGCTGCATTCCAGGGTGCGTGAGCAGATTCGAGCGGAAGCTCATTTGCGTGTCCGCTATGCGAGCGACGCTGCTTCGCGTGAACCGCTGTCGCTTTCAACAGTGAAGCGACGACATGTGGGAGGTCGTGTCGAGCAGTGACAGCATCGAGCTGTCCAGATGTAAGCAACATTTCGGCTCGATGCGAGCCGGCAGGAAGCTTTTGACCTGTGACTTGTTCTGCCACGCGAGGCCCAGCGAAACCAATGAGCGCTTTTGGCTCAGCCAGGATCACATCTCCCAGGCTTGCGAAACTGGCAAACACTCCCCCGGTCGTAGGACTCGCCAGGATAGAAAGATAGAGCAAGCCTGAAGCGTGAAAGCGCTGAACTGCAGCAGCCGTTTTCGGCATTTGCATCAGGCTGATGATCCCTTCCTGTATACGCGCGCCGCCGCTATTGACTACGGTCACTATCGGTAGGCGGTGTCTCGTAGCATACTCAAAGGCAACTGTGATTTGCTCTCCCACAACTGATCCCATACTGCCACCCATGAAGTGAAAATCCAAAACCGCCAGGACGGTTTCTGTTCCACCTATACGACAGCGACCGGTGAGAATTGCATCGCTGAGACCAGTTTGCTTCTGGCCCGCGATGAGTTTCGTGGCATAGGGATGCTCATCAACAAAGCCTAAAAAATCCAACGGCTGGATACGTCGGCCTATAGGCTTGAAGCTGCCAGGATCAGCCAGGTGCTCGACACGGTTGAATGCAGACCAGGTAAAGTGATAGCCACAATGATCGCAAACAGCAATGCGACTGTACAGCTCGTTCGCGGCTCCTAATTCGGCCATACACCCAGGGCATTGTTGAGGTTGTGGAAGAGATCTGGAGGCCATCGTGATTTTTGTCTCGCGTGCCATCGAGAAAAGGCCCTTGTACAACCGCTGTAGACCAGCCATAGAAACTGAGTTGAGCAGAGCCGGCAGTCTCAATTTTCCTAGAGCAACTGTTGTCGTTATGGACATATCTATGGCCTCCACGAATGAAAAGGACAGTCTTCGCTCTCTTCTCGGCTCAGTCTTTTCGCTCATCGCCGTAATGGAAACTGGCGCTCTGACAGCAAGCGAGTTGAAGGAAGCATGCCGAGAAAACAGTGAAAGATATGTCACAAGTATACGTGATATGCCGTAAAAACCTCGTAAACACAGCCATCGAAATATAACTAAATGCATAACAATTTTTGCGTGAAGCCGTTTCAGCGAGAAAGGGATGCTACTGTCGATTTTAAGGTTGAGCGTGTCACCGCCTATTCTTCTTCTTGCCCCATATCCACAGCAAGGCGCTCAGGCATGCGAGGCCGATGCCGCCCACAAGAGCCATGCCGGTTTTTGATGGTACTGGTGAGACGCGCCCGGTGCGTTGGAGGTCCGCGCTTGCCGGAGAATCCTGCGTGTCCTGGTGCAGAGCGAGCTGGATGACCTCGGCCAGGTGCAGGGCGCGGCGGTCGGTGGTCTGGGCGATCTGCTCGCGACAACTGAAGCCGTCTGCGATAATCAACGCGCCCTGGTCTGCCTCGCGCACGGCGGGCAGCAGGACGCGCTCTCCGCTCGCGATGGAGACCTCGTAGTGGTCCTTCTCGAAGCCGAATGAACCGGCCATGCCACAGCACCCGGAGTCGAGTACCTTGTAGTCGAGGCCGAGCTTCTTGAGTACCGCCTCCTCTGGCCCCGTGCGCAGAATGGCCTTGTGATGGCAGTGCATGTGGACAACGGCCCTGCGCTGCAATTGTGGGGGCTGGAAGTGCTTCGCCTTCCTTTCCAGGAACTCGCTGAGCACAAATGTCTGCTTCTTGAGCCTCCTGGCGCGTTCATCATGCGGGAAGAGGTTCGTCAGTTCGTCGCGGAAGACAGCCACGCAGCTCGGCTCTAGCCCGACAATGGGTGTGCCCGCGTTGATTTCCTGCTCCAACGAGTTCAATATCTGGCGCAGAAGCCGTTTAGCGGTGTCGAGCATGCCGAAATCATAGAGCGGACGCCCGCAGCACAGCGCTTGCTCGGGGACGACGACCTGGTAGCCAGCCGCTTCGAGCACCTCGACTGCCGCTTGTAGTGGAGCCGGGTGCAAGTAGTTGTTGAAGGTATCGGGCCAGAGGATCACCCTGGGCGAGCCCTCGTTGCGCGGGCCGCGTCTGCGCAGCCAATCCTTGAAGGTGAGTGAGGCGAAGACGGGAAGGCGGCGCTGCGGTGCGACGCCGATCACGGCCTTCGCGAGGGTGCTGAGGAGCGGAGCCTGGGTCAGGACATTCGCGAGAGCCGGCGCGCGCGAGGCGAGGCGCGCCCACCAGTAGATGAGGCCCATCGTGTAGGCGCTCATGGGACGAAGCTTGCCTTTGTAATAGTGAGAGAGAAACTCGGCCTTGTAGGTCGCCATATCCACATTCACGGGGCAGTCACCCTTGCAGCCCTTACAGGCCAGGCATAGGTCGAGCGCCTCCTTCACGTGCTCATTCCGCCAGCCGTCGGTGATGACCTGTCCTTGCAGCATCTCGAAGAGCAGGTGAGCGCGCCCGCGGGTGCTGTGCTCTTCTTCGTGCGTGACCATGTAGCTAGGACACATCGTGCCCCCATCCACGCGGCGGCACTTGCCCACACCGACACAGCGCAGCGCGGCGGCGGCGAAGCTGCCCTCATCGTCGGGAAAGGTGAAATGCGTCGCGGGCTGGGCAGGATTGTACGCAGCACCGAGGCGCAGATGCTCGTCAAGGCGGTAGGCATCGATCAGCTTGCCCGGATTCATCTTACCCTCCGGATCCCAGGTGGCCTTGAATTCGCGGAAGGCCTGCATGAGTTCCGGGCCGAACATCCTCGGCAACAGTTCCCCGCGAGCCTGCCCGTCTCCATGCTCTCCCGAGATGGAGCCGCCATAGCCGACCACTATATCTGTCGCTGCCTCCACGAACGCCCGGAACTTGCTGATGCCCTCGCGGCTGGCCAGGTCGAAGTCAACCCGGTTGTGGACGCAGCCCTGCCCGAAGTGGCCGTAGAGGGCGGTGGTGTACCCATAGCTTTTGACCAGCCGGGAGTAATCTCGCAGGTAGTCGCCCAGCTTTTCGGGTGGGACAGCCGCGTCCTCCCAGCCTTCCCAGTGGTGATGCTCGCCGGGGACGATGGCGGTTGCACCCAGGCCGGATTCGCGTACCATCCAGATTTTGGCCGCCTCCTCCGGTTGATCGAAGAGCTTCATGGTCGGCGGGTGCGTCTTGCGCCGCATCTGCTCTATCAGCCGCCCGGCCTGCTCCAGGCCTGCTTCCGGCGTGTCCGCGCCGAACTCGACCAGCAGCCATCCGCCCCCTTCCGGCAAGAGGGCCACCTCGGCGGGATGCAGGTTCTTCTTGCGCATGTTCTCGACCAGGATGTGATCGAAGCCCTCGAGCGCAATCGGCTGGTGGGCCATAATCTCGGGGACGTAGTCGGCGGCAATGTAGGCATCGGAGAAACCGAGCACCAGCAGCGTGCGCGCGGGGGGGCTGGAGACGAGGCGCACAGTGGCCTCCAGCACGGTGACGCAGGTACCCTCGGTGCCCACCAGCGCGCGCGCAACGTGAAAGCCGTTTTCCGGCAGCAGTTGGTCGAGGTTATAGCCGGAAACGCGGCGCGGTATGTTGGGGAAGCGGGCGCGGACAAGGTCGGCGTAGGTGTCTCGCAGCGCTTTTAGGCGCGCATAGATGTCACCGCGCCGCCCGCCTTCGCGCATGATCTGCGCGAGTTCCTCGTCGCTGGTCTTGCCCACGCGCAGGCGCAGGCCATCGTAGGTGAGGATATCCAGCGTCTCGATGTTCTCGCTCGTCTTGCCCGCCATCACAGAGTGGGTGCCGCAGGAATTGTTGCCGATCATGCCGCCCAGCGTGCATTGCGCGTGGGTTGCCGGATCGGGGCCGAAGGTGAGGTGCGAGCGCTCGGCGGCGGCGCGCAGCACATCCAGGACGACGCCGGGCTGGACGCGGGCGATCTTCTGCCCAGGATCGATCTCGAGGATGGCGCGCATGTACTTGGACATGTCGAGGATGACGGCGGTGTTGCAGCTCTGCCCGGCAAGGCCGGTCCCCCCGCCGCGCGGCAGCAGCGGGACAGCATAGCGCCGGCAGAGCGCGACGGTCTGGATGACATCCTCTACGCCTCGGGGAAGCACGACGCCGATGGGCACCTGACGGTAGTTGGAGCCATCGGTCGCGTAGAGCGCCCGGCTCCCTTCATCAAAGCGCACCTCGCCGCGGATGCTGGCGCGTAGTTCGTGTGCCAGGGCTTGAGTATCGGCAGTTGGGAGAGCTGCTCTCCTGGCGTCGGATTTCTGGAGCATGGGAAGTCTCTGTCGCATTGATCTCGCCTTATGTAGCCGTTAGTGCATCGACCTCGGCAGTGAGGTTGTAGCAGGTCCTAATTTTATATCCACTTCTCGAAAAGAATACGCAAACGATAACGTACCTGTCAAGTAGCCCCGAAGTCGATATTCATTCCGCTCATACAGCTTTTTCATTGGCATGTGTTATACTCACTGATAGGAGTGCGGTATGCAAGCCAAGAATATTGAGAACTACCTTTCCCAACTTGGGCAGGAGTTAATCAATCTGGGTGTTCACCAACCCATACGTGTGCTCATGATAGGGGGTGCCTACATGATGCTGCTTGCCAAATCACCACGTAGCACCGACGACGTTGACATTTTCTGGCTAGAGGATGAGCAAACACTCCAACAGGCACTACGCTCTCTGCAAGACGGTGTGCATACTGTAGCTAAGAAGAATGCACTCGAGCCGAATTGGCTTAATTATTTGACACAACTGCTTATGTACGACCAGATCACTATTCCTAAAGGCAAGTTATGGAGACGATACGGACCACTTCATATCTACGTCCCGCCAAAAGAGTACATACTGGCACTCAAGATCTTGGCAGGGCGAGAGAAGGATATTGACGACTGCAAACTATTGCTCCAGCAGGTAAAGGTTCAAACACGCCAGCAAGCCCAGCGATTACTCAGGCGTTATATCCTACCCAGTGCCCAAAAGCAGAACGCAGAACAGATTGAAAACTCACTCGACGAGCTTTTCGGAAAACTATAGGCACCTCTTATGAAGAAAGCGAGAGCGAACGATGATGCCCACAACTATTCAGACCATGGCATGGGCCTACAAGCAAATCTGTGCTGGAGAAGATCCCTGGACTGCTCTTGGGAACTTTACGAACGCCTGGTATGGCTATGCAAAGGGCATGAGGGCCGCCTTGGTGAGTGAGCCATTAGCAGAACCAGAACAGGTGACAGAACACACACTTCGTTGGGAGGCTTTTTGCGCGGCCTCCGTCGAGTTCCTCTGTGAGCGCTATGGCATCCCCTGTCCAGCGTGGGTCCACAACCCACGGCACATCTTAGCAACTCCCTGGTGGCATACCAGTCATACACAGAGTACCTCTATGCGAGAGCGCCTGATGCGTGATACTCCGGAACCTTTTGCTCGGCGCAACATCTTTTGCGGCAATCGGCTCTATCAGAATAAATACGAGATGAGCGCCTGGGTCCAGGAGGCACGAGCCAAAGGGATCACCGATCCAGGCGAAGTCTGGCTTTACGCCCGCCAGAAAGAAATCCGCATGCACGGAGCCTAAAAGGGCTTCGTTGCTTCATTTGGGGAGCACAGTGCTGGACTCAACGGTAAACAGTCGCGTGATCAATGCTGAGACCTCGCTCCTCGAAAGGGTGAAAAAAACAAAGAGCTATCAGACCTGACTTTTAATGGGACTGGCAAGGCCAAGGGTGAATGCAAAAGTGGCTCCTTCTCCCGGGTTGCTCTTCAAGCGGAGCTGGCTGCCGTGTGCTTCAATAATACCACGGCTGATGTATAAGCCAAGCCCTGTCGCCGGACTCCAGCGAAGGCTCCCCCGTTGTCCTCCTGCTTCAGGTTGTCCTGGGCGATCCGCCGCCGGGCGTCTCATGGCGGCAAAGGTGCTGAAGCGCGTAAACAATTCTGCCTGCCGTTCCTGCGTGATGCCCGGCCCTCGATCTCTGACCCGTATTTCCACACCCGCCGGTTGATCGAGGTATGGATCAGAAATGGCCTCGGCTTCAAGGCGTACCGTATCGCCTTCGGGGGCATAACGAAATGCATTGCTGAGTAAATTGGTCAGCACACTGATGATGAGTTCATAATCGGCCTGCACCGCGGGCAGGTCGGGGGGAACGTGTATCTCGAATCGACGGTGGGAAGAGGAAATCAGGGCCTCCAGGCGATCTTGCAGGTCTTCAAACATCTCAGGAAGCAGGATGGGTTCGAGTTCGAGTCGCAAGGCTCCGGCTTCGACGCGCGAGGCGTCCAGAAAATGGTTGATCATACCTACTAAACGTTCTACCTGTTCATCGGCGGTCTCCAAAAAATCGCGCTGCGCTGCGCTTGACCACTGCAGATCATCGGCCTGCAGGGCGCTCAAATGGGCGCGGATATTGGCAAGCGGCGTCTTCAGTTCGTGAGCCATAGTGGTAAAGAAATCTTCGCGCGCTCTTTCTAGCGCCTTGAGCTTTGTAAAATCTTGCAATACTAAAACTGTATCGGTAATCCTTCCGTCGTTGCTTTGTAAAGGCGCTGCGTTGATGAGCAAGGAGAAAGCCTGACCATCAGGCTGAGTGACATATAGCTCGGCTTCGCTTGCCTCTCCCCTGTGTAATGCGCGGAAAAGAGGCTGCTCCTCGTATGGAATAATCGAGCCGGAAGCCCCATATACGGTGACGGGGTGCAAGGCTTCTTCGATATTCAGACCAACGGCGTTTTTAGCTGCCTGGTCAGGATCATCGAACGGATCTAGTGGCACTCCCATGCGCTGTAAAAGCTGCACCGCCTGGCGGTTGATGACAGTAATACGTTTATCGCTGGCGGAAATGAGCATGACACCGGAGGGCAACCGTCTTATGAGAAGCTGCATGCGTGCGCTTTCCAGTTCCTGCGCTGCTTGAGCTTCCTGCAAGGCCTGGTTACGTTGTGCCAGTTCTGCCGTACGAGCGATTACCTGGGCTTCGATCTGTTCGCGCGCGGTCGCCTGCTCGGTCACATCGTGATACACGACCACGTACGCGAAGATATTGCCTGAGTCGTCTTGTATCGGGGCTTTAGAACGGCGGATGGTGTAATTCCGGCCATCTGCTGCCACCATCTTGAACTCGTCAACCCGCTTCTCCTGTGGAGAGCGTTCGAGTTCTGCGACAAGATCAGCGGTTGAGGGAGAGCCTTCGGGGAAAATGGCGGTGCTTCGAGCCAGGGCCTCGCTGATGTGCAGGCCTTTTACGTCTTCCGTCCAGCCCAGCAGTTCTCGTATGGCGTTGTTCATATTGGCCACGCGCCAGCGCGCATCGTAGATAATTACACCATCGGGAATGGCCTGCATTACATTTTCACGCTGGTGGGCCTGCTGGCTCGCCATTTGGGCCAGGTGGTCGATGCTCAGAAACAGGCGCGCATCTTGAATAGCCAGTCCAACCTGCCAGGCGAATTGCTCGAGTAGCTCTACTTCTTCGATGGGAAGCCCGCGTGCTCGCCGGTGATAGACCTCAATCGCGCCCAGCACTTTTTGACCATTGCTCTCCTGGAATGCCGGCTCCGCACCTGAGTTTTTTCCAGCATTAACAGCGGGAGCAGGTTCGAAAATTGGTACGCAGAGTACTGATCCCGGGCGGCGGGCTACGCCGTTGTCGTCCAGGAGGGGAAACTCGATATCTGGCCAGTCGTTCGTGTTTGGAATGATCAGGGAGTGGCGGTCGCGTATAACGCGGCCCAGTAACACCTGTTCGCTAACCTGGGGATGCCAATGCTGTGAGCTGAGGTGCAGGCCCTTCTGTGCCGCCACGGTGACTACAGGTGCATCTCCGCCCTGAGCTTGCTCCTCGATACCAGCAGAGCGCAACTCACTGCCTGTAATCGGGTAATCAAGCAAAAGTATAGCGCAACGCGTGGAGCCTACCAGCTCCTGAACGGCCTCGAGGATGCTATCGAGAACCTGAGGGAGAGCAAATCGCCCCACGATCGTCGAAGAGATGTAGTGAATGGCATCCAGGTGCATGCGCGAGCGTACCTTTTCGGTGACATCCTCGATAGTTACCAACAGTGCAGGCTCTGCACGAAGCGTTTCTGCGCCGGCCTGTTCCTGGTATGGCAAATTTGTTGAGAGTTCAATAGACACACGCCAGTAGGTGCGCCCTCGCGTTTCAAGGAAACCTTCATAGGGCAGTTCGGCGAAGGTTTGGCTCTGGCCGGTTGAGCGCACCTGTTGCAAAACAGCCTGCGCCGCCTGTCGTATTCCCTGAGGCGCTACTTCATCCAGGGTATGACCGATCACACCTTGAGAGCGCCATGATTGATCGAGTAATGCCAAAAGAAACGAATTTGCATAAAGAAAGCGTAAATCGGTGCAGTCGAGGACGGCGACTCCAACCGGCATGCGTCTAAGAATATGTTCAAGTAGGACAGGATGGGCTGGCCCCATATTGTTGCAGTTTCTAGGTACCTGGTGCGAGCTGACAATGAAGTTTCACGACCAAGAGCGGTCAGGTGTTGTCACCCTGAGCGCAGCGAAGGGTCTGGCTCGATGGGCACAGAGATGCTTCGCTGCGCTCAGGGTGACACGACCAGGTTTGGTTGGTACATTTCATCATCATTTCACTTGCAAATAACCAATCAAAAGAATGCCGAGCTATTTATTATATCATAGCTTTTTTTGCCATATGATGAGCGCAAAGCTCCCGAATTTCGTGTGCGACGCGTCAATTTTTTCAGGAAGTAGCCCCTGCTGGTTCCGCGTTTGTGTCTCGAAAGCAATTCTGCTATCATAAACAACGTATTTTGTGTTCTTGTTTTACCAGGAAGTATCAAGATGGACCTGCAAGGTAAGCGTGTACTGATCATGGGATTGGGACTGCACGGGTCGGGCATTGCTTCGGCGAGATACGCAGCCCAACAAGGGGCGATTGTGCGTGTAACCGACCTGCGATCAGCAGAGGTCCTTGCACCGAGCATAGCCTTACTTGCGGGTTTGCCAATCGAATATGTACTTGGTGAGCATCGCGAAGAAGATTTCCTCTGGGCCCAAATCGTCATTCGCGTTCCTGGCGTTCGCCGGAACTCACCTTACCTGCGCCTTGCGCGTGAAAACGGCGCGCGTATCGAACAGGAGATAGCGCTCTTTTTTCAAGCCTGCCCGGGGCGCATCATCGGCATTACCGGGACGCGCGGCAAAACAACGACAACTATGCTGATGTATGAGCTGCTGCGTGCAAGCGGTATTCCCACGGTGATAGGGGGCAATGTTTCTGGCGTCGAAACACTCTCTTTGCTTCCTACAATTACTCCTCAGACACTGGTTGTACTGGAATTATCAAGCTGGCAACTGGAAGGACTTGCACCTCATAAGTTAAGCCCATCCGTTGCCGTAATGACCAATATCTATCCCGACCATCTCGATACCTATGACAGCATGGAAGAGTATGCCGAGGCTAAAGCCAATATTTTCCGCTATCAGCGCACCACCGACCTGGCTATCTTTAACTACGATAATCCCTGGACGCGTCGGCTGGGTGAGGAAGCTGTAGCCGAAACGTGGTTCACTAGCTTAGAGCTTGGGGGAATTTTTCCTCGCGGTGCGACAACCCTGACTCCTTTCAGCTTTAGCGAGACCTCTTTGCGAGGAAAACACAACCTCGAAAATATTTTGCTGGCGGCAACCACCGCGAGGCTGCTGGGTGTTGCCGGTGAAATCATCGCGTCCACAGTGCGGAATTTTCACGGCGTGGCCCATCGATTAGAAGAGATCGCGGTGGTCAATGGCGTGCACTATATTAACGATACAACGAGCACTACTCCTGTAGCGGGACGTGTAGCCCTGGTGGCATTTGACGAGCCAATCGTGCTGGTAGCAGGAGGCAACACCAAGTTTCTTCCGCTGGAAGACTGGCCGGAAAAGATTGTTAGACATTGTCGCGATGTGATCTTACTGAAAGGGTCGGGTACGGACGAGTTGCTGCCAGCTCTGCGGGACGCGGCGCAAAGGCTCGGAGTCGCTGACCCTGTGCGCGGCGTGTTTGACGATTTTACTGCTGCTATGGATGCCGCGGTATCCTACACACGTCCGGGTGATGTGTTGCTCTTCTCGCCTGGCTTTACCAGTTTTGGCATGTTCCTGAATGAGTTTGATCGCGGCGATAAGTTCGTAGAGTATGTGCGCAAGCGTGACTTGTCATAAAACTTGGCTCCTGCTCAGCTTCGCTACTGCTGGCGAACCTCGCCGTATCATTGTAAGGGCGGGAGCGGTGGTGGAGAGAGGGAGGGACCCTTGCGGTCGCCCAATAGGCATCAACCGAAGCCTGGAAGCGAGACAGGAGGCCGGATGATCCGAAGGGGCGAGGGCGGTTGGGTGGAGGTGGAGTGGGCCTTTATGGTCGCCCGGTGGCGGGGGTGTGAGCGCGTTCCCCCTACATGTAAGCACAGGGAACAGGACGCGGGCGACCATAAAGGCCCTCCCCGCCACTCCTCACCACCCTCGCCCCTACAAATGTTGATGAGCTTTGTGTTAGGTTGATGCCTATTGAGGGACCCTTGCGGTCGCCCTGGGGTTCGCCAGCAGCAACAGCTTCGCTGATGTTAGCGCCGTATCGTGGCCGTGCTGAACTCGCAAGCGCTTTGAGGTGAATCAACCACGAGAATACCCCAACAAGTGACCAGGAGCTATTCTGCAACGTCCTAATCCTAAGAGAGGGAATGAGCGCGCAAACGTTCGCCGGCTCATGCCCTGGTCGCTGGGCAACAGCGCCTCAAAGAGACGCGTCAACCGGTGCGGGAAGCGCGAGGCGATACTGCTATGGATGATATTCAGCCATCTACAAGGCAGGCAATCATCGACCCTGGTTCGCCGGGAGCCAGGCCTCGGCGACCCTTGAAACTGGGCCGGAGAGCAGCACAGGTGGCCCTCGTCTTCCTGCTGAGCGCAGGCGCTTTTCTCTCGCTGTTTCCCTGGGGACGGTCCCTGACGCGCAGCGCCTTCCTGCTCCCGGCGCTGCTTAGCGCCTCTGAACCCGCACCGCTGGTGCTGGCCGGCGACCCCGTGCGCTTCAGGCGCATCACGCTTTCCTCTGACAATGGCCCGGTCTTTCTGGACATCTACGAGCCGGCCACGCCGCCGCCGCCGATCCCCGGCGGGCGTGAGGCCATCATCGACGTGGTCGGCGCCGGCGATAACCGCGCGGTCCCGCAGCTCGTCAACCTTTCGCAATCGTTTGCGCGTGAGGGCATCGTCTTCGTCAATGTAGGGACACCAACGCTCTTTCAATACAAGGTCTCGGCGCGCGACGGTGAGGCTGTCGTGCAGGCGTTCGAGCTAATGGAGCACTGGCCGGGCGTGAATCCGCAGCACATCGGCATCCTCGCTTTCAGCGTCGGCGCCATGCTGGCCTGCGCCGGTGCAGCCGACCCGCGCATCCGCGACCACGTGGCATTCCTCGCCACGCTTGGCGCCTATTTTGATGCGACCACACTGCTAGAGACCGTTGGCAGGCGCTCCCAGGTCGTCGATGGCCAGACGCAGCCCTGGCTGCCTATCACGACGACGCTCTACGCGCTGGCCACCACCGTGAACAGCCTGCTCTCGCCCACTGACAAGCAGCTCCTGCTGAAGGCGTTCCCTCTCCTTAAATTCGGCCCCCCGCTGACCGCGCGGCAACAGGCTCAGCTTTCCCCAGGCATCGCTGCCTTCTATCACCTGCTGGAAGGCGATGAGCCCGGCAACGTAGACCGCAATATCGCCGCGCTCACGCCCCAGATGAAAGCGCTGCTCACCCAGCTCTCACCGATGTCGGTCATCGACCAGATTCGCGCACCGATCCACTTGCTGCATGACCGCATCGATTCCGCCATCCCGATCACCCAGGCTCAGGAATTTGCAGCGGCGCTTGCGCGCATCCATCACCCCTACGACTTTGCCTCCTACGGTATCATCTCGCACGTAGAGGTACGGTCGAACCTCGGCCTGACGCAATTACTGGGCGATGGCACCAAGCTATTTCAGGCGATCGACAGTATCCTGCTGGTCGGCTCCTGAGCGTCCTGGCGGAGCAGAAAGCGAGGAACGACGATGCTGATCCTTTCACTTTTCTGGTTGTTACTTGGCCTGCTCATCGGTGCGCTGGCGAACGCGGCGAAGCTGCGGCCAGCGGCGTGGGTGCGTGGTGGACGGCTGGGCATGCTCGGTCTCGGTGCCCTGGTCGCCTTGCTCGGCGGGTGGCTTGGTACGTGGCTGCTCGGCTCCCTCTTTGCCACAGCTGCCGCCATCTGGATCGCCGTGCTTGGCACAGCGCTCCTGCCCCGGCTAATCACGTGGTGCTACATCCGGCTGCACACCAGGAGCGCTGTGCCATGAAAACTTGAGCAGGTTTCGCATGAGCCTCGTCGTTCTCGCTTGCTGCATCTTATTGGCTTCTGCTCGCCCACGCACGTTTGCTGTCAGCTAGCCTGCTCACACGCGAACCGTTCTCTCAACCCGCGTAGGGGCGGGGGCGGTGTGGAGTGGGGTGGGGATGCGTCTCCTTGCGTCTCACCTGAGTGCGAAGCACTAGCTGCGCAGCAGCGTTGGTGAGACGGATAGGTGCCAGCATCGCCCCTTGCCGGTAAAACGTCGTAGCTTTGACTGCACATGCGTATCAAGAGAACGCTCGCCCCTAATTGCATCGATAGGATAGCCCTTACGAGCTACTTACTCGACAGCCTCAGCAATTGGAAGCTATACTACGGAAGGAAAATTATTATGTAAGGGGACCCAATGAGATTCCGTCGAGCGGGGGAACATCGAAGGAAAACCTTTGCCCTGGTTTGTGTTGCTCTCATATGGCTTGTTTCGGCTTGTCAGGGTAATGCGGGTCAGCTTGTTAACAGTGCACATGAACAGGCGTCTTCACGGGGTAATGGAATCTTTGAAACGCCTGGTTCCCTACAGGTAGCCAGGCAATTTTCCACACCAGTAAAGCCAGGGGCGACTGTCACACAGGGAACGTCTACTCCGCCAGGCCCCGTCCCTCA
>WNFH01000368.1_pt1 | contig 31107 bp, 25 predicted proteins | sample 5400411 | NCBI WGS metagenome assembly WNFH01 (sample SAMN13153347, study PRJNA577476) | soil metagenome | isolation source: 200 cm saprolite under Douglas fir tree site 2 hole 3 | place: USA:California | collected 2015-04-18 | reverse complement strand
TTCACATTCTACCTACTCTCCCTGGTGCGCAGAGCAAGCGCGCCAAACAACCCATGCTGCCTGGTATGGAAGCCGAGCAGGAGAAGCCAGCCGTGATTACGAATCGCCAGATTGCCGAGGTACTTTCTGGCATCGCAGACCTGCTGGAATTTCATAAGAGCAACCCCTATCGAATTCAGGCGTATCGCAATGCAGCCCGTGGAGTATTGGAACTGACCGACTCAGCTGCAATGATGATAGCTCGTGGAGAGGCGTTGCCTATTCCAGGATTGGGCCAGCGTCTCCGATCTCGTATTATCGAACTGGTTCAAACCGGTACGATGACCTTCTATAACGACCTCTGTATGCAATCACTACCGGTCGGCGTCCGTGCGCTCATGGCGGTCGAGAACGTCGGTCCTCACACTGCCGTCCGGCTTTACGAAGAACTGGGCATCGATACACCGGAGAAACTCTGGTGGGCAGCACAGCAGCAACGTATTCGCAAGTTGCCCGGTTTTGGCGAACGCAGCGAAGCACGACTGAAAGCGGCAGCCGCGCAGCTGCGCAGGGGAAGTAATACTGCCTCTCTCAGTGGGGTAGCCTGAGACAATCAACAAGGTTACGAGCAAGAAGAGCTAGATGGAGGAGCACAGCACGCTGCGCTCCTCCATCTAGCTCTTCTTGCTCGTAACTCTGCTATTGGAGATGCCTCTTTGGATACGAATATGATAGAATGAAACGAGAGGGCGTCTAAGCATGACAACTTCATTTACAACGTGTTCATTTCCTATCAGGAGGCTATTTTTATGTCAGACGGCATGGCACATTTCGACATCCCAGGCGCAAAATCGCGTGAATTGATGGCACGACGCCAGGAGTTCGTGGCGCGAGGCGTCTCATCCACCATGAACGTATTTGCGGCAAAAGCCGATGGAGCTATGATTGAAGATGTTGATGGCAATCGCTATATCGACTTCGCAGGCGGCATCGGTGTGATGAATATTGGACATGCTCGGCCAGAGGTCACCAGGGCCATTGCAGAACAAGCGGCCAATTTCACGCATACCTGCTTTAGCGTGATGATGTACGAATCGTATATTGCTCTCGCCGAACGTCTCGTTCACCTGACTCCAGGCGATTTCGAGAAGAAAGCGATCTTTTTAAATAGCGGCGCAGAGGCTGTCGAAAACGCGGTCAAGATCGCCCGTTATGCCACAGGACGACCGGCCATTATCACTTTCGACAACGGCTACCATGGACGTACATTGATGACGATGACGATGACCGCTAAAGTCAAGCCGTATAAGCATCGCTTTGGCCCCTATGCGCCAGAGGTCTACAGAGCACCATTCCCCTATCCGTACCGCATGAATATGTCGCCTCAGGATGCTTCAGCGTACTGTATCCAGGAACTCGAGCGCATGTTTGTTGGGGAGGTGGCACCAGACCAGGTGGCCGCTATCGTCATCGAACCGGTACAGGGTGAGGGCGGCTTTATGGTGGCACCTCCAGGCTTCCTGCGAGCACTCAAAGCATTATGTGAGCAACATGGCATTCTGTTTATTGCCGACGAGATTCAATCCGGTTTCTGCCGTACAGGAGCGATGTTCGCCGTTCAGCACGATGGGGTTGCCCCCGATCTCATGATTGTCGCCAAATCAATGGGAGCGGGTATGCCCATTAGCGGAGTGGTGGGACGAGCGGAAATCATGGACGCCCCTCCTCCTGGCACTCTGGGCGGAACCTACAGTGGCAACCCGGTAGCCTGTGCAGCCGCCTTAGCAGTTCTTGATCTCTTTGAGCAGGAGGATTATGCCGCTCGTTCACGCGAGGTGGGCCACGTGGTCATGGAACGCTTCTTGAAACTACAAGAGCAGTATGCTTTAGTGGGCGACGTGCGCGGCCAGGGTGGTATGGTCGCCATGGAACTGGTGAAGGATCGTACAACCAAAGAGCCGGACGCTCATGCTGCCAGCGATGTATTAGCAGCAGCACACCGCCGCGGGCTTGTGCTGATTAAGGCGGGAATGTACGACAATGTGCTGCGCGTCCTGGTACCTCTTTGCGTCACCGACGAGCAATTGAAACAAGGCCTGGACATCTTTGAGGAGGCTTTTGCATCTGTTGCCGAAGCAGCCGTAGCAACCACTACCTCTGTAAGCTGACTTTGAAGCCCCCGAATTTTCATGGTGTTGTCCTCCTCGGACAACACCATGAAAATTCGGGGGCTTCATGCTTACCATCTTCATTTCCTGGAACTTCTCACCTTTTTTTGATGCCGCTGCAGTATCTCATTTACTTGTTGCTCGTACTCTTTCCTGATATCCAACTCCCGAACATGCTGGCAACATGCACGCAATTCGTATAACAACGCCGAGTCTCCCATTGATCGTTGTAATTTTCGCTCATAGGCCAGGGCTAAATGCAGATATACCATTGGATAAGTTGTTTGTGATACAGCTTGCTTCAAAGACACAATCGCATCATCGATTTTGTCCTGCTTATAATAGATCCATCCTTTACAATCCGGGCAATTCCCTGGAAAGTGCAGCTTCACTGATCCGTTCAGATGTTTCAATGTTTCAATGTAGGTCTCAGCTTTCCCTATATCAACTAATGCATCATCGAGGTTCGTGTTTCGCTCCGCATTGGTGTAAGCTATACCCCAATATGCCATAGCCAGAATCTCTCCCAGAGCCATAAAGCCCACGGATTCTGCCTCAATAAGCTTGCCGACTGATATTTTTTGCGCTTCCAAAGTGCCTGCCTCTGAAAGCAACATGCCAAACTGCTTCAGAGCAGCATCGTACTCTTTATTTTTTATGTAGGCAATGCAGGAAACCAAGGAAATAGTGAATTGCTCGTTTCTCCTGCTGATGGTCTCCCTCGTAGAGGTCATGTGCCCGTTCCAGGTAGATGACGGCTTTTTGAAAGGCTGCACTTCTTTTGGGAAGTTCACGGTAATGTTTTGCCAGTTCTACATAAGCAACGCCGATCTTATAATGAATATCAAGGACATCCTTCCTGGGCAAAGAAGATGCCCCGATTTTATAGTGGATACTGGAAGTATCCAAATTTGATAAATCAGGCAGCTTGGCCATGGAGACATTTTTGCGTAGAAGTGCCTCTTCCCATGCAGCTATGGCATGTTCAAATTCGTTCAGCGTGAAATAGACATCACCGAGCGCCTCACGTTCAAAATAACAGAGAGGATCAAGCTCAAGTGCCTTTTTAGCCTCTTGTAATGCTTCATCATGGTGCTTCTGACTCAGTAATGCGTAGACTAATAATGCTCGCAATTCTTGATTTCTAATTTCTTGTGGATATTTTTCTTCGAGATGCTTAATAGCATCCCTAAAAAAGGCTTCAACTTGTGCTGCTTCATTCGAAGCAAGGGATAGGCCCCCAAGGCTAAGAGAAACTTGTGCATATATCCATTTTTGATCTTCTTGAGTGTATTGTGCAAGTTGATGCTTGACATCCTCGTGTCTCGAGAAACTTCTTTTCAGCCATTTTTAGATTTATTTTTTTATTCTTAGGAGTTCGTAAACAGTCTCGATAGGCCCGCAAACCTTCGCTAAATGTAGAGGTTGCTCTCCAGCGTACAGAACCGCTTAGCGCGAGGTCAGTGAACATACGGCACGCCAGTTCATTCACCATAGCATCATGAGTAGAGGTAATATCATCCACTGATTGCGTTGGCAGCGTGCTGTCAACTCGCCAGCTATAGGTTGCCTCGCCCCCAACCCTTTGCGCTGTCAAAGTGAGGATGTCTTTATCTTTGTGCAAACTTCCAATGATGCGCGGGCCTTGTACCAGGCGACCAATTAATGCTAACAGCGTACCAACGGGAATCTCTAATGGTCCCAGGCTAAACTTGGATTGAGCACTAATAGCACCGGTGAGAAACTGGCTGACATCCTCCACCTTAATCGTGGCGTCTATCGTCTGGTCCGATTTCGCTTCAGTTGAGATGGAGCGTTGTTCATCCACCACGTGGTACAGTTCTTGCAATTGGGCAAGCCTTACCACAAGCAGGGTAGCTAATCCTCTGGAGTCAGACTTCGGTGGGCTAACGGTGTAATCCATAAAATCTTCGATCACTACCCGTTTCCTGGCCTGCCAGGCCCACCAGAGCAGCCAGAGAAGAGTATATATGGCTAAAACATTCCACCATTGGAACCACGTTCCCGCTTTATGATGGAAAATAATATCATAGTTGTCGGTCGCCCAGATCGCTACGCCAGTCAAAATCAACCAGAACAATGGCGGTCGCCAACTTCTTGTCAACCAATAATAGAAACCACCAAAAGCACGAGACAGCCCCAATGTTACGTAACGAAGGTTGGTTGAAATGATGGTCGACATAGCTTCTCCCCTACTAACTGTCAACAGACTACATTTTCCTCTTTTAACTTACACTCAATTTTTTCCCTACTTTTCTTCTTGTTTTATGTTCTACATATTACCATATATATCAACAAAAACGACACTATACACCGGTTAATGCAATAGTTTCTGATTCATGCCATTAAAAATTCCCTCGTTCAACCATCTCAATAAATCGCTGTTCCAGCTCATACGTACGCCGCCCAGGTTTACCCTCACCAATTACCACATCATTAATCTGCACTACCGGCATAATCTCCCTGGATGATGAAGTGATGAATGCCTCATCGGCCTGCGTTAACTCCTCCAGCAGAATGGGTCGCTGTTCAACAGGAAATCGACCGCGTGCCAGGTCAAGCACAACGTTGCGTGTGATGCCGATCAACACCCCTACCCCCGGTGTTACCAGCATATCCCCGCGAAAAATAAAAAAGTTGCTGCGTGTCGCCTCCAAGACATGCCCTTGCTCGTTCACAAAGAGCGCATCAGAAGCAGCGCGGCGCGCAGCCTCCTTCAAAGCGCGTATGGCAGCAAGATAGCTCGTTGTTTTGGCCTCGGGAGCAAGACGTTGCAAATTGGTGGTGATGAGCTTATACCCTTGCTCAAATCGCTGCATATCCCGTTCACCTAAAGGGGTAATCAGCACGGCAAGGGTAGGCTTCCCGATGGGCAGGATACTATCTTCGGTCACACCTCCCGTCACAAGCAGGCGAATTGTAGCGTGCTTATACGCATTCCGCTCGATAACCTCGTGTATAACCGTGGTTATGAACTCCTGCGACCAGGGTATTTCAAGTTCAATAAGTTCAGCCGAGCGGTAGAGACGAGTCAAATGCTCATCAAGGTGGAATGGGCGACGATCATAGGTGCGCATTGCTTCAAATGCGCTGAAACCTCGCAGTACCGCGACATCGTTGATTGAAAGAGTGGCCTCATGTGGATGTACCCAGTCACCACCAACATACCATAATGCATGATTGTCCATTGGTTTTTATGCTCCTCCGTGGCTATGAAGAATCTACACTACGCTCTTCTCTTTCAGCCAGGCAACCACATGTTCCGGCACGCTCATCGTCGAGAGGCGGCTCTGACGTACCAGGCTCCAGTCATCGAAAAGGTGGCTATCTTTGATCTCGCGCAGTGTTACTGGTTGAGTAAATTTGCGCACAAAAGCTATATCCACTACCCAACTCTTGCTGTTGGCTGGGTCTGGACGCGGCTCCGAGGTCACACGCGCCTGACCGACAATGGCCGATTCACCCGTACTGTGATAGATCAGCACATCATCGCCGGGGCGCATAGCCCTGATTGCTTGTAATGCGGCGGCATTGCGCACGCCATCCCACGTTGTTGTCTTGTCATGCTCCAAATTATCAATGGAGTAGGTTTCGGGGTCGGTCTTTGCTAAGAAATAGGCCATAATTGCTCACTTCTTTCAACATTTTTTATTGGATGCCTCGGTTACGAGAAAAGCTCGATGCTGACAAACGAGGTTACAATCACAGCATAGCACGAGACAATGTGATTGTGAAGCTCCTATCTTAATTGAGGGCGTGGTAACAGCACAGAAGCAGGCATGCGAGCAAAGCCGCATGCCTGCTTCTGTGCTGTTACCACGCCCTTTAAATCACCGCTCCCTGATACCTGGTCCACATCTCCGTTGCGAGTCCGTGCGCGTCAGCCACCACGCCGTAACGGGCGAAGTAGCGGCAAACGCGCTCGATATCGCGCATAAACAGCGAGTACACCTGTGGATTGTGGCGCGGATCGACCGCCTGGGCAAAATCGATGAGCGTGACAGCACCCTGCCAGTAAAGGATGTTATACTCGGACAGGTCGCCATGGATGCGATCATGGGCGAGACACAGCTCCACGTTGCGCATGACGCAGTCGAAGAGCGGCTGTGCCTCCTCATTCGCCAATGTAACTTCCCGGAGCAGAAGAGCTGGCTCATCTACATCGCCGATGTACTCCATCAGCACCGCGTTGCCGATCTGTGCCAGAGGTTTAGGCACATCAGCACCAATATTGTAGAGCAAGTTTTGCGTCTCGAACTCGTACTCAATCCAGGATGAAACCTGCGCGGCTCGCCCTTTATGACTGCTCTTGCCAACGCCGTGCTGGCGATGAACTCCTCGTACTACCCTGCCATTCCTGTCGTACTGCTCGCGGCTCTGCCGGTAGATCGCATCGTTCTTCAAGCTGCGGAACATGCGTGGGCGATAGACTTTCGCCGCAAGGTATGCTGCGCCGACCGAAGGATCGGCGGCGCAGCAGTAGACTGTGGCTTCTTTTCCGCTTTTGATGACATGCAGCACATCGGTGATCAGATTTTCTTCATAGAATTGGGCGAGCGATGAGAGAATCCAGGGGCCATCGCGCAGTGAAGCGAGAAAAGTCGGATTAAACTCCGGCTTGACACCACCATCCTTAAGTGCCTGCTCCTGAAGCCAACGCTGAACATCAACGTTGCTCTCGTAGCTTGCCTTCTTTGTTGGTTTACGCTGATCTGTAGCATCGTTTTCAACTTGCGCTTTCACAGTTAACGTTCCGTCGTCCCTGTCCTTTGGGTCAAATTCTGTATCTAAACTCAAAATGTACCGTTCCTTTCGCCATATGGCGTTGTAGGTATGATAATCAGCTAATTGCCCATAGCTGTTTCGGCAAACATGAAGAAAGCGGCCACAGGCGGTATACACCCATGGCCGCTGAACTCAGCAACAAGACAGCATAGCCACAGGGCAGTGTATCCCCACGGCTGAGAAAACAGGCAATAAAAAGCCATTGGGCAGACAGAGCGTACCCAATGGCCTATAGTGAGTGATAGGAGGAACGTCAGGGCATTCTTAACATGCCCGCATACCTGTAGATGATAGAAACACCATGTGTGGTTTTGCCATTTGCGCATGGCAGTTGAACACAGTGCGTCTATGGAGATCGAACCTATTCAGTTCTACTGGACCGAGGCACACTCAGTAGGGCTTTTCCTCGTTGTTTGTGTAAACAGAGGAAAAGGCAATTGTGGTTGACATGTATTTACCTCCTCTAGTTATGTATTTCCCATTGAGAGTACCATAGTTTTGCCAGGAAATCAAGGAGATTCGAGCAAACAATCGGAGGTGGCATGCAAGCGCAATTGCATGCCACCTCCGATTGTTTGCTGTCCATCAGAGAATTACCATCCAACTTATTATGCTTCATATCCGTATACATATTGTAGTCAAATAATTACTGAAGAGACTACATTCAAATCATAGTGTGCTGCGCCAAAGCTCCTTTGGGAAAACCTTATGGGAATTTTGTGCGTGTCTCGTAGTGAGAAAAGTGAACAGAGAAAGTAAGGAGAAGATTAATTATGACACAGACAGATCCAAACACGGAGCAGAAATCGGGATATCAATACCAGGAAGAACTCCAGGTAATGGGCGAACAGCTGCTCTCAAAAGTGAAGGAACTGGTTCATGAGGGCAATGTACGCCGCATCATCATCAAGCAAGAGGGACACACCATCATGGAGTTTCCCTTGACTATTGGCCTGGTGGGTGTCCTGCTGGCTCCAGCCCTGGCCGCCATTGGTGCCATTGGCGCATTGCTTGCACAATGCTCAATTGAGGTAGTGCGCTCAGAGCGACCTGACGAAGCCATGAAACAAAAGGTCGAAGAGGTCATGCACGACGAGCCATTGGTTCCCTAACAGGGTTACTGGTTCGCGTGCCAACTCAAAAGGAGTCCAGGCGGGAACGCCTGGACTCCTTTTGAGTTGGCACGCGAACCAGTACTTTCGCCTTCGCTACATCCACAACCATAACTCGTATATAATAGGCTAATAAAAGATGAAGCGAGGGCAACGTTATGTCAAGGAAGTACTCGTTGCGAGCTAGCAGTCACATTAATAACCTGAGGCAGGCATATGCGTTACTCCTGCTCGGTATTGTGTGCCTTGCACTGGCCTGGCTGCTGCATCCCAGTACTCGCGACTACCCTATAGGTGTCCTTGTGTTTGGCATTGGCATGTTGATAGCATCTATACTCAATCCATATCGTTTAGTATCGGCGAGTTTGATAACAACGCTATTGGGCATCGCCGTTTTTCTCGCATTCAAGCCTCTCATCCCAGGAGACCAGGTTCTCGCGTATTATATCCTCGCCATTGGATTGGCCCTCCTCGGCATCGCGTTGATGGCTCGCCGGGGATATATAAAGGCGGGGGCAGTCACTCCTGGACTTCTGGTAATTGGAGTGGGTATCATTGAATATTTGTTGACGGCAGGGTATACCCCCTCGTGGTTTGTCCCTTTTATGCTTTCACTCTGGTTGCCTGGAGTTGGGCTGCTCGTTCTCGGGGTAATATATCTGGCTACCAGTGGAAGAGTGTAGGCGTCAGCAAGCAACCTGTATCATTACAGTTGAATAAGTGTATCGGCAACTATGGCCGAAGAAAGCGTTATAACCATGCAAATGAACAGCATAGACCGCTCTCAAGCCGGGCTTGACACAGTACGCAAAGCATACTTTGATGGGGAGGTACACATACAGCCTCTTGTCAGCCCCACGGATAGCAGTGAGGTAGAGCTTCTGGCAGTTTTCTTCAATGCTGGGAGCCGCACCAAACCACATGCACATGCATACGTACAGATTTTGCACATTGTCGAAGGACAGGGCATTGTTGCCACCGAGACAGAGAAACTTTTCGTCTCGCCCGGTGATGTGATCACCATTCCGGCAGGTGCCTGGCATTGGCACGGCGCGACACGTAACTCGGCTCTGTGCCATATCTCGATCAAAAGACCGGGAGCCGATAATTGGACGGTTGAAGAGAAAAATTGGGCATCTGGCTACGATGAATAGGAGGTTATGCCCCTATTTTCACCACACCGAACACCCGACCCTTCACTACTGGCATTCCTCGCCTTGCGCGGGGAAAGGCCTTTAACTCAGTGGCCTTCACGGCTTTTACCTGCTCACCGCTTTCATCATTCCAGGTCAGCAGCAAGAAGTCTTCCTCGTTGATAACCATCGTCAGTAAGACACGATCTCGGTCAGCAAGTTCGGTAGTCACTACGCCAGAAGTGGCACGCCCTTTTTGTGGATACTGGCTCAAGGGAACTTTCTTGCACAAGCCGCTCTCTGTAATCACTAGCAAGCTCAGGAAGCTGGCCGTATTTGCCGACTGCTTGCTATCAAGATATGAGGCACTGACTACCTGTGCATTTTGCCCCAGAGCCATTGCAGCCACACCCTGACCAACACGGCCCTGTGCCCGCAGAGCCTCGTCGCTAAAACGCAAGGTCTGCGCGGCATTGGTCGTTACAAAGTATTCGCCCTGCCCGAGAGAGAGCAGTGCGGCCACAACGGCATCGCCATCGGCCAGTTTCATATCCTGTAATCCATCCACGTCCGCCGACTTGTAGTCGCTTAACGGCGACTTCTTGACCTTCCCCAGTTTGCTGAAAGTGACGAGGTAACGATCTTCGTCATAGGACTCGACAGGGAGGATAGTTACTACCTCTTCCCCTGGAGCTAGTTCCAACAACCTGCGGGTAGACTCGCCCTTCGCCGAACGTGTACCGGCAGGAATGCGGTGTGTCGCGATCTGGAAGACGCGACCTGTGGAACAGACACACAGCATGTAATCCTGCGAAGTAGAGGCAACGACCTGGCGCAGTTGTTCATCTCCACGCACAGGTGTGTAGGCGGCTGAACCATTTTTCCCTTTAGGCACATAGGTATCAGCAGGCACAGCTTTCAGGGTGGCGGAGCGGGTCAAAGCAATAGCCAACGGTTCGCGTTCATGCAGGCTTGCAACCTCGTTGATAGGTGCATGAATGTGCCCTTCTATATCAATAGTGGTGCGCCGCTCATCCCCAAACTGCTTGATAAGTTGCTGCATCTCTTTCTTCAACAAAGCCACCATCGCTTTGTGATCAGACAACAACCTTTCCAATTCACTGATACGTACTATCAGTTCTTCTTTCTCTTTGGCATATTTGCTTGCATCCAGGCGTGTCACCTGTGCCAGGGTCATAGATGCGATGACTTCCGATTGAATAGGGGTAAGTTTATAGTTCTTCTCAATAACCAGGCGTGCAGCAGCCCTATCTTGGGCCTTCTGGAATATGGCCACGATTTTATCGGCATGGGCGGCTCCTACGATTAAACCTTCGATTATGTGCAGGCGTTCCTGGGCTTTACGCAGATCGAATTGCGAGCGGCGCGTTAACACATCGATCTGATGAGCATTCCAGTAGTTGAGCAGCTCGATCATACCGACCTGTTTTGGCTGGCGAGCCGCCTGCATAGGCTCGCCGAAGAGATAGACCATCTGGAACGAAAGGGCAACCTGCAAATCCGTTTCGGTGAAGAGTTGTGAGAGCGTCTGTGCGGCATCGGCATCTTTGCGCAACTCCAGCACAATGCGCATCCCCTTCTCTGTATCGCTCTCATCGCGCACATCGGGCCACAGCCCCTCTAATTTGCGGGCGTTAATGGCTTTCACGATAGAGGCTTTCACTTTGTCTCGACCAACCGGCGGAATCTGTGTGACGATTAGTGAGCGACTGCGTGGAGTATCTTCTAAACGTACCTCCGCACGCACGATGATACGCCCCTTGCCAGTGGTAAAATAGTCTTTGATGCCGTCAATGCCTATAATTCTTCCACCCTGGCAAAAATCTGGTCCCTGGATAAATGCCATCAATTGCTCTACATCCATCGTAGGACGATCTAACAGGGCTATACAGGCTCGCGTGACTTCAGACAGGTTATGCGGTGGAATGTTGGTGGAGAGACCAACCGCAATGCCACTGGATGGATTGACGACTGGCGGGATGCGTCCGGGCAGATAATCCGGCTCCAACACTTTGGGGTCTTGTTTATAGGTAGGATGTAGAGGAACGGTCTCGCGCTCCATGTCGGCCATCAGAGCTTCAGCCAGGGGAGAGAGGCGCATCTCTGTATAGCGATAGGCAGCAGGAGCATCGCCATCCTCGCTGCCCATGTTGCCCTGACCCTCGATCAAGGGATAACGCAGCGTAAAAGGTTGAGCCATGCGTACCGCCGCATCGTAGACCGAGACATCGCCATGGGGATGATAGTTACCTAGTATGAGACCGACCACTTCCGCGCTCTTGACCGTCGGACGGCTGGAGAGGTAGCGGGCTTCGCGCATTCCCGCCAGGATACGCCGGTGAACCGGCTTTAAGCCATCTCGCGCATCGGGCAACGCCCGGTCAGTCACCACGGAGAGACCATACGTCGCAAAGGCCTGGGCCATAATGACGGAAAAATCCTCTTCGCGAATGTTTCCCACCTCTGTTGTCGTGTTATTATTTTCGGTTATACGAGCCATACCTTAAACGTCCAATTCCTTTATCTTGCGGGCGTGCTCGGCCAGGAAGGTACGACGCGCCTCGGCATTCTCATCTTCCATCAGTTCTTTAACCAGGCGTGCCGCCAGCACCCCATCTTCCATGGAGACCCGTTTGAGGGTGCGCCGGGCCGGGTCAAAGGTCGTGTCACGCAGCTCTTTCGGGTTCATTTCACCCAGACCTTTAAAACGCTTGAACTCCAGGCCCTGAGCCTCGGCATGAGTCTTAACAAATTGGATACGTGCCTCATCATCCAGCAACCAGACAACCTTGCCCTTATACTTGACCGAGAAGAGCGGCGGGCAGGCAATAAAGACATAACCTTGCTCAATCAGATTACTAAATTCCTGGTAGAACAGGGTGAGCAACAGGCATTGAATGTGCAATCCGTCGACGTCCGCGTCGGTAGCGATGATGATGCGGTGAAATTTTAAGCGGCTGATATCAAAGGTATCGCGAGTCCCCGTTCCCAACACATTGATGATGGTGCGAATTTCTTCATTTTCGACAATACGCTTGAGGTCGGCCTTGGCAACATTAAGTGGTTTCCCCTTGAGTTTAAGAATGGCTTGAAATTCTGAGAAACGCCCTTGACCAGCACTTCCACCGGCAGAGTCGCCCTCCACGATAAACAGTTCAGCACGCTCAGGGTCGCTGGAATTGCAGCGCAAGAACTTTTTGGAGAGCGTTGTGTCGATCAATTCCCCATTTTTCTTGTTGCCAGTCCTCGCCAGCTCCTCCACCAGTTGCGCTTCGTTGCGGGCTTTCTGCATCTGAAGGATCTTCTTCAGCCAATCTTTGCCCGCGCTCATATTGTTCTCAAACCAGTCTTTCAAGCCCTCGTCAACAACCGAACGCACAATACCTTCGACCGGCGCGTTATTGAGGCGATCCTTGGTCTGCCCCTGGAACTGGGGATTCGCCAGCTTGACAGAAATGACTGTATTGAGCCCTTGCTGGATCACTTCTGGACGGAAGCCATCTTCCTCGCGGCTCTTGATAATTTTCCACTTGAGCGCGTAATCATGCACTACTTTGGTCAGTGCAGCCTTAAAGCCGGTTTCATGCACACCACCATCACGGGTTCTCACCGCATTGGCAAAACTGTAGATAGTGGTTTTGTAGCCGGTGGTCGGCTGCAAAGCCACTTCAACCTGTACACCATCCTTCTCCTTGGCTATCCCAAGCACGTGTTTGAAAAGTGGAGCACTGGTGGTTGTCGCCAGGTCTCGCACATAGTCCGGCAAGCCATCGCGGGAGTAGAAGACACGATTCACCTGTTCATTGTTGGCATCATCCCAGGCGGTCAGGTGAAAGGTGACTCCGCAATTGAGGTATGCGGCTGCCTTCAGGCGACTTTCGATGGCCTCCAGAGAGTAGTAGGCTTCTGCATCGAAGATTGAGCGGTCATAGAGCCAGCGCAACTGCGTCCCATGCAACTTCGATTCACATGCAGAGATCTTATGCGGCATAGCAGCACCGCGGCTGAAGACCTGCGTAAACTGCTGGCCGTCCTTCCAGATGGTCAATTCTAATTTTTCAGACAGCGCATTAATAACGGTTGCGCCAACGCCGTGGAGTCCACCAGCCGTTTTATATGCTCCCTCCGCGAACTTTCCACCCGAATGCGGTACGGTGAGAATGACGGTTGCCGCGGGGAGATAATCGCCCTGGTAGAGCATGGGATCAAAGGGCATTCCGCGAGCCTCGTCTCGTACCGTGACCCAGCCTTCGCGATCGATGTTCATCCAGATATGCTTGCCGAAGCCTGCAACCGCTTCATCAACGGCATTGTCAAGGGCCTCCCAAATCAGATGGAGCAGGCCAGAGGTGGAGGTCGAGCCAATGTACATGCCTGGACGATGGCGAATGGCGGCAATTCCCTCTAACACCTGGATATCGGCGGCTGAATAGGCCGCGTTCTTTTTTGTTTTTGGCACTGCTTTCACCTCTGTTCTGGCCAAAGGAGTTACTTTAGTGGGAGTTTCAAAATGCTCGTCTGTTTTCTTTGCCGTAAAAAGTGAAAGCTGCTCCTGCGTTGTATTTGATGTATTCTGTATGGCCGGTATAATTTTCGCGGAACGTGACATTTAGCCTGATACCTCTCTTCAAAAGCATTTGTTGCTACATCAGCATACAGCCTTGCACGGCGAAAGTCAAGTCTTTTTTGGGTCAAATGTTCCAACACAAAAAATCTCGAATTTCTCTCTTTTCAAAAATAACCGTAACCAATCTGGCGTTTGAGCGTATTTACTATAGATATTATTCCATTCAATGCTTCTTGTAGTTAGGCTTCATTATCCATAAGATAGTGTATTTAACGGCAAGGAAACAATCAAGCAGAACATGCTATAAGAAGAAGTAGATACGACGAAAGGTGAAGTATTGTCCAATTTCAGGTTTTTGATGTCTTTTTCCATATAAAAGGTGGATATGGCTTCCATATATGAAGGGACGAGCTACCTCCTCTATAGCACCAGGAAATTGTCAATCTTCATAGTTCTTATTGAGTAGAATTGCTATTGTCATGCGTATAGTAATTGATTATAATCTTGTTGCACTTAGCATAGTGATAATGAAGTCAGTTCATTTTTGTATTACTCAGGAAGGATGAAATGGAGGTATGCCACGTCCCCCCAAGCATGTTCCTCCAGAGACACTTGGAGGCCGCATAAGAGCCGCACGAGAGAGTTTGCACCTCTCGCTTGCACATGTTGCTGATGGTCGTTATAGTACGAGCTTGATCTCACAAATCGAGCGCAATCGCGTTGAACCATCACGGGAGAGTCTACGATTTCTAGCAGAACAGTTACACCTGCCGCTCGAAGATCTCCAGGTGCTGGCACAACAACAGAAGGAAACCGAAGCCGTATCAAGCCAATACAAGGTCTACGAAGAGTTGAGGATGGAGGCATTACATGTTCTTGAAAAGAAGCGACCACAGCAAGCTCTTGAACTATTGAAAGGGCTGAACCTGTCTCACCCTCCATCCTCCCTGCGCTGGCGCATAGCCGCTCTGCGTGGCCAATGTCATTTTGCTCTTCGGCAGTTTCTCGCAGCACAAAAAGACTTTCTGTATGCTGTTACCGAACAACCAGAGCATGTCCCTGTAGACCAACAAGTAGAATCTATGATACTTCACCTGCATCTTGCCGCCACGCTCCGCGAAATAGAACAACCGGACGCAGCATTTGAGCAATATGCTGTCGCGTTGAAGATGATGAATAGCAACACTTCCCTTCATTATGTCGCTGAGACGCATTGGGGCATGTCGCTTATCGCTTTTGAACGGGCAAACAAGACAGAGTGTCCTGAAATCAAAGAATCGCAGTTGCAACTTGCGCTCAAACATGCAGAGAACGCCAATGTCCTCTATCGCTCCATAGGAGAAACGCTGCGTGCCGCATTGTTGATGTGCCAAATTGGACTGATTGAACAGGCAACAGGCCATTTGGACAAGGCGCGAAAGCATCTGCTTGAGATACTCGATACGTGGATGCCAGAACTAGAAAGGCGAGCCGAAGCAGGTGAGACAGAAAAGCGCATTTTGCAAGAACTGGCGAATGTGGTTTCTGCTGCCGCCTGCTCCCTTGCAGGTATCGAACTCGACGAGAAGTGTTACGAGCAAGCTTTGATTTATGTCCACCAGGCAAAATATGCAGGCAACTTAAGCTATATTCTGAGACGTGCGGAAGCCGAGATGATGTTGGGTCGCATACTCGAAGCGAACAATATTGATGACCCAGCAGCAGAAGATGCCTTCCGAGCGGCGATCAAAGAGTTGGCTCCAACGCATCGCATTGCAGCCCAAATCCGCGCCTACAATCTCCTCGGCAGGCACCTGCTCAAAAGAGGGGAGGAGAAGGCAGGAGAGAAAGAATTGGACCATGCGCTTCATCTTTCTCACCAGGCTTCAGCCTTCAGCAGCTCCACCATCTCAGCCGACAGTGAAAATGATGAAGGTTCTAAGCCAGGCTAATGGATAAATATGCTCTTCAACACACTTTGTTTTGAAGAGGGAAAGTTGTAGGTGTTTTTCTCGCGAGAAAAACACCTACAACTTTCCCTCTTCAAAATTGGGATAACCCGTGAGAAACTATGATATAATGTGGTGTAATCCAGGAACGCGAAGAGACAGCGATGCTCCTTGGTGAAGGAAATGACCTATATGACGAAACCAATTACCGGCCAGTATGAGTTCCTCCATAGCTCTGGCGTAGGACTCGACTATTTCACATCCCGCATTGACCGTCTTACCCTACAGCCGGATGGGCGCTTTATCCTGATTATTCAGGAGCGTAGCCGCATGGCCAACGCAGCACAATCGCTCATGAGTGGGCAGCAACTTGCCACCAACGCACCAGAAATACGCACAGAAGGAAGCTACACTGTTCAGGGGAATAGCATTGCATTTCGTTTCGATGATGGAGCTGTGGAAGATGGACAGGTGGCATGGAATGGCGAAGGCATACAGTTTGGCCCCAACTTCTTTAATAAAGTCTCTGATTCAACCTTACTTCCCCCTACCCATCGCCTGAAAAAAGATATGGATGATATTGCCAAGGGACTGAAAATTGCAGGAGCTATTGGCGGTATGGCTATGAAAGCGGCAAAAACCATTTCAGAGACCATTCAGTCTACACAGGAACCTGGTATTGGGCCAGCAAAAACTCTTCCTCCCACTCAAGATGCTACACCGCCTTCACCTGCTCAGCCAACGCAGCCGGCTTCCTACGGATCGGCAGCGGCTCGACCAGCACAGCCAGTACAGCCATCAGCACCACCTGCTCCGCCATCACAGAATACGGCACAGACACCGGGAGAGGTAGGAGCACTTTTCTGCGATAATTGTGGCGCACGTATTCGCCCAGGCAAGCGCTTCTGCAACAATTGCGGCGCACAACTTCCGTAATTGACTACTCTAACGATGTTACTTTGCTTGCTCTTTCGTCAAGAGCTCATAGGCTGCGATGATACGTTGCATTTGCCGCTGATCTCCGCCTCGATCGGGGTGATAGCGTTTAGCAAGAATCCGATAGCGGCGTTTTATCTGCTGTGGAGTAGCATTTGGCGGAAGACCAAGTACTTTCAAGGCTTGTTGACGCTCAAGCATGGGGCGGGCAGGATTGGCACGATTCTCCCAGAGGGCTTTCACACTCAAACGCAACACATCCCACAAGAGTGAGGCGAACGACTTTGGCGGTGGTTGCGAATTCATGTTTTTCATTGTTTCCTAGCTCTGACAGTAGCCAATAATACCTGGTGTCTCGTATATAATACTCCATTCTTACATCAAGGGAAACTATGAAACGTGAAGTTCCTCTTTTGCGTGAATAAACACAGGATGTCGAGATAGTCTTACCATCCTTACAGATAAAACGAAAACACGAGGATAACATTAATCCGATTAAGGCGTGGATTGACCGCCGCTAACCATCATAGTTGAAATGAAAATTATGTAGGCGTCGAGTAAAGAACGCTTGTGAGGGAAGATATGGCAACCAAAACAAAAGAAACGCACACTGATGCGAAAAAGCACACATCCTCAGCAATAGTGCGGAACGTTCAAAAGGATGTCAAACCCTTTCAGGCGTTCTTTACCAAATTCAATAATGACTGGTCGATGAACCTCTCTGCGGCCCTGGCATATAACCTGCTGATGGCGATGTTTCCTATCGCCATTGCCATTCTCTCTATTCTCGGCTTTTTCCTGGGTACATTAGATCCCAACGCAAAAAGTAGTCTAATTTCAAATATTCAGCATGTTCTACCGTCGCAGGTGTCCCCGGATATCATAAATCAAATTGAACAGCAACTCAGTAAAAACGCTGGTGTTTTCGCGTTCATCGCCGTTATTTTAGCCCTTTTTAACGGCTCACGTCTCTTCATTCTGATTGAAGGGATTTTTGGTATCATCTACCACGTACGTCAACGCAAAGTCATACAGCAGAACCTGATGGCTTTTGGGATGCTCCTCCTCTTTGTTATTCTCATACCGATCATGACATTCGCAGCAGCATTACCTGCCCTGGTGCTTTCTATTTTGCCGGGGGGCGGCATACTCGGCATATTAGGAGGCATTCTTGGAGGGTTGATCGCGTCTTTCTTATTGTTCATGGCCATTTACGTGGTTGTACCCAACCAGCATATTAGCTTTCGAAATAGCTTGTGGGGATCGATAGTGGCGGCAGTCGCGCTTCAAATATATCTCCAGCTCTTTCCGCTCTATGTATCGCACTTCCTCAATAGCTATGCAGGTCCCATAAGCCTGGTTATTCTGCTGGTATTCTTCTACTACTTTGCCGTGATCCTGCTGTTGGGTGCTGAGGTGAACGCCTTTTTCGCTGAAAAAGTACAGGCTACTCCTGTTGACCTGGTCACGATGGTACACATCACCACAAGTCACCTGCCCAAAAGTAAGGAGGAAAAAGAAGTACAGGCGGCGGCCTCACACAAGGAGGCTCCGACCGGCAGTGTCGCAGAAAAAACTGGCATTGAAGATACCTCTTCATCCGGCAAAAGTAGTCATGACACGGCAGGGCAGATGGCTTCATTGACCAATGCTACTTCAACCACGAAGGCCCCTATCCTGACAGAGACAAAGGTAGTGAAAGAACCAGCAAAATCTGCTTCCAAAGCCGCAGTAGTGGTAGAGGCCGTTGCGGGAACAGGCCTGGCATTTCTCCTTGAATGGTTCCGCCTGCGCCGCAAAAAACCCCAATAAAACCGGGGGAAGTGGGACAAGATGAGGGTGCGGGCCTTGCCCGCACCCTCATCTTGTCCCACTTCCCCCGGTATTTTTCACTCCAGGCGGCCGTACGTAATCTGTAAACGTTCAACCACCTCCGCAGCCAGGCCAGGACGATAGAGTCCTTCAGCGATGATGGCGGCCCCGATGGCGGCTTCAAATCCGACCTGCTCGTGCTCATTGTACGGAAAGAGATAGAACTGATAGCGATCTTCCAATTTCTCTATAACTGCCTCCTTGAGCTGGCCCGTCACAACGATGTCTTCAAGGTGATGAATAGCCATCAAGCCGGCCAGGTCTTGAGTCAGTCCTTCCCAGAAAGCCTGTTTCACCAGTGCCTCTTGCTCGAGGTGATCCGACCAGTTAGCAGGTTCATTCCGTTCTAACGAAGTCGCCTGGCTACAATATGTAGCGGAAGTCTCACCTATTCCATTGACGATTCGTCCATCTTCAACCACGACAATACTCCTGGCATCATAACCCGCATCTACATAAAGAAAACGCATCTCTTGCCAAATCGCCTCCTGCCTTCTCAAACGATAGAGTAACAGAGCAGTAGCACACAGTGTATCAGAGCCACCCATGTCGAGACGATGTTGCCTGCGAAAGATTGGTACATCTGGTAATTGGTTTAGCGGAGGCAAGTGAAAAGTGTTGTGACTGCTCGATCCAACGGCTATACGAAATGTATTCAGGTCGTCTTCGCGCTGGATATGGTCACTATTGAGCGTTTTTTCGGACAGTTGCCCCTCAGCGTATGTATGTACGGGTGTCAAATAAGTGCCAGAGTTTATTGACAGTGTGATAACCGGTTCAGGAAAAATAGCACAGTGAAATTGCACATACTCCAGTGCCGCGCAAACATCTTTGAAGAGCCGCAGTTCTAACGTGTGCCCATTTTCCATCAAACACGTTTTCCAATTGCCCTTGTTGTAATGAACGCCTATACTTAACATCGCGATTATGCTCCTCATTGACACACAGCAATATATCACCTACTATTTCTCATTTCTGGCAGGTTGTCAAGTCAAATGCCCTATTTTGCTTGACGCAACCTATACCCATCTGTTACACTTTGACATAATCGCAACCCCTTAAAAAAGAAGCACAAATAATTCTGAGCAATCCTTGTAGCTACATAATTTTTTCAGTATGGAATGTACATCTATCGTATTGCATGGTTAAGAGGTCTAGAGCATGTTAGGTGAGCGTCCTTCATTCACCAATGAGCAAGAGCACCAGCAATTGTTAACGGCACTGCGCGAGAGCGAGATATTGCGCGAATTAGCAGAGCTTTTAGCTTCGTCACTTGATCTCAACCGCATTTTGCAGGTGCTTACGAAACGCACGACCGAGGTGTGCCAAGTTGAACGATGTTCTGTCTGGCTATTAGCAGATACTCAAGAAGTGTTTCAGCCCACCGCCTACTATCTTTCCTCGCAGCGTATCAGTCATAAGCATATTCAGGCTGCTGATCATATCTGGTACCGCAGTTCCATTCTCTTTGATGATTCTGAAATTTTCCAACTGCTCAAAGAAAAAGGCATGCTTGTCGTAGATGATCTCCGTGCCAGACCCAAAGTACAGACTGTTGCCGAAACATTCCTTGTACGGTCCCTATTACTCGTTGCACTTGTGCGTGAAGGGCGTATTGTTGGCATGATGTCACTCGATGACCCTGCACAAATACGTACATTCACGGCTGAGCAGCAACAGCTGGCTCGCGCCATTGGGCAACAGGCCGCCCTTGCCATCGATAACGCCCGCCTCTACGAGCAGGCCCAGGCGGAGCGCAAACGGGCAGAACGGTTGATCGAACGCGCTCAGGCCATTAATCAAGTGGCCCTCACCGTCAATTCAGGCGAAACCTTGCCAGTTGTTCTGGACATTGCCACACATCACCTGGTTCGCGGTCTCAATGCCGATGGTGGTGCAATTGCCCTGTTAGAGGCAGATAGATTACACCTGGTTAGCCCTAAGAAGTACCAACACTCTCTCTCCGATTCCTCAAATGAGCTATCAATCGAGCTGGCAGACCTGCCCAATTGCCAGCAGGCAGCCTCAACCGGCTCGCCGCTATTTGTGTCCGCGAAAGAGGCACAGGAATCAGAATTACAGTGGTATCACAGGCTGGGTTTTCACAATGTGATGATTGTTCCCCTGATGGTCGGTACCAGTCATCCAACATCCACCATACGGCCTCAGTCTTCCATACCTGCAACACCCGCACTTCCTCACATATCCCATTGTATTGGCTTTGTTTTCGTCAACTTCTCTGACGACGATCATCGACCGGGCAAAGGACAAATTGCCTTTGCGCAAGATATTGCCGCTCAATGTGCATTGGCAGTCCAAAAAGATCAGCTCCTGGCCGACGTTCGCCATGCTGCCGCCCTGGCAACTGAGAGAGTGAATACACTCGAAGCCGTTTTTCAGGCCATGACCGAGGGCATTACAGTCTTAAACCAGGATGGGGAGGTACTGGTGCGTAATAACGCCGCCTCAATGTTTCTTGGGGTACCTGTCAATGCCACTGACAAATTACAAGCATTTCTGCAACGCTTCCCAACCTACACCCTGCATGGGCAACCCCTCACCTATGACGAATTTCCTCTCGCGCGTGCCCTGAAGGGAGAACGCATTCGCGGCGAGCGTTTTGTTACCTCCCGTGGAGATGGCAACGAAAGAGTTGTTGAGGTCAACGTGACCCATATGCTTGACGAAGCGAAAAATCAAATCGGACTTGTCAGTGCTTTTCGCGATATCACTACCCAGACTCGCGCTGAGCAGCGCATTCGACAGGCACTGGAAACCATGCTGAACATCGCAGAAGCTGTATCTGGTATCACCGACATCAAAGATATCTTACACAGTGTTCTTAATTTGACATTGATCCCCCTTAATTGCGCCCATGGCTCCGTTTACCTGTATGATGAAAAACTGGATGTCTTCACACCATTGCTGTGCAGTGGTTTTGTCGGCAAAAAAGCCGAGGCTGCATGGCTTGCAGAGCAACATTTCTGGCTTTCGCCTGCTACCAATCAGTATCAAGGGTACCGCAAGCAATTGATGGAGGGCCATGCGACCGTCATAAACGCTGAGCAGTATCCTACCCAACCCAATCCTTTCAGCCAAACCATGCTTCTCGCGGCCCCCATCACCCACAGGCACCATATACTAGGTCTGATCATTTTAGAGCGTTTATCATCATATCAAAAGAATGGGCTTTCAAATCGAGAGGGAAAACAGGAGCCACCTCGCGAGTTTTCTATTTGGGACATGGCCGTCATTGAAGCTATTACACAGCTTGCCGGACTGGCCATTGAACAGGCTCGCTGGCAACAGGAAGCGATCAACGCACGATTAAGTGAAGCGGCAATGCGCCATGAAAATACGGTCAAAGACGAATTTATGGCAATCACCGCCCACGAATTCCGCTCTCCCCTGACCGTCATTCTTACCAGTAGTCAAATAAGTTTACGCACACTTCGTAAGGGTGCGGCACAAGGGGTGGTACAGGCGGAGACTATACAACGGGTTATCGAAGGCCTCACCGCAATTGAAGCGCAAACACATCAGTTGACCAATATTGTGAAGACATTCCTCGAAGCCACACAGCTCAATCGTGGGCAACTCACCATCAACAAAGAACCGGTTGACCTGGTCGAGATCACGAAACAGGTTGTTCAAAGCTATAGCGCAACCTCTGCAAAGCACTCCATTCGTACGAACATCGCAAATTGTGAATACCCCTATCTTGTGATGGGAGATAGCGCACGCCTATCACAGATTCTTGTCAATCTGATAGAGAATGCCATAAAATATAGCCAGCACGGAGGTCCCATTACGGTTTCTTTATGTCAACACCACACCCCTGAAGACAATGGTCATCGCTCAATTGAGGTGCGTGTCGAAGATAAAGGCATTGGTATTCCACCACATGCACTACAGCACCTCTTCGAGCGTTTCTATCGTGCCTCTAATGTCGATGAAAATAAAACGAAAGGGATTGGGCTGGGCCTCTATATTGTTGCGGAACTGCTGCTGCTGCATGGCGGTACCATTCGAGCAGAAAGCAGTGGCGTTGTTGGTGAAGGCAGCCGCTTTATTTTCACATTACCGGCTTTAGAAGAAACATATCTTGCCCATGTCTAGACTTAGCCTCCAGGAACAACTTCGTGATGCCGCTGAACTATTGCAACAGGCCCGGCAGATTGTGGCACTGACTGGCGCGGGCATCAGCACCGAGTCTGGTATTCCAGATTTTCGCAGCCCCGGCTCAATCTGGCTACAAACGCCTCCTGTCAGCTACCAGGAGTTTATGCGTAGCCCGCAGGCACGCCAGACGTACTGGCAAACGCGCCGCACTCTCTCCCTGAAAGTGAAAGAAGCACGTCCAAACGCTGCTCATTACGCATTAGTTGATTTAGAGCAAAGGCACAGGTTGCTGGGCGTCATCACCCAGAATTTCGATGGCCTACACCAGGACGCGGGACTCTCTGCTGAGCGTGTCATCGAACTGCACGGTACCTCGCGAGCAGCCGCTTGCACATCATGCGGCGTCCGCTCATCCATGGATGAATTACAGCAGCGCATCAATGCCGGAGAGATTGACCCGCTCTGTCCTTCCTGCGGTGGATTCTTGAAGGCCGCTACGATCCTGTTTGGCCAGCGTGTCCCAGAACCCGAACTGGCACGCGCCAAAGAACTTGCCGGGGCATGTGACCTGTTTTTAGTTGTTGGCTCTTCGCTCAAAGTCTCGCCAGCCGCCATGCTGCCCCGCCTGGCTCTCAAACGCAATATACCCCTCATCATCATCAACCTGGAACCCACTTCTTTTGATGAGGCCGCAGATGTAGTTATTGACGAAAAAGCCGGGGTGATCCTGCCACGGCTTGTTGAGATACTGTGAATATGGTGATAAGACAAAGATGAGGAATGCCGCTTTTTTGTAAGCGGCATTCCTCATCTTTGTCTTATCACCAGCTTCCTAACACATCAACGGTTGGGGTCTGCCAGTCTTCAGGATAGAGAACATAGACTGTCCCATTAGAGCCGTGCAGCCAGACGTGCTCAAGATCGGCACGATTGTAGGTGATCTGCACGCCATCATCTCCGGCGGCAGCAGGATCGTTGGTGATTACATCGCCATTCTCAGCAAAGCCGCGTACTAACAGCAGGTGACCGGCTGTGCCTGGTATCGGCGAACCGGGTAGTTGGCCTTTTTTATAGGAGACGCTGATGACAATTGGCACGCCCACTTTAATCCACTGCTCAATCTGGCTCATCGAATACATGCGTGTCACAAAGGCACGCAGCCCAAATTCGGCAGCATAGCCTGTGTTAAAAGGCCAGTTTCCGGTACCTCGATAGGTGAAATCATACGTTCCGGCTGCAGCATCAGGAACCGACTGATCCAGATCGGGCTGTCCGAGTACGTTGGACCAGTATGCCATCACCATGCTTGTCGAGGTTGGGCTGCACCATACCTCACCACCCCCACCATAACCCAACCCTTTATATTTTTTCAGCATCTGCGAGCGTTGTGGTACGGGCAGATTTGTTCCCCACACAGACGGATCAGGCGCAACAGTACGAAAGAGGTGGGCATCATCCGAGGCAATAGCCGCAATGCGCCGAATAGCAGGACTGGCAGCAGGAGACCGGCTGAAGAGCGTGAGTCTCAACTGGTAGGCCGTTGCTAGCTCTCCCCTGGTGTAGAAGGGTGTCGGTGGCTACCGTGCCGCTACTATCGGTCTGTTTATTCACACTGTGGCGATGGATGGTGCTGAAGTCGTTGGCCCAGATCGGCAACTTGTACCAATGGCTCCAATGCTCACCTTGCAGGACACGAACATGTACCTCCATCCAGGTGCCTGCCGGAGTGGTTGCATTCCAGGACGCAATGACTGTCGTGATGGCTTGAGATGTTGTATGCACGGGCGATACTGCGGCACCAAAATAGAAGTTGCCGCCATTGTAGTAGTTGAGGTCTTTGTCGTAGCCACCTGGAGGATAGGGGTCAGTACCCATACACAGCCCGGTCGAGGCATCATAGCTGGCAATACCGCCATCTATATCTACCGGTGAGCAATGTAAGGGTAGAGAACTGGGCGCAAGCTCTAGAGATGGCTGATGATCGGTTCCACTCACTTCTACACCATTCAACGTCCAACTATTGAAGTCAGCTACGGTATCCTGCCGCCAGAACTCGTCATATTGCATATGAATATGATGAGTAGTCGAGACACGGGCCTGCGGAATGTTGATCAGCCAGCCAAACAAAAAAGAAATAATACATACGATTGATAGAACTCCGCAATTAGCACAAATTGGCGGGCGTGGCAGATGTAGTGGGCGCAACCGTTGTCTCCCCATGGGGTTTCTCCTCGCAAGTAGAAAAGCTTTCGTGTTATATTAACCAGGGTAAGGCACCGAATGCATAGTTTACGTGTAACGATTCTACGATACGTACCACTCATGGTCAAGCCTTTTCCCGGATGATGTGTGTTTTCCATCAAGCAACGATTTCTTAACCAGAGCGATTACTTCTCCATTGTTTGTACACCATTTCATAACCTGTTGCCTGTTTACAAAGAACCTTCTCCTGAGTAAAATTATTGGGATGATATGTAATAAGCAAAGGAATGCGTATGCTATGCGATTAAAACACAGCCACCTGGTACGAATTCTGGCCATCATTCTACTATCAGGTTGTTTAAGCATCGGTGATGCGAAGCTTCAGACAAAAACATCTACTGTCCATGCCGATATGCCTATCCAGCATATTGTGTTTATTCTGAAAGAGAATCACTCTTTTGATAGTTATTTTGGTCTATTCCCAGGAGCCAATGGTGCCACTACCGGGCAAATTAAGATCAAGGGAGTGCAACAGACCATTCCACTGGGGCCTTTTGAGGACGTTCCCGCCTATGACTATACCCATGAATGGACCAATGCTCACATTGCCTATGACAACGGAGCAATGGATATGTTTAATGAGGGTAAATGTTCAAAACCCCCGTATCCCTGCTACCAGGTAGCCCAACAAAGCAATATTCCCAACTATTGGGCTTACGCACAAAATTATCTTCTCAATGACAATACCTTCAGCGAACTCGAAGCGGGGAGTTTTCCTAATCATATGTATACTATTGCTGCCGCCTCCGGTCCCGATGTTGACCACAGTGCCATCAGCAGTCCAATAGGTGGCAATGGCGGATGGGGCTGCGACTCCAGTCCTGGCGCATACGTAAAACTCTACAATGGGACGACGCAATATCCCTGTTTTAGCATTACCACTCTTGCCGACGAGATGACCGCGGCAGGTATTTCCTGGAAATTTTATGCCCCACAGAAAAATCAAGCGGGCTATAACTGGAATACTCTGGATGCTTTTCAACAGGACAGAGAAGGTCCATCCTGGTCTAAGGATGTCCCTTCGCAGAATTTTGTCACTGATGCAGCCAACAATGCTCTTCCTGCCTTCAGCTGGCTCGTGCCGCCCGGACCACTCAACGAGCATCCTGGGGGCGGCCGCTCTGTGTGTGCAGGCGAGAACTGGACGGTGCAGCAGATCAATGCCGTTATGAACAGTCCCGCCTGGTCTTCAACTGTTATTGTCATAACCTGGGACGATTATGGTGGCTTCTACGATCAAGTTGCACCACAGTCGGTAGACAGTCTTGGCTACGGGTTCCGCGTACCCTTGTTACTCATTTCACCCTATGCTTACGCTACGGATAATTCGGCCAACCCACATATAAGCCACGCCCAAATGGGCTTTGCCAGTATCTTGAAGCTGGCCGAGGAAGTCTTTAACTTGCCATCACTCAACAAGCGTGATTCGATTGCAGGCGACCTGATGACAGACCTTGACTTTTCACAGGTGCATAATCCTCCAATGATACTTCAACAACGCACCTGCACATAATATTCTCTTTTTTAAGTGGGAGAAGCGGCAATGCGGGCGTTTGACCGGGTCAAACGCCCGCATTGCCGCTTCTCCTTCTGAAAAAGTGAATATGAGACTAGGCAACGCTCCTCAACAAGCCTTGCTGTTTCTTTTCACCGGCACGAATTGGCACGCTGAGGCGGTTCTCAAGGGGAGCCAGAGGGCAGATCCAGCGATCATTGTAAGCACATGATGGGTTATAGGCATAATTGAAATCAAGCATGATGCGGCTCCAACCATTGACGCCCGGTACCGGTAAAAACTCGCTGCCCTTGATGGTGTCGAAGAGGTAACGTCCTCCACCGTAGCTCTCTGACGGGCAGGTCGCATCGCGGAAGGGCAGGAATAATCCACCGCCATAGACATCAAGCCAGTACATTGAGAGCCTTACCGGCACATCGCCAACCACGAAATGCACATGCCCCACGGTTGTCATTGTCATTGACTCATCGGCATTCATCGCCACGCTCAGGCGTGTTGGCTCAACATCTGTATCAACATCGACAATAAAGCGCATGGCCGCATAATAGGGAAAGTAGGACAGTCCCTGGAAAGTCCGCCGCTGCTCTTCATCCAGGGCAGATTGCGGATGACGCGCGAATAGGTCGTCTCTCACTTCACAGAATCGTTGCCAGGCAGCAACAGGCTCCGCGCCAGACAATACAGCCTGCGTACGCTCGCGATACATCGCGGCAACACGGCAACGGTAATCATAGAGGTCGAGGTAATCTGACATGCTATTGCTCCTGTTTGTCAATGATAGGCACCTTCTGCTTGCTCTTACCTACAGAGTATATCACTTTGGTCCACAGCCGGGCACTGCTCATGAAGCATACTTCGCTACCCATCTACCCTACTTGATTGACACACTTCTCTTTACATCGCTATACTACTTCCGATACCCCAAAACGTGTATCCACCCTATTTTTATTTTGAGGCTATTGTCGTGTTAAGTGAGAATTTCTTTATTGGCAAACATATTGACCATTACCGCCTGCTCGCTAAAATCAGTAGCAACCCAACAAGTAGTGTGTACCGAGCCGAATATACCCTTCACACAGATAGCAATATTATCATTAAACTCTTCCATACGGGGCGTCTTTCTGAACAGAAACGTACTTTATTTTTCCAGGAAGTCCAACTGCTCAAAAAGATCAGGCATGCCCACATTTTGCCCATCCTGGATGAAGGTATTTTTGAAGATACACCATACCTGGTAACGGAGTACGCTGCTCAAGGCTCCCTGCGAGAGCGCATACATACCCTTCAATCAGGCCGTCTCCTGCCAACTCAAAAAACTCTCGCCATCCTCGTACAGATTGGACAGGCACTTCAATACGCACATCAGCTCAACATTAGCCACGGAAATCTCAAACCCGAAAATATCCTTTTTCGCGAGGAGAATAATGTCCTGCTGGCCGACTTTAGTGTGATCACACTATTCGATACTATGAGCAGCGATCGTACTCAATATGCCAGTATCTATCCTTACCTGGCACCAGAACGGTTTCAAGGTAGGATGTACAAGGAAAGCGATCAATATGCCCTGGGCTGTATTGCATATGAACTTCTGGCCGGGCAGGTACCTTTCACCGCCGCCAGTTTCGCAGAGATACAGCACAAGCACACAACGGAAAAACCTGCGGCCCTTACACAGCGCAATCTACTCCTGCCAATCTCTCTCGATGAAACCATCCTCAAAGCAATGGAGAAAAAAAGCGAAGATCGCTACCCTGGGATCAAAGACTTCGTTGCGAGGTTAAGTACATTTACTGAAGGGCCGTCACATAAGGTTAAACTATCTCAAAGAGCTGCAAGCATGACCTCTACTCCGAAACTGCTCTCTAATATTGCTACAATTGTGAGCATCTCAAAGAATGCGGAACCTGTCCTGGAAATAGAAAAAGTTGCTAGCGAAAGCAGTGATGACCAACTTGCGCAAGCATTTCCAGCATTTCTTCAACCGAGCGAGCAGGAAACACAGGAGACAGAGAAGACTGGTAAAATTGCCGCACGATTATCACCAGCGACAAGGCACTATTTTGGAAGGAATAGCAATAGCAGGAATGGCCTTCAAAGGAGCAATCAATCTTTTAGACAGATGGGACTCATCTTTGTGGTGCTATGGGTGGTTATTGTCGCTATCATCTATAGCTCGTTTTCCTTTGGATTATCCTCCAGAGTTTCACCAAAATCTACCCCTAATGCTATTTCACAGAAGGCTTTAACGACTCCAACGGTTCGACCAGCGCAAACCCCAACATCCAGGCCAAAGCCAACTGTAACCTCAGCACCTGCGCCAAAGCAGGCACAGGTTGTGACACCATCTCCAACGCCTTTTCCATCCCCAACGCCAACTCCCATGTTGATCGTTACCCCAACCAGTTTTGAGATCACCAATGATTGCTTCAAGCAATTTTCTCATTATATGTGTGTAGTCACTTTGCAGTTACCTTCAAATTATATGGGCAATCTCAAATGGACTGCATCAGGCAGCGGCGGCACTATATACTTCAATCCAACAAGGGGTATACTTTCACCAGGACAGCAACAAGAGGTCAATGCGTTTGTACCCGTTACGTGCCCGCGTTCAGGTTTGCTCGATTTCACGACAAAAGATGGGACGATCACCATTCCCTGGAGATGTTAGGGCGGTTCTCAGTGAAAGGAAATAGATACGTATGGCAAGTTCGCACAACCCCAACCCCGCTGGACAAACGCCAGAAAGCAGAACTATACGGTTGGTCTATGGTTCCGAGCCCCTGCACTTTGGGGAGTTGCATCTACCCACGGGAGCAGGACCACATCCCGTTGTGATTCTTATTCACGGCGGCTTCTGGCGCGTGCCCTACGGGTATTCGCTGATGAGCAGCCTGGCAGAAGACCTGGCACAGCGCGGCAGCGCGGCCTGGAACATCGAGTACCGCCGCCTGGGCGACCCCAACGGCGGCTGGCCTGCCACACTGCTGGATGTAGCCAGGGCCACCGACTCTCTACGCACCATAGCGCACACCTATGCTCTGGACTTGCAACGGGTCGTCACGGTCGGACACTCGGCGGGAGGTCACCTGGCCTTGTGGCTGGTCGCACGTTCGCGTATTGCAAAAGGCAACATTTTAGCAGGTACCAGCATTCCTGACAGTGAGAATGAAAGGGGAAATACACCACTGGCTCTGAGAGGGGCCGTTAGCCAGGCCGGGGTCTCCGACCTGGTGATGGGTTGGAGGATGAACCTGGGCGCAGGAGCAGTGCAGGAGTTGCTGGGGGGTAGTTTCACCGATCATCCCGAACGCTATGCCGCCGCCTCGCCCGCTGCGCTGCTCCCCCTGGGAGTACCACAGGTACTGATTCACGGAACAGCAGACGACCGGGTGCCTTTTGAGATGAGCCGGGCCTATGCTCAGGCCGCCCAGGCTGCCGGGGACTCCATCAGGCTGATAGAGCTGGTGGGGGGCGATCACTTTGCCCTGATCAATGTGTTCTCAGAGGCATGGGCTATTACTGTGGGCGCCGTGAAAGAGCTGCTGCATGTTGCGTAGAAAAAGACCAACGTACTATATTTTGTGGTTGGCGGATAGCAATAACATGTTGATTTACACCAGGAAAGAGAGCAAATAGTATGAAGCCAGCGCTTGAAGATGTGTTTATGGGCCAGCCCGCTTCGCCCTCATTCAGCCAGGAACTACGATTTCGTTGGGAAGACAGCAACAGACGCGTGCGTGTTGTCTTCGGTGGAATCACCATCGCTGATAGCAGGCACGTTATGCTATTGCATGAATATGGGCGTTTGCCAGTGTTTTACTTCCCGATGGAAGATGTGCGAAAGGATGTATTGGAAGCGACCAATCACCGCACCCATTCACCACTGAAAGGGGAGGCATCCTATTGGACGATACAGGTCGGCAACCGCGTAGCCGAACATGCCGCGTGGAGCTATGCCAGCCCATTGCCGAACGGGCCGAAGGTCGAAGGCTATATGGCCTTTTACTGGGACCAGATGGACGCCTGGTATGAAGAGGATGAGCAGGTATTTGCGCACGCACGCGACCCCTACAAACGGGTGGATGTTCTGCGGAGTTCTCGCCATGTGCATGTTGTCCTCGGCGGCGTGATCATCGCGGACACCCAGCATCCCTGGCTCTTGCTCGAAACGGGTCTCCCGACCCGCTATTATATCTCTGAGCAGGACGTGCATATGGATCTTTTAGAGGCTTCTGAGACCACCACTCGTTGCCCGTACAAAGGCAAGGCGTCCTATTGGTCCGCTAAGATCGGCGCGAGGATTTTCAAGGACATCGTGTGGAGCTACCGTAATCCACTACCTGCCTGCTCACCAATCGATGGACTGCTCTGTTTTTTCAATGAGCGCGTAGACGCGATCTCTGTGGATGACGAACTCATGCCGAAACCCAGGACGCCGTGGTCCGAGTAATAGCATTTGCCTTTGCCTATCCCAGGCAGACGAGCCTCTTTCACTTGTTTCGTTATTCTTGGTAGTCTAGAACCTCAGGCAACGATGGATGGATAGTCCGTTCCCCGTTGGAAAAATGCTTGACACAAGAGATAGTTCAGGGTTATAATCGCATACGTCAGGTTGGCAGGCAGGTATGCTTGCTGGCGTGGTGTGAACAAAAAAATATTTGGCCGGTGTAGCTCAGTGGTAGAGC
>WNFH01000373.1_pt1 | contig 31172 bp, 25 predicted proteins | sample 5400411 | NCBI WGS metagenome assembly WNFH01 (sample SAMN13153347, study PRJNA577476) | soil metagenome | isolation source: 200 cm saprolite under Douglas fir tree site 2 hole 3 | place: USA:California | collected 2015-04-18 | reverse complement strand
GCCAATGTCGCTCTGCTTAAGCAAGGAGTGTTCACAGCGCTGATCGCTCAAGACCCGGCGACCGAAGCCAAGATGGCCATCGATGACTTCGTGACCTACTTCAAGCAGAATCGCAGCGCCGCTGGGATTAACCCGAAAGTCACGATCCCCAATGTCCTATTGACCGCGAACTCGTCAGCGGCAGATTTGCAGAAGTATACGTACGCCTCATGATCCGAACGTGGTAAACTAAAAGGAGACGAGGGAGTCACGAACCGTCCACCAGCGCGTGCTCCCTCTGACGACCCGACATCCCTTGGCGTTGGCCTCGCGATATCTACCTGGCATCTGTGGTTTCCTCAACAGGCCAACCCGACCACCATCATCGCACCGAAGCATATCGGGATTGGAGACATCGTGAGTGCCATATCTGTTCACAACCTATCTAGGCGCCTGCTTGGACTCTTCGCGAATCAGCAGATCATTCTGCTCGTCGTGCTCCTAGCTCTCGTCGTATTCTTCACCATCAATAATCCGATCTTCTTCTCGAACAGTGTCTTTGCCAATATCCTGCTCGATTGGGCGCCGCTCACGCTGATCGCTGTCGGTGAGACGTTTGTCATCATCTCAGGGGGGATCGACCTCTCAGTTGGCGCAGTCACTGGTTTCTCAGGGATCATCGCTGCGTTTGTGATGCGCGACCTTACCCACATAATGTGGGGGGAAACGGCGACCTTGCTCATCGGCGTACTGGTGACCGTGACTGTGGGTGCCGGGCTTGGCCTAATCAATGGGATCTTGATCACTGCGACGCGGCTGGTACCGTTCGTTGCCACGCTAGTCATGCTTGGCGCCGCTGGCGGCTTGTCGATCGTCCTCACGGGTGGCGCGCCGATCGGCAATGGTCCAGTCAACGCCATTCTTTTGACAGTTCCAATCTTTGGTCCCTTCTCGATCCCTGTCATCATCGTCGTGGTGATCGTCGCCTATCTCGGTCTGGTGCTGCATCTCTCACGTTTCGGCAGATATACCTATGCTATTGGCTCCAACTCATTCGCAGCCCTGGTAGCAGGCATCAACGTCAATCGACACCTCGTGAAAATATATATGCTTTCTGGCATGCTCGCAGGTCTGGCTGGCATGTTCTTTTATATCCGCTTAGGATCAGGCGCGCCGACGTCTGGTTTGAATAGCGAACTAGATGCCATCGCGTCGGTCGTCATCGGTGGGGCCGCGCTCTCTGGTGGCGTGGGTGTGCTCTCCGGGACAGTCCTCGGCGCGCTTATCCTCACAGCCATCACCAGTGGCCTCATCATCATCGGTGTGGCGCCCGATTGGAAGCAAGTCGTGGTCGCTCTCTTGATCGCGTTCGCTGTCTTGGCCCAAAGTTTGCGCCTCACGAATAGGAGTGCCTCATGACCACTGAGACTCAACCGACGTTATCAACTCCACTCTATGAAGTTCGCAACGTCTCAAAATCATACGGATCGGTCGTCGCGCTCGACCACGCAAACCTTGCTATTCATGCAGGTGAAGTCGTGGGGCTTGTCGGCGATAATGGCGCTGGCAAATCAACGCTCGTGAAGATCCTCTCTGGCGCCTTGCAACCAAATAGCGGGAGCATTTTCTTGGAGGGCGTCGAACGCTCGTGGCGCTCTCCCCATGAAGCGATCGAGGCTGGCATCGAGACGCTCTACCAGGACTCTGGTTTAGCTCCGCATTTATCCGTCAGCGCCAATGTCTTTCTCGGTCGCGAGGTCGTGCGTCCTGGCATTCTCGGTTGGCTGGGCTTTCTCGCACAGAAAACCATGGACGAGACAGCCTACGCTGATCTCGAGCGAGTCGGGATCGCCTTCCCGAACTCAAACCGATCCGTGTCACAACTCTCCGGCGGGCAACGCCAGGCGGTAGCGATCGGGCGGGCGGTCTCGTGGGCACGCAAAGTCATCATGCTCGATGAGCCGACCAACCACCTCGGCGCTCGCCAGTCGGGTGAAGTCCTCGAAGTGATCAAAGCGGCGAAGAGCAAAGGGCTGGGGGTCATCTTTATCTCTCATACGCTGCCACATGTGTTGCAGGTGACGGACCGTATCGTCGTGCTGCGCTTGGGCCGAGTCGTCAGCGATGCGCCCACCTCCACCTTTAACGCGGATACATTGCTCGGAACCATCACAGGCCTGATCGAATCACAAGCATAACAGACAGCCTCACTCCCTCAGAGATGACTGTTTGGGCGATCCTGTACATTTTTTCGGCTGATCGCTACGCATTTCATCAAGATTGGACCACTGCTCATGCCTGATATTTTCTCGACCATACCCTCACCCCTCGTCACGGTGATCGGCGAAGCGCTCATTGATCTGATCCCAAATGGCGCCCATCACGAACACCGTGCGCTGCCTGGTGGCAGCCCCTTTAATGTCGCAGTCGGACTGGCGCGGCTGGGTAATCGCATCCAATTGCTGGCGCGCCTCTCTGATAAGGTACAGCCCCACTAATCGGTGAAAAGAGAGGAAGAGCTTGAAAAAATCGACGGTTCCCGGCATGATGTGCTTATGCAAAACAGTACAACAGAGCCGATGGATCCGTCGAAACAATTTTGCCCGAATTCGGCGTGTTCCGCAAGAGGCCGGATAGGGGCGGGCAACATTGGCATTCATTCGTATCAGCCGCAACGCTCTCGTTGCCGCACGTGTAAAAAGACCTTTAGCGCGCGAAGAGGGACGATGATGGAAGGACTGCGCACTGCAGCAGAATTGGTGGTCATCATCGTCATCCTGCTTGCGTATGGAGTAGATGAACGAACGGTGGCCGATTGGCAAAAGCGAGCAGGAAAACACTGTCAACAGGTCCATCATGCTCTGGTGGAGCAAGGAAAGGTGAACACCCATCAGGTGCAAGCGGATGAAATTCGAGCAAAGGGGAGAAACCTGGTGATCTGGATGGGCATGGCCATTGACGCTTCAAGCCGTTTATGGATGGCAGGGGTAGTGAGCGTTCGGCGAGATCGAGAACTGGCCGATCCAAAATTGAATGGAGCAAGAAGAGCCTTACCATCCTTTTCATGCTTTTTTGTAGCTTTCTTCAGTATCCTCTCAGGTGGCTTGTCATGCCGTCCCACATCGCTCTTTCCTATTTTTCTGTTATCTGGGAGATACCTCCTCCTTTTGTCCTCTCTGATGCTAGTATGACGAGGAAGCGTCATGAAAGCGTCATGGGCAGTGGCTCCAAACTCTGAGCAGGAGATGAGCAAGAACGCGCCACCCGTAGCACATGGCCTGGACAGACGGTCCACTGGCCTGCGCAGGCGGTGAGCGCGGGCGGGTGGTGCTGCCTATGGGACGAGGGCGTGCTTCCATCGTCTTGCATTTTGAGCTGTCAGAGCACAGCGGAGCCTGCAGATTGGTCTGGAACCGTGGCTTTGGGTTGCATGTGTGTAAGGTAGGGTATGGAAGTGCAAGAGGTGCGGATTTAGAGGGCATCGTGATATAGTAGGCAGTGTGTATTAGAGGTTATGAGTAGGCACCTTCCAAAGGAGGAACACATGGCTCAATTTCCCAAAGGCTACCGCGCACTTGCCAACAGCGAGCGGCCACCAGCACCTGGGGTTGTTCGGATGGGTCCAATGGACCCGAAAGAAACCCTTTCGGTAAGCATCCGCGTGCGACGACGGCTGGATGGGCCATCGCTGCCCAATCTGAATACGTTAGCTGCAACGTCACTGACGCAGCGTGGATATCTCTCGCGCGAGGATTTCGCAGCGAGTTACGGTGCCGCCCAGGCAGACCTCGATCAAGTCGTAGCCTTTGCGCAAAGCCAGGGTCTGACTGTCGTGGAGACCAACGCGGCCCGGCGGGTGGTTGTCGTCTCCGGTACCGTGGAGCAGATCAACCACGCCTTCGCGGTTGATCTAGGCCAGTACCAATCCCGGGCCGGGACGTATCGCGGATACGAGGGTACGGTGCAGGTCCCGACGAGTCTGGGTGACATCGTCGAGCGTGTGTACGGCCTGGACAACCGGCGGCTTGCTCGGCCGCTCTCAAGGGCCGCGGCCGCTGGGCAGGCCACCACGCCGCTCACGCCACCCGAAGTGGCGAACCTCTACGGCTTCCCGGCGGGACCCGCAACCGGTCAGACGATCGGAATCCTCGAGTTCGGTGGTGGCTATCAGATGACCGACGTCCAGAATTATTTCAACAATGTGGTACATCTCCCCATCCCCAATGTTACCTTTGCCGGCGTCGACGGCGCAACGAACAGTCCCGGTGGCAGTGCGGACATCGAGGTGATTCTCGATATCGCTGTTGCCGGATCGGTTGCGCAGGGCGCGAAGATCGTGGTCTACTTCGCGCCGAACGATGAGCAGGGATGGGTTGATGCCATAACTACTGCAATCCATGACACTACGAACAAGCCATCGGTGTTATCCATCAGTTGGGCAGGGGAAGAAAGTGGGTGGGGCTCAGCGATAAACAGCTTGAGCGACGCCATCAATACGGACGCCTCAGTGCTTGGGGTTACTATTCTCGTCTCCTCTGGAGATAGCGGGTCGGAACAGCCTGCGGATGTCCTGTATCCAGCATCCGATCCCGGGGTAACAGGCTGCGGCGGGACCACGATCGAGAACGTTTCGGGATCATCGTTCACCCAAGTGGCCTGGTCTGGCAGCGGAGGAGGAATCAGCAACATCTTTCCGCTCCCCTACTGGCAGACCTGGGCTGCCATCCCACCCTCGGTCAACCCTACAGGCCACATCGGCCGGGGCGTTCCGGATATCGCCGGCAACGCCGACCCCACCAGTGGGTACATGTTGATCCTCAATGGCGCGTCCACTGGCCCTTGGGGCGGTACGAGCGCGGTTGCACCACTCTACGCGGGACTTGTCGCGCTGCTCAACGCAACGCTGAGCGAGCCGCTTGGATATCTCAATTACAACCTTTATGCTTTCGCCGGCCCTTATGTTTACGACGATATTACCTCCGGGAGTAACGGTGGATACAATGCCGGTCCGGGCTGGGATGCAGCCACTGGCTGGGGTAGCGTCAACGGAAGCGCGATGGCTACGGCGTTCGAGGGCATCGGACTGCCCCCGGCGCTTGCCGCGTTCAACGTCCGACTGTACATGGTCTGGAAGGGCACGGAGTTTGACGAGGGTATCTACTGGAACAGCTTCAACGGCACGAACTGGGCGCCGCAGCAGAAGGTATCCGGTGCCGCAACAAGCTCTGGCGTGTCACTCGCGGATTTCAATGGCAAGTTGTACATGGCCTGGAAGGGCACGCACGCAGACCAGGGCATCTATTGGTCCAGTTTCAACGGCACGAACTGGGCGCCGCAACAGCGGGTCGCGGGGGTCGGCACCAGCACCGGACCGAGGCTGGCTGTGTTCAACAACGCCCTTTATATGGCGTGGAAGGGTATCGAGGGCGATCAGACCCTCTGGTGGTCGACCTTTAACGGCGCGAGCTGGGCGCCGCAGCAGCGAATCCCCGGGGTGTCGAGCAGTGTCGGGCCAGCGCTAGCGGTGTTCAACAACGTCCTCTACGCCACCTGGAAAGGCATGCTCGGCGACCAGCGCATCTGGTGGTCGACCTTTAACGGCACAAGCTGGGCGCAGCAGCGACAAATCTCCGGAGCGTTGAGCAGCGAGGGCCCGTCGCTAGCGGTGTTCAACAACATCCTCTACGCCGCCTGGAAGGGCATGTATGGCGACCAGATCCTCTGGTGGTCGACCTTTAACGGCACGAGCTGGGCGCAGCAGCGACAAATCCCCGGAGCGTTGAGCAGTGTCGGCCCTGACATCGGGGTATTCGGTAATGCTCTTTACATGGTATGGAAAGGCATGCTCGGCGACCAGCGCATCTGGTGGTCGACCTTTAACGGCGCGGGCTGGGCGCCTCAACAGGTTGTCCCAGGCGTCGGAACGAGTACCGACCTGGTAGCCAAGACCAATTGAGCCTGTATCTCTGCTAGTGGACGGCGTGGTGGGCGAATTGGGCGAGGACGCCGAAAGCAATGAGGGCGAGGAAGAGAGCAATAATGACCAGGGTCAGCAGGATGACCCGGCGGTAGCGTCTACCAAGCTTAGAAGTTTCGGGGCTGTAAGGAACCGGTGTTACCTCGTCCAGGTGGTAGAGATCGTGCAGCATGTCCTTCATATGCTTGTAGCGCTTCTCGGGATCACGACGAATGGCGTGCATCACGACGGTTGCCAGGGCAGGAGAGGTGTGCGGGTTGAAGCGCAGGATCGAGGGCGGGTCTTGCGAAACATGCTGGTTAATAATGGCAAACACATTTTCGCCTTCGAAGGGAGTATGCCCGCAGAGCATTTCGTAGAGCATGACGCCAACTGCGTAGATGTCAGAGCTGGCTGTGCCACGTTCTCCCTGCAATTGTTCTGGGGCCATGTAATCGGGTGTACCCACGGTTCCCGAGAGGCCGCGCCAGGTAACGCGCCGCGCCCCCTCCAGTAAGGCGACACCGAAATCAATGATTTTGATGCTGCCATCATCCTGGATCATGATGTTCTCCGGCTTGATGTCGCGATGAAAGACACCATGCTCATGGCAGTAAGCCAGGGCATCGCAGGTCTGCATGGTGAGGCGTATAGCTTCAGCCTGTGGGAGCAAATCAGGAGTATGTTCTTCCATAACTTCACGAAGCGAACGCCCCTGTATATACTCCATGACCAGGTAGTGTTCGGATCGCTCCTCACCAGTATTCAGAAGACGCTGGACGTGGGGATGGTCGAGGCGGCTACCTATTTCGGCCTCGCGCTTGTAGCGTTCAAAAACGGCAACACTGCCGATTAAATCGTCGTTGGGGAACTTCAGAACAACTTTCTGCCGGTTCAGCATATCTTCGGCCAGGTACACACGATTCATGCCGCCATGACCAAGCAGACACATGATTTCATAGTGGTCGATGCGTGTACCTGGTGTATAGGTCGTTGTCATCTGCGCTGTTTGCTCTTCTTCCCTATCGTGTCTCATGTGCCTTCAGTATAACATATGGCAGGATTACTCGCTCAAGACAGCTATTTTCAATGAGGATGGCAAAGCCATGCTCAACCAACCAGCTTTCGATGTCTTAGCAAGTTCACCAGTATAGTTATCAGCCGCTAGAAACATAAGAGCTTGACTGCTGTTACCTGTGGCTTCGCAGCGCTGCGAAGTCAGGAACTTTATTCATAGACTGGCGTTACCCAATCCCTGTATTTTTCGTTCTCGCCGCGACAGGCAGAGAGATAGAGCGCCTGCAGCTTCATGCTGAATGGCCCGGGTTTTCCGCTTCCTACCGGGCGACGATCTACACTGGAAACCGGTGAGACCTGTACGCCGGTGCCACACATGAAGATTTCGGTCGCGGCATAGAGTTCGGTGCGGTCGATGCGTCGTTCCTCCACTGTCATGCCAAATTCTTCGCGTATCATGTCGATCAGAGCGTTGCGCGTGATGCCTTCGAGGATGTCTTCAGAGAGCGCCGGAGTGGCAAGCCTGCCATTGCGCAGGATGAACACGTTGCACGAACTGGCTTCGGAAACAGTGCCGTCATGAGTGAGCATGATAGCTTCGTCAAAGCCGGCTGCGCTCGCATCATCGATGGCGAGGGAGCTATTGATGTAGGCGCCCGTGACTTTGGCACGCACAGGCATGGCGTTACTGTTGGCACGTCTCCAGGATGATGTGCAGACACTCAGGCCCGTGCTAATATCGAGGTAGTTCCCCATCGCGAACGTGTAGACGGCTGTCGAGTCTTCCAGGGAGCTGAGTGTGAGCTTGATGGTACGCGCGGATTTGTAGGTGATGGGGCGCACATAGACATCCTGGCGATATGCATGTTGGCGTACAAGCTCGACGGTGATGCGGCACAGGTCATCGACCGATTCTTTGGGATGCATGCGCAGGGTATTCCAGGAGTTGGCCATGCGCTCATAGTGTTCCCGTAGTTTCAGGAGGTAGAGCTGCTGGTGGTCCGCATTCCAGTAACCGCGAATGCCTTCAAAACAAGCGGTGCCATAGTGGAGCGCATGGGTTGCGATGCTCACTTTGGCCTCGCTCATTGGTACGATGTGTCCTTCAAAGTAGGCATGTCCTTCGTCAGGACTCAGCACCGGTATTTTTGGAGCCTCCGCTTTTGCCGGGTGGCCGCTGTTTTGTGCTGATGAGCTTTCAGTCTGGGTCACAATTTACTCCTTGATTGGAAAAGGGCAGGGTTCTATGTTCCTGAAAGCCCCGCCGGTTTCTGAGCGATTATATGGCCGAGAACGTTTCCATGCTGGTCTCTGCTATGTAGAGCAGGTCTGCATCGGTGATGTGCTTCTTTTGATCGGCCATGCTGACAAAGCGGGAGTAGGCAACCTTGAGCTGCTCGGCGTTGAGTTTGCAGCCTAGCTGTCTCAGGCGCGCATCCAGGCCATGCCGCCCGGAATGCTTGCCTAAGACCAGCTTCGTATCCGCCCATCCCACCGATTGGGGGGTCATAATCTCGTAGGTCATGCGGTTTTTCAGCATGCCATCCTGGTGGATACCGGCCTCATGAGCAAAGGCGTTTGCCCCTACCACCGACTTGTTCGGCTGTACGGGGATGCCTGTTATTTTACTCACAAGCTGGCTGGTTGCCAGGAACTCGCGTGCGTTGATGCGCGTGTCGACATTGCCGAAGAAATCCGGACGCGTGCGCAGAGCCATCACCACTTCTTCCATGGCGGTATTGCCTGCGCGCTCGCCCATGCCGTTGATGGTCACCTCTACTTGCCGCGCTCCCGCTTTGATGGCGGCCAGAGTGTTGGCGGTTGCCATGCCCAGGTCGTTATGGCAATGGGCGCTCATCACAACATCCTCTATCCCCGGTACGCGCTCACGCAGGTAACGGAACAGCGCTTCGTACTCATACGGCGTGGTGTAACCAACGGTATCCGGCACGTTGATCGTCGTTGCCCCCGACTTGATGGCGGCTTCAAAGACGCGGCAGAGATAATCCCAGTCGCTGCGGGTGGCATCCTCAGCCGAGAACTCGACAGTTGGGCAGAGGTTGCGTGCATAAGCAACCATGTCCTTCACCTGCTGGAGCGCTTCCTCGAAACCAAGTTTCAATTTATGTGTGAGGTGTATTGCAGAGGTTGCCAGGAAGACATGGATCACCGGCTGCTCAGCATCGCAGACGGCTTCCCAGGCAGCGTCAATATCGCTCACGGCGGCCCGGGCCAATCCAGCGATAGCAACGTTCTGGACGTGGCGTGCAATTTCTTTGACGGCCTCGAGATCGCCAGGAGAGGCGGCAGGAAAGCCGGCTTCGATGATATCAACATGAAGACGTACAAGCTGTTCAGCTACATGGACCTTCTCCGGGGTCGTCATTGTGGCTCCCGGTGACTGCTCGCCATCGCGCAACGTTGTGTCAAAAATTCGAATTACCGCTGGGTCTCCCATTGTGTTGTTTCCTCCTTGAAAAGCGCTGTTGATTTGATCTCCATCCTTTAGGGGGACGGCGGGCGACCATTCACCACCGTCGCCCACGTGCCGGATAAATCCGCACTACGCGTTGATGAAGCAACGCTCTACGGATGGGTATTCCCCCGCAAGGGAGGGCGCTATTGCTTCGTTTCCGCGATTTCTGGTTTCTTATTTGGCGCATTCAGCCAGGGCATCATGGCACGAAGTTCACTGCCCACCTGCTCGATCTGGTGCTGGGCGTTGGCTCGACGCATGGCCTGGAAGCTGGGGCGACCGGCCTGGTTCTCAAGTATCCAGCGCGAGGCAAAGCTGCCGTTCTGGATCTCTTGCAGTACCCTGCGCATCTCATCACGCACATGCTGATCGATGATGCGAGGGCCAGAGACATAGTCGCCGAACTCGGCAGTATCGCTGATGGAGTAGCGCATGTAGCTCATGCCGCCCTGGTACATCAAGTCTACGATGAGCTTCATCTCGTGCATGCATTCGAAGTAGGCTACTTCCGGCTGATAGCCGGCCTCCACGAGCGTCTCGAAGCCAGCACGGATCAACGAGGTGATACCGCCGCAGAGAACTGACTGCTCGCCAAAGAGGTCGGTTTCGGTTTCCTCGGCAATCGTGGTGCGCAGCACACCGGCACGTGTGCTACCAATCGCACGAGCGTAGGCGAGGGTCAGGGCCTCGGCATGACCGGTGGCATCCTGGTAGACAGCCCACAGGGCGGGAACGCCCACGCCCTCGGTGAAGAGGCGGCGCATCATGTGACCGGGGCTTTTGGGAGCAACCATTGCGACATCGATGTCGGCCGGAGGCAGAATCTGCGAGTAGTGCAGGCTGAAGCCGTGCGCTGTCATCAACATCTTGCCGGGAGCAAGCCCCGGGCGAATATCACGCTCAAACACTTCGCGGTGATGCTGATCGGGGATGAGAATCATGATGATATCGGCCTGCTCAGCAGCGCCAGCAGGTGTCGTCACCTGCAAGCCCTCGGCTTCAGCCTTCTCGCGGCTCTTGCTGCCGGCAGGTAGGCCTACCACGACACTGCAGCCGTTGTCACGCATGTTCAGGGCATGAGCGTGTCCCTGGCTCCCGTAGCCGATCACCGCCACGCGTTTCCCCTGAATGAGTTCCAGGTTAGCGTCTGCATCGTAGTAAATGTTTGCCATGAGTGTTATCTCCTTCTTTTCTACTTCTTCAAACTAAATGGACCCGCGCGTCATCGCTATACTGCCGGTGCGGGCGACTTCGCGAATGCCGTAGTCCTGCAACAAACCTACAAGCTTTTCCACTTTTTCTTCGCTTCCGGTCACTTCCAACGTAACCGTGTCCTGGGCTACATCGACGACATAGGCGCCGAAGAGATGTCCAAGTTCGCTAATTTCATTGAAATGCGATGCGGCGCCATTGACCTTGATCAGGGCCAGCTCTCGCGCTACTACAAGTTCAGATGAGTGATTGATGATATGTCGTACATTGACAATTTTGCGTAGCTGCTCGACTAGCTGCTCGACTCCCACTTCGGAGTCGTTCATAACGACCGTGATGCGCATCACACCTGGCTGTTCGCTACGTCCAAACGCGAACGATTGCAACTTGGCGCGACGGCGACGAAGCACGCCAACGATGCGGTCGAGCGCTCCCTGCTGGTCATCTGCGAATACGACCAGGGTATGCGAACGCTCGGATCCCGGCTGAGCATTGGACTGGCCCGCCCGTTCTGTAGGAGCAGCTTGATCAGTCATGTCCTGCGTTTTCCTCCGTTTCCTCGATCATATTGGTAATGGCAGAGCCAGGAGCGACCATCGGATAGACATTCGCCTCCGACTCGATGACGAAATCAATAATTACAGTACCCTCCTCTTCCATCGCCTGGTGCACAGCTTCTGCCACTTCCTCGCGCTTAGTGACACGCATGCCTTTCAGCCCGTAGGCGGCTGCTAACTGAACATAGTCAGGTCCGCTAATAGGCGTCTCGGAGTAGTTGCGCGAGTGGAAGAACTGCTGCCACTGGCGCACCATGCCCAGGTAGCCATTGTTCATGATTGCGACTTTAATGGAGAGGCCCTCCTGTTTCAGGGTGGCCAGTTCCTGGATATTCATCTGGATACCACCATCGCCAGCTACCACCCAGACTGGAGTACCAGGCATACCCATTTTGACGCCCATTGCAGCAGGGAGGGCAAAGCCCATGGTGCCAAGCCCACCGGAGGTAATATGGCTATTGGGGCGGGTCCAGGTGTAGTGGCGAGCGGTCCACATCTGGTGCTGGCCCACATCAGTGACGATGATGGCCTCACCCTGTGTTTCCGCATGGATCGCTTCTATGATTGAGATCGGATCGGGAGATGTCGTGTCGCGGGGGATGGCAGCAATGCGCGCATTATCCTGGGCCTCCCAGTCGCGTATTTCGTTGATCCACGCGCGATGATCGCCAGGCTCAATCGCCTCGACAAGGGCATTCAAGGCGGCTTTAGCATCGGCCACAATCGGCACGGCTGCGGGTTTGACTTTGTGCATCTCCGAGGGGTCGATATCGATGTGGATAATGCGCGCACGCGGCGCAAATTCGCTCACTTTCCCCGTGACACGATCGTCGAAGCGCAGCCCAACGCCAATGACCAGGTCAGCGATGCCGATAGCCCGGTTGACATGTGCGGGTCCATGCATACCTGGCATACCAATGGCCAGGGGGTGTGTTTCAGGAAAGGCGCTCAGGCCAAGCAGCGTGGTGATGACCGGGATATTGGCTTTCTCGGCAAAGGCCAACAATTCGTCGAAGGCCTTTGATAGAATGACTCCGTGACCAGACATAATTAGTGGACGTTGAGCCGCTGCGATGAGTTGCGCGGCCCCGGCAATGGCTGACGGAGATGGCTCCTGGACTGGTTTAGCACGAACATAGCCGGGCGGGGTCGATGGATGGTAAAATGTTTTGCTAAACTGGACATCCTTGGGTACATCGATGAGTACAGGGCCGGGGCGACCACTGCGAGCCAGGTGGAAAGCCTCGTGTACGATATCCGCCAGGTCTTCGACGCGCGGTACCAGGAAGTTGTGCTTTGTAATCGGCTGGGTCACTCCAAGAACGTCGGTCTCCTGAAACGCATCGCGCCCGATAAAGGGACGGGCCACCTGTCCGGTGATGGCCACAATTGGTGTTGAGTCCATGAAAGCCGTGGCAAGTCCGGTGACAAGGTTCGTAGCGCCGGGACCGCTGGTTGCCACGCACACTCCGACCTTGCCCGTTGCGCGCGCGTAGCCATCGGCGGCGTGGGCGGCGCCCTGCTCATGCCGTACGAGTACGTGATGAAGGGCAGGATAAGAAGTGAGTGCGTCATAAAACGGCATGATTGCTCCGCCAGGGTAGCCGTAGAGTAGTTCAACCCCCTCGCGGACTAAGGCCTCACAGAGGATGTGGCTACCTGAAAGCTCTCGTGCTTCACCATCCAGCACACCTGTCGTTAGCTGGCTCGCCGGGGGCGTCCGCGCGATCTCTGGCTGTTGAGTGATAGTTGCAGTAATCTGCATGATTCCTCCTCTTGATAGACAATAAAGATGATACAAAGCAAATAAAAAACGAGAACCGCCCGAACTGGGAGGTCCTCGTTAGGTTACCTGCTATGGATTGGTCCGCGTCGTTGCTTCCTTTAATCTCCCTGTGCCGTGTTTGGAACTGGTACCTTTGGTAGCCCTACCAGACTTACAAGCCCGGTAAGGCCGCTAAGGATGAGGCTGAGTACTACCACAAGGAGCAAGCTAGAAAGGGAAAGCACGAGCGCAAACAAAGAAACCGGCGTTGACACGCCGGTTCTGGTGATGCTGGTGCATGCAGGAGTAGCCATGCATGTAGTCTGCATGGAAGAGGGCATACATTCCGCGCGGTTCCAACCAGCGAACAGTGCTGGCCGTTTCGAAGCGTTCGGCGATGCTGACATAATTTCTACTCTGACTCCTGGCAAAATAAACGAAAAAACAGAAGCTACGCCAGCAACTTTGCTGAAGCCTCTGGAAGCATTTCTTTGCTTGTCTTGAGGATACACTACTCACCGTCTGTTTGTCAAGCCTCGGCACACCGCGTCAGACATTTGAAGATAATGCCTGCATCCTGTGGCGTCCCAGACATCAACCTCCATGTGAAGGGGCCACCCGCTCCTGCGCTGCTCTTGCACTTCGGCGGCTGATGTCAAGGGCAGCCGGAAGCGTAAAGTAGAAGCGACTTCCTTCCCCTGCTATGCCCGAACTTTCCACCCAGATGCGCCCCCCCATAGCTTCCACGAGTTGTTTGCAGATATACAGTCCCAGGCCCGTCCCCCTCACAGGTCCAACCACATCGCGTTTGAGACGCACAAATTTACCGAAGAGCAACTGTAGCTCCCTCTATCTCGTCGAGCTCCTCTATTGTACTCACCATCTGCATCGCAATCGCCCGCCTGTAGATCTCGATATACTTCTCGGCCATCATGCGCACGGAGAAATGGCGCTCGACATGCCTGCGCACCGCCTCCCGGTCGATTTCATCGATGCGTGGCATACAACGCACCATTTCATTAACGCTATTCACCAGGAACCCCGTAACTCCATCCACCACGATTTCTGGTGCAGCGCCGCGTGCAAACGTGATGATAGGGCAACCCAGCGCCATTGCTTCGATCATCACCATACCAAAGGGCTCTTCCCACTCGATTGGATTGAGAAAACCGCGCGCCCTACCGAGTAGTTTGATCTTCTGTTTCATATTTACGGGACCCATATAGGTAATCTGGTCTGTCCCAACCTGTGGTTTGATCTCCTTTTCAAAGTAATCCATCGACTCCTTCACATGGCGATCAATGAAACCGGCCAGCACAAGCGGTACATGCGCGCGCTTTGCCGCCTCGATTGCGCGGTGCGCGCCCTTTTCAGGTACAAAACGTCCCAACCACGCGAAGTAATCGCCCTTTTGTCGTTGTGAAAAGGGAAGGTCCTCCATGCGTAGGCCGTGATGCACCACGCCTGCAAAGTTGAGTGGAAACGGCACCTGTGCGCGAGCGCTCTCGCTAATCGCAATCACCGGCACGGATAGCGCCCAGTCCATGTAATACTTGTCAGCGTCCCCAGTGCGGTTGCTGCGCGCGTCCCGGTCAAACGGGAAGTTGCTATGCAACGTCGTGACATGCGGTGTTGCAAGGTTGGCGGTCAGGGGAAAGATATACATATCCGAGCTTGAGGACAGGTGTGTATGTACGATATCGAAACTCTGCTCTTTGATATAGTCCACTGTCTTGTGCAGGTGATAGTAGCCTTTCAGAGGCATTGACCAGGGCACCCCTTCCTCAATCAAAGATTTGGGGAAGAACGATACTAGCCTTGCCGAGGTTTTTGCGTCACCAGGCGCAAACAAAGTCACATCGTGACCCTGGGCAACCTGCTCCTCTACAAGTTGATATATAACATTCTCCGTTCCGCCATAGTTCTTTGGCGGAATCGGAAGCCACGGTGGGGCGAGCTGCGCGATTCTCATCTTCTCTCATGTTTTTCTAGGAATACCATCCATATATCCGAACAGCAGGCATGGCGTGCGTGCTGCACCTTCTTGCTTAAGTACTACCTTTGGTCATGCCTGAGCGAAGCTAGCGACGCAGTCGCGTTGGCATGACCCATTTCAAGGTGCGCTCATTTCCTTACGAGGGGTAGCTCCAATGCTATCTCTGCCGCAGTCAATGTGGGGCAATGCGGCCAATCTACTTTTTATGTATCCTAAGACATTATACACGAGTATTCACGTATTCGCAAATCAAAAAGTTTCACGTTCATCTAACAAAAATTAGAGGAACAAGTTATCAGGTACCTGTTGTGTTATCCCGTGCGAAGCGACCACTCGCCTTTCTCGCTGTCAGCCTCTTCGTAGTGGGCAACCGGCAGGCAAGGGAAGGACAAAGGGAGATAAAGCGAACCCGTCCAGCCTATACTTTCCACAGGTGTATCGCTTAGTTAGTGCCTTCTTGCTCTCACCACCAGGCACCCCAAGGTGGAAGCAACCGGGGAAGCGACGCGCCACAGCATGACGGGCTTCCCCACGCTCGTCATGCCTGTGTTTATCTATTGGGGAGGCTAGCAACTCAATTGCTCGACGACCAGCGTAATGGAAAGGAGGGCAGAGACATGAGCAACGTTGTCGTCATCGACGACTCGGCAGTGGTACGTAAAATCGTAGAAACCAGCTTGCGCCGTTGCGGTATCACCTGTATCAGCTACCAGGACGGATACGAAGCCTTGCGCGCCTTCAAGAATGGCGAAGACTACATACCCGACCTCATCTTCCTGGACATCGGTCTGCCAAAACTCGACGGTTACGACCTCCTGCGCCTGCTAAAGACAAACTTGCAGTTCCAGCACACAACCGTCATCATGCTCTCCGGTCGCGACGGCATGCTCGATCGTCTCAAAAGCCGCCTTGCGGGAGCAAAAGGCTACATCACCAAACCATTTAAAACCCAGGAACTGCTCTCCGTTGCCCTGTCCTACCTCGAGCAGTTATCCAATGTCAGTCCTCTATCCACAGGATCGAGCGCTGACAGAAGTATCGTGAAGAAATCTGCCCTCGCGTAGGGGACCTTTACCAAATACAGAAGACCGGTATAAGACAAAAAATCTTATACGTTGCAAAAAAGCCAGCATAGTAAGACCTCGAATCGTATCGCAGCGTCAAGCCTGAACAGCGCAACCAGATGGAGGAACCATCTAATTATGAATCAAAGTGAAGTTGCCCGCCTACGCCAGCAAATCGAATTACAACTCGAAGCCATGCGGCTCGGCATGAGTGGCCTTGCCACCGGAAGAGCTCGCCACGCCTTCATTCGCGCGCAAATGGACCGTATAGGCGCCTCCCAGGACACCCTGGCCCAACACGTCGGCGAGGGCGTTGCTAACCAGATCGTCTGCAATCTTTATATGGAAGTCATGGAAAGAGAGAAATAGATTCTGCATGCGCACACGTCAACACCGTCTTTCCCGTTCCAAACGTATCTCGATTTCACCCCGCCTCGTGAGGATCGGCCTGGTTATACTTGGCTTGATCCTGGCGATTGACCTGCTTGCAGCGCGCTTTACGACACAGATTCAGTCTGCCCTGACTGTACCGGTGCAGATCAAGTTCGCAGCTCCCACACACGTGGCTGTTCCTACTCCTGCTTCGACGCGCCTGGCCGTTGTCCCAACGCAAGTGCCATCAGCAGTCCCGTCGCCAAAAAACTCGTCGACGCTGCCGCCTACAGGCATCCTTGCCCAGGACAATTTCCAACGGCCTGATCAGGCATTCTGGGGCATCACCACAGGTGGTCAGGCCTGGGGCGCGGATGCCAGGACTTCACAAAGCTTCGCCGTTGTGAAGCATACGGGGGCGGTTACCAACGGCAGTGGTGTCTATGACGCCATCTTAGGCCCCCGCGCAACAAACGTCGAGGTCGTCTTGAGTGGTTCCCTGAACCACTATGCCACCTCCAGCCTTGGACCGGTTCTACGCTGGACAGATGCGAACAATCTCTACAAAGTCTTTCTCGGTGGCGGCCAACTGATCCTGCTCAAAAAAGTAGCAGGCGTTGTGACAATCTTGAAAACCGTAACGTTCCCCGCGCAGGATGGGACAGCCTACACATTTCGCTTTCGAGCCACCGGCTCCCAGCTCTCGGCCAGGGTATGGCCTGCGAACCAGCCGGAGCCGTCTAACTGGATGATCATGGTCACAGACAACGACCTGCAATCAGGCTATGGCGGTTTGCGTGTGGTCATGCAGAGTGGCGCAACGGCGAATATCACCTCGTTCATGGAGACCAGTCTGTGAGGCAACAACGTGCAAGCGGCATCACCAGCATCGTCACTGATACAGTAGAGCAATTCGGAATTGCCTACGATATCCACTCGTGGCTGCGCTATCTCACCTGGCTGGCAATCGCCAGCGCGGCCTATTTACTCCTGCGCATCTCCGGAGGTTTTCCACCGCCTGCGTGGTACCTCCTGCTGCGGACAGCTCCCCAGATTCCTCACCTGTTCAGTATGCGTGGAGCTGCAATCCTGTTCCCTCTGCTGGGCCTCGTTGCGCTCTCACTGACCTGGCTGGCCCTCTGGTGTGTGTTGCTGTTGGCAGGACTGGCCGCCGTGCGGCATTGGTGGTATAGCACGAGTAGCCAGCAAGCCCAGCGCGGGCAAAAGACCGCAGCGAACGCCTGGCAGCGTTCGCGTCCCCTTTCAGGAAGCTCCAATGCCAAGCAGGTCTCCAACCTTGCGGAAGCCGTCCTGGATCCCTTTGAATACGCTGAGGTACTGAAAACCCCCACTTCCAGGCTCGAGCAATCCAAACAGGCGCGCGCGAGAGATGTAGCAGTAGATGATGTCGGCATCGGCTGGGATACCGGCATTGTGCGCAGGTCGAGGCCAAACGAGGATAGCCTGGTCGCGTTGCGCAGCACCTGCACGCACAACGGCCGTATCTTGCCAATTGACCTGTACGTGGTGGCCGATGGCATGGGCGGCCACTCCCAGGGGCAAGAGGCCAGTCGCCTGGCCATTCAATACATGTTGCAGGCCGTCCTGTCCGGCATTCTCGCCAGAGAACAACCGGATGATGATTGCTTTATAAAGATACTCGTTGATGCCGTCCAACGGGCAAACCGGGTAGTGCACGAAAACAGCCAGGCCGACGGCATCGAAATGGGCACGACTATCACCGCCGCGCTGGTCTTCGACGGCACCGCCTATGTTGTTAACGTGGGTGACAGCCGCACCTACATCTATCGCGCCAGCGATGGCAAGCTGTCGCAGGTGACCCGCGACCACTCCCTGGTGGCCCGACTGGTCGAAGCCGGGGCCATCACCCGCGACGAAGTCTACACCCACCCCGACCGCAACAAAGTATACCGCGGCCTGGGCGAAAAAGGCGAGGTCAAGGTGGACTGGTTCACCCTACCCATTCAACCGGGCGATCACCTGGTCCTGTGTTCCGATGGCCTCTGGGAGATGGTGCGCGACCAGGAAATCGAGCGCATCTTGAAGAAACACGCGGCCAACCCACCCCGGGCCAGCGCTGCCCTGGTAGAAGCAGCGCTACATGGCGGAGGGGCGGATAACATCAGCGTGATCGTGGTGCGGATTGGGTAAGGGTGCCGGTTTGTGTCATTTGTGTCGCTTGTGTCACTTGTGTCACTTGTAACGCTTGTATCCGTTCTTGAGGAGAATGAGCGAAATCCCAGTAGAGTGATCCCACAGCACCGGGCGACCACAAGAGAATTATCTCTTCATTAATAACCCCAGTGTCGTTATGCCGGCCAATGCCAGGCAGAACCAGCCTGGGATCATAAAGTGATTGATCGTGAGTACGATTCCCCCGGCTAGCGTGGCAGCGAACATCAAGACCCAGGAGAAGCCACCAATCCCTGTAACTTGCGCATTGCCATTGCTGTTGCCTCTCCTGCGCCCGCGACGACGGGACCTGCCATTCTGCGCGCCCCCGGCAAGCTTGACTTCGACTTGTCCCGTTTCAAGCTTCGTAATCACCCGTTCAAGTGCATCGGGCAGTGCCAGCAGCTTTCGACCGGTATCCAGCACCTGGCTGAGCACCTGCTGGATGGTCTGTCCTGCTCCTTCGGCATTCAGCCCCAGGAAGTTCTGCGCGTATGGCAGGGCAACATCGATCAGGTTAAACTCAGGCGCAAGCCCGTTCGCAACACCTGACAGTGTAGCCACGGCCCGGCCCGTAAAGGCAAACTGGGCTGGTATCTGGAAGGGCTGACCATACAGCAGATTCTCTATGTCTTGCCCCACCTCAGGGAAATCCAGGTCACGCGCCTCGTCCAGCGATATGCCATAGTACCGCTCCAGCATTAGCGCCACACCACGCTCGATTGACGCCATATTCGCCCCGTCGCCAATAAAGCCCAGCCGCTTGAGCGCATTCACCAGACCGTGCGAGTCGCGTGCCAGGAAGCCCAGAAACAGGTCTTTGAGCGCTTTCTTCATACTCCTGGTGAGGGTACCGACCATCCCAAAATCGACGAAAGCGATGATCGGGCCGCTTTCGGGCGTGCCTTTCTGCACAAAGATGTTACCAGGATGCGGGTCCGCATGGAAGAAGCCCACTTCAAAGAACTGGTAAAAGTAGGCCTCCACGGTCCGTTTTGCTACCTCAAAACGATCAATACCGGTCGCCTCCAGCGCTGTGTAGTCATTGACCTTGATGCCATTCACCCATTCCAGTACGAGGACACGGCGCGAGGTGTACTCGTCGTAGACACGCGGGATGTAGATGGTGGGCTGGTCCTTGAATATCTCTTTGAAGCGCGTGGCATTGGCCGCCTCGGTCACATAGTCGATCTCTTCGTAGATGGTGCGCTTGAACTCGCGATAGAAGCCCATCAGGTCGATAAACTCACTCGTATTGACGAAGCGGCTGATCAACCAGATCACAAATTTGATGGTGCTCAAATCCATGTTCACGAGCTGATCGATGTTGGGCCGCTGGACTTTGACGGCGACCTCTTCACCAGTCGAGGCAAGCACGGCTTTATGTACCTGGCCAAGTGAGGCGGCAGCGGTAGCTTTGCGCTCTAGCACGCTGAATAGTTGCTCGACTGGCTTACCCAGTTCCGTCTCGATAACGGAGACCACGTGACTGAACGGTGCGGGTGGCACCTCATCTTGCAGCGAACTGAGCACGGCGAGTGCCCGTTCCGGTAACAGATCGGCACGCGAACTCAGGAACTGCCCAAGCTTGATCATGAGCACGCCCAGTTTCACCGCCGTTTGGCGAAAGGCGAGCAGCACCTCGATCAACACATCAACATTCGGTTGGACATCGTTGTTACCATGTCCACGAGCGCGTATCACACGGCGTCGCTCGCGATAAATGACCCAGATCGTCCACAGCAGCAGGCGTGCAACACGCAAGAAACGCACGGCCTGCGAAAATCTATTTATTGTAATAGTACGCGGTCGCGGTGTTTTGGCAGACATGTCAGACCCTTTCATAGCCATGCTAATATTGTTTTTGTTCTGCGAAACAATACGATATATCGCTCTATTTCCAATATACGATATATCGCATAGCGGGTTGCAGAGAAGGGGGGCATGTTAGAGCTGACTTTCAGAGAGCTGAAAAATGGACTGAGAGCAATGTGGGCAAAAAAACACCGGCAGGTCAGCCGGGTCGTTTTTCTGTACGCCTATAGGCGTCAAGTTAATGAAGGTGCACAATGGTCCTGTGCGCTTGCCCTGGGGGTTGGTCAGGGTGGGAGCAAGGGGAACGAGGACAAGGGTCGCCCGGTAACAAAATCGTCGTCCTGGCTTGCTGTGGTCGCCTGGTGCTGGTTTGTAACACTTGCATCACTTGTAACGCTTGTAACCATAATGAACAAGCAGGCGAGGAGCTTCCACTGCAAGGGCACTTCCCGCCTGCCTGTTCAGTTTCACTGGTTAAGAGTAGGCTCAGCTACTCTTCATCATCGTAGTGGCTCACGCTAGAAAATCATCCAACTTTCGATTGCGACTCAACGGATCCAGCTTGCGTAAAGCCCGGCTTTCTAGTTGGCGCACTGCCTCGTGGCTCAAACCGAGCTTGCGGCCCGCCTCGTGCAGGGTGTGTTCGCGATCACCGTCCAGCCCGTAGCGCAACTCGATAACCTTGCGCTCGCGAGGCGTCAAACTCGCCAGCAGGTCCCTGATCTGCGCTTCCAGTGTCTGCGTGATCACCACCCGTTCAGGCGAATAGATCGCATCGTCCTCCAGCAGATCGCTGAGCGGAAGTTCGTCATCGCCAACTTTGCGCCGTATATCCAGGCTGAGCGGCTCCTGAGTCTGGGTCATTATCAATAAATCGATTACCTGCTGGATACTTATATCCATGTGTCCAGCCAGGTCTTCAAGCGTTGGTTCTCCTTCCAGCCCTTGTTGCAAACGTTGCTGGGCGCGTAGAAGTTGCTTCATCTTCTCCATCTTGTGCAGGGGAACACGAATCATACGCGCTTGCTCCGTCAGCGCCCGCACGATAGCCTGGCGAATCCACCAGGTGGCATACGTGCTGAATTTAAAGCCTTTCCTATAGTCAAACTTCTCAACGGCATGGATCAGCCCGAGGTTGCCCTCCTGGATCAGGTCCATCAGGTCCAGGTCCAGGCCCCTGTACCTCTTCGCAAGGTGGATTACCAGTCGCAGGTTGGCCTCGATGAGCTGACGCTTCGCCTTTACTCCCTCCTCAATCAGTTCTTTGTGTCCAGGCTGCCCGGGGTGTTCCGCTGCAGCCCGGCCCCGTTCGATGCGCTGTGCCAGGCAAGTTACCTCCTCTGCAGAAAGCAAGTCGACACGCGCAATCTCATCACGATAAAGTTTCGCAGAGTCGCTAGAAAGAAGGTGAGTTGTGGAGATATAGGCACCCCTTCTTTCAACGGCTTCGCCCTGCTGCTTCCCTGGCAGGAGAGCCACTGCCTGATCTGTCTCAGGCCTTTCCTGTGTCTGTACATTACCGTTCATGCTTAATAAACTTACCCCTCTAGCAGTATCACTCCGTTCATACTTCGAATGACTAGAGTTTATCCTAGCACTCTTCGCATCATCTCCTACGCTGCTTCCTGGTTAAGCGAGGATGTCTGCAAAGGCGCCCACGACGTAAACGATCCATGCCGTGAGCGATCAGCCAACCGGGGCGCACCGTCACTGTAAGGCGACCATAAGAGTCTGCTGGCGAATGAAAGAACGAGTGTAACGCGGCAGGGCAGGGGCAAGCCCAGCCCCTACGAGGCGACCATAAGAGTCTGCTGGCGAATAAAAGAACGAGTGCAACGCGGCAGGGCAGGGGCAAGCCCAGCCCCTACTATACACGGGTGGGTCGGCTTGCCAGGCCGTCTATAGATAGTAGGGGCGATCCCTTGCGGTCGCCCTGTGTACGGGCACCATCGCGTAGTGCTCGCATTCGCCAGCAAAGTCCATAAGAGTCCTCCGCCTCATCAACATCCGTAGGGGAGGGATTCTTATCCCTGTCTTATACCAGTCTTCTCATAAACCTCCGTCTATACCAAAATTCCTATCTATGCACGAGTTTTTTTAAGTTGACATAATTTGATATAATGATTGAGCCTCTTACTGAGGGCTCGCTTACCTTTCTTTTTTTGGTTTCGCCGCGCGACGATTCACAGAATAGAGGCGAGATGACTGGCAGCAAGATTACTTATCACCAGCAGGTCAGCTACTGCGGTAAACCTCACTGCCGCAGGTGTCGTGAAGGCATAGGGCATGGTCCCTACTGGTACGCCTACCAGACTGTCAATGGGCGCACTATTCGTACCTACATCGGCAAACATCCCCCTTCCGAAATGCAGGGAGCTCTAGCTGCGGCAGAGGATGCGAGAGACTCGGCTATCGCTCCAGACTTTGCCGGGGCCGCCGTACGCCTCTATGTGCTGGGGCAGTTCCGGCTGGAATACAGGAACGAGCAGCAGCAGTGGCAGCCCGTCACCGACACATCTTTGCAGCACCAGCGCGTGCGTGCCTTGCTGCACTGTCTTGTCAGCAGCCCTGGGCGCAAGCTGGGACGCGAACAGGCCATCGAGATGCTCTGGCCCGAGCTGGATTTTGAGACGGCCACCAATCGCCTGGACAAGGCTGTCTACAACCTGCGCCGCCTCTTTGAACCGGGACGCAGCCGGCCCGCCACCTCAAACTTACTGCTGACCGAGCACGCGACGCTGATGCTGGCCGACCAGTCCCAGTTATGGGTCGATGCCGACGCCTTCGAAGCCCTGCTCAGCCAGGCGCGCACCAGCAGCGATCCAGGGCAGACCGAGCAACTGCTGGAAGAGGCCATGCTGCTCTACGGCGGCGACTATTTGCCGGAGGAGCGCGATATCCCGTGGATACAGGCGCGGCGCGAGTCGCTGCAGCGCAATTGGATCGGGCTGCTGCTGGAACTGGCGGACTTGCGTATTACGCGCGAGGCCCTTTCCAGCGCCATCGACACCCTGGACCGCCTGCTGGCGGTTGATCCTGCCAACGAGGCAGCAGTCCAACGCCTGGTCATCCTGCTGGCACAATCGGGACGGCGTGCCGAAGCCCTGCGTATCTACCAGCGTTTCGCCGCCGTGCTCAGGCAGGAGTATAAGATAGCGCCCCTGCCGGAGACACGCGCACTGTACGAGGCTGCGCGGCGCGGCGAAGACCCGGCCGCCCATGCGCAGGCAGGCGCATCGCAGGGAGTCTCGCTGCTGGATAGCCAGGCGGCGGAGGCGCAGCTTGCCGAGACACATGCCTACGTGCAGGTCGGGCGCAGTAATCAAAGCCCGTTGGTGGGACGCGAGCAGGAGCTGGAGACCCTGCACCGCGTCCTGCTGGCAACCGAACAGGCAAAGCGCATGAAGCTGGCCGGGCAGAAGAAAGCAGCGAGCCTCACCATCGATACGCAGCGCCGCCCGCAGTGCGTCATCCTGATGGGCGATGTAGGTATCGGCAAGACGCGCCTGGCCGAGGAGACGGGGCGCGAGGCCAAGAAACGCGGCTGGGCCGTCGCCTGGACGCGCGCCTACGCGCAGGAGAGCAGCATCCCCTATCGCATGTGGGTCGAATCCCTGCGCAAGGCCATGACCCAGGGCCTGTGGCAGCGCCAGGAGATCGCCCGGCGCCCGCTGATCTACCAGTCGCTGGGCACCTTGCTGCCTGAACTGCAGGACCTGCTGCCGCAGGATGCGCTGCCCCCAGCGGCGCCGCCTGAACAAGAGCAACTGCGCCTGTGGGAGGCCACGCGCGCGCTGCTCGCCATCATCAGCGAAAACACGCCCTTATTCATCGTGCTGGATGACCTGCAGTGGGCAGACAGCAGCAGTTGCGAGCTGCTTGCCTACCTGGTGCGCCAGCTGCGCGGCCAGCCCGTAATGATCGTAGGCACCTGCCGCGAGATCGAGCTGCCCGCCAACCATCCCCTGCGGTCCGTGCTGGTAGACCTGCAGCGCGAGCAGGCGGTGGAAACGCTCACCATCCAGCGGCTGACCGATGAGCAGATTCGCGCCCTGGTCTCGCACATGCCCGAGCCGGTGGTGAGCTACATCCAGACTAGCGCCGCGGGCAACCCCTTCTTCGCCGAAGAGCTGGCACGCGGCGTGGGTGCTTCGCACTTCGCGCCCTCACAACCAACCGCGCCCGGCGCAGCGACAACGCACGAGACTGCCGGGACACCGGGCGACCTGCATCTACCCACCACACTGCCCGACACCATCTCCGCCGTACTCGACCTGCGCCTGGGCCGGATCAGCAGCGCCTGCCAGCGCCTGCTGGTGCGCGCAGCCGTACTGGGCGGCTCCTTTGAAATCAACACCATCCTGGCAATGGAGGCGGGCGGTCCCGATGCTGACGAAGATATTATCCTCGACCTGCTGGAGGAAGCGCTGCAAGCCGGCATGCTGACTGAAGAAGGCAGCGGCACGCGCATCACCTATCACTTCTGGCATCCCCTGCTGGTCAGCCATCTCTACGACGGCCTCTCCGCGGGCCGGCGCGCTAGCCTGCACCGCCGCGCCGCAGAAGTGCTGCGCCATGCCTACCAGGGGCGCGAGCAGGAGGGAGCTGCCGCCATCGTCCACCACCTGGCAAATGGTGGAGCGGAATCGCTACAGATCGCTTACTTTGCTGAACTGGCAGGAGACCGCGCGTATGCCTTGTCCGCCTATCCCGAAGCCGAACGCCACTACTGGCTTGCCGTTGAGCATATCGGAACGCTTCCGGCGAATGCCAGCCCCGACGAGTGCCTGCGCCTCGCTAACCTGCTGGAAAGGCTTGGTGAGTGCACACGATTCCAGGGATATTACAAGGAGGCTCGTCGCTATTTTGAGCAGGCTTTAGAAGTGCATAACAATCATCTCTCTTCACACATGGATCCTCAATATGAAGCACAAATCAATGCGTTGCTCTGGTGTGAAATTGGCAAAACCTGGTATGACACAGGTGACTACGAGAAGGCGCAACAATGTTATAGCCATAGCGAACAGGTGCTACGCGAAGCAGGAGTTGTATCTAGTCCGGCATGGGCAAGTCTCCACTTACAGCAGGGTCACGTACTGTGGCTGGAAGGCAACTTTGAAGAGGCCCATCAAACAGCACTTCAGGCACTAGCTATCTTTGAAAATATATTCCAACAGCAAGATCATACCGTCACAAGTGTTTTTCACTCAATGACTACAAGGCGCATGCTTGCTGGTGATCCTATTGATTTTGGGCGAACTCACATGCTTATGGCAGCTATCGCAGCTACTATAGGTGAAAGTAGAAGCGCATTAGACCACCTGAACACAGCGCTGGCAATTTTTGAGCAGCATGAGCACCGGAGAGAGATTGCGAACGTCTGTTGCAACATGGGTGATGTATATTTAAAGAGGTCCGAGCATACTTCTGCACAGGCTGCCTTGCGCCGCTCTCTTAACATTGCAGAGCAAGTAGGTGATGCATCTATCATGTCAGTGGCTTTTGGCAACCTGGGCATGCTCTCGGCTCGTTTTGGTGATCTGGCAGAAGCTGAAGCCTATTATAAACGAGCGCTTACATTAGCAGAGCAAGTAAATGATCCGGTATATAGGAGCCTGTGGCATAGTTACCTGGTTCCTGTCATGCAAGATCAGGGAAAGCTCAATGAAGCGAGATCATCTTTACACCAGGCCTTGGCAATCAGCCGTGCTATGAACATTACACCTTGTATTGGCTTTGCTCTTGTCGCATTGGGACATTTACATATTGCTCAGGCTCTTGCTGGTCAAGAGAAAGATAGCAACTCACCAGGAACAGTAAAGCAAGGCGATGCTTCTTATACACGTTTACTCAAACGGGCCAGGACCGCTCTAGGACGTGCGCTTGCCCTGGAAGGATTGGAAGCAGAGACGAGAACCGAGGGACAACTGGCCCAGGCACTGGCTTTGTTCTTGCTGGGAGAAATTGATACGGCGCGGCAGCAGACGATACAGACTATGGAAGAGGCTCGACGGCTCGAACAGACCTGGTTGCTGGCCTGTGCCCGGCGGCTAATGAGCGAGATCCTATCGGCGCAGGGCCAGCGGGAAGAAGCAAGGACGTATTTTGCGCAGGCGTTAGAGGTGTTGCAGAAGTGCGGCATGCGCCTGGAGTGGGCGCGGACGTTGCAGAGCTATGGCGTGGCACTACTGGGAGAGCGTGATAAAGATGATGGCAGCTACAGGCAGGGGTTGAAATATCTGGAAGAGGCACGCGAGGTGTTCCGGGAGTGCAACGCGGTGCTTGATCTGCAGAGGGCTGAGCGGGTGATTGATAGGTATACGATGGGTGCGGCAATGCCAGTGCGAAAGGGCCGCAGGGAGGGGCGTTGAGGCACAAGAGCAGCAGTGCTTGCATCGCCCTGTGCCGGATTATATGATGCAGGTCGATGCATAATCGGCATGTATTACTACCAGGCTGATACCACTCTAAAATGAGGGAATAAGATGGCGAAATTAACTGCTGAGCAGCGAGCCTTTCTGCTGGAAGGTACGCGCACGGGCAAGCTGGCAACCGTGCGCAAAGACGGGCGCCCCCACGTCGTTCCTGTCTGGTTTGTACTGGATGGCGATACTCTGGTCTTCACTACAGGGGAGGCTACAGTTAAGGCGGCAAATATGCGGCGTGACCAGCGGGTTTCTATCTGCGTGGATGATGAGACACTGCCCTATGCTTACATGATGATTGAAGGGATGGCTACTTTCAGTGCTGACAGCGAGACATTGTTGTACTGGGCTACCCGTATCGGAGGAAGATACATGGGAGAGGATTTAGCGGAAGCCTATGGGAAACGTAATGGCGTCCCAGGTGAGCTGCTGGTGCGCGTGACGCCGACCAGGGTTGTTTTTGAGAAGAATATTGCGAGTTAGTGGCAGTCTAATGGCTTACGCATACTGGGTAGTTGCTGGCCTCTGGCTGCTGTGGGCGGCCTACTGGATGGCCTCCGCGCGCCGCACGAAGCAATCCGCCCAAGCTGAGGCGACACCTTCTCGGTTGACGCATCTTGCCTTGCTTACGGCTGCGTTTGCCCTGTTGGCCCTCCCCGCCTTCGAAATTGGTTTCCTGCAATGGCGACTCCTCCCGAGTCGCCTCATCGCGTTTGTCACCGGTGTAGTACTCGAGGCGCTGGGCCTGGGATTTGCGGTGTAGGCGCGCGTTCACCTTGGGCAGTACTGGAGCAGCACCATCGATATCAAGCCTGAGCACCAACTGATCAGCAGTGGACCGTACGCGTTTGTCCGGCACCCCATCTATACCGGCCTGGTGCTGGCCTTTCTGGGAACGGCACTGGCAGAAGACGAGATTAGCGGCTTGCTCGCCCTGGCACTGGTCGTCATTGCGTATACCCGCAAGATCTGGATCGAGGAAAGATGGCTCGTCCGCCACCTGGGCGAGGAATATAGCGCCTATCAACGCAAGGTGAGAAGGTTGATCCCTTTCCTCTGGTGAACAGGTTACCAGAAATGCTGATCCTCATAAGCTCATCATGCACCAAATTCGATGGAGAGCCAGCTTGTAACCCAAAAGCTCAGACTCTCATCGTTTTAATTGTGATTGGGCACGGGTGGCCGGGGTATTTCGTTAATGAGCATAATCGGGACCTACTGGTATCTGGGGTATGTACTTCAAACCCTACATATGATGTATAATATCTTGCATAGAGGGTTCACACAAGCGACAATTGTTTGCACACAGGGGGTAACACTAATGGAACATCAAGTCACCGTCGATACAGGTGAGATCAACACGTCTCCCGTAAATGTACAGATGCCGCTGCATCAAGCTGATTTAGAGGAATCTTCGGTCATCTCAACTTTTAGTGTTAGCAATCAGAGCAAAACGCAAAAAGAACCGTTTCCGCGTGACTGGCCTCGTATGCGTGCGTACGGCGCTGCGCTGGTGGGTGGTTTCGCGGTGGTTCCCTCTGTCGCTGCAGCGATCACCGTTGCCATCTTTCTGGCTGAATTGAATGTTCCAGGCGCGTATATCGTGATCTGGGGGATGCTCGTGACACTCGCTGCATGGCTGCTGATCTCCATCCCAATGAGTTTCCTTACCTCGCGCGATCGAGTCAATGCGCGCAGCTATGGACTGCTCATCAGCCGCTTGAGCCAGTTAGAGACGCGCTTGAATGTGATACAAAACAGGAATCCTGACCCGGATAAGCTTGAAGAGTATCAGGAGGTTGCGCTGGAGGAAGCCTATAACAATTTCCAGGAACTGGATACAATGCTGTATGAATCGACTTCCAGGTTACCCTGGGTGCTGGGGCTGGGATATGTCGTTGCCTGGTTCAGGATCCATCGCGCTGAAGAAGCGTTGATTGACGTCGAGCCGGTCGAAATGGTCGTTCGCGGCGCCTTCCATGATAAGATGGCGATTACCGATTCGCAAATGAGTAATAGCAGCGATTTGCTCAATCAATTGCGTACTGCGGTGAAAGCGCTCGACCCTGCGATGGGAGACGTTTTCAGGACTGGCGACACTGCCTCTCAAGAGACTGAACAACTCCAGGACTTGTTAGATAGCGTGCAGCAGTTGGAAACAGACCTACAGCAGTTGGGACAGGGTGTACAACAGATTGCGAAAAATAGCAGCGTTAAACTGGACGACAACCAGACTCATAAAAAGGGTCCCGGTCAGCCCGGCACAAAGGGTCCCTCGCCAGAATCCGAGGCGCGATTGACCATACGCGAGATCCGGCAAACGCTCAACGAATTTCGCGATCACCAGTGGGAGGGCCTCATCCGCGCACGCAACCGGCTGATGTCAGGCATCTTTGTCACGGGTCTGGTTACCTTTTTACTGCTGTGCATCGCTCTCCTCTCGGCATCATCTGGGAGCAGCGACTCTCAATCTGGACATGCTGCTCTTCTGGCAGCAGCAGCATTCTACGTAGTAGGCGCAATAGCCGGCCTCTTTGGCACAATCTATCGCGAATCGACGATGAGTATCGGTGTCGATGATTACGGACTCTCACTTGCTCGCCTTATTGGTACGCCTATGCTCTCCGGCCTGGCGGGCGTTGGCGGCGCATTTCTCTATAGCGTCCTTATTCTTCAGACTACACCCAGTGCTTCGCTTACAATATCATCCATCTTTACTCTCAGCCGACTTGACTACCTGATTGCTGCCGTCATCTTCGGCTTCGCTCCCAACTTAATAATTAAGGGACTTGCACAACAGTCCAATAAATTCATTTCCGCCCTGCAGAGCAGCAAAGCATCAGTGATTACAGATCCGTCTGATAAACAAAACAGCGCGAATTGATGTGTTAGCGCTAGCCTCGGATTCTGTAGGGGCGAGGGCGGATGATGTGGGGAAGGATGGGCCTTTAGACCCTGCTGGCGAATGAAAGAACGAGTGCAAGGCGGCAGGGCAGGGGCAAGCCCAGCCCCTACTATACACGGGTGGGTCGGCTTGCTAGGCCGTCTAGAGCGGTCGCCCTGTGTACGGGCACCATCGCGTAGTGCTCGCATTCGCCAGCAAAGTCCTTTATGGTCGCCCGCCGTCCCTCGTCGCTCTTTGCTCTTCGTGATGTGCTGATCTCTCATCACACTCATGATGGTCGCCCGTTGTCCCTACCTGCCGCTCATCACGCATCACACCCAAAAAATTTGCGACCTCCACCCAAAATTGAGACCTCCATCCAAACGCAAGGCATCCCTTCCAGCATCCTAATGCTTGTATATCTAAAATAAAGTGTTTATAGGGCATATTTTTTAATAAAAAACATGTAACATATACACAATTACATGAGGTTGGATGTGAACCAGCTTCACTTAAAAAACACCCCTGGAAAGGGGGAAGGAGAACTGCGCATGGGTATCGCACTCCGCCTGAGCAAAAAACAGTTACTGCTCATCGTAATCGTCATGTTATCTCTAATTGTTACCGCCGTTATTGTACTTCATGCTGCCGCGCCAAACCTGTTCCATTCGATTGCGTTTCTCCCTGATGTCTGGAGTCGGCACTGAGCCAATCCATGCCAGGTCTTCTTTCCGCAGCGGGGTTTGTGAGTGATCCCGGCGGAGGCAAGCCTGCGATGGTAAGCCAGGTAGAGGCGAGCCTGCAATGATAAGTCAGGTGGGACAGGCCCGCGATGGTAGGCCAGGTAGAGGCGAGCCTGCAATGGTAAGTTAGATGGGACAGGCCTGCGATGGTAAGCCAGGTAGGGACGGGCCTGCAATGATAAGTTAGATGGGACAAGCCGGGTGGGGACGAGCCTGGCGGGGGCAAGCCCCGCCACTACATGTCATTAGTAGTAGGAAAAGGTTTTGTAGAGTGATCTTATTCCGACTGGCTGGGCGAAGCCAGGACGTAGTCCGTTGCCGGTCGGAAAAGTAGTATGTCGCATTTAGACATCCTGTGTTTATGAAAGGAAAGCGCCACATGTCACATTATGATTGAGATTCATTTGATAAGATAAGGACGCCCATCCCACCGACGGATGGGCGTCCTTGTTGTGTATGGGCATTCTAGAGCGGCTAGCGGAAGGATTGAGCCAGATGAATGACAGAGCAATCCTTTCTTCATTGCCCAGCGACTCTGGTAAACACTGAAGGCAACTATCAGGTGACTGGCGTACGCATATACGGTCTTTTCCCGATACTATCGAAGACGAATATCATGTATAGTTTTTCTTGTGCAGATTATTTTCAGGCTGAACTTATCAGCTTCCTGAAATGCCATTGGGAAGGAGAGCATCCGATGCCTTCGCTCGTTAAGCAG
>WNFH01000322.1_pt1 | contig 31213 bp, 43 predicted proteins | sample 5400411 | NCBI WGS metagenome assembly WNFH01 (sample SAMN13153347, study PRJNA577476) | soil metagenome | isolation source: 200 cm saprolite under Douglas fir tree site 2 hole 3 | place: USA:California | collected 2015-04-18 | reverse complement strand
AGCTTCTCCAATGATAAAGGCTTGACTTGGACTTCGGGGGGAACCGTGGCACCCACGCCGCCCGCCACAGGAGTGAAACGCTGGTGGCCGGTGGTGAACGTCGAGCCCAGCGGGACGGTGGATATCGTCTACTATGAAAGCCAGGAAACTACAACGACCTCCAACCCAGTCTGCACTATCAGCGTCGGCGGTGGGATACGTCGCCAGGGGACAGCGAACTCGCTGGTCAACACCTTTTGGGCGCAATCGCTGGACGGTGGCACAACCTTCCAGGGTGGGCCGTCGTTCCCCCTGCAGATGAGCACGGCGACGTCAAACTGGTGTACTGCTGCGAGCAACGTCCGGCCCAATTTTGGGGACTATATCGGAGCTACCTTTGGCGGCAATAAAGTTTTGGCCACTTGGGGTGATGGGCGCAACGGTGTTCCCGACACCTTCTATGCCACAGGCCTCGGCTCCGGCAAGTCACATTGAGCGAATCAAGAAGAACCTGATATTGCCGGGCGAAAGAACAAAAAGACTCTTCGCCCGGTTTTTTTGGTTGATTGAAGTAGAAGCCGCCCGCCCGAATGGAACGTGGTGCCGGTTGGGGGTCAATGCTTCGCTGCGGACTTCAACGCTTAAACCCTGCATGATTCACGCAATGCCGGTGACAGTACGGAACACTCCCTGGAGTTTTGGATTGCAATCGTCGCCAAGCCAGCAAGGGCTGTTACGGTTTCCTCGTCAAGTCGGTCGAAGGCATTTTCCTTATCGCATTCTATATTGAGAATGCCGATTGATGAGAAGGTCGAGCCTAAGCGTTCCATTGGCGAAGACCCCGTGCTAGGGCGAGTGCAGGCGGTTACGTATGGACAGCTCGTGCGCTCTGCCCAAAAGCGGCTGTTCCGCTTATGCGAAAGACTCGCCAGCCGATACGAAGAAGTGACCGGCACAGATCTACGCGCCAAAGTCCTATCTGAGCCGCACCAAATTCCACTGGGAGTTTCGCCAGCATTTGCTCCAGGCACAGAATCAACCTTGTAGTCGCTTCATGTTTTAGGGATTGGCGCTGATTGGTAGCCGATCAGCAGGCCTAATACTCTTCGGGAAGCAGTAAGGTGGTTGCAGACCGGTCTGCTTCGGTGATTATCCATAGCTTTTCTCCAGCGTTTGTCTGGTAGCTGCTCAGCAACCGAAACCCGTGAATCACGCTGTACTCGTTCTCTGCAATGTCGGCTGGGTCTAGCTCGCCCCAGTCCCCAATTGCATGACGGGCCAAGAAGCAGGTAGCCGGCTGGCTCGCTCTCTCCAACGCTGCCAGTGCGCCTGGAGTCGCAACAATTTCTCCAAGCAGGAACAATGCAAACATGACGGTGACTCCTCTCCCGGGCGAATTTCACCCGCGCGTCTAAAGCAAACTGGAACTACTGGTCGGGAAGAGGCCGTCGACCGACCCCGCCCCGCAGGCTAGAACGACTCTGAGAACCGGACTTCCAGGAATTCGCCCAGTCGTGGCCTTGAACTGCGGGATAGGCTCTAGTTCCTTGAAGGCCGAGGTAAACGCATTGGAGAGACTCCAGATCGTCCTGGGCCGGAACTCCTCGTATTTCGGCTCGAAGTACAAGTCGTGCACGGTCCGGGCGAGGTGTCTTGGAGCTTCGAGTCTGCCCTCAACGAACGCTTCGTAGATGACTACCTTGGCGGTGACGTCCGCCAATTCACTTCTCTGCCATGCTTCCACTTGCTTCCGCATCGGCTCAAAGTTCCGCTGCATCCGATCCACCCCGATCGCAAGCGAGTCGACGAGCGAGAACGACTTCGAGTGTTTGGCGAGCACGGGAGTGAAGTCCCCGGCAAACGCCATGTTCGAGCACACGAACACGCGATACCCACAGGTCATCGCCAGACGCATGCTCTTGTCGTGCGAGTTGCGCAATCCGATGGAAAACCGGCAGCCTTCCATCTCGGTTGCGAGATCGAGGACGCCAAACACTTTCATGCCGTCCGGCGAGACTGCATACTCGTCGTGGACGACTCCGATGTGACGAAAGCCAAGCGTTTCAACCAACGCCCGTACGATCTCGTGGTGAGGGATCGGACGGTGCGTTTCCGTTGCTGGCGGTGTGGGCACCAGCGTTAGTTCTTCGCGGCCAATCGTCCGGCCGCTATAGCCAATGAGCGTACTAGTTTCTGACATACTGCTTTCCTCCTTGTTGTTTTGAATTGCGACTCCTAAAGGGTGGGCCAGCGGGGTAATTGAGGTGGGGCCTTCATCCGAATAACGTTGCCTGCTCCGGGATGGTCGGCTTCGCCCGCGACCTTCTACCTGACAGCGACCCCGGTCGTTGCCCGAAGATCAAGACCGAACTCTCAGTGATGGCTTCGTCGACAGGACCGGCAGGGTCACGCTGAGCGCCCGGAAGTACCGCCGGCGATTCGATCAAGGGGACATCTCCGTTTGAACGAGAGGTTGCGGGAAACAGTTTCTGGTGTTCGGTGTTGAGGGCCTTCCAGACGGCATCGGCTGTTTCTCCGATGCCGTTCCTTTCGACCAGTTCCCGTGCCATCGCCGAGAGCACGTCATCATCTTCATCGATGTTCTGCAGTCCTTCGCCGGCAAACTTGCCCTCCATGGTGAGTGCGACCAGGAGCTTCTTCCCCATCAGGCGCAAACAAGCCGTCTGCATGGTTCCTTCGTAGCAGAGGAACTTCACCCTCACAGGCCGTCTCTGCCCGATACGCCAGGATCTCCGGCTGGCTTGCCGTAAAGTGTGCAGCGAGTATCCTGACTCGTAGAAGAGGATGGTCGGAAAGTCCAGAAGATCCAGCCCGGTCTCGACCAGCTTGGGATGGGAGATTACGACCTGCACTCCTTCTTTGATCTGCCGTGCGTACCAAGCTTCGCGTTTCGAGGTATCCACACTCGACCTGAGAACTGCCGTGCGGAAGCCTTCGTTGCTCAGGATTCGTTGCACCCGGGCGGTGACGTCGTGCTTCTGTGTGTACACGGCGAACAGCTGGCAGCGGCGGCCTTCGGCAAGCTCCTTCTTGATCTCCTCGATCAGTTTTCTTTCTTTGGAATACAGTTGGTCTTCGGGCAGGTCTCGAGTCTCCGCAATGACGAAGGAGACATTACGTCGTAGTTCCTGGTCGAACTCCTTGCCATACAGTGTTCCTAGGCCGTAGGGATGGTCGGGATAGAGCAACAGAGTATTCAGCATCGTGCTCAACACTGACCGATTGCCTCTGTGCTCCTTCAACGCCTTCCGAATGGCGTCTTCCAGTTCCCGGTATGCCGCCATCATCAGCGGGTCCATCGGTACGCTCAGATAGCTCTCTTCGTAGGGTGGAAGCTCTCCTGAGATATCCTCGAGGAAGACGAAGGCGCAGAGCTGCATCAGGAATTCGCCGAAGAGCAGAGGCGAAGCCCCAGGCTTTCGACGAACCGTGCTGGTAGTCTTAGCTTTGGAGCATCGGTTATCGGCGGGCTCTACTTTTGTGATGGTTTCGAGAACGCCGTAGTCCTGGGTGAAGGAACTTCGTCCCGTCGTGCCCCATTCGTAGCCGTGTTCCTTCATCCTTGCCGCTTCGAGCCGGAACAAGGTGTTGAACAGATCGTCGGCATATCCCCCAAGAAGGGTTCCGGTCAGGCCCACAATCCGATCTGTGCAAGATGACAAGGTGCCGAGAGCATTGCCTTGGGCCGTGTCGCCAGCTAATTGGTGAATCTCGTCGCAGATTGTGTAGTCGAACCATCCCGGCATGTAGCGCCCGATGAACTCAATCGGCGCCATGCGGCGGATCTTGTCCGAATCCGCCTGCCAGAGCGGGCTGTGGAATGGACGGCAGGATTTGTCACCTCTGGATTCGATAGTCTCCGAGATCTTTACCTTCTCAAACTCCGCAGCAGTCAACCGGCAGTCATCAACAAATACCGGCCTGCCAGTGTCGGAATTGACGACGCAGCCCAGATAGGGGCCTGAGCGCGGCATTAGATACGCGTGGCGCCAGAAATAGCCGAGCTTCGCGCGCTCACGGCCTACGATGAAAAGCGAAGGCCTCCCACACAGCGATAGCCAGCGTTTCCGGGAACTCGACGATTCTTTCCGTAATCGCAGTTCGCTTAGACTGGTGCGGAAGCCTTCCCGCACGACGCGGCCCTGCCGCAACCGGACTTCGTTCACGCCGTGCGATCTGTTCTCGTCACCTCCGTTTCGCAGATCGTCGATCAGGAAGATGCGTACTCCCGGCAAAGTGAGGAATGCTTCGCGAGCCCACTTTTCGACCAAGTGCGGGGGAACCATCGCTAGGGACGTGGATGGCTTTCCTTCGCTGTGCACGTGAATTGCACCGAGTGAAATCAGGGTCTTGCCGGTGCCGCATTCCGCGATCACCATGCCGGTTCGCGCTTGCTGCCAGCGTTTCGCAATTCCCATGATCGCGATGGTCTGCGCAGGGAAGGGCTTTCGCAGCAATCCCTCGATCCGCGGTGAAACTGGATCATCGAATTGGTGGAGTGCTGGATATTCCTGAAGAATGCGCGCTCCTAAGAGGCTGGCATTGGCGCGCATGTAGTCGTAGATGGTCGATAGTTCAAGCATGGAAACCCTCTTGTGGGCGGAAGGAATGTACGGAGAAGCCGAAACGAGAAGTGGAGAGAAGAAGTGTGACAGGAAGAACTAGTCGGCTTGCGGGAAGATCTCTTGCAGACTGACGCTGGGCCAGCGGATCGAACCGGTTTCGGCCGGAAATCGGATAGCGCCACTCTCAACGCCCCAGCTAAGCCAGTCGAGAAACTGTTCTTTCTCACCTTTGACAATCACCGGATCACATCCAATACCGAGGGCATGAATCAACGCATGATGCGTATTCAGTTCGTCCCCAAACCAGTCCGCCCATTCCGGGATGCCGGGAATCCCGTAGATGTGGGCGATGGAAGCCCAAACAAATCGCTTGTCCGAGCCTGCCAACAGAGTCCTTCCCGAGCTGGCAGACATGTGCGAGGCGAACTCTTCCGACATGCCGATAAGGTGACGCAGCGGCTTCTTCCGCCCGGCTAGCTGTAGCGAGCCTTTGAAGCACTGCGCATTCCGCTCCAGACATACTCGGGTTGGCTGTACATTCGGTCCTTCCACCATGAACCGGTCTCCCATAGAAATTGCAGCACTCACAGCGGAGACTTGCGTATCTCCTCCGATCACGGAAAGCAAATGTGCTTTCGCCTGTCGGGGAGGATCTGGCAAGACCTCTCCGATGAAACGGTCCAGGCGAAGCTTGATGCTTGTCGTTGTTTTTTCTGTGCTCTTCACATAGGTGAGCCAGCCGAACCGGAGGTGGGCATTTTTCATTCGAGTTCCTTCTTTTCATGCGTGAGAATCTGGGTCTTTCCATTGGCAAAGACCAGCGTCAATTCGTGCGAAAACCTCTCCCGGTCATGCAGAATCTTGGTCCCGTCCTCTTCCTGTTCTTCCCAATGGTCCGTGAACTTCAGCGAGCGCCAGTGAGCAATGTGGCGATCTTCTCCTTCGCCGAATACTCCATTGAGCATTCCCGCGGTACAGAGCAGGCCGACATGCCCGCCATGCAGGGGTGTGAGCGGCCGGCCCCTGACGTCCCGCTGCTTAGGGAGAAGGGCGCGGCTGGCCTGACGATATGCCGCCGAGTCTGGCAGCAAGTCTTCCACTTCGTCGAGTGGAATTCCAGAATGAGTGAGCGTCACTGGCCCGGAGTCTGGAACCTCGTACCGCATTGCGGACGCTTGTGCCAAGGCTTCAAGATCGGTCTTAGAGCCCAACATCTCCAGCCAGCGTACGGAGTCGAGCAGCGCGGAGTCTCGCAGATGCTCGTGTCGCCTACGCCGGACGCCGAAGACGGCAACCTGCTTATACTGCACACTCGCAGGGTCCGTCAGCCTGTACACGGACACATCGGTAAAGTGCTCACTTAAGATCCTCGCGCAGGCCCGCAACTGGGGTTGTGGGATGACAAATACCAAAACGCCGCCGGGCTTGAGCCAGCGATACGTGTGTTCCAGAAATACCAGTTCCAGCCTCTGATTATTTGTGCCGCCGATTTCAAGGTCGTACGGAGGGTTGAGGTAAAGCAGGGAGAATGCTTCCGCCGGGCTGCGCACATCGAAGGCGCTTGCCTGCAACGTGTCGACACCTAGATTCCTAGCTTGTTCGGCCCGGTACGCGTCAATTTCAATTCCGTAGCGACTGGCGTGCGTTCCCTCAAGTAAATGCGTGAACGCCACGCCATCTCCCACGCATGGATCGAGCGCGGAAAATTCAGACCCGGCGACTAGACAGCTCTTCAGGCGCTCGGCTTCCGGCACGGGCAATGGGAAAAATCCCAGCTTGGTTTTTCCGTGTGGTCTCATCTTGCCATCCCATTGAGCGCCTGTGCCACTAGCTCGCCGACAGGGTCGGAAGCAGGCAGATCCCTCACGGCGATGAACGAGCAAAGGCCCTTCACAGGTATTGGCCGCTCATCTTCAATTCGGTAGCCGCGCTCGATATGTTGTCGTTTGCGTTCCTCAAACAAGTCCGCCCTTGTGGTCACACGAATTCTCATTGCCATCCTCATTTCTCATCAATGGACGATCGGGTTGAAGTCGGAGCTAGGCGGGTCGTTGACTGGGCGCTCGGAGCGGTGCGCTGGCACTAATCTTTGTGTGTGCGTGACCTCGTTTGCGGAGCTTCAGAGGCTGCCTCCGGCTCGGTTTCCTTCGCTGGAACGAGCCTCTCCCAACGGATCGAAAAACTGCGGCAGGGCTGTCCTCCTTCATAGAGCTCAAAAATGAATCCATCGGAGACATAGAGCGCAATTGGCAGGGGAATCACTGGAAGGCGGGCGCTTTCGGCAGGAGATGGAGGATTGTGATCAACCATTGGCCTGATCCTCCTTTCCCAGTGCTTTGTGCCGAGTCGGTGTTTCCACAAGTGTCAATTACAAACGCTGCCCTCTACCGATCGATCTCTTGCCGCGAGAGGCATGGCAGGATCCTCGGGCGATTCACGCCACTTCGGAAATGGGTTCCGGCTCGACCTGCGAAATTCGCCGATCAACTTCCGGATCGTAGGCCGTCGATGGCAGAGCGTTTCCACCAGCCGCTCCAGACCGACCCTGTCTCCCTCGTACCACTCTCCGGGAATATCGGCAGCGCACCGCCGAATGGCCTGAGCATCCATCCCCTCTGCCCGACTGAGCGCCGGCTCAAATGATTCCCAGCCCGTGACACCCTCGTAAACGCAGTTGTTCGCGTATGCACCTCGCAGAGGAGAGTCGGGAAACGTCCACTCGCCGGCATTGAAGCAGTAGCCCTGGTCAATGAAGGTTGCCGCGTACTGCTGGCTCCTGGGCGTTTTCCGACAGAAGATTGCCTGCCGTCCATCGCTGTTGCATGTCCATTTGTCCAGAACGAGCACTCGGGCAAAATCCGCCGAATTACGAACCCGCTGCAGGAGTTCGCGAGGCAAGTAGTCGAAGGTCAGCCCGGAACTCTCCGGGCCGACGTAGAGCGATGCCAGTTGTTTGCCGCTTTGGCACGGAATCTCCCTGCCCGCCAGCTGAATTCGGAGATCCGGAGTGTTCGCGATAAGCCAGTCGGAGACCTCGATTACCTCAACCTTGGGCATGGGTAATCCGAGCAATAGGCTTAGCCGCGTCGCCAGCATTTCGTTCGCCAGGACACGAATGTGCTGGGGATTGTTCTGAAACTTCGTGACATAACAATTGCCGTCGGATGCCCGTAGCAAGTGGGATTGGGCGCCGCCTCGAAGCGTGCGCAGGTGCTCGATGGCGGAGATGCGTGTGTTCACAAGCACCTCCTGTGTTTTGGCTTTGCGGATACAAACGTATAAGGGAGAGCCTTCGGGGATTGGCTCTAAGCAGATAAAGCGAGTATGTCACGGCTGCCCGCTACGCCGGCGGGATCAAGAGTCGCTCCAGCCGATGAGATGGGAAGCTATGACACTGAGAAATTCGCTGGAGGTTAGTCTTTCAGGACTTTCGACGCCTCGATCTTGGAACATTTCGTGCCTTCTCCGGCGACAACTCTACGACTTTACCGTTGCGCCAGATGTAGACCGGTAATCCTAGGCGCGAGTGTTCGTCGATAGCTTTTGCCACTGCGATTTTGAAAGCAATTTCAGCGCGCTTTTCGATCGGTAACCGCAGTACGTGTTTTGAAGGCTTGCTCATATGCGGCCGTAACACCTGACGAGGGTGCCAGAGAGTTTGTTCCTCTCACCGAAGAAGGTGCGGAGCGATGACGCTGAGAAACTCACTCGAGCTGATGATCTTGGTGTTCTTCCAGAACTTCGGGAAATGGCGCTGGTTGCCCGTCACCCGGTAGTCTGCACGAGCGGCGTCGGCACATTCAACAAAGATGTTGTCGTCCGGGTCAGAAGTGACTTGCGGCACGCGTGACGGCGTGACCACGCGAGTATGATTCTTAATTAGTTGGAGCAATTGTTGGCGCATACCTCTGCGAATCTTGAGCTCAGGAAGCGCCAGAACCATTGCGTACTCCGACACAATTGGATCAGAAACATACCAGCGAGCAGGCTTGGTCATGGCCAGCAAGACGACCGTTCGCTGTAGGCCTTCAGGTTTGAGCGCGGCGGACACGACCACATTCGTGTCAATTACCAGCCGAAGCGGAATCATCGGCGCTTGGATCGGCGGGCAGCTTTGACGATCTGGTCTATCTGCTTGGCGCCCAACCGGTTGGTGCCCTTCTGTTTGGATTCCTGCCCGATGATTCGAAGGACCTCGGGCTCAGGGACCGCGAGGCGTACATAATCCCTGATGCTGAGTAGCACCGCGCGTGGGCTGCCGCGTTTCTCTATGACAAGGGATCGGCCCTCGTCCTCCACCCGGCGAAGAAGCTTGCCGAAATTTGCCCGCGCGTCTAGGGCGGTGACCACAATCCCGTCATTCATAAACTCTCCATTTCGATTGATTAAACTGTACAGTTCGCGTCGAATAGATGTCAACTATACGTTCGAGAACGCGGCTTCCGAAAGTCACTTACCCTCAAGGGCAGCCACAATCTCCAGTAGCGTCTTGAGATTGTCCACCTGGTCAAGTGAACTCAGTCTCAATGACCCAAGGGCCGCTGCGAACGTCGCAAGACCGGCCTTCTCTCGTGCGACCTCCGCCCGACGTAATCCTCGTGCGGCTGCTTGCATGTGTGCCAGCACTTTTTCTTGGATCGCTTGGTCCTGAATGTCGTTGGGATTCCACACTCTCGCCACGCTTTTCAATAACCCGCGATACATGCGTTTCCCCACTACCTGTGCCATCCCCTCAATTTCGTGGAGAACTCTGTCCCGGTGAGCGCTCGCATCGCCGTCATTGTGCTGGCCATTGCCGCCGTTTCCGGCAGCTGTTCGTTCTGATGGCTTCTGCCCACCCGCGCACCGGGGCCGAAGACCCTCCGACCAACCTGCGGGTGTGGCCCACCCAGCCAGTTGCGGAACTGTCTTCGGTCGTTTGCGATCGTCCAGGTCAACCCAGGTTCCAGTGAAGTAATAAAGATACCTGCCGAGTCCAAAACAGGCACAACTGCGTTTGAAAGCCTGTGCTTCCGCTGCCGTACAAGAATTATCATCATCGGCCCACTCTTCTCCTGTGGCCGAATGCGAACCCAAGCCGAAGATGGTCAGCTCGCATGTGACCAGCACTTTCGCAGCAATCTTCTGGTCTTTGCTTCGTTCAAAGTTTGCGCTGGTATGAATGGTGTATTTGCGCGTCCAGCCAGCCGGGGTAAACAGCGCGTTCAATCGGTCGGTGTAAGCCCGCTGGTCGGCATACGGAACGACCTGGCCACGTACCGGCTGTTGGTTCTTCGTCGTGTTCATCACCCGCCATTCGATTTGCGAGGGATCAAACGGCACTTCCAAGGCCGCCACCAATTCTTTGATCCGTTCCGCGGGAATCTGGAAAACTGCAGGTGCCAACATCGCAGGCGGTGGACCGGATGCGGGGGCATGGTCTTCTTGTGCATGACCGTTTGGGGCGCTCATACGAGCTCCTCCTTGGTTGACGTTGTTTCTTTATCTAGGCGCTGGCCGTACATCCAACGTTGCGGCTTGATCTGCAAGAGCCAATCTTGTGCCGTGGGAATGTGGCCCAAGTCTTCTTTAACGTGCTGTTCTCCCACATAGCGAACTGGAACTTGGTTTCCGTCGCTATTCACGATGGCGTTGCCAAACAGTTTCTCCGCCAGGAAAATACCCTCGGCATGGTGGCGAAGTGCCCGGTGGCGGAAGTCTGCGAGGAACGCCTTCGACTCATCAAACCAGTTGTGAAGCGGCAGATAGTCTTCCGCTCTTCCGCCGAACTTCCTCGCGCTGCTCTGCGCGTGCTTGAGTGGGTGGGCCATAGAGCTACACCTCGTATGTGGTGGTCGTGTAATCCTCAAAGCGATCGTTGCGCTCAACAGTCAGCTTACGGGCATTGACGTTCAGGACGACATCTCCAAACCCGCCGCAATCGTTCTCATACCCGAACGGCACAAGAGCTTCGAAGTGTTCCTGCAGATGTGAGGCGTCGTATTTGACGGGTTCATGCTCGCCCGACGCATACCATTCGCTGTCGTAGCACTTCACTTCTTCGGTGGTTCCATCGTCGCCGTAACCGTCGAAGTGGACCGCCGCAAACCTGACCCCGGCAGCGACGAGTGCGTCGCATTCCGCGAGAATGGCGGCTTTTGCGGTCTGTGCTTGGGGACTCAGGGCTTCGTTCCTGTCACTTGCATTATTTTCCATGGTTATTCCTCCGCTGGCCTAAAGCTCCTGAGAATCGCGTGGCGCTTACCTCATTCGCACCGGATCGTTGATTCCTGCTTTTCTGGGCATTTCCTGACCCCTCGACTTGCCAACGTGGGTCGTCCTGATCGAAGTAGTCCGGTTGCCAGCCTCCAAGGCGTGATCGCACAGGCAGAGTCCTTCCTGCAGGTCGGCACTACGGTGGGCTCAGACATTGGGGAGAGAGCGAATGCCTAAAAAAGAAACCAAAACAGAACCGTCTGTGTCCGAAATCGATTCCGCTTTTCAGCCGTCGTCGATGCTTTCGCCAACCATCGACACGTGATTGAGGGGAGGGCGTTGAACTGTGCAAGTCAAGCTGGGAAAAGCACCGGTCTCAACGACTTATTTCTCTGAGTCCGCGCTCTTTGGATTCTGCTTCAGGTCCTTCAGGTCGCTGCTGCGGCCTAGAGCCTGTTTGTTGGCCGCGAGATCTTCCAGGGAAATGAAGTGCACCGGAACACCGAAGAAAGTGCTTGCGACCCTCTTTTTCCACGCATTGGGGAACTCGACACCCGTGATTTCGGTCAGAATATCAATGCGCACCGGAGCAATTCCAATCTGATAGACCACCTGCTTCTCGGCGAATGTCTCCGAAGTGATCCCATCATGGTCGAGGGGAGCACCAAACTTCTTGAGCGCTCCGACCACCCGGAGGGAATTTTGCGGCGAATTGTATACCCACACGTCGAGATCTTTCGTGTAACGTGGCTCGCCGTACTTCATGACTGCGAAGCCGCCGACGATCAAATATTCAACCTCAAATTCGTTTAAGAGCTGTAGCAGTTCTCTGTAGTGTGGGCTTTCTGCCATGGCTGATTTCCTCAGCTAGTTCCACCATCTCCCATGCGGCAGCAAAGATGGCTTCATCTCCCTGCTCCTGCCAAAACTCGATGTCGAACGAACGATCCGGGAACTCACGCTCCACCAGTCGTGTTTTCCATGCTGAATCCTGTGGAATGCTCATTTCTCCTCTTCGAATCGGTCCTTAAGTCACTTTTGCCGTTCCTCAAGGATATCCCCGGTTGCCGAAGGAACGAACAACGTCAGCAGTAGTTCGCGCACAAGAGAGATTATCAGGATATCAGGCTGAAGGGCCCGATTTTCTCTTCCTGCTGAGGCGGAGGCGTTGCCAGCACTTTTGATCAACCGGCAACGCCTGGACACCGCCGACACACGAGAGGCTCACGAACGCCCCGTGATAGGAGGCTGTCCCATACCGAAACAATCGCGCGAGCAGAGCGAGTGCGTGATTGGCCAACGTCGGATTAACGAACGGTTCCTGCCGGTCGAGGGCTTCTGCCGCGCTGCAACTCGGGAGGCCATCTCCGTCCAGTTCTCCTTGGATGACTTCGGGGAACAGCTCTGAGACTGTTCGTAACCGGAGCCTGTGTCTCCGGTTCCTTCGATTCAAGGGTTCACCCAAAATGAATTGACCAGCGTCGGCATTGTTGCCCAAATCCAGCCAATAATCGACTTCACTCCAATCCTCTGCGCACTTTGCGATGGCGGCTCGCGCCAAACGAGTGTCGACGCACCCAATGACAAGATCCACGCCGTCCAACCTTCGTTTAGGATCCAACCGCTCTGGAATACCCTGCCAATCCAGACCCCAGAAGAGATTCAGGCGGTTGGCGAGAACCACAGATTTATAGAGACCGATCTCAGATTGACTGAACGGCTGGCGTACGCAGTTCGTCGCAGAGATGACATCCGGATCTAGCAACGTGACATGGATCCCTTCCGGATGTCCGTAGGCCAGCAATGCCTGATGCAGGTACGGCAACCCGGCCGCAATCGCGCTGCCGTTACCGCCGCATCCGACGACCAGCACCCGCACTCTATGTTTCAGCAGTTCCGGATGAATATGGTGTGTTTCCATGACTTCATCCCTGACCTCTTCTCTCGATGAATTCCTGAAGCGTCTGCTTGCTATCGGCGAGAAACGTCACAGGGAAGTTGTGCTTCCGTCCTGCAAGCTTTGACCACAGGCCAAGAAATCCGCCGGGATGGGTCGTCAGTCGGACGGCGCCACTCGGATGCGTGAATTCGCTGGCAAAATATGCGTTCTCCCACCCCGACAGGGAGTCAACACTCACCTCCTCTGGAACTCGCATACTGCCCAGACAAACTCGTCCGGCCGAGTCGGTGTTCCAGTAGGGAGCGTGCTTCAACCGCGTATCGGCTGCTGGCCGGCAGTCTTCTGCGAGCGCACGTACAAACAGTTCCGTCCCATGGATCATGAACACCAGGGCAGGGTGGGGATACATCTTGCCATTCAGCTTTTTCGCTTCGGCATTTCCGTCGCCGAAAAACATGAGCCGCGGTTGCGCCCGGCTCCACCAGGCGATCAGTTCCGGCGTTCTTGCCAGCACATGTTCCGGCAAGACCTCTGCTCCCACGCTTGCCCCCAAACCTTTGGCGAGCGTCTCAAGAAGCCCTGTCGTGACCGACTGCCCAGCACACAAGTAAGGCGCCTCGTTCGGTCGGAACTTTACCTCGTGCAACGTGGCAAAGGCCCTGCTGCCCTCTTGATAGAGGAGCACCGCCTGCTTCAGACTGAAGATTCGGTTGTCACCGATCCGCAGGTGGACGTTCATGACTGTTCCTCCCGGGTGATCACGCCGTCATCATTGCCAGGCATCAGGTCAATCAGGCGGCTTGCCGCCGCGAGCGTCTCACATGCGACGGCAAGCGTCCGAAAGCCCTGTCGTACGCTGCTCGGCTCAGAAAGCTGGAGGGGAATGATGAGATTCGGTTGGGGAGTCGTCTCCATTGCGGTCTGGGCCTCGTCGTCAAAGCACCCCACCACGGCGTCGCCCGGCGAGAACGCTGCGAGCAAACACGGCAGCGACGGGTTGCTGTCCATGAGCTGCTCGCCCATCTCCTCGGTGAATTCCGGTCGCTTGGCGCGTCTCGAGATCCAAGACAGATCCAGCAAGCCCTTGACCAGTGCCTTCACTTCCTGGCTCCGTATCCTCTGGCTCAAATCCTTCAGACCTCGGAGACTCAGCGGCGGCTCTTTGAAACATTTTGGGGTAGATCCCTCAATGTCCGGCACTTCGTACTGCTCGGGATTCTCTTCGCCGTCATACCATTCGCGCAGCATGTCCACTCGCTCTTCGGCGTCGTGGTGGTCATAGACCCGTACCCATCGGTTGAGTGACCCCACAAAATGCCTGAAGAATGTCGCCGGCAGACGCGGATGTACCTTCTCCAGGAGCTCAATGGCAGGGTTCAGAAGAACGAATGCGGCGCCATCTGGATCGACGATCAGGTAGAGCGTGCCTTCCGGCCCTCGCTCATCCGAGTAGTCAACCAATCGGTCGCTGAGGGTCAGGTCTAGATCAAAACGGCGCCCGATTGCAACCCCGCCATGGTCGCGAATCCATCGCTGGAGCGTTAGCGATAGGTATTTGGCCGCATCTCTACTACTCTTTTCCCAGTCCTCTACCACCGCGATATCGGACTTCACCAAGATTTCAGCCAGCGCGATTACTTCCCGGTCGTCAGCCAAGAAGCGCTGCTCAACCGGAATCTTCTCCAATGTTGGCAGTACAACTTCACACGGCGGGGCCATCAACTGCTCGGCGGTAGGGACCCTCCTGGTGGCGGCAGGCGTTTCCCGCCGTGCCAGCGTGAGCACTGCTCGACCGCCCTCGCTAACAGGACCGAGCACACCTGCAGTTCCTGACATTGCAAGAACCTCCCGAGTACGGTTTCACCGCGCGAGTGGCGGTCCTCCGCCAGTTCCCGAAGCTCCCGCAGGACCGCCTCTTTCCGTTTGTCTCCTAAATAATTGCCTCGCAGTTTTCGAGCCATGATGTTGGTATCTCTTGGTTCAGAGCGTCGTTTCCAGCGCACCTATGCATCCAGACTGGTTTGGGGTATGCTCGAGGCCGAACGCGAGACTGGTTCCCGCCCATCGGCCTGCAGGCCGCGCCAAAGCCACGGACCATGTCTCGTCTTGAGGGGGCCGGGCCGCCGTTCGCAACCTACTATGGTTCCGCTGAAACGGCGGCCTGTTGTCTCTCGTTTTGAGCAGGACGCGCCTGACCGAAGATGGCACTCCCCGCTGTGCCTCCACGATTGTTCCCGGCGTTCGGGCTTAGCCCTTAGTCCCGATCGCACGCACAAAGCTGTACTGCAGGTGTTCTCCGGAAGCCTCTGGTCCCGTTATTGCAGCTGTGGCCAGCTCGGGATATTGATGGCTGTAGATGGTCTTCACTTCTTCTGGCGTCATTCTCGGGTCTGGGTCCGGAAGCTTCAGGCCGTTATAGGTGAAGCTGCGAGACATCACTTTTGTGTCGATCATGGCGTGGCATTTCTCCCTTCTTCTACGTTGGCCGCCTGCGCGGGTTCTGCACCTAGCTGCTGAGGAGCAAACAGACTCGGCGTAGTCTCCGTGACGGTTGCCGTCGCGGCCGCCGTTTCCTGCTTTGGCGCGGTCTGATCAGGCTTCGAGGTCTGCTGAGTTGCCTTCACTTTTTGCCGAGCCGCCTTCGCCGCAGCTTCCATTTCTGCCTTGGCTTCGGCCAGGGTGCTGCCGAGTTGCACGTGGGAGTCGACGTAGCTGGCGAGATGCTTGCCCAGTTCTGCATCCAACTCCTCCGGGGACCCCGTGTAACTCAGAGGAGTTGTCAGAGCCTGGTCCTCCCCTTCTTTGGCTTTTGTGGGAATCACGTTTACCTTTAGTTGTTTCTCCTCAAGCCGCGCGATCGTGATCAACAACGTCCGCTCTTTGAGCAGTGGCATTAGTTCGACGAACACGTTTCGCCCTCCTTTTCGGTTGGTTTCACATACCTTGCCGGCACCCCCAGCTAACGTCCAGGTCAGCGTAGGTGACAGTTCTTGTTATTGAGATTTGGCGCCAGATTTCATCTCTGCGGGTAGCGAGTTGCCCGATCAGCCTGGGTTGTTTCCGAGTCGGCCGTGATCCACAATCGCCAAGGTGACCAGGCGGACCATACTTATTGAAAGGGAAGTGAGTTTGCCTGAACGAGAGGGCCGACGGCGGTGTCTGGATAAGTGAAGGCGGAGAATGCGCGCCTTCCCAGGAGAACGCCACAATGAAACAAACACGCTTCGTAATTGCGCTGCTAAGCATGGTGATCGGGAGCGCGAACCTGCTGCATGCGCAAAAACCTACCCCGAAATCCGGGCCGGTGGTTTCGGTGCCCGATCTTTCGAAGTTGAGCATCGGGAAGATGCTGGAGCAGATGCAGACGACGACAATCGCGGGGAACGGCGAGGCGCCGGCGCCGATTCAGATCGTCGCCCAGTTCCTGCAGCTTCGACCCGATCAGGTGCAGGAACTCGGACAACTGCTTCAGGCACGGCAAGCCGCAGTCGTCCCGCTGCTCCAAGGGATTCAGCAGCGGGTGCAGCAACTGGAAGCATTACTCAATTCGGGCGGTAGCCCAGCCGATGTGGGAATGTTGGTAATCCAAATCCACGCGCTGCAGCAACAAGTTGCGCAGGTGCAGCAGGATTTTCTCTCGAAATTTGCGAACCTCCTTGACCTGGAGCAACAGCAACGGCTGGAAACAGTTCGGATCGCGGCGCAATTGCAGCCCATTCTTCCTGCATTCCAGCAGCTCTATCTGTTCTGATATTAGGCCTGATCGAGAGCAACCGGGGACGTACGGGGCGGATGCACCCCTTCACCGAGGATTCGCGTTGTCAACAAAACGGCCAGGCGGTTTCGACCATTTGGAGCGTACTATTCCCCTGCGTGGGGAGAAACCAGCGGTGCCTGGACTCATAGGAGCCCGAGCGGCCTGGCGGTCGTGTGCGTGCGTGGATGCTTTGATTGCGCGAACGGAAGCCGATGAACGCGAGGCGGGATTTGGCGCACGCGTGGCCGAAAATCAGCGGCGCGTCTTTCAGATCGCCTATGGCATCCTCGGAAATTCGGCCGACGCCGAGGAGGTGGCGCAGGAAGCGTTCCTGCGTGCGTACCAGAAGTTCCAATCGCTGCGCGAGGCGGAAAAGTTTCGGGCGTGGGTGAACCGCATCGCCTTTCGCCTCGCGCTGAACCGGCGGCGCGGGCTGCGGCGGCGACTGACAAGGGAGACGGCGTGGCACGCGGCCGGAACGGGTGAGACAGTGGACGGAACGAGGAACGCGGAGGAGCGCGTACTGGTGGAGCGATTGCGGAACGAGATTGAGGGCTTGCCCGAGAAACTCCGGAGGGTGCTGCAGCTCTCGATTGTGGAAGACATGGATGCGACCGCTGTGGGCGTGGTGCTGGGGATTCCGGCTGGGACGGTGAGGTCCAGGCTTCACACGGCGAGAAAGCTTCTACTGGAAGCGATGAAATGAAGAACGAATGCGCGAAATGGAAGGACCAGTTGCTGGAGGCTGCCCTGACGGGAACAGCGGCGGGCGGTCTCGAAGAACATGTGTTGAAGTGCGCCAACTGTGCGGAGGAGCTGGCGGCGCTGCGCGCGCGACGGAAACGGCTGGACGCACTGCTGCCCCTCGTGGCGCAAGGGGTGGAACCGCCGGTGGAATTTCGTGCACGGGTGTTGGCCGCAGCGGAGACCGCAAGCGAAAAGAAGCGCGGACGGCCGTGGCGAGTATGGGGGCTGGCTGGAGCGATGGCGGTGATCGTGGCGACGCTAATGATTGGTTTGACGTTGCACCGGAGAGCAGTACGGAGTGTGCCGGAGACCGAACTGGCCGCCGCCCAAAAGCTCGCAGAATGGCGAGCACCAAGCGACGTACTGCTGGAAGCTCCAGGGCGAGAGATTTTGCGGACAACGCCGAGACTCGGCGAGTCGTACCTGCACGTTCCCGTGAAGATGGATGAGGAGGAATGAAATGAAGTCTAGAGTTCTCTGTGTTTGCGCACTGCTGTTTCTGGCGGCAGGTGCGGCCCGCGGACAACAGCCCGACCAAGATCCGATCGGGCAGAGCTTCTTTGCGCCGGAACTCGTGATGCAGCACCAGGAGGCCATCGGCCTGAACGAGGAGCAGAAAACCTATCTCAGGACGGAAATCCGCCAGGCGCAGTTGAAGTTCACCGAGTCGCAATGGAAGCTGCAAGACGAAATGGAAAAGCTGGTTTCGCTCGTTAAGCAGCCTCGCGTGGAGGAGCAAGAGGCTCTGGCGCAACTGGAAAAGGTGTTGGCGATTGAGCGCGAGATCAAGCGGGCGCAGGTGACGTTGATGGTGCGGATAAAGAATAAACTGACTCCGGAGCAGCAGGCGAAGCTTGTGGAGATCCGGAGTAAGTCGGGAAACAAGTGAGGGGGACAAGCCCGGCGCCACTGAGGATAGTCATGTGCACCTTGTGGAGAATCGCTCGCGGCACCCGACAGAGAGCTAGCCGGTTACAAGAGCTTGAGTCTCCCTTGGATTGCCGTCGCAGAGCGCCCCCATCGGACACCATCAGGGCAAATCCTCTTCGCACTAGGGGTCTCAGGACATCGAAAGCCTCACGTTCGGATGGCTGTATAACGCACGAAACTTAGAAGTGTGCGTACTCGCCATTTCGATTCGAGCCGTCACGCGATAACTCCAGGATGGTCGGCCACTCCGAAACTATTCCACCGCCCGGCTGCCTCCTAACCACGTCCCACCACCGCCACAGTGTCGCCAGCCAGGATGGATGGGTGTGGGCTGAAACACCCAGCTTCAGAAAGGAATCTCAGAATCTGCGACTCCTGCCAAGGCCGACGCCGCGTTGGGTCTGTCGCTGGACCTCTCAGGGATTCCTTCTTCTCCGCTGTCCCGCGACCCTAGCAAAACAATGTCTCGGGCGACGATCTCTGTCCGGTATTTCCTTTCCCCACTCTGCTTGTCTTCCCAAGTCGATGTCTGCAGCTTGCCTTCGATGTAGAGGTTCGATCCCTTGCGCACGTATTCGCCCACAATCTCCGCCAAACGTTGCCAAGCCACAACGCTGTGCCATTCTGTCCTGTCTTGCCATGCGTCGTTTTTGTCCTTGAATCGCTCGTTGGTGGCGAGGGCCAGTTTGGCAACAGGAACCCCACCGGCCGTGTACTTGACCTCAGGATCCTGCCCAACGTTTCCCACCAGGATCACCTTGTTAACGCTCTTTGCCATGTCGTACTCCAGTTCGTCAGTCTATGAGCAACCACTCGTACTGCCACAGGTCATGCACCGATAGCAGGAGCCGTTCCTCACCATCAATGAGCCGCAGAATTGGCACACGGGTGCGTCCCCCAGCTCTACCACTTGGCCGAGTGCTTCGACGACACTGGTCGCCTCACGCGGCGGTTGGGCCGGCCTCGGCAATTCAAACAGAATTCCTTGCTCGCCTTTCAGAAAGCGCAGTTCGAGCCATCTGAACAAATAATCGGTTAACGACTTGGCGTAGCCGATCTTCGGATTCCCCGACCATCCGCTGGGCTCAAACCGTGTGTGGCTGAACTTGTCGCACAAGACCAGCAACGGGACGCCGTACTGCAGCGCCAGAGACACAGCGGTTGCGAAAGAATCCATGAGCCCGGAAACTGTCGAGCCTTCCTTCGCCATCCTAATGAACAGTTCACCTGGCAGACCATCCTCGTACAAACCAACGGTGACATAACCTTCCTGTCCGCCCACCGAGAAGTGATGGGTCAAGCTGTGCCGCTCGTCCGGTAGACGTCGCCGTACAGCTGGAGGGCACTCCGTGCCTACGGCAGGCGTGCCGGTTGGGTCTCCACATCCGTTGCTCCCCGATTCGTTCGTCGCGTTCAGGGAATGCTCTTCGCTATGCCCGACGATCACGATTTCCTTCGCTGCTGACATGACTGACCTCCTCGACGAGCCGCGAGGTTCACGGCCCACATACCTGCACAAGCCTCATCTCACGTCCTCGGTCTTTTCAAACAGCACCGCAACTTGATCTTGGTAAACCGGTTTCCAGTCCCGTCTTTCCCGCAGTACGCTTGCCAGAGCTGAATCAGTGGGAAGAAGGACTGCGTTCACTCCGTACCGCGCCAGGATGTCGTTCCAGTCAGGAGCCACTTCCCAGGCCCGCAACCCCTCTTTTACGAAGGCAGGGCCGTAGAAATCCGTCCGACCGTCATTGAAGACGGTGATCGACGGCCAAGTGCGGTATATCAAATACCCGCCCCACTGCCAGCTCGAGTACAAACGGATCGCCGGTGCGCGGCCCAATTGGGGAAGGATCCCCGCGGCATCGACGGGGAATCGGCTGCGGTCGAATTCCGCTCGCAGCGTTTTTGTGCGGCCGGGATGGGAGAGCAGCAACGCCAGCACCAGGAGAGCAACGCACGGCACGAGATGCCAGCGCCTTCGCTGGTCACTGTCCGCAATTGTTCGAAGCCCTGTCTCCAACTCTTCGAAGTCCCCAACGACCTTGCCCATCCATTGCGTCGGCCAGATTGAACCTGCGCGCTCCAACCATTCGCGCATCGCCAAGCCGATACTCGGTGCTGTTACCACGGCAAAGATCGGGATGTTTCGTGCCGAGAATAATGCCAGGTGAGACCAACTCAGTAGCAGCATCACATGAACTAGTCTTCCCGAGCCCAAATGCCATAGCGCCGCCGCGATGGCAAGGACCAGCAGGGTCTCGAAATACGCCGCCGTGAACGAGTGAAAGTCAATCGATTGAAATTCACTGACGTGCTGCAAGTAGAACGAGGTGCCAAGATACTGGGCAACGTGGACATGCAAACGATACCCGTAAGGGTTGAGAAGGCTTGCAATCGCGCACATGCCCACCGTCAGAAAATACTTTCGTCTCCGAACCCATGCGTTCTCTCTGGTGTCATGGATCAGATCTTCGGCGACCGCTCCTACGCCATAGGTAGTCAGCAGAACGATGCCGACGAAGAACCCACCGTGTAGATTCACCCAAAGTATCGTGAGTGGGGGCAGCGCCAGCAGCAGACGAGGCTTCTTGTCCCTCTCCACCCGGTTGAGCACCCAGCAAAATGTCGCCGCCAGGAGTGGGGTTACGAGATGTGGTCGCGCGAGCCAGTGAATCGTGCTTGCGGCCATTGCCAACGAAGTCAGAACGATCGCCACCAAGCGGTGACCACATTCAGCGACCGCACTTTTGTACACACAGACCGACGTTGCGCCGAGGAGCAGCAGGCTGACTAGAACGATTCCAGCTAAGCCTCCGCTGCGGTGGACTGTGGCCATGAAGACATCGGAGAGCCACTCCCAGGCAAACCAAGGTTTGCCGGCGCTGGTGAATGAGAAGATGTCGGCAGTCGGAACGCGGCGGTTTTCCAGAATCCATTCTCCGGTGCGGATATGCCACCCAGTGTCGGAATCGCTGAGCAGCCACCCTACGCCGGTTGTGCACCAGAAGAGCACGAGAATCGGCATCAAGAAGGCCAGATCGGACAGAGACGGCACGAACGGGCTATGCAACTGGAACGATGGCGCGGCGCCTACGAGTGACTGTGAGCCTTTCTCTGTCGCCGCTTCAGACATTGCTCCACCCTCACGCCCTAGCACTCGCAATCACTTCCGCCGTCGCCGCACAGTGGACAGGCACGCGAGTCACTGGCGCACGACGTCTCCCACCGCACATGAGTGAAGCTCGGCTGGGCGCTGCGTAGGAGCATCGTCGGCAGCCGAGTCACGTTTCCGTGGAGGGCATAAGTCCGGTTCAACTCGGTCTCGCGCCAGCCGTCGATTGAACACGTAAATCAGCAGTGGCGTGCCGGTGGCCGCCGCAATAAACGCCCCGCCGGGGTTGAGGTGCAGACCGCCGCCGATCACAACGAACAAGAAGAGAAACAAGCAGACAATCAGGGAATACTGTTTGATCTTCGTTCGCACCGTCAGCCTCCAACCCAGCTTTGTACCGTGACCGCTTCCGCCGGATGTCACCTCTCTGGTCTAACTCGCTATCGCTTGCGTGGTCGCGGCAGTCTCACCGCTGGAACCACTCTGTTGTGTTGAGTCGCTGACCCTCGTTTCGCCAATGGGACGGCGAGGTTTCCGCAGATAGTGCGCGTGAGAACAGCCCACGCAGTTGACACCTTTTGTCGTTGCGCGAACCACCGGCAAGAACTTCTGAGGAATCGCGATAGCTTCGCCTGCTAGCGAATAGAAGGTCGGCGCGACGTTGCCGGCCTGCGCTTTGTCTTTGCCGCACAGATCCAGTTCCACACGACCGTGAATGCCACGAAAAAGAACCTTGGTTTCCAGTTGCGGACGACGGCCGTCCTGCGTCCCAGTGAGTGAATGATGTGTGATCAGCAGTTCATACGTTCTGCCTTTCCGCAGCATGTCCACTCGTACGACTTCAGGAGATATGACAACCGCATGCAGGCCATTCACTCCGATCGCCTCCACTGGGTGCAGGTATTCCAACGGTTTGCCGTCGTCGCCAGCAAAGGTCACATACCGGCCCACATCGCCCGCGGAACCTCCAGACTCCAAGCCACGCACCACGTACCGTTGCGCCAATTGCTGGTGTTCGGTGCTCACCAGAGAGTGCGCAAAGATCCCTCGATCCTTCAGCACTCTCACCGCCCGCCGCGACAGCGGCAACCCTGCAATGCCCGTGAACTTTTGCCTGCTCATGAAGGTCATCTCCTTATCATTGTCATGCTCGTTGCTGGACACGAATCGGGTGCCCAAGAGCCGCCCGGATCATTTCTTTCGTGCAGCCCGCCCAACACTGATAGAACCGCGGATCTGAGACCAGGACCGCCAGGTTGTCGCCACTGCGATCGTGCCCAACCTGCGCACATGATGGACACCGAGCCACATGGTTCTTCCCCACGATTCTTGTCTTACCCACGTGGTCGAGAATGCAAAACACCTTCCGACTTCCTCCAGTTCGCAGTTCTCCAATTGGCTTCACATCACCGTGTGACTTTGCGATATCTGCTGGCAGCTCTTTGCCCGCGGTGAACACGTCCAATTCCTCTTCCGTTACCCTGCGTAGCCGCTTCAGGAATCTCATCTGCGCTTCCAACGTGTAATCGGCGCCATAGAACCAGAAACGGCGGTTTGCACCCCGATGGATTCCCAACGGGCCTCGGAGTGCATTGCCGAATGCCCCCTTCGCGATCGCATCGTGCTTTGGGAACACCTCGATTCCCTCAGCCAAGCCAGACCGTTTTACCGGAACGCCCAGTCTCCGCGGCAAGTCGTAGATATAAATCCGGCACTTCCGAGCGAGCAGTGGTACCGCCAGGAAGATCCAGAGATGCCCGCCCCGCTTGCTCATTTCTAGTGCAGAATCCACCCTGTCCCGCATCAGGTAGTACTGCAGCTTCACCAAGTCCTCCATAGCGTTCTTGTAGTCCGCGTCGATGGCGACCCACTTGCACCGCTGGCTGGACGGGTTGATGGCGTACAGTCCAATCGTGATCTTGCCTTCCATGTGGTCCCAGACTGTTTTCTCGGTCAGATGAAGTGGCGCACCGGAACCGCGTGCCTTCGGGCGGTAGTAATAATGACGGCCGCTCTCCGGATGGGGCCGGGCGGACTGGACCGTGTAAGCCCGGCGATTTACGAACAACCGGATGTACTCCTCTATTAGCTCTGGAGTTGCTTTCACTCGTCGCTCCACGGCCTTTTCCTCCTTTCCAGCGGGTCCAGCGGCCCGCGTGTTGTGTGGTAGATATGCCAGGACTTGATTTCTGTCAAACGGCCTCAACAAGTGCCCTGAATACTGCGCTTGGGCGCGCCGACCGTTTCGGCTGGCTCTCCAGGTTGCAACAGCCACCCGAGGCCGCCCCTCAGCAAACCAGGGCGCTCGACCAGGCTGAGGAAGTCGTGCTCCCTCACCAGGACATCAAAGTCTCCGATGCTGTAGCCGCCGTACTGCTCGTCCTCGAAGTCGACCCAGAGCCAAGTCCCGGTCTTCCGATCCAAGACGTACAACGCCCCGGACTGTGGATCCCCGGTGACGATGACAAACACCAAAACCGCTGCTGGAAACTCTATCCAGCGAACAGCTTGGGTTTCATCGGTTGCTTTGATGAGAGCAACGACCGCCTCTTCCACGGCGCAGGCAGGCCTCACTCTGAGAATTGGTTCCGCTTTCATGTGACCGAACATAACCGTGCTTCCTTTCTGGAGCGCTTTCCGCCCCTTTGATTCAAACCAAGGCGAGGCCGAGAGCCGCGTATGGTTCGCCTAAACAGGCTGATCACTCAACTTTGGCTGGCATTGGTGGCATGTGGGAGAGTTAGCGGACTAGAGCTTAACTGAAGCGGGAAATAAGCCTGATGAAGGCTGCGTTCTCAACAATGAGCGAGATTGTCCTCAGATCGTTCACGTGAGGCCAGCTAACACAGCGGCATGACCGGCTTCGCACCTAGCTAAAGCGCTAATGCTCGTTTTGTGTCAAAGCGGATTACTTCAGGGTTGCCCGTCAGAACGAAGCCGCTCGCGCGACGGACGCTACCGCGTGGGTGAGATCGGCGGTCGTGGTGCTCATCGTCAGATAAATTGTGGGTCACAAGGAGGTCCCTGTGACCCATTTACGCCAAATCATGCTGGAGGAACTCCGGCGCCGTCATTACTCCGAAGCGACCACAACTTATTACATCCGCGCGGTCGAAGCATTCGCTCGACACTTCCAGTGTTCTCCGGATCGGTTAGGCCCGCGGCACATCCGGGAATACCAAGCCCAGCTCTTCACGAAGCGCAAGCTCTCACCCGGTGCAGTGACCAACCATCTCTGTGCGCTGCGATTTTTCTACGTCCAGACGCTCAAGAAGCCTTGGAGCATTGCGGACACTCCTTATCCAAAGAAAGCTCATCGCCTACCCACGATTCTCAGCCAGGAAGAAGTGGCGCGACTCATCGATGCCGCACTCACTCCCTTCCATCACACCCTACTGATGACGCTCTACGGCAGCGGAGTAACGCTCGAGGCTACCGGTCGAAGCTGACCGGCTGCGGTGGTGGCTCACTTGGGTGGAATCGGTCTTGCGACCAACTGCTTGACCGCCCATGTATTCGGGGCCGAACCCGTCATCGGAGACGGGCGTACGGTCTTATGCATTTCAACTGCCCGAATGTCCTCGTGGGTCAGGGCTATTGCTGGGCCGCTGGACAAGAGTTGTGCGACGGAGTTTGGCTGTGGCCAATGGAGACATCTGGAGGTTAAGCCCCAGGGGGGCCTGTGTCAATGACCGCTTTTGGTGCAGTGCTCGGACTCAGTTCTCAGGCGCTCTCCCTCGAAGTGATAACGGAGAAAACGGACCATTGCTCTACTTTATGGCTGCCGCAGTGGGGCCAGACAACCCCACCTTCCTCATAGTCGACGAGCGTTAAGATCTTCGTGAACGTTTTCTTGCAGGCGTGGCAGTAGAACTCGTAGTGGGGCATAGACCACCTCCCACGGAATAGCCTGCAGATGAATTTTAGACCTCGGGTCGGGCGCGTTCAACAATAGGGTCAGGCCCCGGATTTTGCGAGGATTGGTGCGGCAAAAAGCGGCATGGGAAGGTTGGAAATGAGTCGCGAGAAGTTTGGTCTGGCAGCGCAGAGGGTGCCGGGAGGTGCAGGTGAACGTTGAGAGGATTTCAGCAGTGACCCTCAGGGTGGCAAACATGCACGCTTCCGTTCGGTTCTACCGGGATGTGCTGGGTCTCGAGATCATCTACGGTGGGGAAGAAGCCCATTTTTCGTCGCTTCGAACGAAAGAAGGCAAAAATCCCATTCTAAATCTCGAACAGGGCAAGCCGGCAACGGAATGGGGGCGGCTGATTTTTTATGTGGATAACGCAGATGCGTTCTGGACGTATCTGAAAGAACGAGGATTTAATCCAGAGACGCCACGAGACGCGTCATGGGGCGAACGCTACTTCCACATGCCTGATCCGGATGGGCATGAGTTGTCGTTTGCGCATCCGATCTAGCAGTCTCTCAATAGCTGCGAAGTCGCGGAGCAGACAGCCCCGGGCCGGAAGGAGGTCCGATGGCGTACTACAAGGTTCTGATTGAAGTCTGGTGTGACTGGGATCCAGAGGATAGCGACCTCGAAGAAATGGTCCGGCATGTTCTGCTTGGCGAGGATGCTATTTGTACTCTGCAGGAAGTCGTCAAGGTCGCCGATCGTCCGCAAGACATCGACAACGAGGAAGCGATGAGCTTCTTCGGCGGGCAGGAGGGCGATGCCGACGAAAGCCAGGGGTAGATCGACGGTATCGCGGTGGCCGGAGGTTTTGTTGCCGATGGCGGCCGAACAAAGAAATGAGTCTCCGAAAGGCGTGCCTTTTCTCCTCTCGGGTGTCGAAGACGACACTCCTAAGTCCAGACATTCTTATGGGAGGATAGATGCACCTTTTGTGTGTGCCGTGCCCGCGAACTCCCGACCGTTCGTTGTAGCGCGCAACCAGCGCATCGTGCCGAAACAACGGTGCATCGAGCGGTTGCCGTCGGGGTATTCGATTCGAGAGTTCTACAACCATCCCCAAGGTCGCTATTGGTACGTGGTCACTGCTCTTGAGGTGATACCGACCAAGAGACGGGCGTAACACCGACGGCAAATCAGGCATTTGCGGGATCTAATTCCCATAGCGTCGATATTTTCATCGCGACCAGCACTTCCAACAAAGTGGCGGCGTTGCGAACGCTTCCCGAGATGCCCAGGAGCGCTTCTGAGACGACGGGATGTTGCTCCGCCAGCGAGTCAAGTCGGTCGCTCACTCCGTAGAGTCGTTGAACTTCGTACAGGATTGCAGTCGAAGGCATTTGGCTACCCGATTTCCTGAGAGCCTAAGGAGAGGAGAACTACAGATGGACTGACTTAGTTCAGAGAACCTGAAAGAGGAGAAGGTGGTAACCGCCTCACTAATAAGTATATCAGGTCCTTAACTGCAATACGCAGACTTCAGCGGGCACAACGTTGCTCAAGCGAGCGGGCACGCGCGCCGAGCGCCGAATCACAAGGACTGGGCGCGTCCGCGATTTTCTAGAGACCGCAGTCAGCGGTGCCAACTCCAGCCGGGATTGCCTTTCTCGTCGCGGAGGACGAGGTGCCCTTCACGACTTCGCGGGCGAGGATGAGGTCGGCTTCGCCCTGCTTAACTTTTGAGCCGGTCAGGGCGATTTCGTCCCCTTTTCTGAAACTCACGCCCATGTCGTCGGGAAAGGACTTGGGGCAGAGATATTCGTCGACGGTGTCCCCAGTCTTCACCAGCAAGTGGGCAACTTCTTTCTCACTGCCTTTTAGTGGCAGTTTCACTTCCTCCACGGTACCCTTCATCTTGGTCTCAGTGTTGACATCGTATTGGGCGGAGTTGTTTCCTGGGCTCTTTGCGCAACGAGGGGTAGAGTACAGAGAAGTGCAACGGCCGGAAAGATCGGCTTCCATAAGCCCGGTGACGGGTTGGTTTCACCTCAACGGCCCATGGCTCCTCCTTCCTGTGGCGCGGGCGCGCTATCGATCCGGCAACTTGTAATCGTTACGCTCAGCGGGATCCTGAGATAGGTACTGGACGAACTCCCAATCGTTGCCCTCGGGATCGTAGAAGTACATGCGCTTGCGGTGCGGATGTGCATTCGGAGGTGTGGAATCTCTGTATCCGGCAGACTTCATTCGGTTGCGGAGCGCCTCGACATCGTCGACCTCATAGGCGAGATGGTTCACGCCGGGCAGCCCCTGATATGGGGTCCAGCCCTTCGCGGGCTCCCTCGATTGACCCAAGGCAATGTAGGTTTCATGGGCGCCTATGTGGACCCATCGTGTGCCATCGTTGCTTATGCCTTCGCCGCGTACGCGGAATTCAGGAAACGCTGTCTGCAAGAAACGGATCATCCCCTCGATGTCGCGGACACAGAGGTTTGCATGTTCCAGCCGGACAGTCATTGCACACCTCCAATGCGGGCCTAAGTCCTTTGAGGCCAACCCGCATAGATTGCCGTACCGGGCGGCCCAAGAATAGCACTCACGCACGCCGTATAACGAGCGACACGTTCCCGCCCGGGCACATTCCGGACGTGTTGTCGGCAATGCGGAAGTTAACTCCCGGGAGCCACAAACGCGGCGTGTGTCAAATCGCTCCATCAGCGACGTATAGTCAACGGATAGGTCATTCTTTCTAAAGGAATACCGCGTTCTGCGACACCGCAAACACACGCCAATGACACGACAATCACACCGCAATGTTCTTCCAGAGAGTACCTGTCTTTGGGACTACCTGCCCGCGAGTCAGGACAGAAGCGAGCGTCATGGAGACGGGGGACCCGTTCCTCCTCACTGGCAGAGCCAATGTTAGGTGAAGAAAATCCCTCAGCAGACCAAAATGAACCGCCCGCTTGCACTCGGATAGCTTGTCGGCAACGAACCACAGGAGATCGTAGTTCGGCATCAGATAAAGAAAGTGCGCGATTGACGTTTCCTGCTCAATTCGCTGCCGGACGCTCAAGTATTGGCGTGCTGCCTTGGGTGTCCGTTCGTACTCCAACGCGAACCTGAAATCCTGTCCGGCAAGACGGACCACTACAACCGCGTCGTAGTACTTCCAATACCCCGCGGTGGTCAGGTCATTTCGGGACCGGATCTCCGTCTCTGGCGTCCAGTAAACAAGCGAGCCGGTGCGCTTTAGTGCCAAATGAATTTCGTTCAAATCGAGAGAGTGGTGAAGACGGCCTTGTCCGTCGCTGGACTCGATACGGTCGATTGGCCGCGCATAGCATTCCCCTTTGCCGGCCAACTCCGACACGCCCGCTTCGGAGATTGAGTACACAGATTCGCGGTTGACGAACGGCAGTTGATGCCGGATGAGAAGCCCATGCTTCACCAGCCGGAGCACGCGGTTGCTGAAAGCGTTGCGCGATGACGCGTAGTGATCCAGTCTCAAGAACTCGAACAGTTGGTGATGGGTGATGAAACCCGAGTGCAACACCTGGCGCAGGAGTGGGTAATCTCGTGTTGTGCTGAGCGCGATTGACCCTTTCCAATACCGCATTGTCTGACTCCATCAGTCACTGCAGCTAAGCACAAGCTGCGCCTTCCAAGGTCGCCGTTCCGAAGGTTCGAGCACGAACCGACCGAGCTGACCTGTAATCCAGCTGTACGCCGGCATGAGCAACATGGCTTCCTGCTGTTGAGCACACTCGCTGAAGGATAGAAGCCATGTGTCAGATGATCGCCACTCGCTGTTTCCAACCGTCAATACTCCTGTCAGTTCCGGCCGTACGACCGTGAGGAAACAGTCGGGGCGTTCACCTGTCGTCAACATGCGCTTGAACAGCAGCTTGTTGTATCCCATCCACACGGACGGTTCCGCGCATTCGAATACACGATTGATCATCCGAAAGGGGAGGTTTGGATTGAACCCGCCGACCGCGTCGAATCGCGCATAGCCACAAATCTGGGGCCGTTGGCGTACGTTGCCATCTACGACAACGCCCGTGGTGTTGTAATAGACCGCCCGAGCAAAACGGTGAGCATCGTCCGTGTCCTTTCCGAACCTGTGCCGCCACACCCTGCCGAAGCCTGTAACCGCGACCAGCATGTTTGCTACGCGCCCTTCAGTCTCCGGTTGTTGTTCCGCTCGGCGTACAACTGCTCTTGCAGATTGTTGATATGGGTCACCAACTTGGGATCCGCGCTGCGCAGGTCAGATGTTTGTTTGGTGTTGCTCGTTGTGCCGGGCTTGCTGGCCAACGCCTCCAGGCGGACAGACATTTCAGCCAATATCTCTGATTTCTTCTGCAGGTCTTCCCGTGCAATGTCCCTCTCTCTTGTCGCCATGTCTCTCTCACCAGCAACCCGCAGCAATTCACTTCTTAGCTGTTCGATCTCGGAGTCGGCACCTGACAACGCTTCGCCATGCTCCGCAGCTTCGATCGCACGGTTGCAGCGTTCGATGTGAGTGTTGTATCTCTCGATTGCCTCCTGGGCGACCTGCCGCGAGTACGCATCCTGGTTGTAGATGTCTGCCATCATCTCGGCAGTGATCCACATTTCCCGGGGGTGGTCGATCCACAGTTTCGCGCAAACCGCTGCCATCAGTAGTAACCCAATGGTCGTGCACAGGGCGTACAAGAAGTACGGGTTCTTGATTCGGGCCTCGATGAGTGCCCTGCGCTGTTGCTCGATCCACCTGCCGTAGTCGAGATCGTCCGGATTGAATTGCTTCAGCATGAACTCGTACCACGTCCCTTGTCGTTGGTATGGAGCGGGCGCGGCCTGCGTTTGCGGCTTTCCCTGCGAAGACGCGCTTGGTTTCACGGTCGGGTGCGGGGTCGCTGTGCAAACGGCAATCGACCCAAGCAACAAAATACCGAGGGCTGTCAGCCTCGTGCTCACGACCAGCCTCCCGAGTTGCGGCGTCCCGCCCGTCCGACGGCCGCCAATTCCGGCGTCTTGAATCTCAAGTTTGCCCCGCCTGATTCCTCGCGAGACTGGCGCAATGTTGGATAGAGCTGCGGTTTGAACCTCGGCACCGTAACGTCCTCCGGCGCCCGCACGTGCAGCAAGTTGTGCAGGGTGCCCCGTGCGTCGTCGGTCATGAGGATTTCCATCTGTGCCTTGGGAAGGTTCTTGATGTGCTCATCCAAGGCCCGCGTCTCCGTGTCCTCACGTTCGACGGCACCGTCCGTTTGCTGGTACTTCTCGTAGCCAAACAATCTCCACCGTTGCATCGATACACTGCGCCGGGTGACCCTGTGCTCGGCCGAGGCACGGAGGAAATAGCGCGTAGTTTCTTCGTCTCGTGTCCGCAAGGTCATCGTGGTGTTCGGCGCTGATGCGACATCCTCCTTGAATCCTCTGTCGACTTGCATGAGTTGCGGCAGGCTTTGCATAGAGAACAGGAAGGCCGTGTTCGTTCCACGCGCGGTCTGCAGGATTTGAGCAAAGTTGCGATATCCGAACGGCGCAAACTCGTCCAGCACCACGCTGAACATTGGGCGGTTGGTGCGCAGCCGCTGCTCCTCACTTTCGTACCTTTTCCCTATGACCAGTTGCAGGTTTTGCAGGAGCATCTTCCCCAGTGACCGCATGGGCTCCGGGTTCTTGTTGATGTTCAAGGAGACAAGCAGGATGAGTTCCTGATCGATCACATCGTCCATCGACAACAACCGCTCGTACGGGCCGGTCAGGACGCTGAGCTGGTCGTCGAGAAATGTCATGCATTCGTTGAGCAGCCCCTGGATCTTCTGCACACGCTCCCGATCCCCGAGCGACGTGTAGAGGTTCCTGACCGACATCTCGAAGTTGAGGCGGCGTTGCATGGGAAGCGACGAGTCCAGGGCGATGCGCTTACGAGCCTTCTCGACCTGCTCCTTCATGACTCGTTCGTCCATCGCCATAACCAGCACGTCGTAGAAGTTGAACTTCAGCCCTGTGTAAAACAGCACCCGCACGATGTCGGCCAGGTAGTTCAACTGGTGCTTGGCAAAGAACTCCTTACGCAAATTGAATGACCCAAAGATCATGCTGACTATCGGCATGTACTCGTCGTCGGCGCACTGGAACGGGTTGTATCGAACGG
>WNFH01000301.1_pt1 | contig 31357 bp, 24 predicted proteins | sample 5400411 | NCBI WGS metagenome assembly WNFH01 (sample SAMN13153347, study PRJNA577476) | soil metagenome | isolation source: 200 cm saprolite under Douglas fir tree site 2 hole 3 | place: USA:California | collected 2015-04-18 | reverse complement strand
CTCGATCGGCGGGATCTCGCCCGCCGCGCTGGAGAGGTAGATATTCTTGACTACGCATTCGATGCCGGAAGTTTCAAGGACATTTTTAAGATGACCTATCATCAAAGGATCTTGTGTGCTGTATATCTTTTTCATCCTTCGGCCTGCGGAAAAGATTGTTTAGATTTCAAAGCCAGATCCCGTCTCCACCAACAGTGCTTAACCTTTTCCCACATCAATTCAAACCCCTTTTAATCCCTGACAGTCCGAAAGAAATCATTATGCTCTGTAATGTAAAAAGAAATAGAGCAGTGATGATAAAGACTACATTGAAGTGTTTGGCCAGCCAGTCGGCCTTTTTAGACGGACTCATCGTGACCAATAGAAGCAAGAGCATAACTATAGAAGATAGGGGTGCAGTAACGGCCACCCAGAGAAACAATAGATACGGATGACTCAAACCCAGATTGAACCACAGATTCGTGTCTGCCCTTTTCAAAAATAATGCGCCTATTGTATTAGAAAATAGGGAAACGCAAGAAATAGTGCAGATCCATAGAACCGCCTTTTGGTTCCACCATGCGCTCTCATACTCCCGAAGAGCACTCTTCCCATGTTTGCTAAAGGCAGTGGGTCCAAGCAAGGTCCAGTAAAAAAAGAATACAAAAAAAACTGTGAGGCCTATCCGAAGAAGAGATTCCCAAGTTTGAGAGACCTGCCATTCCGATTCAACGAGAACGAAAACAATAACGACGGCCAAAGCTATCCAGATAACAAGCGCGACGGCTGAAGGAATTCGGAAGTCGAATCGCATGGTTTGCGTTCCTAGTGAGAATTTCAGTCGAACAGGAAGTTCTTTTTACACAATCATTGTTTTTTGGTTTGGCGTTGTATATCTCCTCTCGCCAACGCATGACCTACATAGACTCCCCTGTTGTCCAACCTGCTTCACGATCTGCTTTCCTTAGTCGGCAAACAGCTCGTCGATAGTGTAGCGCCTTTTTGTGCGTCGGAGGCGCCGTATACCATCACGAATCTCCTTGGCAAATCCAGAATCGCTTAATATCTCAAGCGTGTCCTGCCAACCGTCGTACATATCTTTACTCATAATGACAGCAACAGGTCTGCCATTACGAGTGATCGTAACTGCCTCGTCCGCTTGCTCAACGACGCTAAGAATTCTGCTGAGATTCGTCTTAACCTTTGATATTGGTAATATCTTCATGTCGTCTGGTGGCCACTTTGTCTTCTTCCAGGGTTAAGATGGCCCTTGCTTTTGAGGTCATAAATTGTGACCTCAAACGTCTTAAAGCCTTAAAGTTACAAACCCTACTGATTCTAGGTGATTAGGGGAGTCTCTGACAAGCGCTTTTGCCCGGCTTTCGCGAATATCCAAGGCAATCTTCTGAGTGCCAAGCCGACCAGAAATAAACCAAGGCCGACTCCGGAGAAGCTCCACCAGGTTTCTTGCGCGGATTGGGCTTTGCCGGGATCGGGCGTGAAGAGGCGCTTGAGGCCGTCGTCGAGTTTGTTCGGATCCAGAACCTCGCCGCCGGTCTCTTCGGACAAGCGGCTGAGCAGAGAGCTGTTCGCTTTCAACTCGCGGTACTCCCGGGGATAAGGAGCGACGAAAGAGGCCGTAGCGGCCGCGATGGGCGCTTCGTCCTTCTTCTGCTCGGAGATCGCGAGCAGATAGATCCCTCCCTGAGAAGCGGAAAAGCGGCTCTCGTATCGCCCTGGGGCGATCTGCTGGAAAGATGTCGCCTGCGTTTTCTGATCAGGGCCCACCAGGCTCCCTCGCAAATTCAAATGATTGATAAAGTTTCCCTCTTTAGACAAGAGATCCGCGACCGCCCTGACCCCGTCTCGTTCCTGATGGAATTCCACCCGCACTTTCTCTTCCGAACTTCTCCGCATGGCGCTGCGCGCCAATTGGCCGGCCCACTGCGGAAAATCTTGCCATTTCACCCACTCCTTCCCCCACCGGTCGCTTAGGTCCGAGGTAAAGGCGACGACCTGCCCAAGCCCATGGCGCCAAGAGACCAGCAGTGGATCCTTATCGACTCGCATCATCAAGTCGGCGTTCGTTTTGGAATAGGTCAAGACGTAGCCTCGGACCGGAGGGATCTTTTTTTGCACGAAGCCTTTGAGCGCTCCTGAGGAGTCCGCTACCGTGGGATAGGTTAACTTCTCGACCAGAAGATCGCGCGAGATCAAGAGCGTCTCGGTGGTGAAGATCTGCGGGACGGTCTGGGGATCGACTGTGACATAGGCTCTGCCGTTGCCGCTCTTCGCGATTGCGGCCATCAAGCCCCTGTCTGCGTCCTGGCCGATCGCCACAGTCGAGACCGTGATCTTATCCCGCGCCATTCTTGCCACAAGGGAATCAAAGTCCGCCTTGTCGGTCAGCCCATCCGAGAAAACAAGCAGATGCTTGATCGCCGCCTCTTTGGTCGAGAAGGCGCGGTAGGCCTCGACCATCGCCTTATAGAGATCGGTGCCGCCGTCAGACTGAACAGAAGAGAGCCGCTCGGAAATGATTTCACCTTTCCCAACCTGCCGGAAGGGAAGGAGCCATTCCCAGCCGGCATCAAAGGTAAGGAGCCCGATCTGGTCCGAGGGATTGAGCAGATCGGCAGCAGCGAAGGCCGCGGCCTTCGCCAAATCGAGCTTGGTCGCCCCAGGAGGCCCTGCCGCCATGCTGCCGGACTTATCAAGGACAAAGAGAAGCGCGAGATGGGGAAAATCGAGGCGTGAAGGCGGCCGCATCTCCACCGGAAGAATCCTTTCCAGCGGAGTCCGGTAATATCCGCCGGCGCCGTAGCTCTGAGACCCTCCTATCACAATCAACCCGCCGCCCAGATCCCTGACATATTTTTCTATTGCCTCCATCTTCGACTGCGAGAGGTGATAGGCCGGAACATTGTCCAGAACCAAAAGATCGAAGGCCGACAGCTCCGGCAGCGACAGCGACAGTTGCTCCGGAGTCGATTCGACGACCGAATAACCCTGCACCGCCAGCGCGTTGGAGAAAAAGCGCTGCGGGCTTTCCTGGGCATGGAGGTAAAGCGCTCGCGGCGGACCCTTGACGTTCACGATGCCCTGAAGGAGATTGTTTTCGGCAAAAGTGTCCTCGGCAGATTCCACCAAAAGCTCATAGGTGTGATTCCCCTGATCCCTCAAGTTCTGAAGGAAGCTCACCCAATTGGTCCCCGAGCTGAGTCTCACCTGCCTTTCACTTTGAACCACGCCGTCGCGCAAGAGTCGCACGCGCGCAGAGGCATCCTGCAGGCTCTCGACAGCCGCTCTCACCTCAAAACTCTCTGCGCTATCCACCTGTTGGGGCAGGACAAGATCGCTCAGATAGACTTCGTTCTTACCCCGGGAAGGATGGATCGGCAGGACCCAAATCGGAACTCCCCGGGAACGGAGCAGAGGGACGATGCGAAAGGCATCGCCGCGGTTTTCGTTGCCATCGGAAATGAGCAGGATCTTTCCCTGCCGTCCCTCGCCGATCTGCGCGAGCGCGGACTGAAGCGCGGACTGAATGTCCGTCTCGTCGCGGTCTACCGAGGCGGAAAAATCGCCGACTGGAAATTCGCTCCGAGGAAAAAATTCCCAGGCGGGCTGGCGGCCAAAAAACACAAGGCCCGCGCGCGCATCGGGGCCTTTAATCTTCCGGGCGCTTTCCAGAATCTCGGTCGCCCGATCCATTCCTTCCTGTCCCACGCTGCGCGAGAAATCGGCGCCGAGCACGACATCCAGAGCCTCTGTCGGCTTAAAAATTCTCGGGTTGACCAAGGCCAAGCCGAGCGCCGCTAAGGAAAGGGCATGAAGAGCCAGGGGATAGAAAGGCCGATGCGCGTCTTTGAAAACTAAAAAGCCTTCGATTGCGAGCAAGAGGAGAACGACGAGGAGAAGCGCAGGCCAAAGAGAAAATCCCGCCTCTTCTCCTCCACCTCTCGCCTTTGCGTCAGCCCTATTGGCCGCCGGGAGCGAGAGACGCGGGCTGATCTGAGACTCGCTCTCGCTCAAGAGATTGGCGGCGAACTGCCCTTCTCGGCTGTTACTTTTGAAGGTGTAAAAACCGGCGTCGGAAGTGTCGGCAAAGGGCAGGGGGTTCAAGATGGCTTTCAGGAGCTGCCTCTTGCCCGTGGGAGTTTCGACCTCAACCTGATCGTCGGTGGGTTGGAGGTAAATGGGATAAGGCTTTCCCGCTTGAACGCTGATCGCGGGGAACTCCACCCTCTTGGGATAAAACCAGTCGAGCGCATTATTGAATAGCACGGGAAAGGCGATTTTAAATGGCAAGTCGGAGGCACGAAGGTCAAAGCCGAGCACCAATGCCTTCAACCTGCCTTTCTCGAGCGCAAAAACCAACGGCCCCTCCGTGGCGCGAAGCAAGGCCACTCCTTCTCCATTGGGAACCAAGTGCAACGCCTCTTTGATGTAGAGATTATCCAAACGGACGCCCTCGATGAGAGGATGGTGGACAACTGAAGGGAGGAGCTGCGGCCTTAAGATCTTTCCGCCGATGCTGAGGGGCAACCCTTCGGGAACGGTATTGACGAACACAAAGTTACCTTCGGTGACCGGCGGAGAAGGAACTCCATCCAAAAGGACAACGTCATATTGGCGAATCTGTGTCGAAAGAAGCTCCGGGGATAGCCGATCCACCTGCTTCACTTGAACGTTAGAGAGCGAGCGAAAAAGATGATCCAAGTAGGGATTGCCTTTGCCCACGTAGAGAAGACGGATCGGCGGCGACTCGGAGAGGACCAGAAAGGCCCGGTTATCCGTTGAGAAATCATCATCGATTCCCAGAAGAGCCTCAGCCCGGCCTTCCAAAGGACCTTCATAAGGATAGATAAAAACGCGACCTTCCTGAGGGGCAAGATCGAGCTCGGCCTGGGCCAGTTCCCTCTCTCCCATCTTCAGGGTCAAAGGCGTTCGGATCGGATCCGGGGAGAAGTTCTTGACCCGGACCATGATCTCGCTGCGACGGGAGCCGCCGGTAAAGCGGCGGATCTCAAAACCGGTGATGCCGACGTTTCGATTCCCTCCCTCCACTCGGACCAAACGGAGCTGGGCGGAATTCCACGGCAGCTCTTCCGCGCCATCAAAGGCGGTGTCGGTGAAGACGACCACGCGATCGTTGCTCCCGCGGCGTAAAAACGAGTGGCCGATGAGAACCGCTTCTTTGACCGGGGCTGGTGCGTCGGTGGGCTGCAAGGTTCTTGCAAGCTCTCTGAGCTTTCGCTTGTCCCCGGTGAAAGGCAACAAGACCTGCGGCACGGGGCCGGCCCCGAGGAGCATCATCTTCTGGTCGGAAGCCATGCCATCGATGAGAGAGAGAAGCTCCTTGCGCGCCGCGTCGAAGCGGCTTCCGGCGCGGCCTTTGGCTTTCATGCTGGCGCTCAAATCGATCACGGCGACCGCATTTCCCGCAGGCGCGCCGTAGTAAAGCAGCGAGGGATCGGCGAGCGCCGCGACCAGCAGCGAGGCTGCGAGAAGTTGGAGGATGAGAAGAAGATGGTTTCTCAGCAGCCAACCCAGCTTCTTTCCCACGGGACGCTCTTTGAGGAGCTTTTCCCAGATAAACAGAGCTGTGGTTCGAACCCGAATCCCTCGAGGTCTCAGGCTGTGGAGAAAAAGAATCAGAGGGATAACACCCGAGAGAAGCAGAAAGGAGAGCGGCAGACCCCAGCGCATCCCGTTTTACCCCTGAAAAGTTTTGCGTTCCCGGTTTTGAGTTTTGAGTTCAGAACTCATCATCCAAACCTCGCCGCTCACAGCATGGATCTTACGGTTTTCATCTGGCGCAGGGTAAGCAGGACAAAGTCCTCGAACGGGAGAGCCGTCGTGGTGCGGATATAATCGATCCCCCAGTCGCGGCAGAAGGACTCTATCGCATCACAATAGCCTTTAAAGGCTTCGGAAAAACGGCGCATCAAATCGCTATCAAGAAAAACTTTCCTCTCCCGCTCGTTCTCCACATCCTGGAGGGCCACGTCGCCCAGGGGTTTTACTTCGGCTTCATGCCGATCCAGGACATGGATGACCAAGAGCTGATGCTTCTTTCGGTGAATCTCCTGAAGCGCGGCGCGCCACCCCTCCGGATCGAAGAGGTCGCTCAACAGCACGACCAGCCCGGGGTGAGGAAAAAGAGAGGAGAAGGAGTGAGCCGAATTTTTGAGGTCGGTCTCGCCCTGGCAGGGAAGATGCTCCAGAAAATTGAAAAGAGCCAGAATCTGCTTTCTCCCTCTTCCCAGCGCCAGCGGAGAGAAGAGAGAGGAGGAAAAGGCCGCCGCCCCGACCTTATCGAGGTTTTTGAGCCCGATATATCCCAACGCCGCGGCCACGCTCCTCGCATAGTCGATTTTTCGCAGCGCTCCCTCGCCCATCGAGCGGCTGGTGTCGAGCAAGAGATAGACGTTCATCTCCTCCTCGGCGGTGAAGAGCTTCAGATAGAGCCGCTCCATCCGGCGGTAGACGTTCCAATCGACGTAGCGGAGATCGTCGCCGCTCTGGTATTTTCTGTAGTCGGAAAATTCCAGGCTGAAGCCCTTTCGCGTCGTAGGGTGTTCTCCCTTGGGCCCGGCCGAAGAGAGCCTTTTAGCGACCAGCCTAAGCCGCTCAAGCTTCTTGAGAAACTCAGGTTCCAGGAACGACGCCGACTCCGCCGAAAGCATGATTACAAAACCTCCGGCACCCGCTCCAAAGCTTCCGTGAGAATCGTCTCGGCGCCGACTCCGCCGGCATCCGCCTCCAGGTTGAGGATGATCCGATGTCTGAGACTCGGCATCGCCACAGCGCGGATGTCTTCAAAAGAGACATTCGGCCGACCGGAGAGCAGAGCGCGGGCCTTGGCAGCTAGGATCAGGCTTTGAAGTCCGCGCGGACTCGAGCCGTATTGGATATATTTTTGCGCCATGGGGAGACCGTTTTCCCCTTGGGGATGAGTGGAAAGAACCAGCCGGACCGCGAAGTCCTTGACCGCCTCGGCGATCGGAACTTCACGGACCCACTTTCTGATTCTTAAAGCCGCCGCGCCATCCAGGACTTCCCTGAGCGGGAGCGAGGGAGCGGCGGTCGTCAGATCGGCGATGCGCGCCAGCTCCGCGCGGCTCGGATAGCGAAGCAGCAACTTGAAGAAGAACCGATCGATCTGGGCTTCGGGCAAAGGGTAGGTCCCTTCCATCTCGATCGGGTTTTGCGTCGCGAGAACCATAAAAGGGCTTTCCAGGCGATGGATCTTGCCCCCTACCGTTACGCTTTGCTCTTGCATCGCCTCAAGCAGGGCGGACTGGGTCTTGGGCGTCGCGCGGTTGATCTCATCGGCCAACACGATGTGGGCGAAGATGGGTCCCCGCTGGAAATCGAAGACCGTTTTTCCCAACCCATCTTCGGTCAAGACATTGGTTCCGGTGATGTCCGCGGGCATGAGATCGGGCGTAAATTGAATCCGGGAAAAGCTCAGATTCAAGATCTCGCCGAGACTGCGCACCATGAGCGTCTTGCCCAATCCGGGCACCCCTTCCAGGAGACAGTGGCCGCCGCAGACGAGCGCCATAAAAACATGCTCGATGAGATCTTCGTGTCCGACGATAGCCCGGCCCAACTCCGCCTTCAGCTCGTCAAAGGCGCGGCGGCAAGTCGTCATTCTCTCTTGAATTTCTTCCAAAGCTTCCATAGAGACTCCGTTGTTTCAGCTCTCAGCAGTCAGCGATCAGCTTTCAGCTCAACAATCAAGGGTATCCCGGTCTTTGCTGAAAGCTGACGGCTGATAGCTGATGGCTATTTCTGTTTTTCCGACTTTCCCAGAGAGAGAAAATATTTTCTGACGGTATCCTTGAGTCCCTCCGGAATCTTCTCGGAGGCGAGATCCTCCTCCGCTCGCCGTTGGTAGTCCACGATCATCTCCTCCTGCGGAACTTTGCTCTTGCCCGGCGGCGACTCTATTTTCAGCGGCAGACTCGCGCTCTTTCCCTCTCCCAATTGCCCCTTGAGCTGCCTCGGAACCCGGGCCTGAAACGACGGAAGGGTTGACTCGGTTTCTCCTCTCGATCCCGCTTCAGTTCCAACGGCGCTTCCTTTTGCGTCCGCCTTTTCTCCTTCAGACAAACTTCCCGGCATCGCTCTGCCCGCCTGCTGCGTCGATTCCAAGGTCTCGCCTTCTATTTCCTGAAGAAGCTGCTCCAGATACTGCTGGATCTCCGAGAGAGTCAGACGGTCCGTCTGCGCTCTGACGCTCCGCTCGAGCTGCTCAAGGAAATCGCGCAGCTCCCTATCTCCCATCCTGTCAATCTGCGAAAAATGTTTTTCGACCTCTCCGCTGAGATGGGGAAGGGCGGCGAGTTTTCCCAGCAGCTCGGGCGCGAGCCCGGCTTCCCCTTGGCCCTGCCGCTGCACGGGTAGCATCCCCTTAAAGGCGTCGATCTCCGATCTCAAATCGCCAAGCTCTTTTCCGTTGGTCTGCGTTGGAGTCCCTTGCGCCGACTGAGAGACCATCTCGCCGAGTTTGCCGGCCATCCCGGAAAGATTTTCGTTCAGCGCCTTCTCGCTCAGCTTCCCCGCAAGATTTTTCTCCGCAAGATCTTCCAGCTTCTCGGCCGCCTGGAGACTTTGGCCCAGCCCTTGCGCTTTGGACCTTTCCTGAATCTCGCTGGAAAAGGCCTTGAGTCTGCGGGCCGTTGACAGGCGGCTGGATTGTTGCAGCCTGTGCTCCAATTGAGGCCCGACATCAAACCAAACCGACAGGAACCAAAAGACGAGAAGAATCGGCGTCAGGAAAAAATCCCAAGAGTATTTCCTCTTGAACAGTCTTTTAGGATCGACCCCCTTGAGCTTGTCCCCAGCCTCCCGAAGCACCAGGAGTTCCGTGGCTCTTCTTTCTTCGCGGTCCAGAATCTCCCGGGCCGTCAGCGTCCTCGCCGCGAGATCCAGGCTGCTATCCACGAACCATAGAGTCCGCTGAGAATCCCTTTCTCTCCAAGGGCGAGACAGAAAGAAAAATGCGCTAAAAATTATAAAAAGCAATAGAAGCAGCGAGAAGGGGTTGAGCCAGGCTGGCAGCCACCCTTGAGCCGGGAGAAGAAAAGAGGAGACCAAGATAGCGTAAAAAAGGCTCGATATCAGAACCTTCTCTCTCCGCTTCGTCCACTCCCAGTCGAGAAGCTCGGAGATCTTTTTCTCAACGATCTGTTCCTGCTCGATCAAAGACGACCTGCTTTCCTAAGACCAAAACTGTGCACCGCTAGACCGGACGTCAGAAGCAAAAAGTGAAACAACAGGTGGACCCAGGTCGCGGACCATTGCCATCCGCCAAGAACCAGCACCCCCATCTCCTTTCTCCCCAAATAGGACAAGAGGTAGGCGATGGGGTTGAGAGGGAGATAAAACAGCGCGGAGAGGAAAAGGAAAAAACCAAAAAGCACGCGGATAAACACCTGCCGGTTTTCCGGTTTACGATCCCATAGAGCAACGGCCGCCAGCCCCCAAATCCCGTAGGCCAACGAGTAGAGAAGTAAAAGGAGAAGAGTCGTCAAGACGACGGTTGCGCCGGCCCGGGCCACCGCTCCGGCCCAGATCAACAGCGGAGCGGCAAGAAGGACGAAGAGGAGCGCGTGGCCGCAGAGGAGCGCCAGTTGAGCCTGGGCGCACTGCGAAGGAGTGACCCCCTCTTGGCGCAGCCACCGTCTCAAGGGCTGAAACTTCCAGGGGACAAACTCTTGATTCGCAACCTTTAAAATGAAAAAGGCGATCAAGACCAACGCGGCGATCGACGAGGCTCTGAAGATATTGGCCGGTCCTACCCATGCCTGCGGATCCAGCGACGGAAGGAATAGAGTCAGAAACTCGATCGGCGCGAGAAGCGCCAGCACGCAGGCATAGGGAACGAACGCATGCCCTTCGATCCAATAAACCTGCAGCCCTTCCTGCAAAACCGGGTTGGCCTTCACAGATCATCCTCCCCACCCAAGGGGATAACCGCACGGACAAGAGTGTAATCGCGCTCCAATACCCGGACCTCATCGGCCCAGACTCGCCGGGGAGCCTCCTTGACCCAACCAAAGACAAGAACCGACCCGCCATCCCAAGGCGCCATAGTCTGATCCTGGGGAAAAAAGGAGGCGCGAAACAGAAACTCCTGCGTCTTATCGCCAAAAGGAATCTCGCGCAAGGCGCTGCGATTTTGGCTGCTTGAGACCGAAGGCTCAAAAACTCTCTCAGGGGAGAGTTGAATCTCTCGGGACTGAGTCGTGCCTCTGGGAATGTCCCCCAGGAAAAATTTCTGCCCCGAAACAACCAACCAGCATCCCGTGATGTCCTTGGGAGTCAAATTGCTGATTTTGACCGCAAGTCGATTTTGCTCATTCTGGATTTCAACCCGAAAAGGGAAATAGTTCATCGAGCGAACCCTAAAAAGCCTGTAATCCCACTCCCGGAGCGGGAACTGGAATCGAGTGGAGCTTCCTTCCTCCCGGAGCCTCAAGGTCCCGTCTTGCGGGCCCCTCAGGCGAGGGATGGTTCGGAAATCGCTCCAGCCGCTTCCCACATGAAGGCCATACTCCCGCACCTCGGTTGAGAAGAGGGCCGCGTTGGACTCGGCTTCAGCATAACCGTCGGGATGGGCTTCAAGGAGGGTTGAAGAGAGGAGAACGCCGTCGGGGATATAGCTGGAACGCTCAAAATGAAAACAGCCGCCGAAAGAAGAAAGAGCTATCAAGAGGCCAAGCGCAAGGCCGATCCTCCGGCGCGAAAGCCGTTGCTGGAGCCACAGCCACGCCAGGACTCCCAAACCTCCAAGGTAAACGAGCATCCAGAGAAAAAAGGAACGGAGAGGCACATAGGTGGCAAGAAAAGAGGGTTCCAGCAAGAGTTGCGAGAACATCGACTCATCCCAACTCGTCTGCGGCGACGATTCACTCTCCACCGAAGAACGAACCAGATTTTTGAGCAGAAGCGGCAATCCCTCCCAGCGCGACAGCGGCGGACGCCCGACATCGGCCGATAAATAATAGACCTGGCCTCTGCCTCTCGCCGCTTCGACCAAAATGGGAGTGCCCTTCTCCTGGATGAGGACTGTGCCGTCAATTCTTTTTGAGTCTTGCACCAACAGATTTTTCAGCAGGGAGTTTCCCTTGGCGTAAGTTTTCTCCAGGCTCGGCACAACGGAGAGTTCCTTCAGGCCCGAGATGCGAACCGGAAGAAATCGGCTCAGGGTCGGCTCCTGATAAAGAGCATAGCGGATACTGCCCAGGATCAACAGCCGGCCCCCTGAAGAGAGCCAGCGATCCAGCGCATCTAACTTCGACTTTGAAAAATCGCGCAGTGACTGTTCGTAAAAGATAATCGTCGCGACGCCCTGGTAGGCTCTTGAGTCGTCGGGGAGCTCCCCTACCGACACGGAAACCAAAGGACCTAAAGAACCGGTGACAAGAGGAAGGGTCGGGAGGGTTCTATTTTCCGTGACCAAGAGGACGAGGGGCGTGGGCGAGAAAAAGCGGCGGAGATCGACTTCCTTGGACAACCTGAGGCTCCGGCTTGAGTAACTCACCGTAACGGGACGACTGACGGAGTCCGGATCGATGGTAAACTGTATAGTTTTCTTGGATTGAGCAGAGAGAGAGATTTCTTTCTGATGTTGAAACAGATAGGGGTCGGTCCCTTTGGTCGCTCCTCCCTTCCACACCTTCACTTCGAGGAGACCCTCTGCAGGCCCGCCTGAATTCGCGATCTCGACAGTCAGCGGAAAGGGATGCCCCAGGTGGAACAGACTTTGGAAACCCACCTGAGTCTCGAGGGTCAGTTCCTGGCCGAGCAGGGAATGAGGGGAGAAAGAATAAAGAATGGAGAATAAAAGAGTAAGAGCAGCCTTCCTGATAGAAAAGAACATGATTCCTCAGAAGGCCCAGCCCGCACAAGAAGAAAGGTCTAATCTACAAATTCTAAACGGAGGACTTCAAAGGTGCGGATACCCGTAGGGGTCCGGACTTCGACCTCATCTCCCTCTGATTTACCGATGAGAGCGCGGGCTATGGGGGAGCTTATCGATATCTTGCCGTTCTTCGGCTCGGCTTCGTGGTCCCCGACAATCTGGTAGACCACCTTATCTCCGCTGTCGCCATCCGCCAACGTCACCGTGGCGCCGAAGACGACTTTGTCTCCGGACAGCTTGGAGACCTCGATGACCTGGGCCCGAGCGAGCTTGTCCTCGATCTCCCGTATCTGGACATCGAGAAGGGATTGTCTTTCCTTGGCCGCATGAAATTCGGCATTCTCCGACAGATCCCCATGGTCCCGAGCCTCTTCGATCTCCTGAACCAATTTTGGGCGCTCCACGCCCTTTAAACGCTTAATCTCTTCCAACAGGCGCTGGTGTCCTTGATAAGTCATCGGAACGCGGCCATCCTGAGTTGCCATGACTTCACTCCCCAACTAAAAATAAAAACCCCTCGGAACTATCTCCCGAGAGGCTCTCAAAATTCAGCTCTCGCTGTTATTTATCCGTCAAAGCCGATTCGAAGATAAGTTTACCAACGCCTGTGAAATAAATCAACAGTCATGTCAGCCTTTTTTTACACTATTCAAACCCTCTTCCCAGGGCCGAAGACATGGCAAGAAACTCCATGACCGTCCGTGGTGAATTCCAATTGGGGCTCCACCTTATCGCAGACATCCTCACGGTACGGGCAGCGCGGGTGAAAGCTGCAGCCAGTGGGGGGATTGACCGGGCTGGGGACATCTCCCTGGAGAATCATTCGTTCCTTCTTGTGGCCCGGATCGGGAACCGGCACCGCGGAGAGGAGCGCCCGGGTATACGGGTGCTTGGCGTCACGGTAGATCGTCTCACTCGGCGCGATCTCCACGATCTTGCCCAGATACATGATGGCGACCCGGTGGCTGATATGCTCCACCACCCTGAGATCGTGGGAGATAAAAAAGTAGGTGAGGTGCATCTTCTCCTGAAGCTCCTGGAGGAGATTGATAATCTGGGCCTGGACGGAGACATCCAGAGAGGAGACCGGTTCGTCGGCAACGATGAACTTCGGATTGACGGCCAGGGCGCGCGCAATGCCGATCCTCTGCCTCTGTCCGCCGCTGAACTCATGGGGGTAACGACCGTAATGATCTTCCCTCAGGCCCACTTGATTCAGGAGTTCTATCACCCGGTCTCTCTTCTTCTTCCCGGTAGCCAGTTTGTGGATCTCCAATCCCTCGCCCACGATGTCGCCCACCCGCATGCGCGGGTTAAGAGAAGCGTAGGGATCTTGAAAAATGATCTGCATCTCTCTGCGCATGTCCCGGATCTCGCGCGGAGAGAGGCTCAAGAGATTCTTTCCGTGAAAGACGATTTCACCTTCCGTCGGTTCGATCAGCCTGAGGATGGTCCGGCCCAGAGTCGACTTGCCGCACCCGGACTCGCCGACCAACCCAAGTGTCTCCCCTTCCTCGACCGTGAAATCGACACCGTCCACCGCCTTCACTTCTCCCTTGCGCCGGGAGAAAAGCCCGCTGCCGACGGGGAAATATTTCTTTACGTTCCTGACCTCTAACAGACTCACTTCTTTTTCCCTTGAACCCTTCTAACCCTTCAACCCTTTAACCCGGAAAATAGCACGCCACCCAATGGTCTTGCTCCTTTTCCACCAGCTCCGGTTCGGCCTCGGCGCAGATCCCAGCGGCCTTGGGACAGCGATCTCGGAAGCGACAGCCGCTGGGCAAATCCAGAAGACTGGGGACAACGCCCGCAATCGCCTCCAACCTTTTTTTCTTTTTCACCCCCGCCCCAGGCAGCGAGTTCAAAAGCCCCACGGTGTAAGGATGGAGCGGACGGTTGAAGATAGCTTTGGTTTGAGTGCGCTCGACGATCTTGCCCGCGTACATGATCGCCACCTCGTCCGCCTGCTCCGCCACCACGCCGAGATCATGAGTGATCAGCAAGAGCGACATTCCTAACCTTTCCTGCAATTCTTTTATCAGCTCCAAAATCTGGGCCTGAATGGTCACGTCCAGCGCCGTCGTCGGCTCGTCGGCGATCAACAAGCTAGGCTTACAGGACAGGGCCATGGCAATCATCACTCTCTGGCGCATGCCGCCGCTGAGTTGGTGCGGATAGTCATCGACTCGAGACTCGGGATCGGCGATCTTGACCAACCTGAGCATCTCGATGGTCTTCTCCCGGGTCTCTCTCTTGCCCAGCCCTTGATGCAAATGGATCGCCTCGCCGATTTGATTGCCGATGGTAAAGACCGGATTCAGCGAGGTCATCGGCTCCTGGAAGATCATCGAGATCTCATTGCCCCGGATCTTGCGCATCGCCGCTCCGTTCAGCTTCAAAATATCCTGGCCCCGATAAAGGATCTCGCCCCCGACAATTTTTCCCGGAGGGGATGGGACCAGACGCATGATGGAGAGCGCGGTGACGCTTTTCCCGCAACCCGACTCCCCGACCAGCCCGAGCGTTTTCCCTTCCCCAATGTTGAAGCTCACCCCGTCCACCGCTCGCACTTCACCCTCCGGAGTGAAGAATGAGCTGCGCAGATTTTTGACTTCAATCAGCTCGGCCATAAGCTAGGCTTTACGGAATAGCCTCATCTGTTAATGCAATCCCGATTAAAAAACAACTTCATCGTAAGCCTCGCAGCCTGGGATCCAAAGCCTCCCGCAATCCTTCACCAACCGAATAATAGGCGAGGACTGTAATGAAAATCGCCGCTCCGGGAAAGACGGCCAGCCACCATGCAAAGGTGTTGCTCCGCGCCTCATTGAGGATCGAACCCCAAGTCACCGTGTCGGCCGGCACGCCGATGCCCAAGAAACTCAGGCTCGACTCTAGCAGGATAGCGGAAGCGACGCCAAGCACAACTGAGACCAGGATCGGCGCGAGGGCGTTAGGCAATATATGTCGAAACATGACCTTTCGGTCGGAGACGCCCAGGGCGAGCGCGGCGGTAACATAATCGAGATTACGAATCTTGAGAAATTCATTGCGGGTAAAGCGGGCGATTCCCACCCAACCGGTGAGCCCGATGATCGCCATGGTCAGAAAGATGCTCGGCGGCAGAACTGCAGCGATGGTGATCAGAAGAAAAAACATGGGCATGCATAGCATGATTTCAAAAATTCGCGAAATGATCATATCCACCCATGAACCGAAAAAGCCGGCGAGCGCCCCGAGAACGACTCCTATGGCCACCGCAATGCCAACGGCAACAAATCCGACCGACAGCGATATCCGCGACCCGTGGACGATCCCCGCCATCACATCGCGTCCCAGCTTGTCGGTGCCGAGCCAGTGTTGCTTGGAAGGACTCTCGAAGGGCGCCAACAGGTCAATGTTGCTGGGGCGATAAGGAATAGGCGGGAAGACAGCCTCCGCGCTGTCGAGCTTATTGAAGTCCGCGTTAAGCAATTCCGCAGGCCAGTGAGCGAGACCGAGATTGACCATATAGCTCTGAAAGATGGGAAAGTAAGTTTTGCCCCGATAGCGCAGATAGTACGGTTTGTCATTAGCCAGAAAATCCGCAAACAGGGCCATGAGAAGAAGAAGACAAACCACATAGAAGCCCCCCACAGCGACGGGGCTCCGTTTGAATTGCTTCCAGACGTAGGACCAAAGGCCTCCATCAGTCCCCGCTCCTTCGACCGGAACGGTCTTGGCAGCCGGTGAACCGGTCTTTCTATTGGAGCGATCAGGACTCATTGTTCCCTTCGGCCGAAAGCTATTCTCGGATCGACCACCGATAGCAGAAGATCAGAGAGAAGAATGCCAACAAGCGTGAGCAGAGCGCTCACGGTAAATATTGCCATCACTGTGGGATAATCTCGGGCGAGCACGGATTCGTAACCCAGCTGCCCTAACCCGGGGATGGAAAAAATCGTTTCGATAATGACGCTCCCTCCGATCAGGCCGGGGAGGATCGAAGCCAAGATCGTCACCATGGGAATCAGTGAATTGCGCACCACGTGCTTCAAGATCACCACGCGCTCCGTGAGCCCCTTGGCCCGCGCCACGCGGACGAAGTCCTGTCCAAGCACCTCCAACATGCTCGCCCTCATGTAGCGGGATAAACCCGCGAAGCCATCGTACGAGAGCAGCACGACGGGAAGAAACAGGTGCCACGCCTGGTCAACTATCTTCTCGCCCACCGGCCAGTCCGGAGAGAAATCGAGGGAGCTCAACCCGCCGGGAGGGAAGAGATACAAGAAATCCCCGCCGCAAAGGAAGACAACGGCCATCGTGGCCGCCCACACCAAGGGAACGGCGAAAAGGACAAAAGCCCCAAAGGTCGCCGTTTGATCGCTCCACGAATTAGGATGCGTGGCGGAATAAATCCCCAGGGGAATAGCAACGATATAGACGAGGAGTATGGAAAAGAAGTTGAGCTTGAGGGTTACGGGGAGCCTCTCGGCGATCTTTTTCCATACCGATTGGTTGTCCTTAAACGAATCGCCGAAGTTGAGCGTAAAGAGATTTTTTAACCAGACCGAATACTGGATGTGAAGCGGACGATCGAGACCGTATTGTGTGCGCCATTGAGCCAAGGCTTCGTCCACCACACCTCGCTTTTCAAGGGAAATGCCGGCGTCGGCGGCCCCCCTCAGACCGCCCGCGGCACGAAGCTCTGCCGGATCACCGGGCGCAAGCCGCATAATCAAAAACGCAATCAAGGTGATCCCTATGAAGGTGGGGACTAGCAGTACTAAACGTTGGAGGAGATAAGAGCCCATATCTCGTTGGTCATTGGGCTATGACTCTGCTCCCATATCTTTGGGCGGAAAGCGAAACCCACCACTCGATCGGGCGGAGCCCTGCGGGGAAGACTTCTACTCCGCGAAAGCGCCGATGAACAGCGCTCACCGACTTACGTACAAATAGAAATGTATAGGGTTGCTCGTCGTTTAGAATCCGCTGAAACTCCCGGTAGAGCTCGATTCGCTTCTTCGGATCGAATTCGCGCCGATAATCTGCAAGAATTTTGTCCACGCGCGCATTCTTATAACTGATATGATTCGACCCTTTATTGGCGGCCTGTGATGAATGCCATACCTGGTATTCGTCAGGTTCGCTGGCCGGCATAGACCAGCCCAAGATGACAGCGTCAAACTTGTGGTTCTTCACGTCATCTAAGAAAATCGTCCAGTCCACCTCCCGGACGGTCGCGATGATGCCATGTTTTTTCAGCTCGTCCTGAAGAGTGAGCGCCACACTTTTGCGTGTTGTGTTGCCCGAGTTGATTTTGATCTCGAAGCGCAAAGGAACTTTTTGGCCATCAATGACCTTATCGAGCACGCCGTCGCCATCCGTGTCGCTCCAGCCGGCTTCCTTGAGAAGCTCCAGGGCTTTCTTCGGATCATAAGGATAGCCGGGAAGAGTCTTGTCGTATTCCGGGCGGAAAAAATAAATGGAACTGTCGACGACCTCGCCCAGACCAAAGAGGATCGTTTTTGCCATTTGCTTCCGGTTGGTGAAATAGGTCATCGCCTGGCGCACCCGCTTGTCCCTGAAGATGGGATGGGCATTGTTCCAGCCGATGTAGCTGTAGGTCGGAGAGAAATATTCGAGCTTCTGAAATTGACTCTTGAATCTCTCACTGCTGGTCCCGCGCACGTGCTGAATCGGATCTAAGTCCATCGCATCCAGGCCGCCGCTTTTCAGCGTAACCAGAGCGGCGTCCGGATTATTGAAAATTCTGGAGATGCGTCGGTCGAGATAGGGCTGTTCGATCCCCGCCTTTCCATAACCCCAATAATTCGGATCGCGCGCCAACTCGATTTCCTGTCCGGTCTTCCAACTCTGAAACTTGTAGGGTCCGCTCCCCATGGGGTTACGGCTGTAATTTTTGTTAAAGTCGTCGGCAAACTGCTTGACACTCAGGGGCAATTTTGCGGGATCCGTTCTAAGATCACTCACCTTCACATCCTTCAACAGGTTCGACGGATCGTAGTAATGGCGCGGCAAAACATCAATGCCTCCGAGCACGCTCTCATTAAGAAAATAGGGCTCCTTGGTCACAAATTGGATGGTATATTCATCGAGGAGGCGGGCATCGATCACAGAGTCGTAATAGACGCGCAAAAAAGGAGCGTTCACAAGAGGACACTTAATCGCCTTAATGGTAAAGAGAATGTCTTCTCCCGTTAGGGGCCGTCCGTCCTGAAAGTGGACATCGCGTCGAATCTTAAATGTGTAGTTGAATTTATCGTTGGAGATCAGCGGGCGTGACGCCGCAATCAGTGCTTTGAGTTCAAGCGACCGCGGATCCCGCGTGAGCAGGCCTTGGAAAATATATTGGAGAATTTCACTCGACGCGGCATCGTTGCTGGTCAGGGGGTTCAGCTGCTCGGGATCGCTCAGGCTGTGGGTAATGAGCCAGTCGCCTGTGGTCGGGGTCATGGGCTCTTCTTTCCCAACAACCTGCCGGGTATTGGGACGATCGGTCTCGGCCCTCTCCCCACCGCCGCATCCCAGCATGAAGAGCAGACCCAAGGCCAGTTTCCAGCTTCGCTGGTTTCCCATCAGCGTTCACCCTCCCAGCGACTCAATGGGCAGCTCTTTTACGTTCCCTGGCTTTTCCTGGACAAAGAGATCGGACGGAAGGATAACATTCAGCTCCGGCTCTTGGTAACGGATCTCCACCCGTCTCTGCTGAGCCGGGGCCTCCACGGAGATCTTTGAAGGGAACGGTCCGGCGGGCGTGGAGGCAAAATCGGAGAAAATGGCTTTCAATTCTATCCCTCCGCCGGCACGGAAACGCTCCCACTGGATGGGAACAACCAAGCGGGGGTCGAAGGCAACGACGTCTCTTCCTCCTTCACTGATGTCTCTGTAAACGGTATTCCCCTTTTCTTCCCAATGACCCTGAATCTCGACCGGCGGCAGGCCCATGAGAAGCAAAGTCAGCTCGCCGAGCTCCAATGGGATCTGGGTATAGCGGAGGAGATTTTCCTTGGAGCTCTTGCCGCGAAAAAAAAGCGCCTCTCTGGGATGGAACCCAATCACCTCTTGTCCATCCGCGGTGACGATCAGGATCGCCCCTAGAGGTGAGAGCGTTTCCAAGCGCAGGCGGTCCGGACGGCGAACGACAACGGCCTCTTGAAATCCCTGCCTTCCATCCTTGCCCCAATAAGTGACCGAGGCTAGAGCCCGCAGAGAATGAAATTGGACGAGCCTTTGATCCAGGCTCTTAATGAGGTCTCCGGGGTCACGGCTTATGGATGGAATGGACTCGGGCAAACTTGTAGGCGGGGAAGCGCTGGTCGTGCAGCCGATCAGCCCCAAGAAAAGGGCACTAAAGAGAAGGGCATGGAAGTTTGGCAGTTGAGCGCGTTTCTCCCCACGCGCGGATTTCAAATCTTTTTCTCCAGCTGCTGGATCTTTTCTCGAATCCTTTTGCTCTGCTCTTCTTCTTTGGATCGCTTGAGCGCCTCTCGGTAGCGCAGCAGGGCCTTGTCCGTCTTGCCGGCCTTTTGGTAGGCATCGGCCAGATGTTCGGTGATGGTGGGGTCGTCGACGGTCAGCTCCACGGCTCGCTCCAGTTGCTCCACGGCTCTTGGATAATTGCCCTTCTGGTAATAGACCCATCCCAGGCTGTCGATATAAAACCCGTCGTTGGGCTCAACCTTGAGCGCCTTAAGAATCAGCTCCTCGGCCTCGTCGAGACGAACGCCCATCTCCGCCCAGGTATAACCCAGATAATTCAGCGCAGGGGCGTTTTGCGGGTTCAGCTCGATCGCTTTTTTCATGTGCTCGATCGTCTTGTCTTTGTTTTTGATCTCGTCGTAGAGCGCCCCCAGCTGAAAATAGACCTGATCATTCTTGGGATCCAAAACCGCTATCCTTTGCATAGTCTCAATCGCCTTAGGATAATCTTTCGCCTTGCGGTACAGGGAAGCCAAGAGACCGAGGATCTCTTTTTTGTCCTTTCCCTCTTGCAACGCCGCCTGCACTGCCTCTATCGCATTGGAGAACTCTTCCCGCTGATCATACAGATAGGCTATTTGAATCCGAGAATCGGGATAGAACTCGCTCTTTTTCGGGATGCGGGAGAATGCCTCCAAGGCCCGTTCATAGGCCTTCATCTCGGCATAGGTCGTGCCAAGGTAATAACGTACCCGGTCGTTCTCCGGGTCCGAGGCCAACACGAGGTTGAACTCCGTGGCCGCTCGTTCAAAGTCGCCCTTCTCGTAATAGATGAGACCAATCTTGATTCTCGTCTCTCTGGGATCTGCCTCGTTAACCTGAAGCTTCTGAAACTGACTGAGCGCCTCGTCCAATTTGTTCTGCCCCACGTAAAGCTCGCCCAATCTCTGGGTCGCCCACGCGCTCTTGGGATTGATTTGCAGGAGTTTTTGATAGGTCTGGACCGCATCGTCGGTTTTTCCTTGCAATTCGTAAACCAGGGCAAGGTCCATGAGCACGGCTTCAGACTTGGGGCTGAGTTCAAGAGCCTTGCGGTAGCTCTCCTCCGCCGCCAGATAAAGCTGGCTCTTGGCCCGAACCCGGCCCAGATAGTAGTACGCGAGGACCGAGTTGGGATTCAGAACCAGAAGCTGCTCGAGATTCTTCGTCGCCTTTTCGTAGTCTCCAAGCTTGAGGTAGAGGGCGCCTAAATAGAGAAGGGCCTCTTGATTTTTTGGGTCGAGGCGGAGCACCTCACTGTATTCCGCGGCTCCCCGGGCTTCTTCGCCCGTGGAAAGGTAAAGTCCGCCTAAGAGTAAATGGTTGTCCGCGCCCGCAGGATCCAAACGTGCCGCCTCTTCGGCTTCCTTCAAAGCCTTTTTGAGATCACCCTTCTGAAGATAGAGCGTGGCCAGTCGAAACTTGAGGTAGGCATTGGAGGGATCGGCCTGACCGGCCGCCTCAAATTGAGTGAGAGCCTCGCTAAACTCGCCCTGCCCCAGTAAGAGTTGTCCTAGCGCGAAGTGGCCAAGGGCGTCCGCCTCCCGCGGAACCTCAACTTTTTTTTCCTTTAGAAAAGGGGCTTCCGGCTGCCAGACGAGTTCCTTGGGCGGTTCTTTGAGTTCGGGTGCCGCAGGGGCGCAGGCGGATAGGAAAGCGAGAAAAACTACCCCCAAAAGGGAGACAAGACTCATTGTTTAAATAGTTAACATACTCCCCAGGAAGGGTCAATAAAGCTCTCTTCTTCCCAGTCTACAATTATGCTAATTCTAAATGACAAGTTTAGGGTTTAGAGTCTCGAGTTTGGAGTCGATCTCTCGGAACCGGAAACACAAAACTCGATACCGAAATATGGCCTCCAAAGAAAAAATAAAGAAGGAGATCCTTCACCTCCGCCAGGAGATTGAAAAACACAATCGCCATTATTATGTGCTCGACGATCCGCTCGTGAGCGACGCCGAGTATGACCGACTCTTTCGCAGATTGGTCCAACTGGAGAAGGAACATTCCCTTACCTCACCAGACTCTCCGACGCAAAGAGTCGGCGCCCTTCCTTTAGAGAAGTTTGGAACGGTGCGGCATAACCTGCCGATGCTCTCGCTCAATAATGCCAACGACCGGGAGGAGATGGAGGAGTTCGAGGAGCGGATTAAACGCTTTCTCAAAACCTCTGAGCCCATCGAATACATCGCCGAGCCGAAGATCGACGGGGTTGCAGTGGAGCTGGTCTACGACCAGGGGCGCTTTAGGGTCGGCTCTACCCGGGGAGACGGAGTCAACGGCGAAGACATCACTTTGAACCTAAAGACGATTCGCTCCATCCCGCTTGCGCTGCATAAGGGGAAGAAGACCGTGCCGCAACACCTGGAAGTTCGAGGAGAAGTCTTTTTGTCGCGCGAGGCCTTCCAGAAACTCAACCGGGAACGGGAGGAAGAAGGAGAGCCTATCTTTGCCAACCCTCGCAACGCTGCCGCAGGCTCGCTCAAGCAACTCGATTCCACCATCACGGCCAAGCGCCCACTGGACATCTTCTGTCACGGCCTGGGAGAGATCACCGGAAACGGTTTCACGACTCAGGCGCAATTTCTCCAGGCCCTGAAGGAATGGGGGCTCAAGCCTGTTTCCCTCGTCCGTCTGTGTCGCAGTCTGAAGGAGATTTTTGCCTTCCACGAAGAAACTGAGGCGCGGCGCGACCAGCTGCCCTACGAAATCGACGGCATCGTCATCAAGGTAAACAGCCTGGCGCTTCAAAAGCGACTGGGGGAGATCGCCCGTTCCCCGCGCTGGGCCGTCGCCTACAAATTCAAACCGCGCCAGGCAACCACGCGCATCCTCGACATCCAGGCGCAAGTGGGCCGCACCGGCACCCTTACGCCCGTAGCCAGCCTGGAGCCGGTGCCGGTCGGCGGCGTCATTGTAAAGAGCGCTTCGCTGCACAACATGGACGAGATAGAACGCAAGGACATCCGCATCGGCGACACCATCGTCGTCGAACGGGCCGGCGATGTGATCCCCTACGTGGTCGAGGTCGTAAAGGAAAAAAGAGTCGGCCACGAGAAGAAATTCACAATGCCCGAGCGCTGCCCGGTCTGCGGCTCATCGGTCTACCGGGAAGAGGGGGAGGTCGCCTACCGCTGTGTCGGCCTCTCTTGTCCGGCAAAATTGAAGGAGAGTCTCAAATTCTTCGGCTCCCGAGGCGCGATGGATATCGAGGGCTTGGGTGAGAAGCTCATCGACCAATTGGTTGACCGGAGACTGGTCAAAGATATTGCCGATCTCTACGACCTCAAAAAGGAGGAGTTGGCCGGCCTCGAACGCATGGCGGAGAAATCCGCACAGAATCTCCTCGACGCCTTGGAGCGGAGCAAAGAGATCACCCTAGCAAGATTTCTCACTGCGCTCGGGATCCGACACGTGGGCGAGGCGACGGCCAAGCTGCTTTCAGACCACTTTGAAGACTTACGGACCCTTATGGAGGCGCCCGAAGAGAATTTAATGGAAGTACGGGAGATCGGTCCGGAAGTGGCCAAGAGCATCGCCCGCTTCTTCGCTCAAAGCGAGAACTGCAAGGTGATCGAAAAGCTGCTCAGAGCCGGAATCCAGCTCAAGAAAGAACCCAAAAGAGCGGGAAAGCTCGGGAGCGCAATTTTTGTTCTCACGGGTGGGCTGGAATCTATATCGCGGGTAGAGGCCCAAAGGCGGATCGAGGCATTGGGAGGCCGGGTCGCTTCGACTGTCAGCCGCAATACCAATTATGTAGTCATCGGCGCTGACCCGGGCTCGAAACTTAAAAAGGCGAAGGAGCTGGGGATCCCAGTGCTGGAGGAGAGCGAGTTTCTAAAGCTGATCGGAGCTTAATTAGTATCGGTCGTTGCGCCGTTGCATTCCCCCACGCCCCCCTCCTCTCGTTTCCGGACGGGGTTGTTGCGGGCGCGCCTCGCTCACCACGATGGTTCTCCCCTCAAACTCAGTCTTGTTGAGGGCAGCCGTGGCCCGCTCGGCCTCCTCGTCGGATGCCATTTCGACAAAGCCAAAACCCTTGGACCGGCCGCTAAACTTGTCCGTGACAATGCGGACGCTCACGACCGAGCCATGCTGAGAGAAGAGTTCCTGGAGCTTTGCCTCAGGTACAGTGTAGGGGAGATTCCCCACATATAACTTCGCTCCCATCTTGGTCCTCCTTATAACTCACGGGGCTAGCTGCATTTTCGGGATCGACTTACACAGAAGGGCAAAGCGCAGAAAACTTCTAAGCAAGAAGATCCCGGCACGCTCTTCAGTAAAAGGTCCCTTTCAAAACGGCGTAAGACTACCTAGGTTCAATCCTCTTGTCAAATGGCCTACAGGCCGGGATAATCCGGGGAGCTATGGAGCCATCCGGGGACAAAGTGCGCGTCCATTTGACGATAGAAGGCAGGGTGCAGGGCGTTTTCTTCCGCGCCTCTGCCCAGGAAGAGGCTATTCGACTAGGCGTCAAAGGATGGGTGAGAAATTGTCCAGACGGCCCTGTGGAAGTGGTTGCGGAAGGTGTGAAAGATAAAATCGAGGAGCTGATCTCCTGGTGCCGACACGGACCCCCTGGGGCGCAGGTACATCATGTGCAAGTCGAATGGCAGGAGTTTCGAGGCGGGTTTGAAAGTTTCCGCATCACGAGATAGCCGTTTTTTTTCGGCCTTCCAGGGCCAGGCGGTAGACTTCTCTCTTGGAGTAGGCGTACTTTTCTCCTAAAACCTCGGCGATCTCTTTGACCCGCATGCCTCTTGTCTTAAGTCTCTGGATCTCGGCCATGAGACGATCCTGTGGCGGGCTTTCTTGTTTCTCAGCACCGCTGACGATAAGGGCGATTTCCCCCTGCACCTCTCTGCGGTCGATTTCAGCCTTGACCTCGCTCAGACGGCCGCGGATAAATTCCTCGTAGACTTTTGTCATTTCCCTGCCGAGAACGATCTCGCGGTCGCCGAGAATCTCGAAGAGATCTTCCAGAGACTCTCTCAGACGATGGGGGGCTTCGTAGAAAACGATAGTTCTGCTTTCCGCTTCAAGTTTCCGCAACTTCTCCCTGCGCTCCTTTTTTTTGGCCGGAAGAAAACCTTCGAATATGAAAGATTCAACCGCAAGCCCGCTCGCGCTTAAGATCGCAGTCAGCGCAGAAGGGCCTGGGACAGGGACGACGCGGATGCCGGCTGTAATCGCCTCGCGCACCAGCCGATATCCCGGATCGGAGACAAGCGGTGTTCCCGCATCCGAAAGCAAGGCGATCTTTTCTCCCCGTTCGAGGCGCTCCACCAAGGCGTGAGCCTTCGCCTTTTCGTTATGCTCGTGACAGCTGGTCAGCGGTGTCGGGATGCCGTAGTGGGCCAAGAGTCCCTTCGTGTGGCGCGTGTCCTCTGCTGCGATGAGATCGACTTCCTTGAGAACGCGCAGCGCTCGGAGAGTGATATCCTCAAGATTTCCGATCGGTGTAGCAACGATGTAAAGAACCCCGGCCATAACACGATCCCTCCTCGCTCGGTTCCTCTGGTCTTCGATCTCTCCGTCCTCTGTTGGCGCGGGAGCATCTTGAGGGGGCGATGCGTCGGACGAGGAAGTTCAAGCGTACTCGAAAGCTCTCTTTGGCTATTAGGCGAGCGTAAGACGACTGTATCGCATCGGCCCAGAGAGAGGCCTCCGTGCCAACCCCTCTCATTTCCCCCAGTCCCTAGCATAGCGGAAGTCTCGGTCTATTGTCCGCTGTGAAACCTTCGCGATGACCGGTAGGCGCCTCTTGAACTGCGAGTTCATAATCCGGAGCATCACTTCGTCCACGAAAGGTGCGGGAAAACCTGCGGCGATCAGTTCCGGACGCGAATAGCGCTCATCGACCATGAGATAAAGGAGTCGATCCACCTCGCGATAACTGAACCCCAGCTCCCCCTCATCGGTTTGACCTGCCCAAAGATCTGCGGAAGGTTTTTTCTGCACGATGACATCAGGCACGCCGACCGCCTCGGCCAAGGCCCAGACCTGCGTCTTGTAAAGGTCGCCCAGCGGGTTGATAGCGGAAGCCATATCGCCGTAAAGGGTCCCATAGCCGAGGAGCAACTCGGTCTTGTTGCTCGTCCCCAGGACCAAAGCATTCCAGCGCGCCGAGTGATCATAGAGAATGGTCATCCGCTCACGGGCCATTTTGTTGCCCCGCCGCCTCTGATCCGCATCCGGGAAGCGCTCAAAGTAAGCGTCGATTTGAAGCGTAATGTCGATGGTGAGCGAGTCGATAGAACTCTTCCGGACCACCAACTCCGCGTGCGCCAAGCTCTCGGGATTCGAACTCTTGTAGGGCATCATTATGCCCAAGACATTGCTTGGCCCGAGGGCCTCCGCCGCCAGCATCGCGCTCAGGCTCGAGTCCACTCCGCCGGATAGCCCGACGACAACGCGCCCAAGGCCCACCTTCTCAACCTCATTACGAATGAAGGAGACTAGGATCCGCCGCAAAAGCGCCACATTGGTCGGAATCTGCACCGTCATCTTTTTTTCTTGCCTTTTGCCTGTTTCAGCCGAAGGCTGATCCGCCTCCGGCGGAGCCTTCTGCCTGTTTTTTTCTTTCCCTTTAAACCTTTCTTCAACCCTTTATCCCTTGAACCCTTTAACGGCTCGACTGAGCTCGCCGAAGTCTCTTGAACCTTTTTTATGTCGGAGGGCCGCTCTCGGATGCGCATAAGTTCGTTGATGGTGAGGTCGAGATCCTCGTCACGTAGAAGCGGCGCCATGGTTCTCTTGCGGCGGACTGAATCGAGGGACACCTGACCGCTAATGAAGTCTTCCTCGTAGTATTTGGCCTTGACGATTCTTTGGCCAAAAGGATCCAGAATCTCCGATCCTCCCCAAAAACCGACTCCGTCTTCAAACCCCACACGGTTTCCGAAAACCATGAAGAGACCAAACGTCTGGGCGTAAGTCCGATTGATCAGCTCCCAGTAGAGCGCATTATCATCCTGGACTTGCCCCTCACTGATGCCGCGCAGCGGGCTGGTGGAAGGACAGAGAATCATGAGGGCGCCGTCTAAGGCAGCCAGGTATGCGGTGGAAGGGTGCCATAGGTCTTCGCAGATAAGCATCGCCATGCGACCGAACCGAGAGTCGAAAGCGCGGACCCGATCTCCCCGGGCAAAATAGCGCTGCTCGTCAAACATGCCGTAAGTCGGGAGATAAACTTTGCGATGAACACTGCGGATCTCCCCGCCTTCGAAATAGACCGCCGCGTTATAGAATCGGTAATCCGAACTCTCTTCGACCAACCCGGCGACGAAGGCTACCTCTCGACTCAGTTTCTTGAGCCCCTGAACTTCTCGTGAAGAGAGCTTCAAAGCAACGTTCGGGACCATGTCGCGCAGGAAATAGCCCGTAAGGCTTAGCTCGGGAAAAAGCAAGAGATCCGCCCCGGACTTCTTCCCCTGAGCTATCTTCTCCTCGTAAAGTGAAAGATTGGCCTGGAGGTCGCCGAGTTTGGGGTTGATCTGGGCAATGGCAACTCTAAAGCTCACCGGTCCACTCCGCAACGAAACAGCGTCATACTGAAGAAGTTAACATAGCGCCGCACTCTCTTGCAATTTAATCTTCCTGACTTAGAATGCCTAACGTAATGACAACCGACAAGGTCCTCATCTTCGGACAAGACCTCTGACCCTACACCTCGAGGGCCCGTGAGGATTTCTCCCGTCGAAAAATTCCCTTCGACTATATCAATGTTCTGAAAGACGCGGCCGGCCTCAAGCGAATGCTGGAGTACTCAAAAGGCGGCCGTGAGATTCCGGTCATCATCGAGGGCGGGAAGGTCACCATCGGGTTTGGAGGAACGTGAGGCGTCTGAGACCGACGTCGTCGGCTATCCGAACGTGAGACGTTAGGCGTGAGGCGTAAGGAGATTGGTCTCCGAACCCCTGACCCCTGACCCTTCACCCCTTACCGATTTACGCCTTACGAAGTGTCAAATGAGCGATTTGCGGCGGGCAGTTGATGCGGATGGGCAGGCCGGTAATCCCCACACCTCGACCGACAAACAGCACCGCGTCTCTCTGATCGGCTTCAGGTCCGTTATGCCGGCGGGGAATCTGGAAAAGCCCCTCCGCGTAGGGCGTCACGAAACGCGCAATCGAAAAACTGTCCGGGTCCGGGCCGAGTTTCACTTGTCCCCCATGGTAATGACCTGAGAGGGTCACGTCTATTCCCCTGCGAGCAGCGTAGGGGAACGCTTCTGGGCGGTGGGAAAGCAGGAGCTTTACCTCTCCGGGATCTCTGGCGGCGGCCTTAAGGGCGCGCGGCAAGTCGGGCCTTCCCCAGCGGAGATCATCGATACCCAGGATGTTGAGCTTTGTCTGTTTGACGGGCAGAGAAACCGCGTCGTTGCGCAAGACCCGGATGCCTTTCTCAGTAAAACCCCGAGTCAACGCGCCGTCGGCCCTCGCGTAGACATCGTGGTTTCCCATGCAAGCAAAAACACCGTAGCGCGCTTTCAATCCCGCAAGGGTATCCACACAGGGCGCGACCTCGTCTGCGGTGGTCGAGATGAAATCACCGGTGAGCGCTATCAGATCAGGTTGCAGGCGGTTGATCGCCTCCACATACCGAGCAAGCTCCTCCGCCGGCATGAACGGGCCGAGGTGAATATCCGTGAGCTGCACGATTGAGAATTGGGAGAGGTCCGACGAAAGATCGCTCACCGGAAGATCGAAATCCTCGACTTGAAAACGATGCCGTCCCAGAACGACCCCATAGCCGGAAACCAGGAAGGGCGCCGCTGCCGCGATCCCCACGCCTCTCTTTAGAAACTCTCGGCGCTGAAGATCGGGCGGCGCCGCGGGCTTACGAAAGAGCCGAAGGAAAAAACTGGACAACTCATAACTGAGGAGTATGAGCACAGCTCCGATCGAGCCAAAACCCCACACGGCACAGAAGGAAGATAAGCTTCGAAAAAGCCCGGGAAGCGGCGGGTGACTCTGCCAACCGGCGACAAACCGCCAAACAATCGGGAAAAGCGCAAGCAGGAAGATGGAGCCAACAAAGCTTAAGAGAAGCCTCTGCCTTCCTCGGCTCGAAACACGACGGCGCAGATAATTCCTGACGCGAAGGAAAAGATAGACCTGCGAAGCGAGATAAAAGAGTAAAATAACGAGAAAGATAACAAGAGCTCTCGGAAAATCCATAGATAGGTAGTAATATACCGGAGAGAGAAAAAACCCACAACCCAAGGGCTGTCAGTGCGAGATTCTTTGAAAAAACTAGCCGGCGATAAAATCCGAGCCGCTTTTGGGAGCGACGCCAGCCTTCTCTCCCTCACGCCTCTTGCCGGAGATGCTTCAAGTAGACGGTATTACAGGGCCGTGCTCGAAGGCCCCGCCTCATCTAGCTCGATTATCATCATGGAACTCGCGGGAAGTTCCCTGCCTCTCTCTTCCGAGGAGCTGGCTATATTCAACGAGCCGCCCAAGGAACTTCCTTTCCTCAATCTCCACCGCTTTCTCAAGCAGTTGAGAGTTAGAGTTCCTGCGCTTTACGGCCAATGGGTCGAGGAGGGCATCATCCTTCTGGAAGACCTGGGAGACCGTTCTCTGTGGGATCAGGTGCAGGGGCTTTCTCCCACAGAGATCCTAAAGTGGTACGAGAAGGCGCTCGATCAGCTCCTTCTCATCCAGGTCGAAGGGACACGCAAGAAGGACGACTCCTGCATCGCCTTTCAGCAGCGCTTCGATTTCCGTCTCTACATGTGGGAGTTCGATCACTTCATCGAGTATGGATTGGAAAAGAGACCGGGCAAGCAAATAAGGGGTGGCGAAAAAGATCGTCTCAGAAAGACCTTTGAGGAGATCGCGACCTCTTTGGAAAGCCAACCCTCTTGTCTCAACCACAGGGACTACCACAGTTGGAACCTCATGGTTCACGACGGTGAGGTGGCCGTCATTGATTTCCAAGACGCCCTTCTGGCGCCTCCGCAGTATGACCTTGCCTCTCTTTTAAATGATCGCGAAACCGACCGCATCATCCGGCCGGAAATGGAGGCGCACCTGCTCGATTATTATTTGCAGAAGCGACAGGAGATGGGCGAGAGAACAGCGAACCGGGAGGAATTTTTCGAAGCCTACCTTCTCTCGGCGCTGCAGCGAGACTTCAAGGTCGTGGGCCGTTTCTATTACCTCGATCTGGTCAAAGGGAAGCCGGGCTACAAAAAATATATCCCGCCTACCCTGAAGCGACTAAGGCGCAACCTCGAACGACTGCCGCGCTTTAAGAATCTGATTCCGATCCTGGCTTCTGAGTTCGAGGAGATGAGATGAAAATTAAGGGGACCCTCCTGCCCCTTCGCTCCAGTGGCTCCTCGTCGCGAAGAGTTAGAGAGGGAGGCTCGCCTCTCGGACCGGGAGCCGATAGGCCTCTACTTTTCCGCTCCCCCTTGCCTAACCTGATCTCACCGTTCCCTCTGAGTTACTTCAGAGCCGGACGTCTTATATGAGTCACGTGAGGTTTCGTGCTACATCGCAATAACTCTAAGGGGCTTGCTGGCCAGAGGACCATCGGACGTCGGATCCTCGTGAGGATTTAAGGGAGATTGTCCCGGCCGGCGAGAGAACGGAGTTGAAGGTTCAATAGAAAGTTGTCCCTTGAGAGGACCGATATAAGGCGAATCTTCCGTTCGGGCTTCTTGGAAATACCAGATTAAGAGAGGAGGGATTATGAGACGATACTATTGGGGAGTGGATTGGGCCGACAAGGTCCATGAGGTGTGCGTCGTAGATGAGGTGGGGGATAGGGTTACAGAGATGAAGGTGGAGGAGAGCCCTGAGGGGCTGGCGGACTTTGGGCGTTGGCTCGATGGTCGGCGCGCTGAGGGGATAGAGCTTTGGGGCGCCATAGAGAAGCCCGAGGGCAGGATTGTGGATTTTCTGTTGGATCATGGGGTGGAGGTCTATCCCATCAACCCCAAAGCTTTGGATCGGGCGCGGGATCGGTTTCGGCAAAGCGGCTCTAAGAGTGATCCATTTGATGCTTGGGTGCTCGCTGAGTTTTTGCGCACCGATTATGCTCATCTGAGAGTGCTGCGGCCTAACTCTGAGCAGGCCCAAGAGCTCAAGCTCATGAGCCGGGACTACCAGCGCCTGGGGCGTCAGAAGACGCGGCTTATTAACCAACTGGCGGTTGCGCTCAAAGAATACTATCCGCGACCTCTGGAGCTCTTTGGGGATCTTGATACCCAGATCGCACTGGACTTCCTTCAGCAGTATCCAGTCCCCCACAGGATCAGCCGCAAGAAGTGGGAGCGCTTCTGTAGAGAGCACCATCTAAGTCGGGCGCGCCAGGCTGAACTGTGGGAGAAGGTTAAAAAGCCTCAACTGTCGGTCCCTGAGCATGTGATAAGGGCCAAGGCCCGGTTGGTCAGAGTGCTGGTCGAACAGCTTAAGCTTCTGATCCAAGCGCTGGATAAGTACGGCCGGGAGGTGGCAAGTTTTTTCGCCTCCATGCCGGCGGCTAAGCTTTTTGAGAAGCTGCCGGGAGGAAAGAGCGGCACGACCTTGCCCACACTGTGGGCTTATCTTGGGGACACCGAAGGTCGATGGGAATCCTTTAAGCACCTTCAGGCCTATTCGGGAACGGTCCCTGTGACCAGGAGAAGTGGCAAGAGCCAGGTGGTGCACTTTCGCTACGCTTGCAACAAGGGGATGCGTTATGCGGTGTACTTGCTGGCTTTCATCTCGTTGCGCCAGAGCGAATGGGCCAGGGCTTATTATCGCAGTCAGCGGGCTAAGGGGCATAGTCATCATCAGTCGCTGCGGGCTTTGGGGGCAAAGTGGTTGAAGATCATCTTTGTGATGTGGAGAGACCATAAACCCTACGATGAGAACTATCATCTGGCCAACATCGCTAGGCATCATCTGCGCCAGGCAGCCTGAAAAGCTGGCAGACCATTGACAGGAGTCATAGAAAGTCTCCCTTGCTTCG
>WNFH01000280.1_pt1 | contig 31490 bp, 14 predicted proteins | sample 5400411 | NCBI WGS metagenome assembly WNFH01 (sample SAMN13153347, study PRJNA577476) | soil metagenome | isolation source: 200 cm saprolite under Douglas fir tree site 2 hole 3 | place: USA:California | collected 2015-04-18 | reverse complement strand
GCTCAATGCCGGCAAGTCGTACATCGACCACATCCCACAAAACAAGATTCAGCAGTTTGTGATCAGCCGTCACTTCAGCGCCACCACGGATTTTTCCAAGCTAAAAGAAACCGACGCGGTTCTCATTTGCGTTCCCACTCCTCTCGATGAGCGGCGCGAGCCGGATCTCAGCTACGTTGAACAAACCGCCATCTCCATCCAACCTCATCTGCAGAAAGGCCATCTGGTGGTTCTGGAGTCCACCACTTACCCTGGTACCACGGAAGAACTGGTATTGCCGATCCTGGAAAAGAGCGGCCTGCGCTGCCCAATTACCACCGGCATCGAAAGCGAAAATATCCCTACCGATTTTTTTCTGGCCTTTTCGCCAGAACGCGAAGATCCCGGCAACAAGCAGTACGGCCTGGCGCAAATTCCAAAAGTGGTTGGCGGCGCGAATCCGCCCAGCAGCCGCGCGGCTCAGGCCTTGTACGCGCAGGTGGTGGCTAGAGTCGTCCCGGTAAGCTCGACAAGAGCCGCCGAAATGGCCAAGCTCCTGGAAAACATTTTTCGCTGCGTAAACATCGCGCTGGTCAACGAACTAAAGCTGCTGGCCACGCGCATGAACATCGATATCTGGGAAGTCATCGACGCCGCCGCTACCAAACCGTTCGGCTTTATGCCGTTTTATCCCGGCCCCGGCCTTGGCGGTCACTGCATTCCTGTTGATCCTTATTACCTCTCGTGGAAAGCACGCGAATTCGATTTTGCCGCTCGCTTCATCGAACTGGCCGGAGAAATAAATACCGCCATGCCCTACCACGTGGTGGATTCCATCGGCAGTTCTCTCAACGGCCAGAAGAAAAGTCTCAACGGCTCAAGACTGCTGATTCTCGGTGTGGCCTACAAAAAGGATGTTGACGACCTGCGCGAATCCCCTGCGCTGAAAATCATGCAGCTGTTGCAGCAGCGCGGCGCGCAAATCGATTACAACGACCCGTACTTCCCGCAAATGCACAAAATGCGCCACTTCAATTTTGAAAACATGAAATCAGTCGCGATCTCCAAGGAATCGCTGGCCCAGTACGACGCCGCCATCATCGCCACCGACCATTCCAGCTACGATTACCACGCCATCGTGGACGGCTCAAAGCTTGTGGTGGATACCCGAAATGCTACACGCCGCGTAACCCGCAACCGCGAACGCATCGTCGCTTGCTGACTTGAAGACCAAGCCCTGCCACACTGGGCCTGTACGCAACTTTTTGCGATTTTGCGGGCAAGTACGTGTGAAGTAGGCCGTTTGAATTGTTCGCCAAAAGTATCGTGCTCACCTAAGCACAGCTCCAGACAATTCTAGTACTCATAGGCCTACCTTCCCCCTTATCCTCGTTTCAAGTGCATCGTCTTTTTGTGGCCCTTCGTTTCGGCCCATGCTTCCAGCGACGCGCTCCAGCCCTGTGCGATGGCTCCTGACGCTACGAAGGCGTTGGTTTCTTGCCGGAAGACGCTCAAGAGGCAGGCTAGTTTTAGCTATTTCACGAAGGAGTCAACACACTATGAAGTCCCCGCTCAAGTATTCTCCCCTGTTCCTGCTCGCTGGCCTGTCCATAGTGCTGGCCGGTTGCAGCGGAGCGAAGGGCAGCGCCGGTTTTGGTGGTGGAGGTTCGGGATCTGGTTCCGGATCCGGTTCAGGTTCTGGCTCCGGTTCCGGCTCTGGTTCTGGTTCCGGTTCCGGCTCCGGCGGGACGACATTCAATATCGGCGGAACCGTGGCCGGCCTCAAAGGTTCCGGTTTGGTCCTGGAAGACAACGGTGGGGACGACCTCGCGATCAGTGCCGACGGTGCCTTCAAGTTCCATACCGCTCAATCGAGTTACTCTGTCACCGTCAAGACTCAGCCAACGAGTCCCGCACAGACTTGCAGCGTCAGCAACGGCCTCGGCACCGCCACCGCCGCTGTGACCACTGTCCAAGTGCTTTGTGCGCAGGTGTTCACGGTTGGCGGCACAGTTACAGGACTCCTCGGCTCCGGGCTAACTTTGCAGGACAACGGCGGCGATAATCTGATCGTCAACGGCACCGGCAACGTCAACTTTACCTTCGCTGCTCCCTTGCTCAGTGGCGCCGCCTACGCCGTCACCATCCTTACGCAGCCCACGAGCCCCGCGCAGTCCTGCGTCATCTCCAATGCTAGCGGCACCATTAGCGGCAGCGTTGCCAATATCCAGATTTCCTGCCCGCAGCCGAAGTTCTCCATCGGCGGCTCCGTAACCGGGATGATTGTTGGCCCTGGTGACACCCTCGAAATCCTGGACAATGCCGGTGACAACCTCTTTGTCACAGGCGATACGCCCTTTACGTTCCCTACTCCATTCACGTTTGGCTCCACCTTCAGGGTTGACATGTTTCTGTCCCCCAACAGCCAGCCGCAGGGTTGCAATATTTTCTTTGCCTCGGGCGTGGTCATCGGGATTGTTTCCGACGTCCTAGTGGATTGCCAGCACAACGATTGGGCTTGGATGTTTCCTGCATCTACTCCCAAAATCAATGATTACGGAACCGCGTCCCTGCCGACCTATACGGCTGGGCAGCCTATCACGGGTCCTCCTTTTACTGTTTCAAACTCCAACACGCCAGGCGGGAGAGACTTCCCGATGGCTTGGACTGACGCCAATGGAAATCGCTGGCTTTTCGGAGGCTTGGGATTTGAGGTTACTCACTCCGGCGAAGATAGCATACCGGGCGTGTTGAACGACATGTGGGTTTGGCCAACCAGTCCAAGCTCCGGTGGAGATGACGGCTGGTGGACGCCGGGTGGCTGGATTCCAGCAAACTTGCCGATCAAGGTGGACAACAGTGTTGCTCCTCCGCAGTTTTCTGCTGACGTGACATCCCTTCAGCTCAAGAATAGCGTGGGCAACTATGGAACGCTGGGCGTTGGCGCCTCGTGTAATCCTCCCGGCTCAGGTTGCACGGTGCCGCCAGCCCGCTGGGGAGGCGTTACCTGGACCGATGCATCGGGCAACCTATGGATGTTCGGCGGTCAGGGAGCAGGGCTCCTCAACGACGTGTGGGAGTTCGATCTAACTTCCGGCCCTTGCAGCTATGACTTGACCACCAACACGGGAATCTTCACAAACTGCAAGTGGATCTGGCAGGGAGGCTCGAACGGCGCGAATCAGGCCACCACGGGCACGTTCCCTGGGGCACGATGGGGTGCCGCCAGCTATACCGACACAGCCGGAAACCTGTGGCTCTTCGGCGGGCAAGGCTACGACTCCACGGGCAACGTCGGCCTTCTAAATGACCTCTGGAAATACAACATCGCCAGCAAGACTTGGACCCTAGTGTTGCCCAGCAACGTTGCAAGCAACGTGAACGGTGTTTACGGTACCCAGGGGACGGCTGCGGCCAACAACATTCCGGGCGGCCGCCAGACTGCAGTCCTGTGGGCCGATCCTTCGGGAACCATCTGGCTCTTCGGCGGGTTCGGGCTGGATTCCACGGGTACCAATCTCGGAGCCGGACAGATTGGGTCAGTCCTCAATGACCTGTGGAAGTTTGACCAGGGAACGGGCCTGTGGACTTGGGTTTCCGGCAACAACACCGCAAACCAGAGGGGCACTTACGGGACTCAGGCAACCTCGAATGTGTCCACCAATGCTGCGGCATCAAGCGTTCCAGGCGCGCGCTGGGGCGCGGCTGGGTGGGTTAACCCCGACGGCGATCTCTTCCTCTTCGGTGGTTTTGGGTACGGTTCTGTTGCCACACAGCCCACGGGCTTCCTGAACGACGTCTGGGAATTTGATGTGGCCAGCGGTCAGTGGATCTGGTGGAAAGGTTCCACGGACGTTAATCAGCCCGGTACCTACATCACGACCCCGTTTAAGGCATTCCAGCTGAACTATGCGAATAACGCGGTCGGAGCCCGGCGTGGCGCCGCCAGGTGGCTGCCAGACCCGGGGGGTTACGTGTACTTCTTCGGCGGCGAGGGTTACGACTCGACTACCGGAGGTCCCTACGGAGACCTGAATGATCTGTGGAGATATCTGCCATTCCCATAAAGGGTTTTTAGGGTTTGTACTTACAACCCTAAACTGACACTGAACCGCAGTACTCACAACTTCCGCCGGGAGACATTGATATTCAATCAATGTCTCCCGCCATTCTTATTTAGCTCTGTTGTTCTTTCTTCTTACAGCGGTGGGTTTATCCCGCCGTTCTTTCTTTGTTGTTCCTATTGCGGCTGGCCGTTTTTCAAACAGGTTTTTTCCTGGTCGGGTGCCCCAAGTGTCGTCTTACACCTGGGGCATAGTTTCCTGCTAACCCTGGTATTCCACACGAATCGACAGACAACTAATTCTTAAATCCCCTCAAACCTGCGCGACCGGCGCCGGAACCGCGCTCACCAGCCACCGCCGCCAGACAAATCGCGCCGGCACGTACAAAATAACCATCCACAAGAGTCCCACCGGCCCGCGCCCAATCAAGAACAGCAGAATTGCGGACAAACTCGCGGAGGCTTCGCCAAATCCCGCGGCCGCAGCTGCATGCAACTGCGCGCCAAGCGATTCCTGCGGCGCGGTTACCACTTCCCGCAAGGAAAACTGCACGTTGGCAAAAATCACGCGATGTTCCGAAGCGTTCCGCTCTGCTTCCAGACGATTCACTTCGGCACTGGCGTTGGCGATCTGCCGCTGCAGTTCCCGCACGTTTCCGTCGGGGTAGGTCTGTTTCTTTAACAACTCCTGCAAACGCCGCAGCGTGCCTTGCGCATTGGCCAGCCGCGCTTCCAGGTCCGCTCGTTGCTGAGTGATCTCGTCGGCCGCTTGCTCTTCCTGCTCCACATCGCCCAGAGATTTCAGCTCGCTCACCGTCGCGCCCAATTCTGCCGCAGGAATTCGCAACGTGGCCGAAAGTACGCTGCCGCTACGGCGTCCCGCCATGCGCAACTTCGCCGCATAGCCGCGGTGCCGCTCCAAGATTTCCTCAAGCGACGTCCGCGACTTGGCGAACTCATGGGTCGCCACAGCAAGTTCCGCTGTGTGCGCCATCAATGGAGTTGCATACGGCATCGCCACCGAGGCCAATCTGTTCCCGAGCTCCACTCGAGATACTGCAGATTCCCTCTGCGCTTCCCGCAGATCTTTCTGCTTCTCGTCGTCCACCAGCGAGTCCGGGCTGATTGAAGGTGCGCTGGGCCAATTCTCCGTTTGTTGAAACTCGGCAATGGGCGGACTTGTTCGCTTTACGTGCGGGCCTCCCGCTTGCCCTAACAACAAAAAGCACAGAACCGCGGCAACCACCAGCAGCAAACCACGTTGCATCTTAGACAGGGCGCGAAACTTCAAAACCAGCGCAACGATTGCGTTCCTCATGGGATACCTCCTTCGGCATCCCCGTTAGAACGACCCTGCCAAAATTTCTTGCAGTCACGATACCGCGACCGAATCGTCCGCTGTTAGGCGTGTGCCGGAGGGCGGCCCGTCCTCGTCACTAGTTTTTAACGGCCCGTCGCCCGCGCGTATCGCTGAAAATGACACTCTATGGCGTTTTTCTTGAGCCTGCTAAGATATCGCCAACATGACCGACACGCCTTCCCTCGTGGGACAATCCTTCTCTCATTATCGCGTCCTCGAAAGACTCGGCGGCGGCGGCATGGGCGTAGTCTACAAAGCCGAAGATACCCGCCTGCATCGTTTTGTCGCACTCAAATTCCTTCCCGACGACGTCGCCCGCGATCCTCAGGTTCTCGCTCGTTTCCAGCGCGAGGCTCAAGCGGCCTCGGCCTTAAACCACCCCAACATCTGCACTATTTATGACATCGGGGACGAAGCCGGCAAAGCCTTCATCGCCATGGAATTCCTCGACGGCAGGACCCTCAAGCACGCCATCATGGGCCGGCCGCTGGACATGGAAGTGTTCCTGGACATCGGCATCGAAGTCGCCGATGGCCTCGATGCGGCTCATTCACAAGGTATCGTCCATCGCGACATCAAACCCGCGAACATTTTTGTCACCAAACGCGGCCATGGCAAAATTCTTGATTTTGGTCTGGCCAAACTTCGTTTCGTCGAGAGCACCTCCGCCTCCTCCATTGAAACCATAGCGACGCAGGTCGTCGATCCCGAGCATCTCACTAGCCCTGGCAGCACCATCGGGACTGTCGCCTACATGTCGCCTGAACAAGTGCGCGCGAAAGAGCTCGATACGCGCAGCGACCTTTTCTCTTTCGGTGTCGTGCTCTATGAAATGGCCACCGGACAGCTGCCCTTTCGTGGCGAAAGTTCCGCGGTGATTTTCGAATCCATCATGAACCGCCTTCCCGTCCCGCCGGTTCGCCTCAACCCCGATCTTCCGCCCGAACTCGAACGCATCATCCGCAAAGCCCTTGAGAAAGACCGCGAGCTCCGCTATCAGTCCGCCGCCGATTTGCGTAGCGATCTAAAGCGCCTTAAGCGCGAACTTGACTCCGCGCGCAGTTCCGGCGCAGTCGCGGTTGCTTCCGAAGCAGGCACAGGTTCAGGCACTGGTCTGATTCTACCGGCCAGCGGCTCTGTCAGTTCCCCGGTCAGCGCTTCGTCGTCCATTTCGGCAAGCGCCAACCAGCCCGCGTCGATGTCAGCCTCCTCGGGCGCCGCCGGTCCCGTCGCCAGTGCCTCCAGTGTAAGCGCGGCATCGTCTACAACAGTCACCTCTCCTGCTCGCTCGAAGAACTGGCTTTGGATGGGAATTGCAGGTCTTGTGGTCGTTGCGGTAGCGATTGGACTCGTGTTTACCCGGCGCACCAGCGCTCTCACAGAAAAGGATTCGATTCTTCTCACTGAGTTTGTGAACACCACTGGCGATTCGGTCTTTGATGGCACTCTCAAGCAAGCACTGGCCGTGCAGCTCGAACAGTCTCCGTATTTGAACGTTTTTCCACAATCGCGAATTCAGGGTGCGCTGAAGTATATGGGCAAGCCATCTGACGAGCGCATCACCGGCGACGTGGGCCGCGAAATCTGTCAGCGCGTAGGCGTAAAAGCCATGTTGACCGGTTCCATTGCGAATTTGGGTTCGCATTACGTGATCACGCTCGGTGCTATCAACGCGCAGACCGGCGACACGCTGGCCAGCGAGCAAGTCGAAGCCGAAAGCAAAGAGCAGGTGCTGAAAGCCCTCGACCAGGGCGCATCGCAGCTTCGGCAGAAGCTCGGTGAATCCCTGGCTTCGATCCAGCAATTTGCCAAGCCCCTGGAGCAGGCGACCACTTCATCGCTCGATGCGCTCAAGGAGTACACTGCGGGCGAAACAGCTCATTTGTTGCAAAACGATGTGGCGGCTATTCCGCATTTAACGCGCGCTACCGAGCTCGATCCAAACTTTGCTCTCGCCTATGCAACTCTGGGCGTGGCAAACAGCAACAACTCAGAAAGCAAAGCAGCGGAAGAGAATCTGAAAAGGGCGTTTGCCCTGAAGGAGCGCGCTACCGAGCCGGAGCGTTTCTACATTCAGGCCCACTACTACGGCGAAGTATCTGGCGAAATCGATCAAGAGATTGCAACTTATGAAGCCTGGAGACGCGTCTATCCGCGTGACTCCATTCCGTTGGATAACTTGGCGCTGGATTATTTCGTGACCGGTGAATTCGAAAAGGCGCTGGCGGCCGGGAAAGAAGCCCTGCAGTTAAGCGACACGGATACCTTCGCGTATCAACGCATCGCAATTTCCTACAAGAGCTTAAACCGTTTCGAAGAAGCGCGGGCCGTAGCACAAGAGGCTATCTCCAAGAAGGCTGACAGCGGGCCCTTACACGTCCTGCTATTCGAGCTGGCATTTCTAAAGAGGGACCAGGCGGCTATGGACAAGGAATTGTCCCAAGGTAAGGGAACCGAGCGGGAAGCATTTCTGCTGGAAAAGAAGGCAGCAGCCGAAATGGCCTTGGGGAAGATAAGCCTCGCGCAAAATTCGCTGCACGAAGCGGAAGCGTCGGCGCTGCGCAACGCCATGAAGGAGTTCGCAGCCGTGATCACGGCCCAGGCAGGGAAGCGCGTGGCTGCATACGGAGACTGCAGCAGTGCAAAAACACAAACCGCAGCGTCCCTGGCCAGAATTCCAGACGGAGAAAACCGCCGGTTTGCCGCGCTCGCCCTGGCCCAGTGCGGGGATGGGACAGCAAAAAAGTTGATAGAGGCCGAAGCGAAAGCGCGTCCGCAGGACTCGGTGGTTCAAGGCATATTCGTGCCTCTGATCGACGCGCTGAGTAGTCTGCAAAAGGGTGACGGCTCAGCGGCCGTAGCTATACTGGAACCCGCTCGGCGATACGAACGCGCAACGACGCCGCCCAACGCCCCCTATTGGATCCTCTATACGCGCGGGGAAACGCATCTGCTGTTGAAGGAGCCGGATAAGGCCGTGGCGGAGTTTCAGAAGATTCTGGATTTTCGAGGGAGGGACGCGACAAGCGAATTGATTCCAATGGCGCAATTGCAACTCGCCCGCGCCTTGGTATCCAAAGGCGATACCGGAAAAGCTCGAACTACCTATCAGGACTTCCTTGCCCTTTGGAAGGACGCCGACCCAGACATCCCCGTCCTCAAAGAAGCCAAAGCTGAATACGCCAAACTGTAGTAGTAGCCCCGTGCAAGGAGCCGTTCGCCTCACGAGTCACTGCCTCTTCGTCAACTCCACTCGCGCGGCGGCAAATGGCAGCACCGCTTCCAACAGCACTGGCGTCCGTGCGGCATCCCTTGCCAGATAAACCGTAAAATGCGCGTCTTTCATTTCCGCGCCATCGTCGAAAACTTTGATGTCCACCGTTGCAGTGGAAAACTTTCCTGCCGGCACTTCCACTTCCGCAGAACCAATCTTCTGCGCGCGCACTTCATAAAGTTTGTGGCCGTCGTACACCGGGCCATGCACCACAGGAGTCTTGGTCCAATCCACTGATCGCAGATACTGCATCATTCCCAGCGGATCGCGCGTTCCCGGTAATACGCGAGCCTCGGACGCTCCGGCAGGCGCTGGCTCGCGGCCCGTCGGCGTCATCCTTTGAACCGATTGCACTTTCTGTCCGCGTTCGTTCAGGCGCATTTCATATTGCACGCTGGCAAAATCTCCCGGCGCGCTATAGGAATCGAACTGGTCGTCCAGCTCAAACACCATACGCAACGGATTCTGCGTGTGCGCAAACGCCTGCAAGTGCCATGCATCTTTGCCAGCCACTTCTTTGTGTCCATTGACCACCAACCGCAGGCTCGCCACGTTGCTGACTTTTGCCACGCTGCCGGTAAACTCCAGCACTTCTCCGGACACTGGCGTGAATGCCGTGGCCGGCGCGGCAGTCAATGCCGGCTTTGGCGCGCTGGAAGTTGCCGATCCGTTCGCGGTAGCCGCCGTCGGTGCCTTTTCATTCGCGCTATTTGAACTCGACGCCGGAGGATCGGGAGTAAACTGCACTACCGTCTTGCTCTGCCCGCCGGCATGCAGCCACACAAATGCCGCCGCGGCGCACACGACGGCAAGAATCACGGCAAGCACGGAAACAATTCGACGGCTCATAACCTTCCTGCGACGTGCCCCTTTATTCGGAATCCTGAGAGATCGGCTTTCGTCGTAAAATACAGTGTCACGCGAGCCACTTTTCCGGACCGCGCTGTTTCAGATTAACAGAAGCATTTTCGTGCGTCTTGGGGAAGCTCTCTGCATGTTCACCCGGACCAACTGGCTCGGGAGGATCGCGAACGACGCAACGCGGGTTTCAGGGTTTCAGGGTTTGCTTTGCAAACCCTGAGTTAACAAAGGACGGTTCGAATGCGATACCTCGTTACCGGTGGCGCGGGATTTATCGGCTCCAACACCGTCGATGAATTGGTTCGCCGCGGCGAAAGCGTCGTCGTCCTGGACGATCTCTCGGCCGGCAAGGAAGACAATCTCGCCGAAGTCCGCAACAAAATTTCGTTCATCAAGGGCAACATCAATGACCTGGAAGCGGTTCGTCGCGCCATGCACGAAGCCGATTACGTGCTGCACCTCGCAGCGCGCACGTCCGTTCCCCGCTCGATAAAAGATCCTCTTGAAACCAACAGAATAAACATCGAAGGCACTCTGAATGTCCTGGTTGCTGCGCGTGACGCCAAAGTAAAACGTGTGGTGCTTGCGGCTTCTTCTTCCGCTTACGGTGAAACGCCCACGCTGCCGAAAGTTGAAACCATGCAGCCGCAACCGATTTCCCCTTACGGCATTACCAAATACGTTGGCGAACTTTACGCGCAGGTTTTTGGAAAAGTTTACGGACTGCAAAACGTCTGCCTGCGCTACTTCAATGTTTTTGGCCCGCGCCAGGATCCTACGTCGCCCTATTCCGGCGTGCTCGCGAAATTCTGTACTGCCTTCCTGGAAAAAACCGACCCGGTTGTTTTCGGCGATGGCCAGCAAACGCGCGATTTCACCTACATTGACAATGTGGTGCAAGCAAATTTGCTCGCCTGCGAAGCTCCCGCCGCCAGCGGAAAAGTGATCAATATCGGCACCGGGGCGCGTATTTCTCTGAACCAGACATTGCAACTTTTGCGCGAAATCAACGCCAGCGAACTGCAGGCGAAATACGACCCGCCTCGCGACGGTGATATTCGCGACTCGCAAGCTGACATCACGTTGGCCCGCGAAGCCCTGAAATACGATCCCACAATAGATTTCCCTGAAGGCCTGCGCCGCACCTTCGCCTGGTACCAGGAATCCGAAGCCAAGGCCGCCGCAAAACAGAAAATAGTGGGTAGCGAGTAGTGAGTCAGAAACACTAAGCTGGCACCTAAACTCACTACTCTCTATCCACCGCCCGCTAGCCAGCAGTCTCTGGTCTCTGGTCTCTGGTCTCTGGTCTCTGGTCTCTGGTCTCTGGTCTCTGGTCTCTGATCTCTTCGTCAGGGCGTGACGGTCTTACCGTAATTCAGTGGCGCGCCGCTCTTCGGCACATCGTAGTTATTCCAGAACCACAACGGCTCCAGTTTTTTCTGTTCCGGCCACACCTGGTTGAGCGTATCGCCCTCGAAGACTTCGCCGTTTTTCACTACCCAGTGAATGGTATTGGTGTTGTGAATATCGTCGAGCGGATTCTTGTCGAAAATCACCAGGTCAGCGAGTTTCCCCGGTTCGATGCTGCCAAGATCATCCGGCCGGCCAACAATTTTCGATCCGTTAACGGTCGCGCACTTCAACACTTCCAGAGGCATCATGCCGCCGCTGGCCAGCATCCACATTTCCCAGTGGTAGCCGAGGCCCTGCAACTGTCCGTGACTGCCAACGCCGACCAGCCCTCCGGCGCGTTCCAGTTTCGTTACCTGCGCCGCAAGTTTGGGAAATTCGTATTCGTCTTTGCGGAACCAACTCGGCCGGCGCTTGGTTTTTTCGTCAATAATTCTATGCGGCGTAAAGCGGTTCAGTTTCGCGTTGTCATGCACCTCGCTGTATTCGTACCAGTAATCCTCCCCGAATGGCCCCCCGTAATTCACGATTAGGGTAGGAGTTTCCGCAATGCCAGACTGCGCGAACATCTGTAGAACATCTTTAAATAGAGGTGTAATAGGCAGTGTGTGCTCGTTTCCGTGGAAACCGTCAATGACGTGCGTAAGGTCGAGTTTCAGATCCAGCGCGCCTTCCGTGGTCGGCATCATTTCCAGCTCTTTCGAAGCCTGCACCATGTACTGGCGCTGCTTGCGGTTACCCACCAGGTAGCTCTTGATGTTGTGCGTGCCGTAATATTTGCGGTATTTGGTGAGCACACCTTTGACTTCTTCCTCGGATTGAAAATTATTGTCGGAGAAAACTCCAGGCCCGGTAGAAAATGCGCGCTGGCCAAGAATGTCTCCAGTGTCCACCAGATCCTGGTACGCAAACATATCGTTGGTTCCGGTTTGCACATCGAGGCCGGCGGTGACTCCGTAAGCGAGATTCGCGAGGAACGCCCAGTTCTGCGTGTCTAGAATGCCGCGGCGGATTTCAAACCAGTGCGCGTGGGTGTCGACAAAGCCGGGCGTGATGGTTTTGCCTTTGACGTCGAATACTTTAGCGCCAGAGGGAACGCTGCCCCTTGCGCCTACGCGCGTGATGCGGTTGTTCTCGATGACTACGTCGGCATCCTTCAACACTTCGTCGCCCTTCATGGTGACGACAGTTGCGCCGCGTAGCACAATCGTACCCTTGGGAGTTTTGCGTGGAACTTCGATGTCGATGGCGATTTCCAAAACGTCCTTTTCCTGCTCCTTGAATTTCTGCGGTTTTTTCTCGTCTTTCTTCTCGTCTTTCTTGTCCTCTTTTTTTGCGTCCGTGGAATCTTTCTTATCTTTATCTTTGTCCGCGTCCTTGGCGTCGCCGTCTTTCTTTTCACCGTCTTTTTTTTCATCCTTGGGGGGTTCGAAGGAGATCGAGCTGAATGGCTGGCGGAAATAGCTTGCGCCGACGGCCCACGCGACAGTCTTGCCGTTATCGGCCCAGCCAAAATAATCCGCGCCGATGTCCGTAACTTTCTTCAATGGAACAGACGGGCCGCTCACCATCACTGTGGGAGCCTCTCCGCCCACAGGCGGCATGGCCATCACGTAAAGCTGATTCTGGACGTGCGCCAGAACCCACTGGCCATCCGGGCTGGGGATCAAATCGTCCGCAGGAATCGGCTCTTCAAAGAAATAGAGCCCTTGTCCTTTCACTTGCAGGTGCGTGCGGCGATCCGTCCCGTCGTAGCGCAAGGAAACGAGTCCGCCGGGAGTGTAAACGTAAATGCGGTCTTTCTCGTTCGTGAAATGCGGGCCACCCGCGCCGCGCGCCGGAAGAATCAGATTCGGTTCGCCGCCATCCGCGGAAATCCAGACCAGATCAGCATTGCCGGTCTGTCCGCCATCGAATGCGCTGTTTTCACGGTCGTAGGCGTTGCCACGCAGTAGAACTATTTTTGTCCCATCAGGCGAAAATGCCGGGTTGCTGTAAACGGCGAGCGACTTGGAAAGTTGCAGCGGACTGCCGCCATCAGCGGAAATCTTCCAGAGCTGTCCGCCCTCGCTGGACCACGAGACATAGGTAATCCATTTCCCATCGGGTGACCATGCAGGCTGAAATTCCGTCGACTTGCTGCTGGTGAGCCGCTGCGGCTTTCCGCCCGGCAAATCGAGCGTATATAGGTGGGTCATCGCGGAAAAGACCAGCTTCTTACCGTCGGGAGATTCTGCCGGATCGTGAATCAGGCGAACCTTCACCGGGCCTTGCTCTACCTTTTGCGGAAAATCGAGCTTGGGCCCGAGATCCTGTGAAACTTCGGCGCTAAACGGAATCACCGATTCGGCACCGGATTCTAGATTAAGCCGGCGGATTTTTCCGTCCTGGTTGTAAACAATTTCTTTGCCTCCGGGCAGAAACGCGTACCCAGGAAAGAGGTCGCGGGAAAAAATTGCTTCCTGGTCATCGCGCGTAACGGGATACCGAACCCAGTGATCTTCGCCTGTTTGCAGATTGCGAAGTCGCAATCCGCTTTCCGTTTCGTGCCGGGTTACATAAAGGAGAAATTTTCCGTCCGGCGTAAGAAGCGGCCGCATGGCGCTGCGTGGCTGCTCAATGATCGTGTCTTCTTCGCCGGTCTTGCGATCTTTGCGTTTGATCTGCCACAGCGGAAACATCGAGTTGTACGAAAAATCCCGGCGCCGTTCCGCGTAATAAAGATATTTTCCGTCGGCGGATGCCACAACACCCATGACGCTGGTGCGGTCCTCGCGCTTGGTAGTGGGTGTCGGCTTTGCTTTGGTGATCTGGACACCGGTGCCGCCATCCACGTGGTACATCCAGATTTCCCGTGGACCGATGCCGAAGTGAGTTTTGGAAACGTAGACGTACTTGCCGCTGGGATCCCAACTGGGCGAAGCGAATTCACTGTTGGGGTCTTTGGAAACCTGCTTCACGCCGCTTCCGTCGGCATGCATGATCCAAACGTTTTCGCTCCCCTCGCGGTCAGAAAGAAACGCGATCCACTGCCCGTCAGGCGAAAATTTCGGCTGGCTGTCAAACGCCATGCCGCCATCAATCAACTTGGCCTTGCCGCCTTCGATTGGCAGGGTATAGATGTCACCAATCAATTCGAACGCGATCGTCCTGCCGTCAGGCGAAACATCGAGCGAGAGCCAGGTGCCTTCGTCGGTGGTGAAGCTGATCTTCCGATCCGACTTCAGTGGCAGCCCTTTTTTCTCGTCCTTCTTTTCGTCTTTCTTCTCTTCCTTTTTGTCCTTTTCCTGCGCAATCTCCTGGGCACGCAGACGCGAAGTTACGGTCAAGCCGCTAAGGCCAAGAGTCAAGACCAGCACATAAAACGCCAGCGACCGCCGGTTACCATACGTCCCATTCATGCTTTTCTCCTTAAAACTTCCCTCGCCCGCAATACACCGATACACACATGTTGTCGCAGCACTTTTGCTTTTGGCAAAGTTCAGACTGGCCGCAGCCAGGGACCTGCTGTGTTACATCATTGGAATCCAAACGTGATTATCCACACCCGCTCTGATGGCGGTTAGACGCGCGGTGTGCTAAATGGTTTCCACGGATCACCATTTCAGCGTCCGCCGTCGTCATCGTCTTGATCATTCCCGCCACTACCTCGCGGCGCCGGCGGCGCTGGCACTATATGAGGGATTCCTGCTTCATTCATCTTTTTATTGAGTGCCGCCAGATCCTCGTCGACTGCCTTTTTCACTTGCGCGGAAGCTTCGGCAACCAGTGGCGTCAGTTCGGCCAGCTTTTCTTTTTGCTGGGCGCCTGGCGCGGCGGCAAAGTCGTCCAGGTCTTCCATCAGGTCCTGTACCTGGGCGGGAAGAGGCTCGGGCTTCCATTCGAATGGCGGCCCGGCGTTGCCCAGGCCCTGCTGCTCGCGTTGGTACTTCAGGGCAACCTGGTCGACTTTTTTCTGTAGCTCGTCGGCGCTCTTTACAATGGCCTCCGGCATTTTCGTGCCCTTAGGCTTCGTGGCTTCGGTTTTCCAATTCTCGCGCGCCGTTTTCAGGGCGCTCTGAGTGCCGAGAATCGTTTTGCGGTCCCGGTCGTTGGACTTTGCCATGGCGTAAAGCTGCTCGATCGCGCCACGCCGCGCGGCGCGATCTTCAGCGTTCAATTGCAGCCGCGGATCATCTTCGACGGTAACTTTCTGCATAGCTTCCTTGCTGCCGGCGGTAATCTTGATGGTGTATTCCCCGGGTTCAGCGTACGGCCCGCGCGGGCCCTGACCGTATCCTGCCGCAATTGCTTCCAATTGTTCCGGCGTAGGTTCGGCAGGCGGGTTATAGCGCAAATCCCAATTGGTGCGGTTTACTCCCGCAGCCCCCGGCCCGTCCAGTTCGCGAACAATTTTTCCGTCCTTGTCAGTAACAACGATTTTGACTTTGCCTTCCTTTTTCGTTTCCTGTTTTTCTTCCTTCTTGTCCGTAGCTTTTTCCTCGCTCGGCGCAGCCGGCGCTTCGACGGGTTTTTCCGAAAGCTTACCGGTGGGCTTGGCTTCGGGCTCATCCGTTTTGGGTTTTGGCGATTCGGCCGTTGCTTCTTTCTTTTCCGCGGAATTCGGCGTTGGCTCCGAAGAAGGCAGCGCTGATTTCAGGTAATAGTTGATGACAGCTCCGGCCGGTGGATTCTTGGCCGCGAAAGCTTTTTGCCCGGCGCTCCAGCGCCGGTTGTGGATGTGCCAGACATTCGCAGCACGCGGCGGAAAAAATGTCAGGTCGCTTGCCGCAACTGTTGCGTCCATTTTTTCCAATGGCGTGAGGTCGTCGAAAATCCAAATGGACCGCCCGTGCGTTGCAAGCACCAGATCGTTTTGTCGCGCTTGCAATTCGATATCGTCCACCGGAACAGTAGGAAAATTATTTTTGAAAGCGGTCCAGTTCGTGCCGCGGTCCCAAGAGATCCACAAGCCAAATTCAGTGCCGGCAAAAAGCAGATTGGCGTTGCGCGGATGTTCGCGAACCACGTGAACCGATCCGGCGGTATCGGGAATACCGTGGCGAATGGCCTGCCACGTTTCGCCGTAATCCGATGTAACGAAAATGTACACCGCATAATCATCCGTGCGGTGGCCATCGAAGGTAACGTAGGCCGAGCCAGCGGCATATTTCGAAGCCACTACTCGGCTGACGTAAGTGCCCTTCGGGACGCCAGGAATTTGTGGCGCCACGTTCTTCCAGCTCTTTCCGCTGTCCCGCGTAACCTGCACGTTGCCGTCGTCGCTGCCCGCCCACAATACGTCGGCGGTGACCGGCGATTCACTGATGGTAGTGATGGTCGGATATTCCTGGACGCCGTCGTGCCGCGAGAGAGTCTGCTTGTCGGGAGTCTTGCTGAAGATCTGCAGCTTGTTGCGATCAATCCCGCTCGTTAAATCGTTGCCCAGGCGCGTCCAGGAATCTCCACGATCCGTGGACTTAAACAAATAATTTCCACCGTAATAAATGGTGTTGTGGTCGTGAACCGAAACGGCCACCGGCGAATTCCACTGAAAACGATAGTGCGGTTCGCCAAACTTTGCTTCTGGCTTGATAGAGCGTTCCTGCGCAGCGCGTAAATTGCGCCGCGCCAGATAGCCATCCTGCGATTCGGTGTAAATGATCCAGGGTTCCACATTGTCGATCTGAGCGTAGAATCCGTCGCCGCCGTGAATCAGCGTCCAATCTTCATTGACGATGCCGTCACGCGCAGGCGTTGCGCTTGGGCCGCACCAACTCCCGTTGTCCTGCAAACCGCCGCAAATGTGATAAGGCTTTTCGTTGTCCAGCCCGATTTCATAAAATTGGCCGATAGCGATGTTGTTCAGAAAATCCCAAGTCTTGCCGTTGTCGTAGCTCCAGTGAATGCCGCCATCGCTTCCGGCAATGATGTGATTCGAATTGGAAGGATCGATCCATAGCGCGTGGAAGTCGCCGTGAATTTTCTGCACGCGCCGCGTGCTGAAAGTCTTTCCGCCATCCTCGGAGAAAAACATGGCCGCGCCCAGCACCCAAATCCGCAAATCATTATTCGGATCGACGCGTACCTGGCTGTAATAAGACGGGCGGGGATCGGTGTCGCTCATCTTCTTCCACGTTTCGCCTTTGTCTTCGCTGCGGTAGATGCCGCCTTTCTCATGTTGCACCAGTGCGTACACGATGTTGGGATCTTTCCGATAGATATCGAGACCAATGCGTCCGGTTTCGCCCCCATTTTCATAGGGCAAACCTTTAACGAGTTTCTTCCAGTTCGCTCCGCCATCGGTGGTTTTGTAAATTCCACTCTCCGTGCCGCCACCATTAAAGCCAAACGGAGTGCGTCTCCGCGTATACGCCGCTGAGTAAAGAGTGTCAGGACTTTCTTGATCCATGGCGATGTCGCTGACGCCGGTATCGTTGCTGATTTTCAGCACCTGATTCCATGTTTTACCGCCATCGGATGTTTTGTACACACCGCGTTCCGGATTTGCTCCCCACAGATGGCCAAGCGCCGCTGCGTAAACCACATCGGGATTTTTTGGATGAATAACCACCCGTCCGATGTGGTGGGTTTCCGCCAGTCCCATATTCTTCCAGGTCTTACCTGAGTCAGTGGACTTATAAATTCCGTCGCCCCACGAAGAACTCTGCCGATTGTTCGGTTCGCCGCTGCCGACCCAAATTACCGACGGATCAGAAGGCGCAATCGCAATATCTCCGACCGTCGACACACCTTCTTTGTCAAAAACGGATTCCCAAGTAGTGCCGTTGTTGGCCGTTTTCCAGACGCCACCGGACGCGACGCCCACATAAACCATGTTTGGATTGCTTTCTACGGCTGCGAAATCGTCAATCCGGCCACCCATGACGGCGGGGCCGATTTCGCGAAACTCCAGCGCCTTAAATTTGTCGGTCAACGCTGGTTCGCTGGCAGCATCTGTATTCGCTGTTGCAGCAGGCTTTTCTTTGCTTTTGTTACTCTTCTTTTGCTCTTTTTGGCCGGGAGTTGAAAGCGCCAGGAGAAATATCATCGAGCAGCACGCCAGAATAAAACGAATACACTTCGTCGCCATGAAGCCTCCAACAATATTTTCCGCGGCCTGGAGCGGAGTCGCGAATGATACCGCGCTGGACGCTGGTATGCAGCAAATGAATTTCGGGCGAATAAGGTCGGATCCGGCCCCGAACGAAGTGGCGTACATGCCGTACGCAAACAAACCGGGCCGCGTCGCGTCGCTACTCGGAGTTTCCGTGCGCCGCACGCAACCTAAAGCGCGTGATAAGCTATCGAACTGTTTTTACTCTACCGCATGTTGCGCACTCATCCGACTCTGCAGAGCATGTCTATAACCCTGCGCCGCAATCTGTTCGCACTGTGCCCGGCAATTTTGCTTTTGTTGGCAGTACCCTGCCACGCCCAGCAGGTGCGGCTGCCTTCCGGAAAAGGCCAGTACGCGGAACTTTCTTCCGACGGGCCGCAGACTCGCAAAGGCGACCTCTTCATCGCCGATAAAAGTGTGGATTTGCAGTACGCGGCGATGCGCCTGCGCGCCGACCACCTGGAGTACAACGACACCACGCATGACTCCCTGGCGCAGGGTCACGTGCAATTCGACTACGAAAACGAACACCTCGAGGCCGACGAAGCGCACTTCAACTTTACGACTGGCGTAGGCACGTTCACGAACGTGCGGGGCAGCATTAAAATTCTGCGCAGGCCGAACCCCGTGGTGCTGGTATCAGATAATCCCTTATATTTCGAAGCGCGCCAGGTCGAACGCTACGAAAACAATGTCTTCATGGTGCATCAAGCGTGGATCACAATTTGCGATCAAGAGCGCCCAACGTGGCAGATGTTCGCGCCGCGCGCCAGGATTCGCTTGAACAAATCGGTCGCGCTGGTCAATGCGAATTTCCGCCTGTTCAAAGTTCCTTTGATCTGGCTGCCGTACGCGACCGCGCCGGCCGGGCAGAAAATTCGCCAATCCGGATTTCTGCTCCCCGATATCGGCAACAGTTCCACCAAGGGTTACGTTTTCGGCGACGCGTATTATTGGGCGCCCACTACCTGGGCCGACGCAACCATTGGCGTGCAGGACTATACCAAACGCGGCTCCTCCCAGCGTGCCGAAATTCGCTTGCGGCCAGCCGAAAATACATCGTTTAGCTATACCTATTACGCCGTAATTGACCGCGGCCTGCCTAACGCGAATGGCGTACTTGTATCGCAAGGCGGCCATCAGCAGCGGCTCGAATTGCAGTCCGTGTTGCCGCAGGGCTGGCGCTTCGTGGCCGACTTCAACCAGTTGTCTTCGCTCACGTTTCGGCTGGCGTTCGCCGACACCTATGGAGACGCGATTAATTCCGAAGTGAACAGCGCAGTTTTTCTGAGCAACAATTTTCGCGGCTTCAGCCTGAATTTCGCGGGCGTGAACGACAAAAGTTTTCTGACCATCAGCCCGGAAACCAGCGTTTCGCTCCGCAATGTGCCGGAAGCGCGATTCGGCTCGGTGGAACAGGCCCCGTGGGGCAACCTGCCAATTTATTTCAGCTTCGATTCTTCCATCGGCGCACTTCATCGCCAGGACGAAAATTTAGCGACGCCTGCTGCCGTACAGCGCTCGGAGATCGCGCCCAAAGTGACTGTCCCGCTTCATTTCGGCCCCTGGCTGGACGTCACCGCTACTGCCGCGGTGCGCACCACACGCTACGGCGCATCCCTCGACACCGCGGGCAACCTAAGCACGCAACCCCTAACGCGAAACGACGGCGAATTTTCTCTCGAGCTTCGTCCGCCAACACTGGAAAAATATTTCGACCGCCCGAAGTCCAAACGAAAATACAAGCACACCATCGAGCCGGAAGTTACCTACCGCTATGTCACCGGTATCAACGATTTCGAGCGCTTTATCCGCTTCGATTCCGACGCCACCCTTTCCAACACCAATGAAGTCGAGTATGGCTTCACGCAGCGCCTTTATGTGAAAAACGGCGACGATCAGCCCTTGGAATTTATGTCCTGGAGTGTGGTGCAGAAACATTATTTCGATCCGACCTTTGGCGGGGCAATTGTGGATGGCGAGCGTAACGTTTTGCAGCCATTGAATTCCATCACTCCATTTGCGTTTGCCACAGGGCCGCGCAACTCTTCACCAATCGTCAGCGATTTCAAAATCACTCCTGGCGGAAAGTACGATGCCGAACAGTTGGTCGAATACGATCCGCAATTGAACAAGATCGTGGCCGAAGGAACACTGGTAAAAGTAAAACCTTACAGCGAATTTTTCGTGACCGTGGCCCACTTTCACATTCAGGATGATCCGATTCTTCAGCCGCTCTCCAACCAGATTCGCGCGCTGGTCGGTTACGGAAGTTTTAATCGCAAAGGCCTGAATTTTACCGGCGGCGTGAGCTACGACATCCAGAATAGCGCGTTGCAAAACCAGATCGCGCAAGTCACCTACAACGGAAACTGTTGCGGCCTGTCGTTCGAATATCGCCGCATCGCGCTCGGCCAGGTACGCACCGAAAATCAATTCCGCATCGCCTTAAACATCGCTAACATCGGCACCTTCGGTAATCTCCGCCGCCAGGAAAAAATCTTTTAGGATTCTTGTTCGTAAAAAAATGCGTTCTCTTCCATCCACAAGCTGTCCGTTGTTGCTATACTCTCGCGAAGTTCCTTAACAAAAAGTTGCACCTCGATAAAATCGCCGGAGAAAATTGATGCGTACAGCTTATCTCGCTCTTGCCGTTTTCTTCCTCACACTGCCCTGCTCCGCGCAACAAACCGCTCCCGCACCACCTTCCGCACCCATCTTCAACATTCAGGAAGCGATGATCTCCGTACGCGACGGCGTCCACCTGCAAACCGTGATCCTCTCTCCCGTCGGCGCTACAAAACCTCTTCCCATTCTCTTTCGCCGCACTCCGTACGGTGTTCCAGAAAAAGCGCCCGAGCAGATGCCCGCCTCTCTCAAAGAACTCGCGCAGGACGGCTACATTTTCGTGATTCAAAATCTTCGTGGCCGCTTCAAATCCGAAGGCATTTTCCTGCTCTCCTCCTGGGTGGACCTGAAGGATGCAAAAGCCACCAACGAAGCCACCGACGCTTACGACTCCATCGAATGGCTCATCAAAAATGTTCCCAACAATAACGGCAAAGTCGGCATGTATGGCGTCTCCTACGACGGCCTCACCACCGCACTAACGCTGCTGCATCCTCACCCCGCCCTAAAAGCCATCAGTGAACAAGCTTCTCCCGTCGATCAATGGATGAACGATGACGATCACCGCTACGGCGCCCTGCGCGAAAGCTACGACTTCGAATACGCCGTGCTCGAACAAGCTGACAAAAACAAAAACACCAATTTTGCTTTTGAGATTTACGATACCTACGAGTGGTATTTAAACCTCGGCCCGCTCTCCAACATCAACGCAAAATATCTCCACGGCTCCATTCCCTATTGGAACGACTCGGTCGCGCATCCCGACTACGATGAATTCTGGAAAAAAGAAGCCTGGGTCAGCCAACTTCACGCCTCGACCGTTCCCAATCTCAACGTCGCCGGCTTTTGGGATCAGGAAGATCCCTGGGGTCCGTGGCAAATTTTTCGCCATGCCGCCGAACACGATCCCGATCACACCAACTTCATCGTCGCCGGCCCCTGGTTCCACGGCCAGTGGCAAACTCCCAAGGCCGATTCCATCGGCATCATTCCGTTTGCCGGACACGAAACCGCGCGCGAATTTCGCGAAACCCTCGAAGCTCCGTTTTTCCGCTATTACTTGCACGGCGTGGGAGACAAACCGGTCTGGCAAGCCAGCACTTTTCAAAGTGGCTCTAACTCCTGGCGCACCTACGCCGTCTGGCCGCCTAAAGAAGCCAAGTCCACCAATCTTTATTTTCACGCCGACGGCACGCTTTCATTCGATCCACCTTCTGACGCTGCCGCCAACAACTCATCCAATGCAAAACAATTCCGCGAATACATTTCCGATCCCGCCAATCCCGTTCCCTATCGCCAGCGCCCCATTTCTCCCACCTATCCCGCCGGCGATTGGCGTACCTGGGAAGTTGCCGACCAGCGCTTCGTCGATCATCGCCCGGATGTTTTAAGCTACGTCAGCGCCCCGCTCGATCACGACCTCACCATCACCGGCCCGCTCTCCGCAAAACTTTTCGCCTCAACCTCCGGCACCGATAGCGACTTCGTCGTCAAACTCATCGACGTTTATCCCGAAACCGCCCAGAGAAACGCCTGGGACCCCGAAGCTGGCCCCCAGCCCGGCCAATTCGCGCAATCTCTCAACGGCTACGAACTGCCCATCGCCATGGAAGTTCGCCGTGGCCGCTACCTGGAAAGTTTCGAACACCCGCACGCCCTCGCACCAAATCAGCCCGCTGAGTGGAGCGTCCCTCTCCGTGACCACGACCACGTTTTTCTAAAGGGTCATCGCGTCATGGTCCAGATTCAATCCACTTGGTTCCCGCTCATTGACCGCAACCCACAAAAATTCGTCCCAAGCATTTACGACGCGAAACCTGCAGACTTCTCTCCCGCCACCCAGCGCATCTACGCATCGCCCAAATTCCCGTCCCACATAATCCTTCCCGCTATGCCATAGCTGGTCAGAGCACCTTCGCGTGTTCCGCCTTGGCTTGCTTGAGAATCGGGATCCCGAGATCGGCATCCTTCCAGAGACTGAGGAAATCTTGATACGCGGTGCCGGCCTTGGCAAAGTCTCCTTGCATGGAATAGGCGCGGCCAAGCTGGAGATGCGCGAGTGCACCGATGGGCCCATTGAGAACGATTCCGGGATGGTCAAGTATTTTCCGGTATTCCGCGGCGGCTTCTCTGCCCTGATGCGCGGCGAGATAAGCTTCACCCCGCACGAAGGCAGGATACAAAGCGGTCCAGCCGGAAGTGCTTCCAGTCGTCTGTCCCAGTTCAAATGGCGTGGCAGCTCTAAGGCTCTCGATCGCGAAGCCGCTATTCCCCCGTGTCAGTGCAAGCTTCGCCCGCAACGTCGGCAGGTAATCGTTCTGCACCATAGTGTCCTCCGGAAACCTCTTGCCCAAATCATCGGCCAGCTCTTGCGCTCGCGCATCGTCTCCCGCGAACGCCATTGCCAGCGCCGCGGCGTACTGCACGTCGCGGCCGACCGAGCGTGCCGGTGCCAACTTGGCCCGCCGCCGGGCTTCTTCCGCGTTGCCGAACAACGCTTCTCGCAGCGCAGCCAACACAATATAAGTCGCCGCAGATTCTTGCTGACCGTACCGCTCGGCGGAATCTATTGCTTGCTGGGAAAACTTCCGTGCCTCTCTTAACCGCCCGGAATTCGCTGCGGTATCGGCTTGCAAACCCAGCAGTTCGTCCTCGATTCCCGCTTGCCCCGTCGACTTTTCTACCTGGCGTGCCATCCCAGCCGCATCGTTCTGCAAAAAAGCGATCTGATAAAGTCCGAGCGCGTAGAAACCGCTATCCAATTTGTGCTCGAGCGTGGTCTTATACGTGGCCCTGGCTTCATCCAACCGGTTCAGCGAAATATGGTTGAACATCAAGAAGGCATACGAAACCGCATCGTCTGGCTTCAATCGCACTGCCTCGATCGCTTCGCTGACCGCTTGTTCGTATTTTCCAATCTGCGGATAAATTGCCCCAGCCAAGTAAACATGTGGCATTTCTGCGCGCGGGTAGGCCGCGATCCAAAGCTTGCAGGATTGCTCGGCTTTCGCGATATCTCCGGTGACCTCTTTGTGATAGATCGCCGAAATAAAATATTTTTCCACCTCGCTGGTCCGTTCCCGCAGTTCGTAGGCCTTCGCAGTGTATCCACTTGCCACGCTGGCTTCGCCAATTGACGTAAACGCGATCCCCAGGCGCGCATAGGCCAGCGCGAAATTCGGGTCAACCTCGATCGCATGCTTAAAAAACGGAATCTCAGCGCCATTTCCGCCCATGCTCTGAACTTTAACTCCGGAACTATAGGCTTTCAGCGCCTCCAGCGAAGGAGTGCTCGCCTGCTCCAGCGGCGTATCGAACTTCTGCACGGAGCTTAACGATTCCCCCAGCCTGGCGCGCAGCTTTTTCGCGACCGCGTCCAGCGCCGTCAGCACATGCTCCTTGCTGTCGGCGGTAACCTGTTCCTGCGCCAACGTGTCACCTGTTTGACACTTCACAGCGTTTATTCCAATCACATACTGGCTGCCGAGGTTGGAAATGGTTCCGGTAAGAAACGCTTTGCTCGAAGCTCGCTCGCACACCTCCTGCGCAATAGCTGGCGTCAGCTTCTGGTCTGCAGGTTTCCCCATCAGCTGCAGTAACTGCCTCGTGTGCTGTTCGGAAATCAAGCTCAGGAATGGCGACTGCTCCAACTGCACGGCCATACCTTGTCGAAGCGCATCATCAAAAACCGCATCGCCTGTTTTGTTTGTGAAGTCTGCCAGCACCACAGTATCGCTAGTGCTCAGTTCATGGCCACGGCGCGTGGTATAAACCCAGCCGCCCACCACCATCATCGCTGCCACCGTAGCAACGGCTGCCGCGATTGCCCGTCTGTATCGCCTGCTCCACGATGGCTGGTCTGTCTGCGCATTCGCCAGCAACCGCGAACTCGTACCGTGCCCCGACTCAAATTCCCGCCTCAGCACCTGCAAATCCGCACGCAGTTCTGCCGCGCTTTGGTAGCGCGACTCTTTGTCTTTTTCCATGGCCTTCTGGATTATCACTTCCAGGCCAACTGGAATATTGGGATTTGCTTTCCGCGCCGGTACCGGCGATCGGCTCAGAACCGCTTCGATAATTATTCCGCCTGTCCCTCCCGGAAATGCCCTTTGTCCCGTGGCCATCTCGTACAGCAGCAGCCCCATTGAAAACACGTCGGTGCGCGCGTCCAAATCATCGCCACGAATTTGCTCGGGCGACATATAAGACGGCGTGCCGCTGATCACGCCAACCATCGAAATTGGCCCTTCGTTTCCCGCGTCCAAATTTGCCTCCGGTTCGCCGGCGCGATTGCGAACCAGCTTGGCCAGCCCAAAATCCAAAATCTTGGCATGTCGACCACTCACCAGAATGTTTGCCGGTTTAATGTCGCGATGAATAATCCCTTTGAGGTGCGCGGACTCCAGGCCATCCGCAATTCCAATCGCCAAATCAAGCAGGACTTCCGTTTCAAGCGGTTTCCCGTTGATGCGATGTTTCAACGTTGCGCCCTCGAGAAATTCCATTGCCAGGAACGCCCGTCCGTCCTGCTCGCCGATGTCGTGGATCGTGCAAATGTTCGGATGATTCAATGCAGACGCCGCCTGCGCTTCGCGTTGAAATCGCGCCAGCGCCTGCGAATCTTTGGCGACTTCCTGGGGGAGAAACTTCAGCGCTACGAAGCGATGCAGGCGGTTGTCCTCAGCCTTATAAACAATGCCCATACCGCCGCCGCCCACTTTTTCTACGATGCGGTAATGCGATACGGTCCTTCCAATCAGCGTGTCAACTTTCTCTTCCGCTTCATCGTTCTGCTGGCTACCCATCGCCCGCGCCGCCACTTCGATCGCCGGAATCTCCATAAACTTTCCCGCTTGCTGCTCTGCGATCATCAACGAACGAACTTCGCGCTCCAGCTCTTCATCATGTGTACAAGCCTGTCGCAGGAACTCTTCGCGCTTGCCTTCGGGACGCTCCAGCACCGCTTGCAGCAGGCTATCGACTTGCTTCCATCGCTCAGTGTCCATCGGCCGTCTCGCCCGCCAGTTCCCGGTACAGCCAGGCTTTGGCAGTACCCCAGTCGCGCATCACGGTAACTGCCGACACATTAAGAACGGCCGCGGTTTCTTCCACGCTCAGACCGCCAAAAAATCGCATTTCAACCACCTGTACTTTGCGGCGATCGATCCGCTCCAGCGCGTCCATGGCACTGTCCAGTGCCACCAGGTCCGCAGCCCGCTCGCCGCCCACTTCAGCTGTCTCGTCCAGAGATACAAGCTGTACTCCGCGCCCCCGTTTCAGGTTGTGGCGACGCGCATGATCGACCAGAATCCGCCTCATCAGTTGCGCGGAAACTGCGAAAAAGTGGCTGCGATTCTGCCACTGCATGTTTTTGTAATCCACCAGGCGCATGTACGCCTCATTGACAAGCGCCGAAGTCTGCAGACTGTGGCCAGTCCGCTCTCGCTTCATGTAACTCCTCGCCAGCCGGTGCAGTTCGTCATAAACGATGGGCGTCAGCTTATCGAGAGCGTTTCGGTCTCCGTCGCTCCACGCCCGCAGCAGCCCGCTCACCTCCCCGCAAGGCGGCATTTCAGGCTCATTGTTGTCCGGTGGTATCGAGTTCCCCATCGCCAAACTTTGCCGGAATCATAGTCCCTTAACCCGGTCCCTTCAAGAAAAGTAATCGAGTGCGGGCTGCACTTGCAGCCCGCAAAGTAAGAAGTTCGGGCTGTACTGGCAGCCCAAAAATAAAAATTCCTCGATGATAGTTCCGACCCGCGGCTTACGCCTATCTAGATGAGAGCGATGGAAGTCGCTCCACAGCCACCATGCAGCGTTGCATGCAGGAGAAAACAAAATGCCGTCAAATCATCCGGGAATTAAAAACTTTCGCGTCGTCGCGCTTTTCGCGCTGGAACTTTCGGTTGTTGCTGGGTCAGCCCGGGCGCAGCAGCCATCAGTGCCACCAGTTCGCTATAACATCACCGATCTCGGCACACTCGGCGGTCCGTTCAGCGAAGCGGTTAGCGTGAATAATCGCAGCCTAGTCAGTGGTGCCTCAAGTCTTCCGGACGGAACGACCCATGCCGTCCTCTGGCAACAGGGGCGCATAACAGACATCGCCGCGACCGGACTTGGAGGACCGGCCAGTAACAGCAGAGCGTTTGATGTCAACGAACGGGGCCAGGCCACCGGCGCAGCGGAATCTTCCACTCCGGATCCAAACGGTGAGGACTTTTGCAGTTTCGGTACCCACCTGACCTGTCCATCTTTCCTGTGGCAAAACGGGGCCATGACCCCGCTCAGGACGTTGGGCGGCAACAACAACTTCGTTTTCGCCATCAACAATCGCGGTCAGGTGGCGGGAGTTTCAGAAAACAACACCCACGACTCAAGCTGCGCAGTGCCTTTTCAGGTTCGCGATTTCGAAGCCGCGATTTGGGGGCCAAGCCCGGGCACACTCCACGAACTCCCACCGCTCGGTGGCGACACCGTCGGAGAGGCCACCTGGATTAACGACCTTGGCCAAGCTGTCGGCTCCTCCGGTTCGTGCGCGAACACTTTGCTTCCTCCACTCGCGGCTGGGCCTCACGCCGTGCTGTGGGAAAATGGTGTGCCCACGGACCTCGGCAACCTCGGTGGGACCTGCTCGACTCCCTGCACAAGCCCGGTACTCGGACCTTATGGAAACACGCCTTTGTTTATCAGCAACCAAGGTCAAGTGGTTGGCCTTTCCGCCTTGAAAGGCGACGCAACCTTTCACGCCTTCCTCTGGACTAAGGCCGCCGGTATACAAGACCTCCAAACGCTTTCCGGGGACGTCGCGAGCGTGGGCTTGGCCATTAACGGCAGCGGCGAGGCAGTTGGCCTGTCGCTCGACGAGGGCGGCAACCCGCGCGCATTCCTTTGGCGGAACGGCGTGATGACCGACCTCAACACGCTCGTCCCTGCTGATTCCCCATTTCTGCTTCTGTTCGTCGCGGACGTCATCAATGCCAGCGGAGAGATAGCAGGCTTTGGCTTGACCAACTCCTTCGAGGTTCACGGCTTTCTGGCGACGCCGATAGACGGCGCAGGCGCCAGCGGCGAAAGCGCCTCAGTCGCCGCGCAGAGTGCAACCGCAGAGACCACGAAGACCACTCTACGCGATAATGTTCACAAGATGCTTCAGCAGCGGCTGCGCTTCGGCCGGTTCGGAGTGCGGCCCCTGGGACCGCAATAACCGCCGCGGAAGTTCTACAGTCATTCCGCTGGTCTCATGACAAAGTCTCGCAGGCCGAAAAACCGCGGAAAACTCAGAAACAGATCCGTGGATCAGAGAGCGGGATAACTCCCGCTCTCTTTTTTTACGCCAAAATCGTGGGCTTCGCCGTAACGAACTGACGGAAACCTTCGCTTCGAAGGGAGGTGCACTGCGTTGGCAAGCCACGCGGACAACTGTCCGAAAACTGGCCGTTCGACCGTTGCGTTGGAACGGTAAATTTCGCTATTAAGTCTGCACCATCGGTAGGCCCAATTTTCCATTTCCTAGCTGGGATAGCACGTCCCGTCAGGAGTTTCTCATCCATGAGAGCCCGGCCATCGAACACGGTTCCTTTGGTCCCCGGCATCTGCCGCACTCTTGCAAATCTTTCCAGGAAAGGCTTTCGCCTCAGAAATGAAAGGACAGCCATGTCTGCGTACAAGTTGACTCGCAAATTGGGATTCTTCGCCGTACTAGCGCTAGCCGCCGTTGGCGCTCTCGTCGCAACGCCTTCCGTCTATGCGCAAACCGAATCCGGCCTGCACGGTCGCGCCAGAATCATTCAAGCTGTCAATGAAGCGGATCGCGTCGCCCTCGCAGGAAACACGCATCCCGAGGCGCGAATTGCAAATGACCGCGGTCCCGTGGCGAACGCTTTCGCCATGGAGCACATGCTGCTCCAACTCAAGCGCTCTCCCGCTCAAGAACTCGCAGTGCAAAAGTTCCTGGACGAGCTACAAAGCAAAGGCTCGCCAAATTTTCACCACTGGGTAACCGCCCAGGAATTCGGCGAACGCTTCGGCCTGGCGAAGTCCGACCTCGACGCAGTGACGACCTGGCTCGAATCGCATGGTTTCCAGGTGAATGTTGTCTACCCCAGCGGTATGCTGATTGATTTTTCCGGAACCGCCGCGCAAGTGCGAAAAGCGTTCCAAACCGAAATTCATTACCTCGCCGTCAAAGGCGAGCGGCATATAGGCAACATGAGCGATCCGCGAATTCCCGCCGCGCTCGCTCCCGTCATCGCCGGCATCGTTTCTCTGCACGACTTCCGCCCGCACACGATGCACCATCTACGCAAGGTCAATACGCAATTTACTTCAACAGATATTCTCGGTGACACCACTTACGCGGTTGTGCCCGCAGACCTGGCGAAGATTTACAACTTGAATAGTCTTTTCAGCGCCGGCATTTCCGGGCAGGGCCAGACCATTGCGCTAATTGAAGACTCCGACGTGTTCAGCGCTTCGGACTGGAGCACCTTCCGCCAAACTTTCGGCTTATCAAGCTACAGCGCCGGTTCCTTTACGCAAATCCATCCGCCCGCGCCTCCGCCGCTGCCCGGAAATAACTGCGCCGCTCCCGGCGCGTTCCCTCCAGATGAAGCGGAAGCCATCCTCGACGCCGAGTGGGCCAGCGCCTCCGCGCCAAGCGCCGCAATCGAAATGGCAGTTTGCAAGAACACCAGCACCACGTTTGGTGGCTTGATCGCCATTCAGAACCTGATCAACGCCACCGCTCCGCCTCCCTCAATCATGAGCATCAGTTATGGCCAGTGCGAAACCGTCAACGGAGCAGCCGCGAACGCGGCATACAACTCCGCTTATCAGCAGGCGGTTGCCGAAGGCGTCTCCGTTTTTGTGGCCGCTGGTGACAGCGGTGCGGCAGGCTGCGACAACAGCGCGGCCGAAGCGACCCGCGGCATCGGCGTCAACGCATTCGCCTCCACTCCGAATAACGTAGCCGTCGGCGGCACGGATTTCAGCGACACCTACTCCGGAACCAACCTCACCTATTGGAATTCCACCAACACGCCCACATTTGGTTCTGCCATTTCCTACGTGCCCGAAATTCCCTGGAACGATTCTTGTGCCGGACAACTGATTTCCAATTATCTGGGTTATAGCCCAACCTATGGTTCGACGAGTCTCTGCAACGATCCCTTCTTCGGATCATTCTTTGCGTCCACTGTGGCCGGCGGTGGCGGTCCCAGCCAATGTGCCAGCGGCGCACCATCCATCACCGGCGTTGTCAGCGGCTCCTGCGCAGGATGGGCGAAGCCTTCCTGGCAAACAGTCTTAGGCAACCCAAGTGATGGAGTCCGCGACACACCGGACATTTCGCTGTTTGCCGCGGATGGCTTGTGGAGTCACTTCTACGTATTTTGCTGGTCGGGCACCGCGAGTGGCGGAGCTGCCTGCGGCTCAGATCCAAGCACGTGGTCCGGCGCTGGCGGCACATCGTTTGCCTCGCCGATCATGGCTGGCATTCAAGCGCTGATCAATCAGAAGGCGGGCGGGCCGCAGGGCAATCCCACTCCTGTCTATTACCAACTCGCCGCTGCTGAGTATGGATCGAGTGGCGACAGCTCCTGCAACTCAGACAATGGCAACAGCGTTGGCGCCAGCTGCATTTTTTATGACGTTACCTCAGGCGATATGGATGTGGACTGCGTTGGTCCCAACTGCTACCTCGCCGATGGAACTGTCGGCGTGCTTTCTACTTCCAACAATTCTTTTGCGCCGGCCTATGGCACCAACGTCGGATGGGACTTCGCCACCGGCATCGGAACCATCAACGCTGCCAATTTGGTGAACAACTGGCCATCGTCTGCGCCTCAGCCCAGCTTCACGTTGTCTGCTTCACCCACTACTTTGACGGTACTGCAAGGATCGCTTGGCTCAACGACCATCACCATCAATCCTGCAAATGGATTCACGGACAGTGTGACCCTGAGCGCCTCTGGACTCCCGAGCGGAGTGACTCCGGCGTTCGGCACCAACCCCACTACATCAAGCAGTAGCCTGGCTCTAACCGCGTCCGGTTCCGCGGCGACCGGCACGTTTACTGTCACCATCACAGGAACATCGGGCAGTCTAAGCAGCAAGTCCACTGTAACGCTTACGGTGAACCCGGCGGGCGACTACACGCTCTCCGCTTCTCCGACTAGCCTGAGCGTCGCACGGAGCGCGAAAGGAACCAGCACCATCACCGTCAACCCGCTGAACCGTTTCAATGCCAGCGTCAGTCTTTCCGCCAGCGGCTTGCCCAGCGGTGTGACCGCGGCATTTAATCCCAGCAGCACAACCAGCACCAGCACACTTACACTGACAGCCAGCAGCACGGCGACGCTAGGGACCTTCACCGTAACCATCACCGGCAAATCCGGCGCGTCGTCGCACAGCACAACGCTTTCGCTCACGGTCACGCCTCTGCCGAACTTTGTTCTTGCTGCTTCGCCGAATTCGTTAAGCTTAGCTCGCGGCGGCCAAATTCAATCCATAATTACCGTCACTCCGCAGAACGCCTTCGCCGCCAGCGTCAACTTGTCAGCCTCCGGGCTGCCGCGCGGCGTCACCGCATCCTTCAACCCCGGCGCCACCACCGCCACCAGCACGCTGACCCTGTCCGCCACCAACAAGGCGTCAATAGGAACATTTTCGATCGTAATCCATGGCGCCTCAGGCAGCCTGACCCACACAACTACAATCAGCCTAACGGTCCACCGGTGAGCGGCGCGGGCTCTACCGGGTGCGGGCTCTACTTGGAGCCCGCCAGAAAAAGGGATCTGCTTTTTCGCCGCCTTCGCCC
>WNFH01000475.1_pt1 | contig 31581 bp, 30 predicted proteins | sample 5400411 | NCBI WGS metagenome assembly WNFH01 (sample SAMN13153347, study PRJNA577476) | soil metagenome | isolation source: 200 cm saprolite under Douglas fir tree site 2 hole 3 | place: USA:California | collected 2015-04-18 | reverse complement strand
TGGACTGGAAGCGCTGGCGTACAGCCGCCGCGGCATGCGCCCTGAAAGATAGGCCAAACGTCCCGCTTCGATTGCCAGCTTCATCGCCTCGGCCATCTTCGCGGTATCTTTCGATTCAGCTATCGCCGTGTTCATCAGCACCGCATCGGCGCCGAGTTCCATCGCGATGGTCGCGTCGCTCGCGGTGCCGACTCCGGCGTCCACTATGATCGTGGCGTCGGGGAGTTGCTCGCGCATGATGCGCAGGTTGGTCGGATTCTGCACGCCGAGTCCCGAACCAATCGGCGCCGCCAGTGGCATCACGGCCGGACATCCAGCGTCCAGAAGTTTCTTCGCCATGATCAGGTCATCGGTAAAGTAAGGCAGCACGATGAAACCTTCCTTAACCAGCGTGCGCGCGGCCTCCAGAGTCTGCTCGTTATCAGGAAATAACGTGGTCTGATCGCCGATGACTTCGAGTTTGATCCATGCGGTATTCAAAGCCTCGCGGGCCAAACGCGCAGTGCGCAGGGCTTCGTCCGCGGAATAGCAACCAGCCGTGTTCGGCAGGATTTGTAAAGCCGGATCCAGATGATCGAGAAACGATTCGCTGCTGCGATCGAGCGGCACCCGCCGCACGGCGACGGTTACCATCTCGGCGCCTGAGGCGCGATGCGCGGCCTTCATTTCCTCGTAACTGCGATACTTGCCCGTTCCGATAATCAATCGTGAGCGAAATGGATGGCCGGCGATTTCAAAATGATCAGTTAACGCTGCCGCTGCGGTGGACATGAATACAAACTTCCTTTACTGAAATCTTACGACGACTTTACACCTGAGGGACTTGAAAAAGAAATCATGGTGACCCTTGGTGGCGCCTTAGATTGGCTTCTTTTCCTGGGACAAGAACGATCCACGAAATCACACGAACCCTCACGAACAGTTCCTCTTCGTGTGCCTTCGTGGATCGCTTTTACCTGACGAGACCTGCCAGGGTGAGACACCGCACCAATCTCCTGTCTACTGCCTGTGCTTCCTGCCGTTCCCGCCGCCGACAAAATGAACAATCTCGATCCGGTCGCCGTCCCCCAGCATCGTCGCTGACCACTGGTTGCGGCGCACGACCTTTTGATTCAACTCGATCGCCACCCGTTCCGGCGCCAACGAAAGCTGATCGACCAGCTCATTTAGCTTCATTTCGTCCGCAATTTCGCGCGCTTCCCCGTTGATTTGAACTTGCAATATCTTTCCCTGGAAAACTCTCACCCCGGCAGGATCATGCGGCGCAGTTCGGCCGTCTCTCCATCGGCCTCAGCGCGCAACAGGATCGCCGCGCGGCCAGTGACAAACACCGGCAGCGCCGCAAATATCAAAGCCACGCCATGCTTGTCGGTGATTGAAAAGGTCGACGCCGGATCAAAGCTGGTGCCAAGCGTTTTCAAGATTACCCGAGCCCGGGCCACAGGCTCTTCGCCCTCAGCAGAGACGCGGCTCACCTGTACGCGCATAGTTATGTAATCGCCGGCACGCAGCTCCCTTTCCTCCAGCAGCGCCACCCGCAGAGTGCTGTCCAACTCCGGGGCCATGGAAATCGGAAAGCTATCTGACGAAACGCTACCGATCTCGCTCTTGACGTCTTTGCCCGCATCTGGTCCTTCTGATGGCGTGGCTGGAACAACTGCGGGCGCGGTACTCGTCGCCTTTTTGCGTCGCCCAGCTTTCTCTCCGGTCGCGCCTTCGCTCATGCGCTTCAGATCCTCGAGGCGGCCGGCGTGCAAGGCGGCGCAGATTAGTTTGTGTTGTCTTTCAATCCGTTCGGCGAGGGTCGCTTCGTCAAAGCCCGCCGCGATCAGATCGTCGTAGGGCGCGCGCTTGCTGGCCAAAATCGCACCGCCGACGTAAACCAGCGAGAGAATTATCGGCGTCTCGAGACCCTTGTCTTCGGTCTGCACGTGATAGACCACGCCTTCATGCGGGACGTCTGTGTTGTAGCCGGTAAGCACTGTGGTTCAAACCGCGTTCTTAACTCGGACGCTAAGCGAGAAGACCAAGCGGGGCAACTCGAACGTTAACACAACGATTTTTCCACGGTCAATCTCGCTCTGAGCGCGTCGACTGATTTGAATCCAAGCTGCTTGACACCCCATGATCGTTGCAATACGATTCGCTTGTACAATGATTCTCAAGCTGAGTGCGCCGATCTCGACTGGAAGCGCGCCGAACTGAAGAACGATGAGACTGATGGATTATCTGCCGGTGCTGTTGATGTTCGTCGTGGCGGCGGGGTTCGCCGTAACCTTCATCACTTTGTCTCAGTTTGTCGGTCAGCGCAAACGCACGCGCACGAAACTGATGCCTTACGAATGCGGCAAGGATCCGGTCGGTTCGGCGCACGAGCGTTTCTCGGTCAAGTTCTATCTGATCGCGATGATCTTCATCCTGTTCGACATTGAAGTAATCTTTCTGGTTCCCTGGGCCGTGGTTTTCAAGCTCCTGGCCGGCCCTGAGTACGGCCTGCGCAATCTTGTCTATTTCGAGATGCTTATTTTCATCGCCTTGCTCGCGGCCGGTTTGATTTACGTGATCAGGAAAGGCGCGTTCGACTGGACCGAGAGCGCGCGCCGCGAAGCCCAGGCCGAAGGGCAAGTGCTCGAAAGGGTCGAGAAACGAGCCAGGAAAGCCGCTTGAAGAGATCGCAAGTTAGCAGCTTGCGCTACTTATTATGGGACTCGAGAACACCATCGCCGAAGCACTGCCAGAGATTTTGACGACTCAGCTTGATTCTCTGATTAACTGGGCGCGCAAGTCTTCTCTGTGGCCGGCGACATTCGGTTTAGCGTGCTGCGCGATTGAGATGATGAACGCCACTTCGTCGCGCAATGATCTCGCCAGATTCGGCGCAGAAGTTTTTCGCGCCTCGCCGCGTCAGGCTGACGTGATGATCGTTTCCGGACGCGTGTCTCGCAAAATGGCGCCCGTGCTGCGCCGCATCTACGATCAAATGCCTGAGCCGAAGTGGGTGATCTCGATGGGCGCGTGCGCAACATCGGGCGGCGTATTCGACAACTACGCCATCGTCCAGGGCGTGGACAAGATCGTTCCGGTCGATGTTTACATTCCCGGTTGTCCGCCGCGGCCAGAGATGCTGATCCACGCGGTCATGATGCTGCAAGACAAGGTAATGAAAGAATCGATCCGCGATCGCAGGGACGCCCCGGACGAAGAAGCGCGCGAGGCCATCACGCCCGGCACGCTGCCGGTCACCGACGGCTCGACTGTTCAAGGCGCCGGCACTGCGGACTCGCGTCCGTACACGATCGCTTCCAGGCACGAGAAGCGGCGATCATTTTGAGAAGTGTGAGAACGGCAAGTGGCAAAGATTGAAGCAGAACCGGAAGACGCGCGAGAAACCAAAACGCCGTCGCTGATCGCGGCGGCGTTTCAGCGTGAGCATCCAGAGTGGATACGCGAGCTGGTTGAGGCGTTCGGCGAGACCACTATCACCGTCGAGCGCGAACACATTGTCGCCGCTTGCGAATTTCTAAAACAGACGCCGAGCTTCGAATTCAACTTTCTCGCCGACGTATGCGGGTGCGATCGCGGGCCGGAAGAAGAGCCGCGCTTCGAAGTCAATTACCACTTATTCTCGATCACCTTGCATCATCGCCTGCGCCTGAAGGTTTTGCTGAACGAAGACGACGTTCACGTGCCGACGGTAAGCGGCGTATGGCGCACGGCGAACTGGCACGAGCGCGAAACGTACGATTTGTTTGGAGTGATTTTCGTCGGCCATCCCGATCTGCGGCGCATACTTTTGCCCGACGATTGGCAGGGCTACGCGCTCAGGAAAGATTTTCCGTTGCGAGGTTATGAGCCTTATAGCTTGAAATAGAGTGTTTATTCCCCTCCCTTTGGGAGGGGTTAGGGGAGGGCGCGAAGCGTGACGCCGACAAGCCCTCTCCCCAACCCTCTCCCAGAGGGAGAGGGAGCAAGAGAACGACGACTGAAGTTTGTGCCGCAGAAAAGATGAGCACCGCAGTAAACATTCCGCCGCAATTCGAAATCGTCGATCGTCCGCTCGACACGCAGATGACGATCTCGATGGGGCCTCAGCACCCTTCGACGCATGGCGTGCTGCGGCTGGAACTCGTGCTCGACGGCGAGATGGTGGTCCGGGCGATCCCCGACATCGGCTATCTCCACACGGGCATGGAGAAGCTCTTCGAGTACAAGAAATATCAGCAGGGCATCGTCATCACTGACCGCATGGATTACCTGAATCCTTTGGGCAACAACCTGGCTTATGTGATGGCGGTCGAAAAGCTTTTGGAAATCGAGATTCCGGAACGCGCGCAAACAATCCGCGTGCTGATGTGCGAGCTGCAACGCATCGCTTCGCATCTGGTTTGGCTCGGCACGCACGCGCTTGATCTCGGCGCAATGACGGTTTTCTTTTATTGCTTCCGCGAGCGCGAAAAGATTTTGAATTTGATCGAAGCCGCGTCGGGCGGGCGGCTGACGCCTTCTTACTTTCGCATCGGCGGTTTGATGATGGATCTGCCGTCAGGGTTCGAGCGGCGAGTCAAACAGTTTCTGGATGGCTTTCCCAAAGCCCTCGACGATTTCAAGAAGCTGGTTACCGGAAACCGAATCTTTCAAAAGCGCACGCAGAGCGTTGGCTACATTTCAGCGGAAGACGCGATCGACTGGGGATTGTCGGGGCCCAGCTTGCGCGGTAGCGGCGTCGCGCTCGACATTCGCCGGGCGAATCCCTACACCGGTTACGAAAAATATGATTTTGAGATCGTGACCGAACCGGACGGCGACGTGTGGGCGCGGTATCTGGTGCGCATGCGCGAGATGAAAGAGTCGCACAAGATCGTCACGCAAGCATTGTCGCGTTTAAAACCCGGCCCGGTGAAAGCGGATGCGCCGAAAGTTGTGCTGCCCGATCGCGAAGCGATGAAAACGCACATGGATGCTTTGATTCATCACTTCCTGATCGTTGCCGAAGGATTCGATGTGCCGGCCGGCGAGGTCTACCTGCCGATCGAAGGCTCAAAGGGCGAACTCGGCGTTTACATAAAGTCGACCGGCGGACCAAAACCTGCGCGGGTGCATTTTCGCGGACCGAGTTTTGTAAACCTGTCGGCGCTGCCGCACATGTCGCAAGGCGCAATGATCGCGGACATCGTCGCGATTATCGGATCGCTGGATATTGTTCTGGGAGAAATCGATGAAACCTGAAACAATGAGCCAGCAGCTAACACAAATCGCTCGTTTGTCGCAGCCTGTGCAGATGCCGGATGAGATCGCGGCTTTCTCGCCGGAGGTCGAAGCAGAAATCGATCGTCATCTCGCCAAGTACCCGGTGGTGCGTTCGGCGATTCTGCCTTTGATGTTCATCGTACAGCGCGAACGCGGCTATTTGGATCCGCCGGGAGTTTCATATCTGGCGAAGCGTTTGAATTTGAGAATCACGGACATCTGGGAAGTGGCGACCTTCTATTCGATGATTTACACGAAGCCCGTCGGCAAATATCACATCCAGATATGCAAAACCCTTTCGTGTAAGCTGCTTGGCGAAGGAAAGATCACCGAACATGTTTGCCAAAAACTCGGAATTAAGCCGGGCGAGACGACCGCTGATGGACGATTCTCTCTGTCTCTGGTCGAGTGCCTGGGCTCGTGCGGCACGGCCCCGATGTTTCAGATCAATTTTAATTATCACGAGAATCTGACACCGGAGAAAGTCGATCAGATTCTGGATAATTTGCCGTAAGCGGCGGCTGGGCCGCCCGATGTGCGGAAAGGCTCTGCCTTTCCGGGAAGCATTCTTATAGATACTCCGAGGCTACGCCTCGGAATCGGAGGCGTAGCCTCCAAAGGAATTAACGAGAGTTGCCGGAAAGGCGAAGCCTTTCCTGGCGCCATCGGATGTGAACCACTTCAGCTTAGGCGAGTACATCTCGGGAACTCGCAACGGCTCGATGTCTATCGCCGCAATGGCGGATACGAAGCGATTAAGAAGGTTCTTGATTCGATGTCGCCCGACGATGTGATCGGTGAAGTGAAGAAATCGCAATTGCGCGGACGGGGCGGCGCGGGTTTTCCGACCGGAATGAAGTGGAGTTTTGTACCGAAGGATTCTCCGAAAGAGAAGTACGTCGTCTGCAACGCCGACGAATCCGAACCGGGCACGTTCAAGGATCGCTATCTGATGGAGCGCGATCCGCACATGCTGATCGAAGGCATGCTGATCGCCGCTTACGCGCTTAACGCTAAAGTTAATTACATCTACACGCGCGGCGAATACAAGTACTTGATCGACATCATGGACGTCGCGCTCGGTGAAGCGCGCGCTGCCAGTCTCTTGGGTGAAAAGATTCTCGGTACGGATTTCTCCTGCGAGATTTACACGCACACGGGTGCGGGCGCTTACATCTGCGGTGAAGAGACCGCGCTTTTGAGTTCGCTCGAAGGAATGCGCGGCCATCCGCGTATGAAGCCTCCCTTCCCGGCTATCTCCGGTCTCTACGCATCGCCGACGGTCGTCAACAACGTCGAAACGCTCACCGCCGTGCCGGACATCATCAAGATGGGCGGCGCGGTTTATCAGAAACTCGGCACCGAAAAGAGCGGCGGCACCAAGCTCTGGTCAGTCTCCGGCCACGTCAACCAGCCCGGCGTCTATGAATTGCCGATGGGCTATGACGACATGGAAAAGTTCATCATGGACGACTGTGGCGGCATCCTCGGTGGCAAAAAGTTGAAAGCAGTGATTCCCGGCGGGTCGTCGGTTTACATCATGCGCGCGGATCAAATTATTGGAAAAGATGTGCGCATGGATTACGAAGGGCTGGTCGCGGGTGGTTCGATGGTCGGCTCCGGCGGCTTCATTGTGATGGACGAGACGGTCGACATATTTGAATCAACCAAGAACCTGACTGAATTCTACAAACACGAATCGTGCGGCTGGTGCACGCCCTGTCGCGAAGGCACGGATTGGCTGGTGAAGATCTTTAAGCGCATCGAGAACGGCGGTGGCCGCGTAGAAGATGCGCAGTTGTTATTGGATCTCTGCGACAACATCGAGGGGAAATCGTTTTGTCCGCTGGGTGATGCGGCGGCGTGGCCGATTCAGTCGGCGGTGAAGAGATTTCCGGAAGATTTTGAGAAGCATCTGGTTGGGAACAGGAAGACTTAAACGCAGAAAACGCAGAGGATTTCGCAGACGACGCCAAGGCTTTCCTCTGCAACCTCTGCGAAACCCTTTGCGCCCTCTGCGGTGAAGGTTTTTTCCTTAGTTGAATACGATGCCAACTGAACTAATCAAAGTAACTATCAACGCCAAAGGCTTCCAGGTCGCGAAAGGCGCGCGCCTGATCGACGTGTGCCGCGAAAACCAATTCGACATTCCGTCGTTCTGCTACTACGCCGACCTGGCTTTACAGGCGTCGTGCCGCATGTGCCTGGTGCGCATCGAGAAGATGCCAAAGCTGCAAACCTCGTGCACGATCATTTGCACCGACGGCATGGTCGTCACGACGCAGAGTGAAGAGATTGAGAAAGCCCAGCGTTCGATGGTCGAGTTTTTGCTGGCTAATCACCCGCTCGATTGCCCGGTCTGCGATCGCGGCGGCGAGTGCGAATTGCAGGAGATGGCGTTCGACTGGGGCAATCTGGAAGAACGCTTTACCGAAAAGAAAAACTACTATCCGGAAAAATATCTTTCCCCGATGGTCGCAAACGATCCGCAGCGCTGCATCTTGTGCAAGCGTTGCACGCGCGTCTGCGACGAATGGATGGGCGAAGATGCGATCGAAGCCGGCAATCGCGGCTCGAACACCGTCATTGGAACTTATGGTGGCTGGCTGAATTGCTCGCAATGCGGCAACTGCATCGAAGTCTGCCCCACAGGGACTCTGCTCGACGGAAGTTATCGTCATCAGGCGCGGCCGTGGGAGCTGACGCAGACTGTATCAACCTGCACATATTGTTCTGACGGCTGCCAGATGTCTTTGGGTTCGCGCAGTGGCGAGTTGATGCGGATCGTTGCGCGCGATCGTTACGTGAACGGGCTGAACGGTGAATTCCTCTGCATCAAGGGCCGCTTTGGCCACCCTTTTGTGAATCATGAAAAGCGAATCCGCACGCCCATGATTCGTTACCAGAAGGGCGGCAAGCTGATTCCGGCTCCCTGGGATGAAGCAATCCGCTTCACGGCCGAGAAGCTTGACGCGGTTGTCGCAGCACACGGGAACAACTCGCTCGCGGTGGTCGCCAGTCCGCGTCTCACCAACGAAGCGATCTATTCGCTGCGAAAGTTCGCCAATGAAGTTGTCGAGACGGAGAACTACGCGGTGGCCGACGCGTTCAGCTTAAAACCATTCTTCGAGAATCTTGGCGCCCAGTTGGCAACGCATCAAGACATTCGTCACGCGAAGACGATCGTCCTGATTGGCGGCGAGCCTGAAGAGTTGCAGCCGCTGACCGGCAAGCAGATTCGCCAGGCGGTGCGCAACGGCGGCGCGAAATTCATTCTCGTCAACGCGCGGCCGATTCGTCTGCGCGAGCAGGCGGCACAGTTCGTTCACATTCGACCTGGAACGGAAGACGCCGCCGTGCTGGCGCTGATTGATGGCGCCAACGACGAACTGGCTGCGCGGAAGATGGGAGTTGAAGTCGCCGAACTCGACGCTGTCCGTCGAGCCATTAGCGAAACGCAGGGCGATGTCGTCGTAATGTTCGCAGGAGAGCTGAGCGGTGAAGCGCAGACCGTCCTGGCTCAGCTTCCTTACATCTTCGCGGGTAAGGGCCGCCGCTTGCTGCTGCATCCGCTGCCACTCTTCAACAACAGTGTGGGCGCGCATGACATGGGAATGGCCGGCAAGAGCGTGGCTGACTTGCTCGCTGCCGCGGGCGATTCGATTCACACGATGTATGTGGCGGGGAGTTTTCTTCCAGATGATCAGCAAGACTCGTTGGGCAAACTTGATTTTCTGCTGGTGCAGGAACTTTTCGAAACGGACACGACTGCATTCGCAGACGTTGTTTTGCCTGCGGCTTCGTTCGCCGAGGTTGACGGCACGTTCACGAACAACGATGGGTTCGTCCAGCGCGTGCGCAAATCGATCGAGCCGGTGCATCAGGCAAGACCGGATTGGCTGATCACGGCGCAGGTTGGGAAAGAACTCGGAGTTGATTTTGGATTTGAAGCTTCTGCCAGCACCGTCTTCCGCGAAATCGCTGAGCGCATTCCTGCATATGCCGAGCTGCGCTATCCGCTTTTAAAGGATGAAAGCCAACCCGTTTCGGCGAAGCACGCGATCGCGCCAAAGCGCGATCTTGCAAGTGAAATTGCGTCGATCCGCCGTGCCGTCGAAGGACTTAGCAACGACGGTGAGAAAATTGGCGACACACCCTCCGTCGGACATGAATTGTTCAAGCTGGGAACCTTGACGGACAAAGTGCCGCAGTTTCATCTGTTGGCTGCGGGTAATCCAAAGCCTGAGACGTTTGCGATTTCGCCGCTCTATCAGATTACGATTGATGAAGGACTGAAGCGCGCCCCGGCGGTCGCGTGAGCATTAGAAATCGCCACAGAGACACAGAGACCCAGAGAAAGAAAAACCATTGGCCGCAGAAAAACACAGATTTTCACGGATTAGAGCTAAGCAGTTTCGATCTGTGTCTATCCGCGTTTATCCGTGGCTCGTTCTTGCTTTCTCTCTGTGTCTCTGTGGCTTAACTTAGAATGGAAGATCTGAAACAAGTCATCTTTTTGCTGATCGGCATTCTCGTCGCCTTCACGGTCGTGATGACTATGGTGGCGTACACGGTTTTGGCTGAACGCCGCGTGTTGGGATTCATCCAGGGACGCCTGGGACCAAATCGCGTCGGCTATGGGGGCTTCCTCCAGCCGTTCGCCGATCTGCTCAAGTTCATTCTTAAGGAAGACATCGTTCCCGACAAATCGACGCGCTTTGTTTACTTCCTGGCGCCGGTAATCGCCACCACCGCCGCGCTGATGACGATTGTGGTTTATCCCTTCGGGCCTGAGATTCATCTGCCGGTGCTCGGCACGATTCATCTCGTCATTGCCCGGTTCGATGTAGCGCTGCTTTACGTTCTCGGGGTTACGTCCGTCGGCGTGTACGGCATCGCGCTCGCCGGTTGGTCGTCAAACAACAAGTACAGCTTGATGGGCGGACTGCGTTCATCCGCACAGATGATTTCTTATGAACTCGCGCTGGGACTGGCCCTGATCGGAGTGATTCTCCAGTCAGGCACGCTGGATCTTTACAGCATCGTCGAACAACAGGCCGGGCATCTTGGCATTAGTGGCTGGAATCTCTTCTGGGTACAGCCGCTCGGGTTTCTAATCTACTTGATTGCGGCGATTGCTGAGACGAACCGCGTACCTTTCGATCTGCCGGAAGCCGAGACTGAACTTGTTGCCGGTTTTCACACCGAATACAGCGCGATGAAGTTCGCGCTGTTCTTCCTTGCCGAGTACGTCAACATGTTCACGGTTTCGATGCTGGCGACGACCCTGTTTCTCGGCGGTTGGAACGGGCCATTCGTGCACGAGCTGCCGTCGCTGGGCGTGTTCTACTTTTTCGGCAAAGTGATCCTGTTTCTTTTCCTGTACATCTGGCTGCGCGGCACGCTGCCGCGCTTTCGCTTCGATCAGTTGATGAGCTTTGGCTGGAAGTTTCTGGTGCCACTCGCAATCATCAACATCGTCCTGACGGCGACGCTGCAGTGGTCGCCTTTGTTTGATTACGTAAGCAAGTTTCTGAAAACTTCTGCGGGTTGGTTGGGGTAGTCTCTCTGTGAGTCTCTGTGGCGCTCCCGGTCTCTGTGGTAAATGACGTCGGTTTACCGCAGAGGCACAGAGGACCACAGAGTTTCACAGAGAAAACCAAGAGATGCTGGCAGTCCTCTTCATCTTGTTTGCCGGAATGGCGATCGGCTGTGCGATCTCGATGGTCGCCCAGCGCAATCCGCTCTACAGCGCCATTTCGCTGATTGGCGTCTTCATTTCCCTCGCCTGTTTGTACGTCACGCTTTCCGCGCCGTTCATCGCCGCCGTGCAAGTCATCGTTTACGCGGGCGCGATCATGGTCCTGGTCGTGTTTGTGATCATGTTGCTGAACGTGGACCAGGCGGAACGACCGCCGCGACGTTTGCGCTCGCTGGTCCCGATCGCCGTGGGCCTGGCGGCGATTCTCTTCGCTGAAGCTGCCTTCATAATCTTCTTTGTCCAGGCATCGCCATCGACGCCCACCCGTAACGTTTCCGATGTCGGCCTGACGGCTTCGATCGGCACTGGTCTGTTCACGAGTTACCTGCTGCCATTTGAGATCACTTCAATCCTTTTGCTGATGGCGATCGTGGGCGCGATGTCACTGGCGCGGCGTGGTGGTTTGATAAGTCACCAGGTCGACGGGGGCGAGACCGAGACCATTAATCGGCAATCGGCAATCGGCAATCGGCAATGAATATGGCTCCACAACTTTCATGGTATCTGGCACTATCCGCGGTCTTGTTTACGATCGGCGTGGTAGGCGTAATGATCAAGCGCAACGTGATCTCGATGTTCATGTGCATAGAGCTGATGCTCAATGCCGTGAACCTGACGTTCGTGGCGTTTTCCAGTTTCTTCCGTGATGTCTCGGGACAGTTGTTCGTCTTTATCGTGATGACGGTGGCGGCGGCCGAAGCCGCCGTGGGCTTAGGGATCATCATCGCCATCTTTCGCAATCGTGAATCGTTGGATGTTGACGATTCGAGTGTTTTGAAACTGTAAGGCTGCGAATGGTCAGTTGTCAGTCGCCCACAGTCGTAAGGTTGGTGTGATTCGTTTGTTTTTGTGTGATTTCGTGGATCGGTCCCAGGCCCGCGAAATGATCCACGAAATTACACGAAACGGCTGCATGAAAGAACACAAAAAGAGAGATTCTTTTTTTGGACAGCAATCTTCTTAGGCTAATCATCTTCGCCCCACTCGCCGGCGCCGTTATCAACTGGCTCGCCGGTCGCCGTCTGCGCAGCGAACGATTCATCGGCGTCGTTGCGTGCGGATCGATCGCGATCTCGACCGTTATCGCTTTTTATCTCGCGTTCAAGTCAAACGGCGCCCTTCATATTGGCGAGTCCAGTGACACCACGCCAATCATGGATCACCTTTGGACGTGGATTCAGGTCGGAGCGTTTCGCGCCGATTTTGGGCTGGCGATGGATCGCCTGAGCGGAATCTACGCGCTCTTCGTTACCTTCGTTGGTCTGCTGATTCACATCTTCGCGACCGGATACATGCGCGGCGACGGCGGTTACTATCGCTTCTTCGCCTATCTGAATCTGTTCATGTTCGCGATGCTGACGCTGGTGCTGGCGGACAACTTTCTGTTGATGTTTGTCGGGTGGGAAGGCGTGGGGCTGTGCTCTTATCTGCTGATCGGTTTCTATCTCGACAAAGACGAGGCCGCTCCCGCCGCGAAGAAAGCGTTCATCGCGAATCGCGTCGGCGACTGGGGATTCATTCTGGGATTGATGCTGATCTTTTTCACGACCGGGTCGATCAGTTTCTTCGACAAACACAGCCTGGGAGTGAAGAGCGCGCTCGCGACCATCGCAACTATGCCGATCGACGGCTTTGGGTGGCACGCGATCTTCGCGGGTGGAATCACCTCGATCGCCGTTTTGCTTTTCATCGGGGCAACGGGAAAGAGCGCGCAGATTCCTTTGTTCGTATGGCTGCCTGACGCGATGGCCGGCCCCACTCCGGTGTCGGCGTTGATTCACGCCGCGACCATGGTCACGGCGGGCGTGTACATGGTTGTGCGTTGCTCGGCGATTTACACCCACGCTCCAACCGCCATGTTCATCGTGGCGATCATCGGCGCGGCGACGGCTCTGTTTGCGGCCACGATCGGCATCGCGCAAAACGATATCAAGAAAGTTCTGGCTTACTCGACCATCTCGCAGCTCGGTTACATGTTTTTGGCCTGCGGCATGGGCGCGTTCGTGGCGGCGATCTTTCACGTGATGACGCACGCGTTCTTCAAAGCCCAACTCTTCCTCGGCTCTGGCTCTGTAATTCACGGCATGAATCACGAGCAGGACATGCGGCGCATGGGCGGCCTGCGGAAGTACATGCCGGTTACGTGGCTGACTATGTGCGCGGGCTGGCTGGCGATTTGCGGCGTCCCGATTTTCGCGGGTTTCTTTTCGAAAGATGAAATTCTTTGGAAGACCTGGAGTGCGAGCGGATCGGGCATGCCACCGGGTTTCGGCAAAGCGCTCTGGTTCATTGGCGCGGTGACGGCGTTGCTGACGGCCGTTTACATGACGCGCCTGATGGTCATGACGTTTTGGGGAGGCGAGCGCTTTCGCGAAAAGCAACAGGTCGCGCGCGAACAGGAACGTGACAATATCCACGCCAGACATGAGCCGCGCGAATCGCCCATGTCGATGACGATTCCGCTAATCGTGCTGGCGGTTCTTTCAACAATCGGCGGACTGGTTGGGGTTCCATATGCAATCAGTTCCCTCACCGGCGGTCATCCGGAAAATTATTTCGAGCAGACCCTGGAACCTGCAATTAGCTCTGTCCCGGACAGCGCGGCGAACTCAGCCGACGCGGCGGCTCAATTGCGTTGGCTCTCGCCTCCGCCACAGCCGGTTGACGGCAAGCCGGCGGTGGAGTTCACAAAGGAATCGAACGGTCTGGGGCCGGTTCCCAGCGCGGCAGAGATTTCGCAGGAACGTCTGTTCGCTCTGATCTCAGTCGCGATCGCGTTGCTCGGAATCGGCATCGGCTGGTTGATCTTTCAGCTCCAGCCGCTGCGGCAAATGCCGCGCCTTTTGGAAAATAGGTATTACGTCGACGAAATTTACGACGCCACGATTATCAATCCAATTCTGGTGGGTTCGCGCGAAGGCTTGTGGAAGCTTTTCGATGTCGGAGTGATTGACGGCTTGATTCATGACCTGGGTCGCGCCGTAATTGATTTTGGAAAGACGATTCGTTACCTGCAGATCGGCTTTGTCCGCGCTTATGCGGCAATCATTCTGGCGGGCGCGCTGATTATTATCGGTTACTTTGCTTATAACGGGGCGCATGTTCTGAGGTTTTTGGCGAAGTAATTTGGAGTGCGCCGGCTTGACGGCGCTTTGGATTTCGTAAGGGAGAAAGCGGCGTCAAGCCGCCGCACTCCAAAAAAACATGCAGAACCACTTGCTCACAATCCTGATTATCCTGCCCGTCATCGGCGCGGCTACGACCGTGGCGTACAGTTTCACGCCCGGCGCGCGCGAATCGCATCATCGCTGGATTGCGCTTGGTTTCACGACGCTTTCATTTCTCGCCTCGTTGTTACTGATTCAGGGGGCGGGCGGCGGTGTCGCGGTGTTTCGGTTGGAAGAAAACTATCCATGGATTGTTTCAGTCGGTGCGCATTATCACGTCGGAGTTGACGGCATAAGCCTCTGGCTGGTGTTGCTGACGACGCTGCTAATGCCGATCGCAATTCTTTCCAGTTGGACGGCCATCGCCAAGCGTCAGATGACCTATTACGCGCTGATGTTGCTGCTGGAGTCGGCAATGATCGGCGTCTTTGTCTCGCTCGATCTGTTGCTGTTTTATCTGTTCTTTGAAGCGTCGCTGGTGCCGATGTTCTTCCTTATCGGCATCTGGGGCGGCGAGCGGCGCGTCTATGCGGCCGTCAAGTTTTTCATTTACACCACAGTCGGATCGCTTTTGATGCTGGTAGGCATCATCGCCCTCTATTCCATACATCAGCGCGCCACTGGAATTGGGACGTTTGACTATGCCGTGCTGACCGAGGCCATGCGCAGCGGCCTAATGCAGATCGCGCCGCGCGCGGAGTTCTGGTTGTTCCTCGCCTTTGCTTTCGCTTTTTGTATCAAGGTGCCGCTGTGGCCGCTGCATACGTGGCTGCCCGACGCGCACACCGAAGCGCCGACGGCCGGTTCCGTTATTCTCGCCGGCGTGCTCTTAAAGATGGGCACGTACGGTTTGCTGCGATTTAACTTTGGATTATTCCCTAACGCGGCAAAGCAGTTCGCGCCGATCATGATCACGCTGGCAGTGATCGGAATTATTTACGGCGCGCTGGTCGCAATGGTGCAACCGGACGTCAAGCGGCTGGTAGCGTATTCGTCAGTCAGTCACATGGGCTTTGTCGTGCTCGGATTGTTTTCGTTTACCGAGCAAGGCATGCAGGGCGCGCTTTATCAAATGCTCAATCACGGCGTCTCGACCGGTGCGCTGTTTTTGTTCGTGGGCATGATTTACGAACGGCGGCACACGCGACTGATTTCCGATTTTGGCGGGCTCGCTCGACCGATGCCCTGGTTCTCTGCGTTGTTCGTCATTGCGTCGCTCTCATCGATCGGCTTGCCGTTTCTGAACGGTTTTGTAGGCGAGTTTCTGATCATGCTTGGCACATGGACCTCTGTTGCGGTTCGCCACGCCTGGATAGTAACGATGCTGGCGGGCACCGGCGTGATCTGGGCCGCGGTTTATATGCTTTGGATGTTGCAACGCGTGGTGTTCGGGACGAAGACGAGCGAGGCCAACGCCAAGCTGCCGGACCTGAATGCACGTGAGGTTGGACTGTTGCTGCCGCTGCTCGCGCTGATGTTTTTCATGGGCGTCTACCCGCAGCCGTTCCTAAGCCGTTCGCGCGCCAGCATCGAAGCCGCGCGACAGCGAATAGCCGCACCGCAGTCGGGCGGGTCGTTTGTAATTGCCGGCACAGTTAAGCAGTCTGCATCTCGTTAACGGTTTATCAGGATGAACAAACGATTGATCTATCGAACAATATTCATCGCGCTATGCGTGTTCGCGATGCATTGCGTCATGCTCAACTCAGCCTCGGCCCAGGTTAAGCCGATTCCCGCTGAGCCAACGATGAAGCTGCAGGGACTCGACGGCCGCGTCTATGACATGACCGACCTGCGCGGCAACGTCGTGCTCGTCTCGTTCGGCGCCACCTGGTGCGCGCCATGCAGCACTGAATTGCGCGCTCTGGAAGATCTCTTATTTGAATATCGCGCGAAGCCGGTAAAATTTTTCTGGGTCAGCGTCGAACGGCCGGAGGAAGTTACGAACAGCGCGTTGAAGCGCTATGCGAAGGAGCGGAAAGTGAGCTTTCCGGTGTTGCGCGACACAGACAAGATGGTCTTCCTCCAGTTTTCTGTCCGCGTGCGTCTGCCGATGATCGTTCTGCTTGGCAAAGACGGCAAAGTGGACGCGCCGGTGCAGTTTGGCATGCGTTCGCCGGCGGACGCTTACAAAGCGGACATCCGGGCACGGCTTAATAAATTGTTAGCTTCCCGGAGTGATTCGGATCAGTAATTCACCCATGGCATTTCAAGCAGCCAATCCCGACATTAATCTGACGCTGATCGCGCCGGAGTTGATCGTCGGCATCGCGGGCGTGGTGATCATGCTGGTCGACGCCTTTGGGCGTCGGGGACAGCGTTGGGTCACAGGGACACTGTCGATCGCCGCGCTGGTTGCGGCCGGCGTGGCCTCGCTTTGGCTGGGGATTGGTTCGTTGGCGCCGCACGACGCCTTCAACGGCATGATCGTTCTGGACGAACTGCGTTTGAGTTTTACTTTGATATTTCTGATTGTTTCGATCCTGACGATTCTGATCGCGATGGTTTGGATCGAAGTCGAAGGCCTGCCGGCCGGAGAGTTTCACGCGCTGCTCCTGTTTGCGACTTGCGGCATGATGCTGATGGCCTCGGCGGGCGATCTGGTCATTGTTTTTCTCGGCCTCGAAATCCTTTCGATCGCGACCTACGTCATGGCTGGATTCCGTCGCACCGACGTGCGCTCCAACGAATCTTCGCTCAAGTATTTCATTCTCGGTTCGTTTGCTTCCGCATTCTTTTTGTACGGCATCGCCCTGATCTACGGCGGCACGGCGACTGAAACCCTGCCCGGCACGACGAACATCGCGTTGATGGCCGGACGCCTGAATCAATCGCTTTACCCGCCGCTCTTGTTTGCCGGCGCCGCGATGCTGATCGTTGGTTTTGGTTTCAAGATCGCCACCGCGCCTTTTCACGTGTGGACTCCGGACGTTTATGAAGGCGCGCCCACGCCGGTGACGGCTTTCATGGCGGCCGGTCCGAAGGCGGCCGGCTTTGCTTCGTTCATGCGCGTGTTTCTCTTCGGCTTTCCGTTTGTCGCTGCGGCGGCCAGCACGGCGGGTTACGCGCACAGGAGCTGGCTTGGCGCATTGGCAATTATGGCCGCGCTGACGATGACCATCGGCAACGTCGTCGCGATTGCGCAGAACAACGTCAAGCGGATGCTCGCCTATTCATCGATCGCGCATGCGGGCTACGCCCTCGTCGGATTCGTCGCCGCCGGCGCGGCCGCGGACGCCGAGCAAAGAAGCGCCGCGCTGGCGGCCGTTGCTTTCTACTTGCTCACTTACGCGCTGATGAACATGGGCGCCTTCGCCGTCGTCACGTTGATTGCCCGCAGTGGTGATCGCCGCACGGAAGTCGAAGACTATAACGGTATCGGCTTCATTTCGCCCGTGCTCGCATTCTCGCTTTCCCTGTTTTTGTTAAGCCTTTTGGGCATGCCTCTGACCGCCGGGTTCATGGGTAAGCTGGTGGTCTTCAGCGTGGCGCTCCGACAGGGCTACCTTTGGCTGGTCGTAATCGGTGTCCTGAATGCGGCCGTGTCGGCTTACTACTATCTGCGGCTGATCATCGTGATGTTCTTCGGCGAGCGTCTGACGCCGTGGGCCGCGCCGCGCGTGCCGGCCAGCGCGGTGTTGGTGCTCGTGATTACGATCGCCGGAGTCTTCTATCTGGGCGTTTTCCCGGGCCGCATAATGAGTGCGCTGAGTGCGAAGCCGGCGATCTCGCTGCGCATGCGTTGAACACTGGCGGCCGGAACACTGTGGCGAAGATCGGTCGGGAAGAGGCGTGGGTATCAGCGCCGTTAGGCGCGAAATGTTTATAGACCGAAGGTTGTTTACGATCGCCGCTCGGGAGGAGCGAAATGGAATTTCGCTCCTCCCGAGCCAAGTTCAAGTGTAAGCGTCGATAGCTATAGACATTTTGCTCCTACGGAGCTAATGACAAGATTGTATTCAGGTGAATCCTTCATCGTTATCAACTCGCTCGATCACCGCCACGGCCTACCTGGAACAAATCGCGACTCAACTCGGCGACGCCTGGCTCCCGCGAATCTATCGCGAGCGCATTCTGAAGATGCGCACCCGCGCTTACGATTTTCCGCCGATTCCAAAAAGCGTCTCGCCTGAGATTCAGCACACGCTGCTCGGCACCGAATTGAAAGTTGGTCGCCACCGTCTGCTGTGTCCCGATTTGGCGACGGCGCGCTACTTGTCCGTCTTCGCCCGCATCGGCTGCACGTCGGTAGCGATTCCGTACGACATTACGAAGGTGTCGCACGCGGCTGATGAGCTGGAGAGCTCCTGGCATCGCATGTTGCTGCTCGCTGACAGCGTGGCGGCTGCCAGGAGTTCCGCGTTCCGCGCTCGCCTTCGCCGACTAATAATTGGTAAAGTACGAGACGAGATCGGGGAAGGCGGCTCGGGCAAGCGCCGGCCCGAGTTCAAACAGAGTACGAAACAGAAAGCATAGCAGCCATGAAAGGGCACAAGCAGCACAAAACATAACGGATGAAGATGCAAGCACCCATTGCTCGAGTTTTGTCGGCCGCCGACTGGCTTGCACCTTTGTGCTGTTTGTGCCCTTTTGTGGCTATCTTCTGATATGACCGTCGAAGTTCAAGACGCTAACCCGAACGACGCTCACTCTGCCGAGATGGCCGAGCCGCTTCCCTTCCCATACAACCAGCGAACTTACTGTAACTACGAGCCGATCGAAAAAAGCATCGAGCAGGCTCGGGTGCTGATCGTCGATAATCTTTTGCGTGATGAAGGCGACCTGTCGCAGGTAGCGCGCGCAGAATGGGGCAAGGAAGCTCTAAACCATTTGAAGCGCGAGCGCCAGATCGCTTCGCTGGCGATGCAGAACATCGTCAGCAACATCGAGCGTCTGGTAAAGCAACCCGTCACGCGCATCGTTCATGTCAGCCAGCTCGCCGAAGCGGCCGCGGATTTTCGTCCCGACGCAATCGTGTTGAGCGGCACGCTGCGCGACTTTGATTATTACAAGCCCGAGTTACTCGCTGACTTTGCCGGCTTCATTCGCGCGACTCGGACCCCGGTGCTGGGTATCTGTGGCGGGCATCAACTGATCGGGTTGAGTTTCGGCGCGCGCGTCGTCACCCTCGGCCGGCTGGAGCAGCACGAGCAGCGCGAGAACCGCCCGCTCGAATATCAATACCGCTTTGTCCGCATCATCGATCCGGCCGATTCGATTTTCGCCGGCATCGATAATCCGCAATCGCGTCTCTGGCAGGACTACACGAAAGAAGCCCGTATTCTGCGCGTCTGGCAAAACCACGGATTGCAACTCGATCGCGCGCCTGAAGACTTCAAGCTCCTCGCGACTTCATACCTTTGCAAGAACCAGATGATGGTCAAGCGCACCGGCGAGCAGTTGATCTATTCGGTGCAGTTTCATCTCGAAAAGTCTTTTGAAGACTGGAACCACAGCCGCACGCGCTGGGAACACCAGAACGAATCACGCGACGGGCGGATTCTGTTTGAGAATTTTCTGCGGATTGCGCTCGAACGAAAGGTACAGAACCGGGAGCGGTAGCGACCGGATCATAAGCTCAACCAGCGTGTAGCATCCGCTCGCTATCGCTCGCGGTTCCGTAACAACTCTCAATCCAGTGGCGCCATGGCTGCCCTATCCAAGCCCAGTCGTCTCACAAGCGAGACCCTCGCCGCGGCCGCTAAAACTCTGGCCGCGCGGGATCAGCATCTTGCTTCCATTTATCAGATTCATGGCGCGCCGCCGATGTGGGGCCGTCGGCCAGGATTTCCCAGCCTACTGCGCATCATCCTTGAGCAACAGGTTTCGTTGATCTCGGCGCGCGCGATGTTCGCGCGGCTCAAATCAAACATCGATCCGTTTACTCCCGAAGCGTTCATCGGATCAGGCGAGGCCTTTCTGCGTTCGCTTGGCGTGACGCGCCAGAAGGCGCACTACTGCGTGCAAGTAGCGCATGCGTTCACGAACGGTCAGCTTGATAAGATTGTTAGGATGAACGACAAAGACGCGCACGCAACGCTGCTCAGTATCAAAGGCGTAGGCCCCTGGACGGCGAACATCTATCTGCTGATGGCCCTACGCCGTCCCGACATCTGGCCCGATGGCGATGTCGCGCTGGCTACAGCCGTCGGCAAACTTCGGAAGGTGGAACCGCGACCTTCGTTCGCAAAGCTCGCTGAAATCGCCGAAGCCTGGCGCCCGTTTCGTTCCGTTGCCGCGCGGATGCTGTGGCAGTATTATCTGGCCGAGCGAGACGTGATGAATCGATAGTTGGAGCGGAGGTTTTTCGCCGGGAGTGGCCGGGCGCGTAAGGTGATGCGTGTATTCTGCCGGCCGCTTACTTTCCAGCTCGATCGCGCTTTTTCTGCTCCTGGATCAGCTTGCCAAGTTGCAGCGCTTCTTCACCCATGGCGGCCGTGAACCTTAGGGCAAATCCCATCTCCTCTATCTGATAAATAACTTCGCCCCAAATAACCAAAGAGTTTTCCATTTCGAGCCTGATTAACTCGCCGATCTCGACCAGATGAGCGGTCAGGATGAAACACCCGCCGATGCTCAGGTCAACTATGGTTCCTTCCTTTTGCTCCAAAACTCCTTCCCAGCGCGCCTTAATATTAACTTTGACACGCTCGTTCTTTCTTCGCTCGACTGGTGATCGTTCGTTAAATGACATAATAGCGGCGTAATGTGCCCCGAGGGTCAAGAGTGGATATAAAAACCTTAGTTGCCGGTCAGGTCGCCGATTAAGAGCTCAGCGAATCCGTCCCTATTTAGCATCTCATCCTACTTCGCAATCGTCGACGGCGCGGTGGCGAATTTGCCGACGCTGAGATCTACATCGCGCGGAACGTGCTCCATAGTCAATTCCATCAGGCGATCGACGACGGCTTTCAGGTCGTTGGTTTCGTTATAGACGCGCAGCTGTTCGTCGGCTGACGTGCCGCGTTCGAGGATGGTGTGGATGTGCTCGACCTCTTTGCGCGAGCCGAGGTCGTCGAGCACGTCGTCAACGAAATCCAACAGCTCGAGAACCAGGTCGCGCGTCGGCACCTCCTTTTGTTTCCCGAAATCGATCATCTTGCCGTCGAGCCCCCAGCGCACCGCGCGCCACTTGTTCTCCTGAATCAGCATGCGCCGGTACAGACGAAATCCCAGGTTCTTCTCAATCAATTTAGTGAGCTTAGCCACGATTGCCTGAAACAGCGCGGCAATCGCGACCGTGTCGTCGACGCGCGTCGGAATATCGCAGATGCGAAACTCCAGGGTCGGGAAAAACGGATGCGGGCGGCAGTCCCACCAAATTTTCTTGCCGTCGTTAATGCAGCCGGTCTTCACCAGTAGATCCACGTACCGCTGAAATCCCGGATAAGAATCGAAGTGATCGGGAATGTCAGTCCGCGGAAACTGTTTGAAGATTTCAGAACGATAGGATTTTAACCCCGTGTTGTGACCCATCCAGAATGGCGACGAAGTCGAGAGCGCCAGGATGTGCGGCAGAAAATAGCGCGACGCGTTCATGATATGAATCTGGCGCTCGCGATCCGGAATACCGACGTGAACATGCAAGCCAAAGATCAAGAGCGAACGCGCGACAGTTTGCAACTCCTGAACCAGCAACTCGTATCGCTCATCGTCGAAAATCTTCTGGTCCTGCCAGCGCGAAATCGGATGCGTTGACGCAGCTACAATCTTAAGTCCATTCTTTTCAGCCAAAGACGCAATGACACCCCGCAGGTTCGATATATCAGCCCGCGCTTCCTGAATGTTCTGGCAGACGCCGGTGCCGACTTCGATCATCGACTGAATCATCTCCGGCTTGATCTGCTCGCCGAGAATCATCTTGCCCTCGTCGAGAAACTCCGTTACGTGAGAACGCAGCTCGCGCGTCTGCGGATCGACGATCTGAAACTCCTCTTCAATGCCGAGTGTGAATTGATCGAACATCTCAATACCAATTAAGCAAGCCCCGGAGGCGCAGAGACACGGAGATAACCCAAATCAAAGCAGCAATGAATCAATTCTCTCCTGATTCTCTCCGGCCTCTGTGTCTCCGTGTCTCTGCGGCCACTTCTTTTTCTGTTCCTACGGATGCGGCAGCTCGCGCTCCATCAACGCGCGCGCCTGGTCCGACAACGGCTGAAATCTTACGCCGACGCCGTGCCCGGGATTGCTGTAAACCACTTCGGCTTTAACCACAACGTGCTCGCTGCCCAGCGGCAGGCGCAGGGCGAGCATGGCGCCAACGGGAATCTCGGCCTGCGTGCTCATATAAAGTCCACCGAGGCTGATATCTTTGGTGCTGGCGACGCCGGTCGAGTCGGCGCCGTCGAAGTGCACGTCAACGATCAGTCGCGAACGATCGAAATGCCGGCGTTCTTCTGTTGAAATGTCGTCGGGTAGATCTTCGTCAGCCACTTGCGGTTCCTCCGGGGAAACTGGACAGGTCTGGATCCCAAATCGCCCCGATGATACTCGATCCGGCCGGAGACGAAAACCTTAGTTGGAGGCTGGCTAGTCTCTTAGTTCGGTTTCGTGTCTATCCCAGCCCAGGAAAAATGATCCACGAAACCACACGAAACGAGCGAACGAAGTCATTTCCGGTTCGTGTGATTTCGTGGATCGTTAACCGCTGACACCCACGCTGGTTTGACACTAAAATCACGCGCGGGCTACTATCCGACTTTCGCAATTCTATTCCTCGATTTCTGGCATTTGAGCTTTGATTCCTTTTATGGGTTTTGCCACCGACGCAATTCATGCCGGCCAGGAGCCGGATTCGGCCACGGGCGCCGTCACTGTCCCTATCTATCAAACCTCGACGTATGCGCAGGAAGGTTTGGGCAAGAACAAGGGCTTCGAGTACGCGCGCACGTCGAACCCGACGCGCCTGGCGCTGGAGCGCAACCTCGCCATGCTGGAAGGCGCCCAGTTTGGCTATGCGTTCGCGTCCGGCATGGCGGCGATTGACGCGACCCTGCGGCTGATCAAAGGTGGCGAGCACGTCATCGTATCCGACAACACCTACGGTGGCACCTTCCGTCTGTTCAATCGCATCCTTTCGAATTATGGCATCGAGTTCAGCTTTGTTGACACTTCCGAGGTCAGCAACGTCGAGGCCGCAATCAAAGGCAACACGCGGATGGTCTTTGTCGAGACGCCGACCAATCCGGTGATGATTGTTACTGACCTGCAAGCAGTTTCCGAGGTGGCTCATGCCGCCGGCGCCCGCGTAGTTTGCGACAACACGTTCATGTCGCCTTACCTGCAAAGACCTTTGGAATTCGGCGTGGACATCGTCGTGCACTCAACGACCAAGTTTCTCAACGGTCACTCGGACGGTGTAGGCGGCGCGGTGCTTTTGAATAACGAAGACGATGCGGCCTGGATCCAGTTCGTGCAGAACGGCGCCGGCGCGATTCTTTCCCCGTTCGATTCGTGGCTGGTTTTGCGCGGCACGAAAACCCTGGCGCTGCGCATGGAGCAGCACGATAAGTCGGGCCGTGCGGTCGCCGCGTTCCTCGAAGATCACCCGAAGGTGAAAAAGATTTATTATCCCGGCTCGCGCTCGCACCCGCAGCATGAACTCGCCAAGCGCCAGCAAAAGGGATTCGGCAGCATGGTTTCATTCGATGTCGGCACGCTTCAGAACGCGCGCGCGGTGCTCGAGTCAGTGAAGCTTTGCACGCTGGCGGAAAGCCTGGGTGGCGTCGAGACTTTAGTCTGCCATCCCGCCACGATGACGCATGCGTCAGTTGCGCCCGAGGTTCGTGAGCGGCTGGGAATTACGGAGGGACTGGTGCGCATCTCTGTAGGCATCGAAGACACAGACGACATCATTGCCGATCTCGATCAAGCACTAAGCGCCGCGACCAGTGACAAGTGACGAATGACAAGATAGAATTCTGAAGCACTCATTGGTTTACGATTTAGGTCCTTACTTACTGACCTCAAACTATGCTCGTTGAGCTACATGCAATGTCAGACGTTGGGCGCGTTCGTCGCGGCAACGAAGACAACTATCTACTGCTCGATCTGGCAACGCCACGCATGTGGAACCGGCTGGATGGGGACAAATCTCCCGAGGAAATGCGCCAATTTACTCTGGGCGAAAAGGGCCTCGTGCTCGTCGTTTCCGATGGCATGGGCGGCGCACTGGCCGGCGATGTGGCCAGCAAGATGGCCATCGAAGCCGTGCAAGCTGTCTTGATGGGGAACAACGCCGAAGGCCCGGAATGCGACCCGGACTCTTCCCTGGTCGATTGTCTGAAGCACGCAACCCTGCAGGCGAACCGCAACATTCATTACAAGAGTTTGGAAGACAGCCGGTGCAGCGGTATGGGCGCGACCTTGACGGGCGCAGCGATCAAGGGCGACAAGCTCGATCTCATACAGGTCGGCGACAGCCGCGCGTACGTGATGCGCGGAACGCAGATTCGGCTGGCCACGAAGGATCAGTCGCTCGTGCAACAACTCGTCGATGTCGGCCAGATCAGCGAAGAAGAAGCCGAGACCCACATGTTTCGCAACGTGATCCTGCAAGCGCTGGGCGCGCAGACGGAACTCACGCCCGCGACCGCGCGCATACAGATTCGTCAGGGCGACATGCTGCTGCTTTGTAGTGACGGACTTTCAGGAAAGCTTCGCAACGAAGAGATTCGCCAGATTGTCGCGGATTCAACTAAGGATCTGGCGGCAGCGTGCTCGGCGCTGGTGGCCGCGGCAAATGAACGCGGCGGTGAGGACAACATCACTGTCGTGCTGGCGCGATTTACCGGCGATGAGTTGCAGGCAGCGATGGAAGATCGGATTACCGTAGAGCTGCCTCCGCTCGAAGAAGACAAGACACTCGATGAGACTGAAGCCGATACCAATGATCCACTCAAGGACTCGACCGAGGACCCAACGCTCCAGAACTAAAAACTAACGTTAGCGAGCCGTCGCCTACGGCCCCAGTTCTCTTCCCCGCCAATCAGGTTCACGATCAACGCGTCGAACGTAAATCGACGCGCCTTGCACGCGTTCGACTGCTACGCGGTCGCCGGCTTCCAGAGGTTCTTCGCCGTCAGCCGGATACGCAGTCCACGTTGATCCAAACACTTTCACTGCGCCTTCGTTCATCGCGCCGCGGCTGGACGATACCACCGTGCCAACTTTCCCCGGCAAAGAATCCATGCCCGTCTTGAGATCGCCGCCGCTCTTCTCCCGCGAAAAGTAGTTAACGAAGATCGTGCGCGAAGCTGTCGTCAGCGCGATAGAAACTATGGCGAAAATCAGGAACTGCAAAGGTATGCTGTGAACCCCAAGCAGGCCGGCCAGCGCCGCCGCCAACGCGCCAATGCCAAACCAGAGCAGCACAAAGCCGGTCGTAAAAACCTCAGCAATGATCAGGATCGCGCCGAGAATCGTCCAGAATATCCAGAGGTAGTTCGCCATTTACTTGAACATGTTCTTCATCACAAACCAAATATTCGCCGGCCGCTCAGCCAGGCGCCGCATAAAGTAAGGATACCAGTGTTTGCCGTAAGGCACATACACGCGCATGCGATAACCGTCGCGTGCCAGCTGTTCCTGCAAATCACGCCGGATCCCGTATAGCATCTGAAACTCAAACCGTTCTTTGCCGATGCCTTCGCGTTGCGCAAAGTCGACGGTGGCGTCGATCATTTTCGGATCGTGCGTCGCGATTCCATGATAGACGCCGCTCGACAGAAGCAACTGCATCACCCGGACATAATTATCATCGACGTCTTTCTTGTTCGGATAAGCGACCTCGGGCGGCTCGTGGTAAGCGCCTTTGCAAATCCGTATGCGCGCCGGGATCTTCAAAAGAGCGCGGGCGTCCTCCATCGTGCGATACAGATACGACTGGAGCGCGATGCCGACATCGTTCAAGCCAAACTCGTCTCGCAGGCACTTGAAAACGTCGAGGGTGGATTGCGTGACGTTTGAGCCTTCCATGTCGACGCGCACAAAGTTTCCCCGGCGGACCGCTTCTTCAACGACGCGCCGGGCGTTGCGATAAGCCAGATCCGGATCGATCTCGAGTCCGAACTGCGTCAGTTTGATCGAAACGTTTGAATCGATGCCGCTCTCGTCGATGCGCGCGAGCACATCCTGGTACTCGCGCACTTCGGCTTCCGTTTCCGCGGAGCTGGTAACCGATTCGTTGAGGTGATCGAACGTTGCTGTGCAGCCGCGTCCGTTCACATCCTTGATAGCGGCCACCGCTTCATCGATGTTTTCGCCGGCAATGAATCGGGTAGTGAGCTTCCTGAAAAGGCTAAAGCGGGTGGCAAAATCCTTGAGACCTTCCTGGCGTGAGAGGTAAATCAGCGCGCTTCGCGTTAGCATTCGGTGATGATTATTCCCTGTGGTATTCTTGCCAACACTTCCGAAAAAGGTTAACGCTCGAAAAACGTCAAGTTTCAATGCGCTGGAAACTGCTTGTCTTAGTATCTCTGGTCGCGGCTCTCCTTGCCCTCGGCCTTTGGTCCGCGGTTACCATTGCGGTTTTCGGTTCAGCACGACTCCTGGCGCAAAACGACTGGCTCTTGCTTTGCAGTCTTGTAATTCCCCTCGGCGTGACGGCCTATGCCGTGGTGTTTGTTTATCGACACACGGCGAAGCGAAGGAAGTTACAGGCGCTAATCGCGATAGTTCTCGTTCTACTCCTAACCGCAGGTTCGTATCTGGTTGCTTCTCGCATTGTTGTCTCGCGTTTCTCTCACGCACAAACACAAGAAGTTCAAGAAGCACGATAGATAACAGGCGTTTAGAGTACCAACTTCAGTTGGGCTTTAACGTTACGAAGGACCAAACTAAAGTTGGTACTCTAGACGCCTGTAACTCCTGGCTCTCTAAGCCCCAATCCAATCTCTTTCTGCACCGGCTTCAGCGCATCGATCACGAATTGAATATGCTCGTCGAGTTCTACGTTCAACTCAATCACACCCTGATGGATGTCGTCGCGATTGACTGAGCGAGCGAAATGTTTGTCCTTAAGCTTCTTCTTCACCGATTTCACTTCCATGTCATCGAGACTTCGCGATGGGCGCACCAAGGCACACGCGACCAGAAAGCCGCACAGCTCGTCGGTCGCGAACAGAGCTTTTGCCATGTCGGTGTCGCGGGGCACGTTGGTGTAAGTCGCATGGCCCATGATCGCTTTGATGAAGCGCTCAGAGTAGCCCCGGCCACACAGAATATTCGCGCCCGTGAACGGATGCTGATCGGCCGCCGGAAACATCTCGTAATCGAAATCATGCAGCAAGCCGACCAGTCCCCATTCGTCAACATCAGCATCGTCGTCGCCGTAACGCTTCGCGCACGCGCGCATCGCCGTCTCGACCGCCAGCGCGTGCTTACGCAGGCTGTCGCCCTTGGTGTACTCGCACAACAACTCCCACGCTTCGTCTCGATTGGGCATTTCTGCTTTTGCTCCGAACGGTTTTTGAAGAGCAAAGCTAGCACGGGTGAATGAGGGCGAACAAGTTTGGGTTTCGAGTGCGCCGGCAGAGCGAAGCGTCGACAGCGTTTCGGATGCGAGTAGATGTCCTACTTTGATTGATTGCGGTGCGCAAGGTAAAACAATCCACGAAATTACACGAAGCAGACGCAATTGTGTTCGCACAGTTTCGTGTGATTTCGTGGATCGTTCTTGTCCTGGAGGGAAAAACAACACGACATCAGACCAGGACACTAGCTGGATGCGACGCGGAAGCCAACAATCCAAAGCGGCGTCGCACTACGTTTGCCGCCGCACTCCAAATTAACCGCCACTGCGCGCGCGATATCCCGGCCGCGCGCGAATCGCGATGTCTTTGCGGGTGGTCTTGACCTGAATCTTCCGGTAGCTGCCATCGCGCTCCGGATTGCTCGGATAGTAACCGAGCAGGTATTGCGTTCGCAGCTCGTTCGCGATAGCCGCAAAGGCCTGCGGCAGCGCTCCGACGTTGTCCGCGCGATAGACCTGTCCGCCTGATCGGTCAGCGAGATCTCTCAGATAACTGTCGGCCATCAAATAGAGCTGATCCAGCATTGCGCTGAGGCTGTCGTCTCTGCGCTTGTTGTCGGGCTGTCGCGACGGCGGGTACGTCGGATCCGGCCGGCGCGACCTGCCGGGATCGGGAAATGGATCGATTGGCGAATTCGGATCCGGCGTGGGTACCGGATTGCCTTGTCTCCGGCCAAAAATCACCGAAGGATCAGGCAGCGGCAAAGTACCTCGCCGCTGACCGGTGGTTGGAAACGGTTCGTCGCTGGGAAAGGTACGCGGAGTAGTTCCCGCCGGGGGCTGGCGAATTACGTCGCTGGTCGGCAGTTGCACACCATTCGTTTCAGCCTCTTGCTTGCGCGCGAGGCGCTCAGTTTCGACGCGCGTGTCGAAGCGTATGGGATAGACGATGACGCCTGACTCATCCAGGTCCCGGATGGTCGCTTCGAACGTCGCGCTGTCGCTGTGAAAGTCCACGCCATCGGTGAAAAGCACAATCGCCCTTCGCTGATTGATTGGACGCAGCGCATTCAATGACAACTGCACGGCGTCGTACAGCCTGGTGCCGGTACCCGAGCGCGTCTGCCTGATCACGCCGCGCAGGACCGTCTTGTCATTCGTGAACGCATTCAAGTCGCGCACATCGTTATCAAACGAAACGACTTTCACTTTGTCCGCGGCGCTGAGCTGATCGAGGAAAGCGATCGCGGCTTGCTGAATCTGTCCCAGCTTTTCTTCAGTGCTGGCGCTGGTGTCGAGCATCAGCACGACATGAAATGGCGCGTTCACCGTCGCAAAGAACGCGACTTGCTGGGCCACGCCGTCTTCCGAGACTTTGAATTCCTCTTTTTTCAAATCAGCGATGTAGCTGCCGGTGCGCGAGCTGGCGATCACCGGAACCGTTACCAGGTTGGTATCGATCTTAACCGTATCAATATCCTGATCGCTCGCCGGGAGATCAGTTTGAGGGTCGGCAGGTTTCGCCGTTTTCTGTTCGCCGGGGCGCTGCGGGTTGCGTGATTGGGCGACGGCAACATAACCCGCCAACACCAGACTGAGAATTAAAATTGCAGGCTTGATGAATTTCATGTTCGCGGCCGATGGAGATCGCCTGAGCCCGGGTTCCGGGATTGCGAAGAGTGCTCAACTGAAACGGGCTTACCTTGCGGGGAGAACCGGAAGCATTCTAAACCCGTGCCTACATTCCTCCAAGCCTGGAGCGGCCAATGGTGTCCTGGTTTCGTTTCGTGTGTTCCCGCGGATTACACAAGAACGATCCACGAAACCACACCAAGGCGCACGAACAAAGCCGCTTCGTGTGGCTTCGTGGATCATTTTCGATTGCAAGGCGCCCTCACCTTGCTGAAGCATGGTGTTAATGAGAAAGTTGAGCGCGAATGGATTTCCTGCACAACTCGCTGCAATTGATCGAGCACTACATGCTCGTCTATGGGTACTGGGCGGTGTTTTTCGGCGTGATGCTCGAGAACGCCGGCGTGCCGGTGCCCGGTGAAACCATTCTACTGGTGGCCGGCTATTTCGCTTCGACTGGCGAATTCAATATTGCGCTGGTTATGATTATCGCGGCCAGCGGCGCAGTTGTCGGCGACAACATCGGTTTCGCCATCGGCCATCATTACGGGCGCAGCTTCCTTTTGCGCGTAGGGCGTGTTTTCTTCCTGACACCAAAGCGTCTCGAACACATGGAGAGTTATTTCGAGCGCCATGGCAACAAGACGATCCTGGTGGCGCGCTTCATCACTGGCCTGCGAGTGTTCGCGGCGTTGTTGGCGGGAGCGTCGCGAAAGATGCCGTGGCGGGTGTTTGCCCTCTACAACATGGCGGGCGCGGTTCTCTGGTCGGTTGTCATCACCACGCTTGGTTATCTATTCGGTGCGAGCTTGCCGATACTGGTGAAATGGGTTGGCCGCAGCGGAACAATTCTGCTAATCGCCGCGATCGTGATCGGCGTCATTGTCTGGCGCGGGCGACGACACCGAGCGAACAAGTGAAGAAGATCGGTTTCGTCAGCGCGGTGAGCTCCGTTAGGAGCGCGATATTTATAGAACTTTGAGACCTCTCTTTGACTTCAGCTCCTTGAGGAGCGAAATGTTCGATTTCGCTCCTCAAGGAGCTCCAAGCAATCCGCGGGCTCGCGGAGCTATAAATATTCCGCACCTAACGGCGCGTTTGGCAAAGCCTGCACTAAGTTGATCTCGACGCGACAAGATGGAACCTGTCTCAACCAACCAAGCTCTTGCAGGGCGGACCATATTGATCGCTCCTTCCGGAGAGCGCGAGCTAACCGCAGAACTCACGCGGCACGGCGCGCGCGTAATCACCTGGCCCAAGATTGAAATCATTGACCCGGAAAGTTTCGCCGCCCTCGACGAAGCCATCCAGAATCTGTTCGGCTATGACTGGTTAGTCCTGGCGAACCCTAACGCGGCCGGGTTCTTCCTTCGCCGTCTGCAAAACCTCGGCCACGAAATCAGCGAGTTGGACGCGCTGCGCGTCTGTGCCCTTAACGACGCAACCCGGCAACAACTTGAGGACGCACACGTCCATGTAGATCTGGTTCCCGAACGGCCTGCAAATGAGGGCGTGATAGCCGCGCTCGACACATACATCGGCGGGCGAGACTCACTTCGCGGCCTGAACTTCCTGCTTCCACGCGCAACCATTTCTCTTGATTATTTGCGGCAGGAGATCGAAGACTTGGGCGCGCGCTTCGATGTCGTCGCGGCCTACCGCACTGCCGGTTCGCACAATTCAGCATTGGTTCAGCTGAGCGTGCTGCTCGAAGGCGGCGGGATTGATTGCGTTGTCTTCACTGCCCCTGCGAGTGTGCGCGCCTTTTCAGAGTTGCTCGACACAAACGATCTGTCACGGCTGCTCAAAGAAGTCGCGGTCGCTTGCGTCGACCAGAAGACCACTCAAACCGCTACAGAATTCGGATTGGGCTCCCAGATCATGCCCTCGAAAATCACGATTCCAGAGCTCGCACACGTAATCGCATCCTATTTCTCCACGAGCCGCACGCAGCCCGTCTGAATATTGATTTAGCTGAATCGCCAGGATAAGATTCGCGCTCGTCCAAAACAGTTAGCTCTGTAACTCTTCAGCTCAACAGTTAAGAGAGGCACTCATGATTCGAAGAACGTGAGACTATCCACGGAATCCCACTCATGAAGACTCCGCTGGCGAACGAAGTCTTCGACGGCCACTCGATCGATTTGGTCGGCTACAAGGTATCGAACGCGTTCCCCAGCGGCGGCTATTTCATCTCCCGCAATAGCTACGGCACGGGCTTCGACGCGGAAGGCTATGGCTTCATGTCGTTCGACCATGCGAAAAAGTACGTCAACGATGCGGTCTATTACTTGAAGCCT